>Ga0207700_10000007_pt1 | contig 345720 bp, 339 predicted proteins | sample LARL82metaG_FD_184348 | JGI IMG/M metagenome (GOLD analysis project Ga0207700, IMG submission 184348) | Corn, switchgrass and miscanthus rhizosphere microbial communities from Kellogg Biological Station, Michigan, USA - LAR L8-2 metaG... | ecosystem: Host-associated > Plants > Roots >...
GCGGCAGCGTCTGGGTCTGGCCGGAGATCGAGCCGGAGACGACCGAGACGGCGCCGAACTCGCCGAGCACGCGGGCGGTGGTGAGGACGACGCCGTAGGCGACGCCCCAGCGGATCGCCGGCAGGGTCACCCGCCAGAAGGTCTGCCAGGCGTTGGCGCCGAGGGTCGAGGCGGCCTGCTCCTGCTCGGTGCCGATCTCCTGCAGGACCGGCACCGTCTCCCGCACCACGAACGGCAGCGAGACGAAGATGCAGGCCAGCACCATCCCCGGCACCGAGAAGAGGACCTTGGTCCCCGCTTCGGCGAGGCCCGGTTCGAGCCAGCCGTCTTTGCCGTAGAGGAGGAAGAGCGAGAGGCCGATCACCACCGGCGAGATCGCGAACGGGAGGTTGATCACGGCGTCGATCAGGGCGCTGCCGCGGATGCGGTGACGGACCAGCAGCAGCGCGCAGCCGACCCCGAAGACCGTGTTCAGCGGCACCGCGATCGCCACCGTCAGCAGGGTCAGCTTCAGCGCGCGCAGGCCGTCGGCGGAGGTGATCGCTTCCAGCGGCGGGGCGATCCCGTGTTCGAACGTTTTGTAGAAGATGAAGCCGAGCGGCAGGAGCAGGAGCAGCAGGACGTAGCCGAGCCCCAGCACTCGCAGGCCCCAGCGACTACGCAGCTTCATGGCGAGCGCTCCAGCGCTGGATCAGGCTGACGACGACGAGGCAGGCGAGTGAGGCCGCCAGCAGGACGACCGAGACCGCGGCGGCGCCGGCGTTGTTGCCGTTCTCGATCAGCTGCTTGATGTAAACCGAGGAGACCTGGGTTTCCGGCAGGCCGCCGGCGAAGAGCAGGACCGAGCCGAACTCGCCGAGGGCGCGGGCGAAGGCCAGCGCCACCCCGGCGCCGAGGCCCGGCAGCAGGTTGGGGAAGATGATGCGGCGGAAGACGGTGAAGCCGCCGGCGCCGAGCGAGGCCGCCGCCTCCTCCATCTCGCGGTCCATCTCCATCAGCAGCGGCTGCACCGCGCGGACGACGAAGGGGAGGGTGACGAAGCAGAGCGCGACGACGACGGCGGCGCGGGTGCCGGCGATGTGGACCCCGAAGGGGCTTTTGTCGCCCCAGAGCTCGATCAGGATCAGGCTGGCGACGATCGTCGGCAGCGCGAAAGGGAGGTCGATGACCGCGTTGACGACGGCCTTGCCGGGGAACTCGTCCCGCACCAGCAGCCAGGCGAGGATCGTCCCGAAGAAGGCGTTGACGAGGACGACGATGGTCGAGGCGACCAGCGTCAGCTCCAGCGCCTTCACCGCCTGCGGCTGGCTCACCTGCTCCCAGAAGTGGCTGAGGCCGAGGCTCAGCGACTGATCGGTCAGCGCCGCGATCGGCAGCAGCACGATCAGGCTCAGGTAGAGCACGACCATGCCGCGGCCGAGGCCGGCGCCGACCCCGGGCAGGCGCAGGCCTACCCGGGGGGCGCGTGAGCGGGTGAGGGTCCCGGCCTCCATCGATCAGCCCGAGGTCGAGACTCCGAGTTCACCCTCGATCTTCGCGACCGAGCCGGATTCTTCGTCGAAGAATTCGTCGTTGACCTTGCCCCAGCCGCCGAACTTGCTGATCTTGAACAGCTGCTTCGGGGTCGGGAACTGCTTCGGGTCGACGAGCTTCGGGTTGACCGGGCGGTAACCGTTTTCAGCCCACAGTTCCTGACCTTGGTCGGACCAGAGGAACTTGAGGAAGTCTTCGGCGGCCGGCTCCGGCGCTTCCTTGGTGACCGCGATCGGCGTTTCGATCTGGATCGTCGCCGGCGGGATCACGTATTCGACTTCTTCGCCTTCTTTTTCGGCCTTGATCGCTTCGTTCTCGTAGGTGAGGAGCACGTCGCCCTGGCCCTGGCTGAAGGCGGCGAAGGCGTCGCGGCCGCTGCCCGGCTGGGCGACGGTCTTTTCGAGCACGTTCTTGACTGCTTCCAGCGCCTGGGCGGGCGAATCGCCTTCTTCCAGCGCCGCCCCGTAGACGGCCATGATGTTCCAGCGGGCCGAGCCGGAGCTGAACGGGTTGGGGGTGACGACGCCGACTTCCTTGTCCTCGACGTCCTTGAAGGAGTGGATGCCTTCCGGGTTGCCCTTGCGGACGAGGATCACGACGACTGAGTCGGTGGCGATGCCGCCGTAGGGCTGCTTGGTCCAGTCCTTGGCGACGAGTTCGCCTTCTTCGACCAGCCGTTCCATGTCGCCGGCCTGGGAGAAGTGGACGACCGATGCGGGCTGCCCCGCGACCACCGCGCGACTCTGGTCGCCGGAGGCGCCGAACGAGTTGCTGAAGCTGACGCCGTTGCCCTGCGAGGTTTTCGCGAAGGCGGGCTCGAGCGCTTCGGCGTAGACGGATTCCGGGGTGGAGTAGCCGACCACATCGAGCTTGGCTCCGCCGGAGGTGTCGGCGGCGTTTGAGCTGCCGCCGCAGCCGGCGACCAGAACCGCCACGAGAAGGGTGAGGAGGGCGACCGGGAGGCCGGTCCTCACGCCCCGCCGCCGGGTGTTGCGAGCGTTCCGCATCTATTTTCCTTTCTTGACTGTCTTACTTTCTTGAGCAACTTAATGCTCAATAAGCCGGGCACACTAGCACAAAGTCGATCAGGAAAGTAGAGAATTCTGATCCGGATTCAGGAAGAAGCCCAAGGAAGGTGTGGTTGAGTTTTGCCTCGCTATTCGGGACAAAGCTCAACCACACCCCATAAACTCCTGCGCCGATGCCAGTCGACGCCGTACGCACGCCGGATGAGCTGTTGGAGGGGTTGCCGGACCACCCGTTCGAGTCGCGCTACCGCGAAGTCGACGGGCTGCGGCTGGCGCATCTCGACGAGGGGGAGGGGAAGCCGGTCGTCTTCTTCCACGGCGAGCCGACCTGGTCGTTCCTCTGGCGCAAGGTGATCCCGCCGGTGCGCGACGCCGGCTACCGGTGCATCGCCCCCGACTACGCCGGCTTCGGCCGCTCCGACAAGCCCACCGACATCGGCTGGTACACCTACGACCGCCACGTCGAGCTGGTGGGGGCGCTGCTGGAGGAACTCGACCTGCGCGAAGCGACCGCGGTCGTCCACGACTGGGGCGGGCCGATCGGGCTGCGGCTGGCGGTCGAGCACGCCGACCGCTTCGACCGCATCGTGATCATGGAGACCGGCCCGTTCACCGGCCACCAGAAGATGAGCGACGCCTGGTTCGCCTTCCGCGACTTCGTCCGCGACAACGAGGACGTGCCGATCGGCGTCCTTATAAGGGGAGGCTGCAAGAACGACCCCGGCGACGAGGTGATCGCCGCCTACGACGCGCCCTACCCGGAACCGATGTCAAAGGCCGGCGCCCGCGCCTTCCCGCTGATCCTGCCGACGACGCCCGACGCAGTTGGCGCCGCCGAGGGCAAAGCGGTTGCCAACGCCCTGCGCGACGACGACCGGCCAGCGCTTGTCCTCTGGGCCGACTCCGATCCAGTCTTGCCGTTCTCAGTGGGCGAGCGCGTAGCGAGCGAGCTCAACTTCCCGCCGCCGCGCCCGATCGCCAACGCTTCGCACTTCTTGCAAGAGGACGCCGGCCCCGAGATCGGAACCATTATCGCGGACTGGCTCGGCTGATCAGGTCGATCATCTGTGCGTGCGAGTGATCCTGGAGGAGCTGCACGCGGCGGGGTGGGTCGTCGTCCTCCAGCCAGGTGACAGTGCCCGGCCAGTAGGAGTTCGGCGGCGTCCCGGGCTGGTGGAAGGCGGAGGCGAAGACCCAGCTGCCGGTGTTGTGGAGGCGGCCGCCGCGGGGGAGCGGCCACTCGGCTTCGTCAGGCAGCGGTCCGGCGCGGTGGGTGTGGCCGGTGATGACGGTGACGTCATCGAGGCCGAGCCGGGTTGCCAGCTCGACCGTCGCCTCGACGCCGCTGCGGAAGATCGCCCGCGGGGTGACGTCGGGCTCGAAGCCCGCCCGCAGCAGCGAGTTGAGGCCACGGATCGCCAGCGGGAAGCCGGCCCGTGCCGCCTTCGCCTTGGCGCCGTCGCGTTCGCCGGCCAGCACCTCCCAGGCCTTCTCGAAGGGCCCGTTGCGGCGGCGCCGGACCGGCAGCACCTGCGCCAGCCCGTAGGCGAACCCATATAGGGGGCGCAGAATCCGCTCGTAGTCGGCCGGGGTGGTGCGGTTCGGCAGCGGGCCGGCGAGGCGGATCATCGTCGCCGCGGCGACGCACTCGGCCCGCGGCAGCGTCAGGTGGGCGTCGACGTAGTGGCCGTGGGTGGCATAGACGTCATCGCGCAGCCAGACCCCGGGATAGGCGAAGTTCAGCCGCGCCGGGCCGAGCCACTCGTCGATCAGCTCCGCGGGACCGGGGAAGGGGGCGTTGCCGGGCGGGAGCGGCCCGTATCGGTGCTCCAGTCCGAGCGGCTCGCCGGCGATCGAGAGCTCGTCAAGCAGCGGCTCGGCGAGGCGGGCGTCATGGTTGCCGGGGACGAGAATCACCTCGGCGTGTCCCAGCACGTCGCCGAGCCCTTCGAAGAAGGGCCGCGCCCGCTCCAGCGAGGGCCCGAGCGGGAGGTTGCGCAGCTCGACCACGTCGCCGAGCAGGACGAGGCGGTCGGCCCCGGCGATCTCCTCGAAGAGCACCCGCCGCACCTCGCGGTCGCGGAGCACGTCCTCGTCGCTGGCGACGCCGAGGTGAAGGTCGGAGATGATCGCCGTTCGCACCCGCCCTTTCTACCGGACCCCCCGCGGCGTTCGTCCTTGTACCGGCATATCCGTCCTAAGGACGAACGCCGGGTTTGGCTGACTGGCCAGGACGGGTACGATCCCGGGATGCACGCCTTCGGCGAGGAACTGATGGCCCCGGCCAACGGGATCGAGCTCTCCTACCAGGAGATGGGCGACCCGGACGGCGAGCCGCTGATGCTGGTGATGGGGCTGGCGACGCAGATGATCGCCTGGGACGAGGAGTTCTGCACTATGCTGGCCGAGCGCGGCTTTCGCGTCGTCCGCTTCGACAACCGCGACATCGGCCGCTCGACCCGTCTCAGCTCAGCCGGCGTCCCGAGCAAACTCGACCTGATCCTCGGCCGCGGCACCCCGCCCTACCTGCTGCGCGACATGGCCGCCGACACCTTCGGCCTGATGGACCACCTCGGGATCGACTCGGCCCACCTGGTTGGCGCCTCGATGGGCGGGATGATCGTCCAGAGCGCCGCGATCGAACGCCCCGAGCGCGTCCGCTCGCTGACCTCGATCATGTCGACCACCGGCAGCCGCCGTGTCGGTCACCCCAGCTACAAAACCTTCGGCCTCCTGCTCGGCAAGCCGCCGCGCGAGCGCGAGGCGGCGATCGAGCGCGTCGTTAAGACCTTCCGGGTGATCGGCTCGCCCGGCTACCCGTTCGAAGAGGAGCGCGTGCGCGAGATCGCCGCTCGCTCCTTCGACCGCGGCCACAGCGAGGCCGGCATCGCCCGCCAACTGCACGCGATCACCGCCTCCGGCGACCGCAGCCCCGGTCTGCGCAAGCTCGACCTGCCGGCGCTCGTCATCCACGGCCGCAACGACGTCCTCGTCAACCCGTCCGGTGGCCGCGCCACCGCCAAAGCGATCCCCGGCGCTCGGCTGAAGCTGATCGACGGCATGGGCCACGACCTGCCGCGGCCGCTCTGGCCGACCTTCGTCGAGGAGATCGCCGCCAACGCCGCCAGGGCACCCGAGCCAGAGCCCGCCGCCCAAGCGGCCTGAATGCGGCTGAGAGGAGTCGAACCTCCACGGAGTTGCCTCCACACGGACCTGAACCGTGCGCGTCTACCAGTTCCGCCACAGCCGCGCGGAGCAGGCAATTTACCGGTTGCCAGCCTTCCGCCGCCCGTGACCTCCATCACCGGCCCGTCCCGCCGGCTTCGCTAAAGTCCCCCTACCTCGCCGCTATCGTCTAGGGGACTAGGACGCCGGATTCTCAGTCCGGAAACCCGGGTTCGAATCCCGGTAGCGGTATGGCCTTAGCGGAGAGAGCAGCGGTTCCCGCTCCTCCTATGTCCACCAAGTCCTTGGCGCTGCCGACGATGGGGTCTGGTCTGGGGGCAAGCCAGTGCCCTGGGCGCGTTTTCGGATCGGCGGCTTGCGGAACGCGTGGCCCTCGGCAGACAGGGGGATGACGAGGGGCATCCGGATTCGGGCGGCCGCTCTACACGGGGGTATTTGATCTGACAAATAAAGAACGACTGGCCAAAGAGCACGATAGGTGGTCAAATCTCCCTGCAGGCCGAAACGGGTCCGGGTGGGACCCACAAAGGAGGAGAGAGACCGTGCTCGACAGAAAGCTCATTCTCGTCGTCTTAATGGTTGCGGGTGCATTCGGAGTGCTACCGGCGGTGGCCCTGGCGGATCCGGAAATCGAATTGCATGAACATACGAGCTTCACCGTCAGCGGAGAAGCCGCGAGTCTTGAAAGCAAAGAATTCAACGTCAACTGCACGTCGGTCACCGGTTCCGGCAAATTCGAAAACAGCCAAGCCGGAAAGGTCCAGTTCGCCTACCGAGAATGTAAAAGTTCCTTCGGCGTCCTCTGCACTACGTCGGGACAGCCGACCGGGACGATAACAACGACAGAATTGCCGTTTCGCGTGAAGTCGGCTACAGAAGGCAAATTGGCGATTCTGATTTCGTCGAAAGAAGGACACGTCTCGACGTTTAAATGTTCGTTCCTCGCCACCGTCGTGGTATCCGGTAAAGGAGTTATCGGACTTGTCAGTTCACCGGGATATGGAGAAGAATCCTCGACGATGACGATCGAATTCAGCGGAAAAGAAGGGGTTCAGAGCCACACGTCCGTCGACGGCGAAGAAACTGAATACAGCCTCGCAGAGTCGGTCAATGGCGGCCCCACGGGGCCGGCATCCCTGGCCGGTGTCACCAAACTCGGTTTCGCGGGTCAAGTCCAGCCGGTTGTGGTCCAAGCCCTGGGCATTGAGATAAAACCTGCGGGAGGAAGGGGAACAGTAAAAAGCAACCCGATTGGAATCCACTGCGTAATAAGCTGCGTAAGCGTGTTTGCCCAGAACACGAAAGTTCAGCTGGAAGCTGTTGGCATCCTGTTCGCCTTCAATCGGTGGGAAACCGTAAAAGGCAATCCGGGCACCTGCGTAAAAAATACGAACCCTTGCCAGGTGACGATGAGTGGCGGCGTGATATTGGAAGCGTTCTTCGAATAGCGCCGAGATCTCGACGCAAGGTCGCGGGCCGCGGGCGGCGGGCCGCTTTTCCGACCCGCCGCCCTTCATCACGGGGGGCTCTCCGGAAGCGACGTTCAGGACCCGGCCGGCAGTATCACCGGCGTCGAGGGCGGGGCGCCGGTTTCGAGCAGGGTCGCCAGGTAGATCACGACTGGCTTGGAGCCGCGGTTGGCGGCTTCGTGGATGTCGGAGGGTTGCTCCACCAGCCATTGGCCGGGGTGGATTTGGGCGGTTTGGCCGGCTTGGATGCGGCGGATTAGGTGGGGGTGTTCGGCTTCGCCGCTGTTGAGGGTGGCGGAGCCGCGGCGGACGGTGTAGGTGAGGGTGCCGGCGACGACGCGGGAAATCTGGGTTCCCAGGTGGTGATGGGTGGCCAGCTTGGCGCCGGGTTCGACCACCACCTTGCTCAGGACCATCGTCCGGCTGGGCGCGCCGCGGACGCTGTCCGTCTGGGCGAGGGCGTGGCGCACCGCGGTCGGCGGCGCCTGGGAGCTGCCGAAGGCGGCCGGCAGCAGGGTGCCGAGCGCGAATGCCGCGGCGATGGCGACGGCGATCCAGACGTGCCTCCTGCGAATCCGGGTCAAGATGCCGCAAGGCTAGGCGCGGCTGCGGACGGCGGCGGCAATCGCCTCGGCGACTAGCCTCGGTCGCTTCTGGGGCAGCAGGTGGCCGGCGCGCTTGGCGGTGACGAGGCGGGCGTTGGGCAGGGTTCGCGCGAGTGCGCGGGCTTGGGAGGGGGGAGATATGAGATCCCAGGCGCCGGAGAGGACGATCGTCGGCGCCTGGATCGAGGGGAGCTCTGGGGCCAGCGCCGGGAGCTCGTCGACGAGGGCTCGCTGCTCGGCGTAGAAGCTCCTCCAGACGCTGTCGCCGCGCCATTCGTCGGCGATCGTCTCGACCTGGTCCTCCAGCCCGGGCGCGGTCGCCTGCGTCAGCCGGCGCATCAACGGCAGCGAGAGGACGAGCCCTCCCACCCGGAACCAGAGCCGCGTCGCCGGTGGGCCGAAGCGGCGATGCGACCACATGCGGTCGATCAGACTGGGCTGCGCCCGGGGCACCATCGCCCCCACCAGCACCAGGGCGCTGACCCGCTGCGGGAAGCGGCTTGCCAGCGCCAGCGCCACCCCTGCCCCCCAGCTGTGACCCGCCACGACGGCCGACTCCACCTCCAGCCGGTCGAGCAGCGCGACCGCCGCGACCGCGTTCTCGCGGAAGCCCACCGCCTGCCCGCCGGTGCGCCCGTACCCGGGCCGATCCGGCGCGATCACCCGCATCCGGCCGCGGAGCCGTTCCGTCACCGGCGCCCAGTGACCCGCGGTCCCAGGCTGGCCGTGCAGGAGGAGGGCGGCGGAGCCGCTACCGGTGTCGAGCGCCTTCAGCTCCACCCGGCGATCCTGCCAGGGCGGCGCGCAGGTCGGCGGGCCAACGCCAGGCCCTTGGGCTCGGCGAGGGCAGCTGCCCCTCGGCGAACATCGCCGCCAGGCCGGTCCGGGCGAAGCCGAGCGGGCCGCGCTCGTAGAGCAGGTAGCGGGGCTGCCAGCGGGGCGAGAACTTGGCGTTGAAGCGGTAGAGGCTCTCGATCTGGAAATAGGGGTTGGCCAGCGTCACCAGCCGGCCCAGCGTGCGCTCGACCAGGCCGGTCGGGCTGCGCAGCCAGCGGGCGAAGGCGGCGAAGTTGAGCGACACCTCCTCGACCCCTCGCTCGCGCAGCATCTCGATCGCGCTGACCACCAGGTACTCGGTGAGCCCGTTGACGGTGTCGCGGTCGCGCCGCATCAGCCCGAGCGAGACGGCCGGCCGCCCGTAGCAGGGAGCGAAGTGAAGGAAGCCGCGCACCTCCCCCTCGGCGTCCCGCGCCACCACGACCAGGCTCTCATCGAGGTGATCGCCACGGAGGCTGTCGATCGCCATCGAGAAGCCGCGCTCCGGTTCCTCGCCGCGCCAGCGGTCCGAGACCTCCTCGAGCTCGCGCAGCTCCGCCTCGGCCAGCTCGCCCATCGGCTGCAGCGCGACCGTGTAGCCGGCCTTGCGCACCCGCGTCACCGCCTGGCGCAGCTTGCGGATCGCCCGTCCCTCGAGCGTGAAGCCGGCCAGCTCGACGATCGCCTCGTCGCCGATGTAGAAGGAGCCGAGCCCGGCCCCTGCCGCCAGCGCGGCGAACTCCTCGCTGGCGCCGACGACCCCGATCGCCAGCCCGCGCGCCTCGGCGAAGCCGCAGAGGTCCCGCAGCAGGCCGGGTACCGCCTCCGCCGACCCGACTGGATCGCCGGAGACGAGCAGCACGCCTGCCTCGATCCGGTAGCCGACAAAGGCCCGCCGCGAGCGGTCGAAGAAGTGATGCTTGTCGGTCCGCAGCTTGAAGAAGCTGAGCGTGTCGGTGCCGTGGGAGGTGACCAGCTCCTGGGCGAGCGGCCGCAGCTCCCCTGGCGGCAACCCGCGCGGCCCCGCCAGCGGCCGGAACAGCTGCCAGGCGATGGTCATGAGGCCGCCGGTCCAGAGGACGACGAGCGCCCCCGGGACCCACTCGAAGTGGTCGCGGTAGTGGACCGGGCCCGGGGAGAGGGTCAGTGCGGCGACGAGCTCGGCCAGCGTTCGCTGCGGGTTCAGCCCGGGCGTGCCCCAGTGGGAGACCGCCAGCAGGGTGGCGACGCTGGCGGCGAGCACCCCGCCGAGCACGGCGGCGCTGCGGAGCAACGGCCCCTGCCAGCCGCTGTCCTCGTGCACGACCGTGAAGGCGTCGCGCCCCCAGACGAGGAGCACGGCGACGCCCCAGCAGGCGAGCGCCTCCTCAACGTCCAGCCCCTTCAGCAGGTTGAGCGCTCCGGCCACGACCAGGACCACCAGCGCCAGCGCCCAGGCGCGGCGGCGGCGGCGCATCAGGTAGATGCCGAGGATCGTCAGCGAGACCCCGGCGGAGAGCGCCAGCGCGTGCGCCGCCACCGGTGCCTCCCGCGGCACCAGTTCGAGCAGCAGCTGCATCCGCGAGTGCTCGTTCGGCGTCAGGGCGGAGCCGACGTTGACCAGGCCCATGCCGATCGTGCAGGCGCCCGCCAGCGGGGCCAGCCAGTGGCCACGCTTGCGCGCACGAAACGGCGCCCGGCGCCCGGGCAAACGCAGCCCCGGGCCCGGCCGGTGACGATCGATGAGAGGCAAGACAGCGGAAAATATCGCGGCTGAACCTAAGCGTGACCTAATCGGGGCCGAGATAGGTGCCGGTGAGAGGCCCAGTTCGCGCAACGTTTTTCGTTGCGCTAGACTGCATGCGTGCCTGTAGCGACCGCAGAGAAGATCACCGCTCTCAGCCACGATCTCGGCTCGCAGCGCCGTCTCGCAGAGCTGCTGGGGGTGAGCCCGGCGCAGGTGACGCGCTGGCGGCGGGGCGGAGGGATCGACCTCCAGAACGCCGAGCGGGTGGACCTGCTGGAGCTGGTGGTGGCGAGCCTTTTGCGGCTCTATCCAGCGGAGGCGGCCGAGCAGTGGCTGCTTGGGCTCAACCCGCACCTGGCCGACCGGCGGCCGATCGATTTGGTGCGAGCAGGCAGGGCGCAGGAGTTGCTCGGGGCGCTGGGAGCTGAGCGCGCCGGCAGCTTTGCGTGAGACTCTGGCGGACGCTGCCGCTTGATAAGGGGGCGCGAGACGCCGAGGCCGGGGGGCCCCTTTGGTCCCCGCGCCTGCAGCAAGGCGAGGGAAGGCACGACAACCCCGATCTCTATGGATGCCTCTACGCCGCCGAGGAGCCTGTCTCGGCGGTCGCCGAGATGCTGGCACCCTTCCGCGGTACCGGCCGCCTGCTGCCGTCGATGCTGGTTCGCTACGGCAAGCCGCTGTCGCTGGTCGCGCTGCGGCTGGAGGACGGGCTGACCGCGGTCGACCTCGACGAGCCCTCGACCCTGATCGCCACCGGCCTGCGCCCTTCCCTCGTCGCCACTCGCAAACGCACTGTCACCCAGCGCCAGGCCGCTGACGTGTTCGAAACCCACGCCGCTGCGGTCGGCATCCGTTGGTGGTCGACCCTGGAGTCCACCTGGATCAACTGGACCCTCTTTGAACGCGCCGGCCCCAGCCTCGCGTTGGAAGAGACGCGCGAGCTGACCGTCGAGGACCCCGTCGTCGCCGAGGCCGCCGATCTGCTCGGGCTGTCTCGGTAACTAGAACGCGCCGGTGCCGCTCGGGGTGCCGAGGCCGGTGGGGCCGTCATAGCCGGGGGCGGCGGTGCAGAGGTAGCTGCCGCCGCAGGAGCCGTTGGCGCCGGCGGTGACGTCGTTGAGGGCGCTGGCGTGGGAGTAGGGGTAAGAGCCGTTGACGGTGCTGGAGTTGCCGGCGAGGGCGTAGACCCCGGCGACGATCGGCGCCGCGACGCTGGTGCCGCCGAAGACGAGCCAGCCGCGGGTGCGGAGGGTGTCGTAGACGGCGACGCCGGTGTTGGGGTCGGCGTCGGCGGAGACGTCGGCGACGGTGCGGTGGCCGCACCCGGTGTCGGCCTGCCATTCCGGCTTGGCGACGTAGGCTGAGCAGCCGCTGCCGGCCTTCGACCAGGCGCTCTCCTTCCAGCCCCGCGTCGTCGTCGCGTCGCGGGTGAGGCTGGTGCCGCCGACCGCGGTCACGTGCTGGGAGGCGGCCGGGAACTCGACTCCGTAGCCGTTGTCGCCGGAGCTGGCGGTGATCGCCACGCCCGGGTGGGTGAAGTGGCCGTCGTAGCCGAGGCCGGTCTCAGCGGAGAACTCGTTGCCGCCGAAGCTGTTGCTGACCACGTTGGCGTGGGCGGCGGCGTAGTCCTCGGCCGCGCCGAGGTTGGCGAAGCTGTTCGAGGTCGCCTCGACCAGGAGGATCTTGCAGTTGGGGCAGATCGCCGAGGCCATGTCGAGGTCTAGCGAGATCTCCTGCGCCCAGCCGGAGTCGCTGCGCGGCATCGACGTTCCGCCGCTCTGGTTCACCTTTTTGAAGCAGGGATCGGTGCCGCTGCCGGTGCAGGGCGGCAGCCCGTAGTGGGAGCGGTAGACCGCCAGGTCCGAGGCGGCGTTGGGATCGTCATAGGCGTCGACGATCGCGATCGTCTGACCGCCGCCCGCGCTCGCCGAAGCGCCGGCGAGGCCGTAGGCGCTGCGCAGTTCTTCGGGCCCGTAGCCGGCGGGCGCCGAGGTGACCAGCGGCTTGCCGCCCGCGTTGGTGACGATCGCCGAGTCGCAGTGCGCTTCGCCGACGAGCACCGGCCCGCAGACCTGCTGGTGATGGAGGCCGGAATGACCCGGCCCGGGCGGCGGTTCGGCCGCGGCGCTCCCCGCGCCGATCAGCAGGACGGCGATTCCGGCAAGCAGGCAACACAGCAGGCGACGCGAGGCAATGGCAAGCGTGAAGTTCATTTTCTCTCCCTAGGGGCCGGTGAAGGCTGCCCGGCAAGGTACCACGGTTAGTGGTGGTGGTGGTGCGGGTGGCCGCGCACCGTGCGCAAGGAGTCCCAGGTGATCTTGAGGATGACGAGGGTGATCGCGAGGCCGATCAGCGGGTCGGCGATGGTGAGGCCGAGGGCGACGCAGGCGGCGCTGGCGACGACGGCGAGGCTGACGTAGGCGTCGGCGCGGGCGTGTTCGCCGTCGGCGATCAGAGCCGGGCTGTCGAGCCGGCGGCCGGCAGCGGTGCGGATGCGGGCGGCGAGGGCGTTGCCAAGCCAGCCGATCGCGCCGGCGGCGGCGAGGGCGGCGAGGTGGTCGACGTGCTCGGGGTGGATCAGGCGCCGGACCGCCTCGACGCCGGCGACGCAGGCGGAGACGAAGATCGCCAGGACGACGAAGTAGCCGGCACCCCGCTCGGCCCGCTCCGAGCGCAGGGCGAAAGCGATCCCGAGCGGGATCGCCGTGGCGGCATCGCCGAAGTTGTGGATCAGGTCGGCGAGCAGGGCGATGCTGCCGGTGAGGGCGAAGATCGCCGCCTGCGCCGTCGCCGCCAGCCCGAGCACCAGCAGTGAGAGCAGCACCGCCCGGATCCCCTCCCGCGAGCGTTTGATCGAAGGGTCGACGAGGCCGTGGGTATGGCCGCCGTGCCCATGGTGGTGGTGACCGTGACCCGGATGGGAGTGGGCGGGATCGGGGCGGGCGGTCTCCATCCTGGCCGGACTTCTACCCGTTCTGCCGAGCTCAGGTCGCCGTCGCCGCGATCGCGCCGCGCAGGAGCGTGCGGCGAGCGAGGATCAGCGGCAGGCCGAGGGCCGGCAGGGCGGCGGCGAGAACGACGCCGGCGCGCCAGCCGCCCGCCTGGACCAAAGGGCCGGCGAGAGTGGAGCCGGCGCTGGCGCCGACCATCACCGAGAGGGAGAGCCAGGTGAAGACCTCGGTGCCGGTGCCGGGCGGCATCGTCACATGGGCGATCTGGTTGCGGACGATGATGGTCGGCGCGATGAAGGTGCCGGCGAGGACGCCGAGCAGGAGCATCGGCGCCACCGCGGGCGCCAGTAGCAGTGGCATGCAGACGAGTGGTTGGAATACCGCCAGGCGGACGATGACCTGGGCCGGGGTGCCGAAGCGCTTTGGAGCGGAGCCGTAGAGCAGTGCCCCGAGCGCCGACCCCGCCGCCAGCGCCGCGACGAAGGGACCGCCCAGCGCGGTGCTGCCGTGGGCGGCGCCGAAGGCGGGCAGGGCGACGTCGAGGGCGCCGAAGGTCGAGCCGACCGGGATGCCGGTGAGGACCAGCAGGCGGATCGCGGGCGAGGCGAGGGCGCCGGCACGGGTTCGCTGGTGCGGCGGCGCCGGCTCGAAGCCGCGAAGAAGGGGAGAGGCGACGAACCAGACGGTGCCGGCAAATCCGAGAGCGGCGGCGGCGAGCAGCGCCCCCGCCGGCCCTGCGGTCGCCGCCAGCAGGCCGATCAGCAGCGGGCCGGCGACAAAGGTCGACTCGATCAGGATCGAGTCGACCACGTAGGCATTGACGAGGAGGCGGCGTTCGACGATCTGCGGCCAGAGGTGGCGCAGCAGCCCGCCGATCGGCGGCATCGCCGCGCCGGCGATCGCGGCGAGGGCGACGATGACCGCAGCAGCGGCGCCGGCATTGGCAAGCGCGACCAGGCCGGCGATCGCCGCGCTGGAGAGCAGGGCGGCGGGGGGCAGCACCGGCCGCGGCCCGCGCCGGTCGACCAGCCGGCCCAGCAGCGGCGCCGTAAGCGCCAGCCCGATCGTGTAGGCGCCGGCGGCCGCGCCCGCCGCGCCGAAGGAGCCGGTGCGGGCGTGGACGAAGATCACCAGGCCGATCCCGACCATCCCTCCCGGCAGCCGCGCCACCACCGAGGCGGCGGCGAGCGAGAGGACGTGAGGGGTGGCGAAGATCCGGCGGTAGGCCATCCACCCAGGGTTGCAGCCCTGAGCGGCTAGCTGCTCTGCCCGAGCGTTCCCAGTTTTTCTTCCAGCATCGGGGTCATGTCGAAGACCCGCGATTCGTCGGGCACCTGGATCTGCGGCTGGGCGCCGAAGTCGAAGAGGTCCATGTGAGTCTCGGTGGTTACCACGGTGCCGCTTGAGATCACTCTCGTCACCGTGTCCATCCGGCGCACCATCCCATGCCGGTCGATGAAGACTTCAGCCCTGATCGGCCCGTCCACCTGCGAGGCGACTTTTTCGAACGCTTCGGCCAGTTCGTCCTGGCCCTCGGCGCTCAGCGCCTTGAGGACGCCGTTCGCCGTGAGCGTCGCCCGGTAGCGGGTGGTGTGCACCTTGCGAACCTCCGCTTGGCCGACGCGCTGGACGCTGCCCGCCGCGGACAGCGCCCGCAGCGAGTCCTCGGGGTTTTCCGCCGACGTCGAGTTGTCGCTCTGCGCGATCAGCGAGTGGAGCTTGATCCATTCCTTCCCTTCCGGCATCCGGCTGGCGAGCTGCGGATAGCGGAAGTACCAGTCGCTGTCGCCCAGCACGGCGTCGAACTCCATCGGCTCCCCCGCCGAGGTCCTGGCGTGGTACGTGACGCCGGCAAGCTTGCTTTCGCCGTTGTAGGCGCCGCTCCCGGTGATCGTGACCGGCGGTTGCCCTTCGGAGGTGGAACGCATCACCATCTTGATCCGCATGCCGGGGACATCCTGCGTCCGTTCCGCCGCCTGCGCGACCGGGTTCGGGTTGAAGGGGCTCGCTCCCGTTGTGGCTTCCCCACAGGGACTGGGCGCCCGGCGGTGGAAAAGAGCTTGGCGGTACGTCAGACAAGACATATATTCAATCGGGCCCGCAGGGGGGCAACTTGAGTTAGAGGCACCAATTGGACAAATGGGCCTTCTAGATCCAACTCCACCTCCATTCGAGATCGCCGAGTGGCGGCGGCTGCCCCACCTGGAGCGGATCAAGCCGCTGGCCCAGGACTGGGCGCTGAACGGGTTCGGGACGCCGGTCGCGGTCTACTTCCTCTACGTCTTCAAGATCCTCGTCTACGCCGGCGGCGGCTTCCTGCTGATCGAGGCGACCAGCGGCTGGCCCGCCTGGACGGCGCCGATCGTCTTCGAGAAAGCGGTCATCTGGACGATGCTGTGGGAGGTGCTGGGGCTGGGCGCCGGCTCGCTGCCGCTGACCCTGCGCTTCAGCCCGATGGTCGGCGGCTTCCTCTACTGGCTGCGGCCGGGGACCACGCGGCTGCCGCCCTGGCCCCGGAAGGTGCCGGGGACGCGGGGCACGGTGCGCACCGCGCTCGACGTCGCTCTATATATAGGGCTGCTCGGGGCGCTGCTGTTCCTGCTGATCGCACCGGGCGTGGACGGCAGCGCCTCCTGGCTCGCCGCCGGCACGGCCGACCGGCTCAGTCCGGTCGCGGTCGGGGTGATGCTGGTGCTGCTGGCGGCGCTCGGCCTGCGCGACAAGGTCCCGTTCCTGGCGGCGCGGGCGGAGATCTACGGCAACCTCTCGCTGATCTTCCTCTTCCCGCTGACGAACCTGGTCATCGCCGCCTCACTCGTCTTCTTCTGCATCTGGTGGGGCGCCGCCAGCTCGAAGCTGAACCGCCATTTCCCCTTCGTGGTGACGGTGATGATCAGCAACACGCCCTGGAACCGCTGGCGGGCGGCGAAGCGCCGCCTCTACGTCAATCACCCCGAGGACCTGCTGCCCTCGCGGCTCGGCGCGGGGGCAGCCCACCTGGGGACGGTGATGGAGTTCACCCTGCCGCTGGTCCTGATCCTCACCAGCGGCGGGCCACTGCAGACGCTCGCCGTCGCCGGGATGGTGATCTTCCACGCCCACATCTTCTCCACCTTTCCGCTGGCGGTGCCGCTGGAGTGGAACGTGTTCATGGTCTTCGGCCTGCTCTTCCTCTTCGGCCACTACGGCAGCGTGCCCTGGTCGTCTGTGGACGACCCGCTGCTGCTGGCGATCCTGGCGCTGACCTGCGTCGGCCTGCCGCTGCTGGGGAACTTCCGCCCCGACCTCGTCTCCTTCCTGCCCTCGATGCGCTACTACGCCGGCAACTGGGCGACCAGCCAGTGGCTGTTCCGGCGCGAGACCAGTGCTGAGGCGAAGCTCGACCGCGAGGTGGTGAAGTCGGCGCCGATCGTCGGCGAGCAGCTGCGCAAGTTCTACGAGCCGGAGCTGATCGAGGTGCTCCTCTACAAAGGGCTCGCCTTCCGCTCGATGCACTCGCACGGGCGGGCGCTGAACGCGCTGACGGCGCGGGCGGTCGACGACGTCGACGACTACGACGTGCGCGAGGGGGAGCTGGTCGCCGGCGTCGTCCTCGGCTACAACTTCGGCGACGGCCACTTCCACGACCACCGGCTGCTGGCGGCGGTGCAGGAGCGCTGCCGCTTCGCGCCGGGGGAGCTGCGGATCGTGACGCTGGAGTCCCAGCCCGCCCACGTCCAGCGCCAGCGCTACCGGATCTGGGACGCGGCCGACGGCCTGGTCGAGGAGGGCTACGTTAACGTCGCCGACATGGCCCGCTGCCAACCGTGGCTGGGCGACGGGCCCTTCCCAGTCCACTGCTCCGACCCCCGAACCGCATCAAATTTCCGGCCTGGCAGGTGGGAAATTTGATGCAGTTCGCATGGCTCGTGAATGATGTGACGGTATGAGCAGCGCGATCGTCGTCGGCTCCGGCCCCAACGGGCTGGCCTGCGCCGCCACCCTGGCCAGCCGGGGCGTCGCGGTCACCGTGATCGAGGCCGCCGCGGCGATCGGCGGCGGCACCCGCAGCTCGGAGCTGACGGTCCCGGGCCTGGTGCACGACGAGTGCAGCGCCTTCCACCCGATGGCGGTCTCCTCGCCGGCGGTGGCTTCGCTGGGGCTGGAGCGCCATGGGCTCGAGTGGCTCTGGCCGGAGGTCGACCTCGCCCACCCGCTGGACGGGGGCGGTGGCGCGGCGATGCTGCGCTCGCTGGAGGCGACGGCGGCTGGGCTGGGAAAGGGGGGGCGCGCCTGGAAGCGGGTCTTCGGCCCCTCGGCCAACGGCTACGACGCGCTGAGCGAAGACATCTACCACCCGCTGATCCACCTCCCGCGCCACCCGCTGCGGTTGGCCCGCTTCGGCCTCGCCTCGGCGCTGCCGGCGAGCGCCGTCGCGCGCGCCCTGGGGACGCCGGAGGCGGCGGCGCTCTTCGGCGGGGTCGCGGCGCACTCCTTCGCCCGCCTCGACCGGCCGCTCAGCGCCGCGATCGGAGTGGCGCTGATCAGCGCCGGCCACGCCTACGGCTGGCCGGTGGCGAAGGGCGGCTCGATCACGCTCGCCGAGGCCTGGGCCTCGGTGATCCGCGCCAACGGAGGCAAGATCGAGACCGGGCGCCGCGTGCGCTCGCTCGCCGAGCTGCCCGATGCCGACATCGTCGTCCTCGACCTCGCCCCGCGCGGGGTGCTGGAGCTGGCGGGGGACCGGCTGCCCAGCGGCGTCGCCCGCGCCTATCGCCGCTTCAAGTACGGGCCGGCCGCCTTCAAGCTCGACCTCGCCGTCGAGGGCGGCGTGCCCTGGGCCTACGAGCCGGCCCGCCGCGCCGGCACCGTCCACCTCGGCGGCAGCTTCGAGGAAATCGCCGCCGCCGAGCGCGAGAACAACCACGGCCGCCTGCCCGGGCGCCCCTTCGTCCTCGTCGGCCAGCAGTACCTCGCCGACCCCGGCCGCTCCAAGGGCGACCTGCACCCGGTCTGGGCCTACGCCCACGTCCCCCGCGGCTACGGCGGCGACGCCACGGACACCGTCCTCGACCAGATCGAACGCTTCGCCCCCGGCCTGCGCGAGCGCATCGTCGCCACCTCCATCCGCACCCCCGCCGAGATCGAGGCCGCCAACCCCAACCTCGTCGAAGGCGACATCGCCACCGGCGCCAACGGTCCCGTCCAGTTGCTACTACGCCCCCGCGTCACCCCAGTCCCCTACTGGACCGGCATCCCCGGCGTCTTCATCTGCTCCGCCGCAACCCCCCCCGGCGCCGGCGCCCACGGCATCTGCGGCTTCAACGCCGCCGAAGCCGCCCTGCGCACGCTCTAGTCCCCGGCCTCGATCGGCCTTGGCGGCGGGACCGGGGTGCCGGGCTCGATGCGGGCTTCGAGGCGGCGGACGCTGGGGACGAAGAGGACGCAGAGCTGGCAGAGCAGCATCGACAGGGCGCCGAGCCAGAGGGTGGTCGAGATGCCGATGCCGGCGGCCAGGGGGCCTACCAGCGCCAGGCCCACCGGCTCCAGCGCCAGGGAGCCGAACCAGTCGTAGGCGACGACGCTGCCGAGCCGGTCGGGTGGGACCTGCTGGGCGGTCGTGGTGTCGTAGAGGATCTCGGCGAGGCTGACCGTGCTGCCGCCGATCAGCGCTCCGGCGGCGATCAGGGCGGTCGTAGAGGGGATCGCGAGCAGGGCCACCGGCAGGGCGAAGAAGAGGACGAAGCCCTCGCTGACCAGCAGCGGGCGGCGGGGGCGGAGCGAGAGGGCGACGAGGCCGCCGAGCAGCCCGCCGGCGCCCCAGAGGGCCATGATCAGTGCCCAGGAGCTGGAGCCGCTGAGCGATTCGCGGGCCACGGTGGGGCCGAGGACCTGGAAGATCGGGAAGAAGATCGCGTTGCTGACCCCCGCCGAGAGCACGATCGCGACCATCCAGCTGCGGCTCCAGAACTCCCTCCAGCCGTGGCGCAGGTCCGCGAGGAAGGATTTCCCCTCGTCCTCACCACGGATGCCGGGCGCCCGCAGCCCCCAGAGGCAGGCGGCGCTGACCGCGAAGGTCGCAGCATCGACGCCGAGCGCCGTCCCCGGCGACCCCAGCGCCAGCAGCACCCCGGCCAGCGCCGGGCCCGCGACCTTGCCCGCCCAGCGGGAGAAGCTGAGCAGGGCGTTTGCCTCCTGCAGGCGCCGGCCGGGGACGATCTGCGGCACGATCGCGTTCGAGGCCGGGTTGAAGAGGGCGGTGGCGGCGCCGTCGACCGCGTAGAGCAGCGCCAGCTCCCAGACCTGCGCCACCCCTGCCAGCAGCAGCGCCGCGATCAGGCCCATCGAGACGGTCCGGGTCGCGTCGGCCCCCAGCATCGCCAGCCGCGGTGAGATCCGGTCGGCGAAGACGCCACCGGCCAGCACCAGCGCGGTCAGCACCAGGCTGTGTACGGCGAGGATGATGCCGAGGTCGGTCGGCGAGCCGGTCAGGTCCAGCACCGCGAAGGCGAGCGCGATCGGTGAGACCCCGTCGCCGATCAGCGAGATCGTGCGGCCGAGGAAGAGCCGCCGGTAGCTCGGTTCCCTCAGCACTCCCAGTCGTCTCGACGCGGGCATCGGGCCAGGATAAGGAGGGTTTGCCGGCAGTCCGGGCCGGGGTAGCCGCCCTCACAAACGCTATGGGGACTTCATCCAAAACCGAGAGCGGCGCCGCTCGCCGCGAGCACCAGTTCGGCTGCTCGACGCCGCTGACGATCGGGGTCGAGGAGGAGCTGCTGCTGGTCGACGCGGACTGTGGGCTGGTCGCCGAGGGGGAGCGGGTGCTGGAGGAGATCGACCCCGACTACGGCGGGAGCGTCTCGACCGAGATCTTCGCCACCCAGATCGAGGTCAAGACGGAGGTCTGCCTCGACGCCACGCAGGCCGCGCGGCAGCTGACCGCGGTCCGGCGCGCGGTCGCCGAGGCCGGCGCGCGCCTGATGGGCTCCGGCCTCTACCCGGCCGACAGCGGCGAGCCGGCGCTGATCGAGAAAGCGCGCTACGAGAACGTCAAGAGGGACCTCGCCAGCCTGCTCGCGACGCCTCCCTGCGGGCTGCACGTGCACGTCGGCGTGCCCGATCCCGAAACCGCCGTCGCCGTTGCCAACGCGATGCGCCACCACCTGCCGCTGCTGGCGGCGCTGACTGCCAACTCGCCCTTCCGCGACGGCGAGGACACCGGTCTTGCCAGCGCCCGCGCTGCCGCCGTCCGCACCTACCCGCGCTTCGAGCTGCCGCGCGCCTTCCGCGACTACGAGGACTTCCTCCGCGTCGCCGACCAGCTGATCGCCGCCGCCGGCGTCTCCGACTACACCTACATCTGGTGGGACGTGCGCCCGCACCCCAACCTCGGCACGGTCGAGGTGCGGGGGATGGACGTGCAGCCGCGGCCCGAGGCCAACGCCGCGATCGCGGCCCTGATCCAGGCGCTGGCGGCGAAGGAGATCGACCGGCCCGGCGCCCCAGGCCTCACCCGCGAGGCGATCGAGGAGTCCTACTTCCAGGCTGAGCGCTACGGGCTGGAAGCGCGGCTGATGGTCGACGACCGCAGCGCCGCCCCGGCGCGCGAGGTCGCGCGCGACACCCTCGCGGAGTCTCGCCCGTATGCGCGCGACCTCGGCGGCGAGGGCGCGCTGGAAGAGATCGAGCGCATCCTCGCCGACGGCAACGGCGCCGACCGCCAGCGCCAGGTCCACGAGGAGGGCGGGATCGCGGCCCTGCTCCGGCACCTGGCGCAACGTACTCGCGTGTAGAAGTTGCCGATACGGGTCGAGCGCTGCCGAAGGCGCCCGACCCGCACCGGTCATATCTGGAAACCGGACGCCCGAACCCCTGGTGTCGGGCGCCCTCGAAAAAGACTAACGAGATCTAGCCGTTTTGGCACAGCTGTTTCCGTCACGCCCTCCAGGCTGGCCAAGGAGAGTCCGGAACGAGCGCCCTGGTCGGGAGCTCAACTCGTCCGCGCGCTAATTCGGCGCGGGGATCTTCAGCCGCTTGCGGGCCGCGACAACGGCGGCGACGGAGGCGCGGCAGGCTTTGGCGATCTCGCCGTTGCCGTGGTTCGGCCGACGCTGCACCTCGAACTCGACCAGCGCCGCGCGGCGTAGTTTGGCCCGGTCTTCGAGCCCACAGTCCTTCGGCGCCTTCTTCAGCGCTGCCTGCGCCGCCCGCTCGCGCCGGCAGAGGAGGCAGAAGGTGCCCTCCTTCGAACGCGCCCAGCTCTCGGGCAGCTCGACCTTCTCCCCGCCGACGCGGCTGACCGATACCCCGCATTCGTCGCAGATCCATTTCTTCGCAGTAGTGGTGCTCATGAAAAGACAGGTTTAGTGCTCATCAAAGGACAGGTCGGCGCGGGAGCGAGGCTGCCGAACCTTTTATCTACGGTAGCAGGCGGCACTTTTGACCTGCAAAAAGTCGATTTTCCGGTTGCCTCCTACACTTGGTGCATGCCCGCCGAGGGAACCCACGAGCCCACTTACACGCTCTACCGCCGCGGCCTCGAGCTGCTCGAGGACGGCGACTTCGAGCACGCGACCGCGCCCTTGGCCGAGGCCGCCCGCCGCGCCCCGGAGAAGACCTCGGTCCGCGAGGCCCTCGGCCGCGCCTACTTCCGCAGCGGCCGCTTCGCTCCGGCTGCGGCCGAGTTCGAGGCCGTCGTCGAGTCCCACCCGGTCAACGACTTCGCCCACTTCTGCCTCGGCCGCGCCCTCAGCAAGACCGGCCAAAAGCGCCGCGCCCGCCATCACCTCGCCCTCGCCTGCAACCTCCGCCCCGACCGCCGCGACTATCGCTACTACCGCCGCCTACTCGAGGCCGACTGAGCGCTTAAGCGCTCGGCGCTCATCGGGGACATTCAGAGGCCGCGGACCAGCTTGCCTACGTTTTCCGCGGAGAAGTAGGGCCCGTAGGTGTGGGAGCGGTTGTTGAGGTGGAGGTAGGAGGTGAGGCCGTCGATTTCGGTGCCTCCGTTGATCAGCCAGCCGCCGCCGCTGGCGCCGGGGGCCCAGTGGCAGCGGATGCCCATGGTCGGCGGGCCGGCGAGGGGGAAGCTGAGCGGGTCGTCGCCGGCGTAGGGGGAGCTGCAGCGCTGCATCCGCTGCACGTTGCCGGGGTAGCCGAAGCTCTCGAAGCGCTGCTGGCGGCTGCGGTCGAGGGCGATCGTGGCGCCGCCGCCGACCGCGTCGGCGACGTTCAGCCCGCGCTTGTTCGGGTGGGTGAGGAAGGCACCGAGGTCGAAGTCCGGGTTGCCGCCCCTGGTCCACTGGCGCGGGGCGAAGATCGCACTGCGCTTGGCGACGAAGGCGCCGAAGGGAGCGCGGCCGCCGTTGTAGGCGGGGACGAACTCGAGGTACTGGGACCAGACCGTGTGCCCGTCCAAGTGGCCGTTGTTGACGCAGTGGCCGGCGGTCAGCACCAGCTGCCGGGTGGGGCTGTTGATCGCCGTCCCCGAGCAGTAGCCGCGCAGCTTCCCCTGTTTGACGAAGATCCGCCCGTTGGCCGAGTTGGGCGGTGCTTCCGGCGCTTCGACGGCGAGGAAGCTGGTCGCGGCGGTGGCGGTGGAACGGCCGAGGCGGAGGCTCCCCTTGCCGCTGCGGTCGAGGACGAGGTCGAGCGGCCGCGCGCTGCGCATCCGCGCCTGGGTCCAGTAGTGCAGGACCCGGCTGACCGCGGCGCGTTCGGCAGGGGGAGCGGGGGAGGTGGGGGTGTGAGCGTGGACGGTGGCGCCGGCACCCTCGGCGATGGCGAGGACCGCCAGCACGATGACAGCGATAGCGAGCGCGATCGTGTCGACCAGCGTCGGGCTCTGGAGGATGGCGTCACGGTTGCAGTAGCGGCGCATCGAGCCCTCTCAGGATAAAAGGCCCATCGCGTGGTTCCTTGTCGTCCGTGACGCGACAAAGGAACCACGCGATTGCGCTGGGGGTGGGAATCGTGCGGGGCTAGTGGACCAGGGGAACGACGCAGCGGAATCTCTTGGCGGCGGTGGATACCGCTGAATTGACTTCTCCTGAGGACGAGACGGTCACCGCCGCGTACAGATCTGCACCGGAGACATTCGTCAAATCCCCGCTCCACTCGTCCCCGACCGCCAGGGTGATCCCTGGCTCGTGCGAGAAGGCGGCTAGGGAGAGGGCATCGGGCAGCTCGCCACCCTGGGCGGCGCAGGAGGAGGCCGCGGCGGGGGCGTTGAGCGCCGTTTCGCTGGGGCTCACCTGCCAGCAAGCACCGGCGAAGAAGCGGGTGCCGCTGTTGCTGTCGCAGCCGGCGCCGAAGCCGTTGACCGTCTTCGCGTTTTCGGCCTGGACCGCGATCTGCGCCGTCACCGCGTCCTCGGCCGACTGCGCGGTTTCGGCCCGCGCCGCCGAAGGCACCTGTCCCAGCGTCGAGACGTCGATCTGCACCCCGGTGACCGACCCCGGCGCCAGCTGGCTCCCCTTGACCGCCCCCGGCTTCAGCCGGTTCCCCGGCACCGAGGCCAGCGCCAGCCGGTTCCCCGGCAACGACTTCACCTTCACCGCGTGCCCGTTGATCTTGCCCGCGGCGTACACCGTCCCGCCGAGCGCGGCAACCAACGCCAGCACGGCGACAATCAACGCCGGCCCCTGCCGGCGAAGCCACTTACCCATCGATTTCTCCCTTGTTCGATTTGAAAAACGGACGAGACCTCACCACCGGGTGAGGCGTTTGAAGTGGCGGCACCCTAGAGGCGAAAAAGCGCCCTTGGACAAATGTCTATGCCGGAGTTCGTCAAAGATCTGAGGCCCCGGTAAGCGGTTCTTGCCCTGGCAAGTCGCCAGAACCGCGATAGCCTTTTTGCTCTTCGTTGCTGCTGAGCTCCAGGGGCTCGGCAGCTGGCAAGGCGAAGGTCGAGGGTGAGGGCGGGGCCTAAAGGCTCCAGCCCTCGCTCTCGGCCTTCTCCTCGGACTCCGCGAGCCGCGCCAGGTCGAGCATCACCGACTGGTCGTGGGACTGGCTGAGCCGGCCCAGGCGCTCGGCGATGGCGGCGAGCTCCTCGTCTTCGTTGAGCAGTTCGTGGATGCGAGTCTGGCGTTCATCGCCCTGGAGCTCAGGGTCGATGCGCTCCTCGATCCCGCGGTGGAGCTGATCCAAGAGGTGGATTTCCTCCTGCACGATGGCCTTGGTCGGCTGCTCCGCCAGCCGGTAGACCGGTTCGCCCTGCTCGCCCGACTCGCCCTGCTCCTCCGATCCCGCCATCGACCGGCGCCACAGCTCCCGTTCCTGTTCCTCAAATTCACGCTCCGCGTCACTTGGCGGATTCACCAACATTCGGTTTCCTCCCATCTGGCAGTGCCAAGGAAAAACCAAGCGTACCCGACCAATCAACCATAACGAAGCGATACGGGTGACTTAAGGCGCAGTCCTAGCGGTTGACCGGCCGCTGCCCCGTTAGCGTCCGGCCCGATGGCCGACCTGCTCGTTCTCTTCCTCGCCGCCTGCGGGACGATGCTGGCGACCGGATTGGGCGCGATCCCGGTTTGGTTCCTGGGGACGCGGGCGGCGGCGCTGACGCCGTTCCTGCTGGGGATAGCGGCGGGGGTGATGGGGGTCGCCTCGATCGCCGGGCTGCTGATTCCGGCGGCCGAAGAAGGGTCGGCGGCGGCGGTGCTGGCGGGGCTGTTCGTCGGCGGGGTGCTGCTCGGGCTGGCGCGACGCCGGCTGCGCCCGGAGACCGCCTTCATGGGGCGGCGCGGCCCCGGCGCCCGCACCTCGGCGCTCGTCTTCGCCGTCCTCTTCGTCCACAGCTTCCCGGAGGGGCTGGCGGTGGGCACGGCCTACGCCTCGGACCGGGCCGGCCTCGGCCTCTTCGTGATCGTCGCGATCGCGATCCAGAACGTCCCCGAGGGGACCAGCGTCGCGATCCCGATGGAGGCGGCCGGCTTCAGCCGCCTGCGCCAGTTCTCGGCGGCGGTGGGGACCAGCGCCCCCCAGCCGATCGGCGCCGTCCTCGCCTACCTGGCGGTCGAAGAGGTGAGCGCCCTGCTGCCCTTCTCCTTCGCCTTCGCCGCCGGCGCGATGCTGAGCCTGATCGCCACCGAGCTCCTGCCCCAGGCCTACGCCGACCGCCACCGCCTCAGCCCCACCGCCGGCCTCCTCGCCGGCGCCGTCGTGATGCTGGTCCTGGATTTGGCGTTGGGGGTGTAGTACGGCACGCGGAGGCCCTTGGCTCACGCCAGCGCCAGCACGCCCAGGGCCACCACGGAGATTGCGACCAGGGCGAGGGCGATGGCGGTCGAGGCGCGGTCGAAGCGACCGAGGGCGTTGTCGCCCATCAGCTCGCGGTCGGCGGCGAGGGAGCGGATGAAGGGGAGGAGGACGAGGAGGAGGACGGCGTTGAGGGCCTGGGTGAGGAAGAGGATCTGGATCAGGGGGGCGCCGGGGATGAGGACGAGGACGGCGGCGAGAACGGTGATGGCGGCGAAGCTGAGGTAGAAGGTCGGCTCTTCGCGGAAGCTGTCGTCGAGGTCGGCGCGGCGGCCGAGGGACTCGGAGATCGAGTAGGCGGTGGAAAGGGGGACGATCGCCGCCGCCAGCAGGGCCGCGCCGAGGAAGCCGAGGCCGAAGAGGGTCGCGGCGGCGGTGCCGGCGAACGGCTCCAGCGCCCGCGCCGCGTCGCTGGCATCGTTGACGTCGATCCCCTGGGTGTGCAGGGTCGCGGCGCAGGCGACGACGACGAAGAGGCCGATGACGCCGGTCAGCACGGCGCCGACGACGACGTCGACGCGCTCGTAGCGCAGGTCCTTCGGCCCGAGCCGCTTGTCGACCGCGTAGGACTGGATGAAGGCGAGGCCCCAGGGCGCGAGCGTCGTCCCCACCGTCGCCACCGCCACCAGCACCGCGTCGCGGTTGAGCGGGATGCTCGGCACCACCAGGCCGCGAGCAGCGGCGCCCCAGTCGGGATGGGCGAGGATGCCGGCGACGACGTAGGCGACGAAGACCGAGCTGAGCAGCAGGAGCAGGTGCTCGACCCGGTGGAAGTTCTCGCGCAGGACGATGGCGGAGACAGCGATCGCCGCCAGCGGCACGCTGACGTAGCGGCTGGCGCCGAAGAGCAGTTCGGCGCCGGCCGCGACCCCGGCCAGCTCCGCGCACATCGTGCCGGTGTTGGCGACGACCAGCGCCGACACCACCAGCGCCGCGGCGCGTGGGCCGAAGCGCTCGCGGACCAGCGTCAGCAGGCCTTTGCCGGTGACGACGCCGAGCCGGACGCCGACCTCGTGGAAGACGATCAGCGCCGCGGTCGAGAGCGCCAGCACCCAGAGCAGCTCATAGCCGTAGCGGGCGCCGAGGATCGAGTAGGTGGTGATGCCGGCCGGGTCGTCGTCGGAGAGGCCGGCGAGGACGCCGGGCCCGACCACCGCCAGCAGCGCCGCCAGGCCGCCCGCGCGCAGCAGCCGGCGCCGGCGCCGGGCGAGGCGCCAGTGCGTATGGCGCCCAGGGTGATGGGGGCGAGGACGCGGCATGGGCATACCCTGACGCCGCGGCGGGACGCCGGAATCGTGTGGTTCCTTTCGCACCCATATCGTGCGAAAGGAACCACGAGTCTGCGTTGGCGGGATAGACTCGCCTCGTACATATCGGTCGGTGGTCAAGGGAAGTCCGGTGCAAGTCCGGCGTGGTCCCGCCACTGTGACCGGGTGGAGGAGCTCGCAGGCGCAGCCGCGTCAGCCACTGGGGACGACACCGAGTCCCTGGGAAGGTGCGAGGTCCCTGATCCCGGAAGCCAGGAGACCTGTCCCCGGCCTAGCCAAGACAACCCTCGAGGAAAGGGTGGCGTAAATGCCAAGAATCACCCCGTTCCGGCCGGCGGCCGTGTGCCTGCTGGCCCTCCTACTGACTCTCGCCTTCGTCGCGAGCGCGGACGGCGCCGGCTTCAAGGCGAACCTGCGCGTGGTCGGCGCCGGCGGCAAGGTCCTCGCCGAAAAGGACGTCGCGACCGCCGACACCTCCGTCAAGACCAGCCCGAAGGCGACCTGCTTCGGCGCCGGCACCGGCGGCAGCGGCAAATCGGTGACGATCAAGGGCAACACCGCGATGGGGCTGCTCGCCCGCGGCTCGAAGCTGTTCGCGCCGCTGCGGCCGCTGTCGATCAGCGACCACTTCGACTTCGGGCTCGCCCTCTGCGGGGTCGGCTCGAGCGTGGCCAAGGGCAAGGCGTCCTGGTACCTGAAGATCAACCACAAGCCGGTGCAGGTCGGCGGCGACTCGGCTGTCATCCACCCCGGCGACGAAGTGCTGTGGGACCTGGCGCCGTCCTTCCCGTACCCGGAAGAGCTGGTGCTGAGCGCACCGAACTCGGCCAAGGCCGGGACGCCGTTCACGGTGCGCGTCCTCGCCTACAACGAAAAGGGCAAGAGCAAGCCGGCGGCCGGGGTCAGGGTGACGGGCGCGAGCGCGCCGACCGGCGCCGACGGCCGCACGACGGTGACGCTGAGCAAGCCGGCGAAGCTGATCGCGCGGGCGAGCGGGGAGATCCCCTCGGCGCGCGGGCCGGTCTGCGTCGGAGGCAAGTGCCCCAAGTGAGGGGGCGCTCGGCCAAATGACGGGACGCCGCGGCATGGCGGTCGCGATCGCGCTGCTCCCGGCGGCGCTCGCGGCCGCCGGCTGCGGTCTCGGCCCTGGCGCGGACGTCGGCTCGGTGCAGCTGACGGTGACGCGCGAATTCGGCGCGGTGCCGATGCTGGAACGCTCGCTCGGGGCGAAGGAATCCGACACGGTGATGCGGCTGCTGGAAGGCGAGGCCGACATCTCCACCCGCTACGGCGGCGGCTACGTCAGCTCGATCGACGGCGTCGCCGAAGCCGAACGCGGCGGCGACCCCTACGACTGGTTCTTCTACGTCGACGGGACGGAGTCGCCGGTGGGCGCGGCCGAGGTCGACGTCCACGGCGGCGAGCGGATCTGGTGGGACTACCGCGACTGGGCGGCGACCAACCACGTCCCCGCGGTGGTCGGCAGCTGGCCCGCACCGTTCGTGCAAGGGGTTGGCGGCAAGCGGCACCCGGTCGTGGTCGAATGCGCCACCGAATCGCGTGGTTCCTTACGCACCCATAGCGTGCGAAAGGAACCACAAGTTGGGGAGGCGTGTGAAGCGACGCGAGAGGCGCTGGAAGGCGAAGGGGTGAAGATCGCCTCCGGTTCGCCGGAGGGTGCGATTCGCGTGCTGGTCGGGACCTGGGACCGGCTGCGCTCCGACCCGGGGGCGCGGCTGATCGAAGAAGGCCCGGCCGAAAGCGGCGTGTTCGCAGACTTCAAAGAGCGAGAACTCATAGCCCTGAATCAGGACGGAGGCGAAGCCGAAAACCTCGGTCCCGACGCCGGCCTCATCGCCGCCACGAGCCGCTACGGGGGGCCGCCCGTCTGGTTGGTGACGGGAGGGACGGAAGACGCCGTGCGCGCCGCCGCCGAAGCCCTCGACGCAGAGCACCTGCGCGACCATTACGCGGTGGCGATCGAAGGCGGTCATCTGACCCCGCTGCCGGTAGGAGCGCGATGAAGTCCCCCTTCGCCTACGTGCCGAGGCGGGGACCGCTGCAGGCCGCCTCGCCCGGCGCGGCCGTCGCCTACCTGGGCGCGCTCGTCGCCGTCGCCTTCGTCTACTCGAACCCGCTGGTGCTGCTGGCGGCTGCTGCGGCAGCGACGCTTGCCGGCGTGTTGGCCGGCGCCCGCGGCGCGGTCCGCGCCGGCTGGCGGATGGGCATCTCCCTGCTCCTGCTGATCGTTGTCGTCAATGCCCTCATCGTCCACCGCGGCGAGACGGTGCTGGCGCGACTCGGCCACTGGCTGCTGTTCGGGCAGATCGACGTCACCGCCGAGGCGATTGTGGAAGGTCTCTCCCTTGGCCTGCGTGCGCTGGTGGCGATGATCGCCTTCGCCGTCTACTCGGCCTGCGTCGACCCCGACCGGGTGCTGAGGGCGCTGAGGCCGCTGGCCGGACGCTCGGCGCTGACGGCGACGCTGGTCTCGCGCCTGGTCCCGGTCACCGCCGCCGACGCGAGCCGCCTCCGCGACGCCGCCCAGCTGCGCGGCCCCGCCGCGGCCGAGGTCGGCAAGGCGCCGCTGGCGCGACGCCTCTTGGCTGGTTCCCTCGACCGCGCCGTCGACGTCGCCGCCACCCTCGAGCTGCGCGGCTACAACCTCGACGCCCCCCGAGCCCACAACCGCCGCGAACCGTCCCGCCACGACCGCCGCTTCTACGCCGTCGCCGCCCTACTCGTCAGCGCCACGATCGCCAGCCTATTCGTGGGCGCGAACGGCTTCCACGCCTACCCGGCGATCGCCATCGCCACCGGCCCCGCGACCGTCGCCCTCTGCGCCCTGATCGCCCTCAGCGGCCTAGCGCCTCTGCAACGCCGACCGAAACGCCTCTCGCTCCCCGCCGACGGGACGAAAACGGTCTATAAAGGACCGTTTTCGTCCCGTCGGCGGGGAGGTGGGGGGGTGGCTCGTGTCTGAGCTGGCGATCAGGCGGGGGGCGGCGCCGGCGTTGGCGGTGGAGGGCCTCAGCTACGCCTATCCGCGGGCGTCCGGGCGGGCGCTGGAGGACGTCTCGCTGGAGGTGGCGCCGGGGGAGTTCGTGCTGCTCGCGGGGCGCTCGGCCTCCGGCAAGTCGACGCTGCTGAAAGCCGCCTGCGGTCTCGTCCCGCACTTCCACGGCGGCGAGATCGAGGGCGAGGTCCGGGTCGTCGACCTCGATGCGATCGCCACCGGGCCGGGAGAGCTCGCCGCCGCCGTCGGCTACCTCGCCCAGGACCCCGAGACGCAGGTCGTCTCGACCACGGTCGCGGCCGAGATCGAGCTGCCGCTGGAGATGCGCGGCGACGCCCCCGCCGACCGCGCCCGCGCCGTCGAGGAGGTCGCCCTCGCCCTGGCGATCCCGCACCTGCTCGACCGCGCCGTCGACACCCTCTCCGGCGGCGAGCTGCAGCGGGTGGCGCTGGCGGCCGCCCTCGTGACTCGTCCGCGGTTGATCCTCCTCGATGAGCCGACCTCTCAGCTCGACCCGGTCGCCGGCGACGAGTTGATCTGGCTCCTTCGTCGCCTCAACGAGGAGTGGGGGGTGGCGGTGCTGCTTGCCGAACATCGCTTGGAGCGGTGCCTGGCTGCGGCCGATCGCGTTGTCGCCATGGAGGGCGGCGCAATCGCCTTCGACGGCCCCCCTGCCGACTTCCTCGCATGGTCCCACGATTCCGACCCCGCGCTGACCACCCCCGCCGCGCGCCTTTTCTCCCTCGCTGGCATCGAACCGCTCCCCGTCGGCGTGCGCGACGCACGACAAACGCTTCGCGGGATGGGAGTCGCGCACTCTCCTCACCAGCCAAGTAGGAGGGTGCGCGACTCCCATCCCGGCGACCCCGTCCTCAGAGCTCAGGGGCTGTGGGTTGAGCTGGAGCAGGGCGAGGAACTGCGGGACGTTCTGTGCGGCATCGACCTGGCGATCCGCCCGGGCGAACGCATCGCCCTGATGGGGCGCAACGGCGCCGGCAAGAGCACGCTGCTCCGCACCGCTGCCGGCCTGCACGAGCCGGTTGCCGGCAAGCTCGCGGTCGATCCGATCGCGCTGCTCACCCAGAACCCAGGTGACTACCTCGTCCGCGAGCGAGTTGGAGACGAGCTCCCCGGTGACGAGGGACTGGCCGCGGTGCGGGTCGTCGGCCTGGAGCACGCAATCGACGCCGACCCGCGCGACCTCTCCGGCGGCGAGCGGCAGCGGCTGGCGCTGGCGATCGCGCTCGCCGGTCGCATGGAGGGCGAGCAGCTCCCCGGCCTGGTCGCCCTCGACGAGCCGACCCGCGGCATGGACCGCGCTCGCAGGGCGGACCTCGTCGCGCTGATCAAGGAGCTCGCGGCGAGTGTCGCCTTTGTCGCCCATGGGGAGACAAAGGCGACACGCGGCGCCGCCGTGGTCGTCGCCACCCACGACGTCGAGTTCGCCGCCGAGTTCGCCGAGCGCGTCGTCCTCCTCGGTGACGGCGTCGTCATCGCCGACGGGCCGATGGCCGAGATCCTCTCCGGCGGCTGGTACTTCGCCACCGAGGTCGCCCGCGTGCTCGACCTGCCGGGGGTGGTCACGCCGGAGCAGGGCGCGGCGGCGCTCGGCGAGGGGGAGTCGCGATGACCTGGGAGATGGTCAGCTTCCTCATCCTCGGTGCGGTCCTCGTCGCCGGCTTCGTCTGGTACGAGCGCTCGCGGCCGCCCTCGCAGGTGGTCGCCCTGGTCGCGGCGCTGGCGGCGCTGGCGATCGCCGGCCGCATCGCCTTCGCCGCCTTCCCCAACGTCAAGCCGACGACCGACATCATCATCTTCGCCGGCTACGCGCTCGGCGGCGCTCCCGGCTTCGCCGTCGGCGCCCTCACCGCGCTCGTCTCCAACTTCTGGTTCGGGCAGGGGCCGTGGACCCCATGGCAGATGGCCGGCTGGGGCCTCTGCGGCATCCTCGGCGCCGCGCTCGCGCTCGGCACCCGCAACGCCGGCCGCCTCGCCCTCGCCGCGACCGGCGCCTTCGCCGCCGTCATCTACGGCGCTCTGCTGAACTTCTCCCTGATGGCGACGTATGGAGGGGAGCTGTCGTGGCAGAAGTTCGGGGTGCTCGAGGGCCGAGCGGTCCCGTTCGAAGTCGCGCACGCGACCGGCAACGTGGTGCTGGCGCTGATCGCCGGCCCGGCGATGGTGCGGATGCTGACCCGCTTCCGCGAGCGCTTCGAATGGTCGCGCGGGGACACGCCGCCGGGCGGCGATCCCGGCGCCGCGGGTACCGATCCCGGCGCGCCCGGGGGAGGGGGACGCGGCACGCGGCCCCGACTCGGCGACGCGCTGCGCAGCGGCGGCGTTGCGGCGCTGCTCCTCGTCCTTGCCCTCGGACTGCTTGCTCCGGTGGCCCACGCCTCCGCGATCAGCCAGGGCGCCGACTGGCTCGAATCCCAGCAGCGCCCCAGCGGCGGCTTCGCCGCCGACAGCGGCCGCGAAGCCGGCGCCGAAATGACCTCCTGGACGATGCTGGCGCTGGCCGCCGCCGGCCGTAACCCGCTCGACGTCACCAACGGCGGCAAATCCCCCGTCGATTTCCTCCGCACCCACATCGACGAAGTGAAGGACGCCGGCGACGTCGCTCGCACGATCCTCGCCCTCGAGGCGGCCGGCGTCGACCCCCGCAGCTTCGCGGGCGAAGACCTGGTCCAACGGCTGCTCGCGCAGCAGCGCGACAGCGGCTCATACCAGGGCTGGCCCGCGACCAGTGCCTACGCGGTGTTGGCGCTGCGCTCGGCGGGCGCCGGCGGGACGGCGAAGACGGTCGAATGGCTGCGCAACGTGCAGGGGGACGACGGCGGCTGGGGCAACGAACCGAAGCAACCGAGCACGCCGGAGGTGACTGGCGCCGTTCTGCAGGTGCTGAGCCCCGGTTCGGACGCGAGCGACCGCGCCCTCTCCTACATGCGCAAGGCGAAGCGCGCCAACGGCGGCTTCGCGCCGGGCAACAACCTCTCCGCCAACGCCCAGGCGACCGCCTGGGCCTCGCAGGGCCTGCTCGCCGCCGGCAAGGACCCCGCCGGATTCGGCAGCGGCAAGAGCTCGCTCGCCTACATGCGCGACCTGCAGGCGGGCGACGGCCACTTCCTCGAGGCGCCGGGCCAGGAAGCCTCGCCGGTCTGGGTCACCGCCGACGTCCTCGTCCCGCTCTCCGGCGGCTACCTCCCGATCTCCGCCCCTCCGCGGGCGCCGAAGCCCACGGAAAAGTCCTCGCCCAGCACCAGCTCCGAATCTGCCAGCGGCGGCTCCACCCCGACGGGCAAATCGTCTCCGTCCGTCCCGTCGACCTTGAAATCCCTCGAAAACTTCGGCGGCGGCGGTGGCAGCAATGAAGGCGGAGGCGGCGGATCGCCTGCAGCGCCCGCAGCGCCATCCGGCGGGGGTTCGTTCGCTCTGCCTCCAGGCGGTGCCACCGGCGGCCACGTCCCGAAAGGGTCTACCGCTCCCGCCCCTGAAACCACTACGCCGAGTGACGCCTCCGGCGAACCGGCCGCCGAAACCACGAGCGATTCCAGCAGCAGCACCGCCGGCTCGATCGTCCTCGGCCTCCTTGCCGGCTGCGTCCTCTTCCTGATCGCCCTGGGCGCCCGCCGCGGCTGGATGCGCTGGCGCTACGGCCTCTAAAAGTCACTGTTTCGGCGCTGAATTCCTTCGCTTCCGGCGCATTCGCGCCTTGTTTCGTTGCAGACGACTCATTACGGTAGTCTCATGGTGGTGATGATGCCGAGAGAGACCTGGACCGACGCGCGCCTCGATGAGTTCGCAAAGCGAGTAGACGAACGCTTCGATGCCGTCGACGAACGGTTTGACCGGATCGAAGCCGACATCCGGGAACTGCGGCAGACCATGACCCAGATGCAACAAAACATGGTCATCGGTTTCATCGGCCTTGCCGGGCTGATCGTCTCCAGCGCAATCTTCTTCTAGGAGAGCCTGGCTATACCCTCGGCGGATGGACGTCGAGACTGCGATTCGCACTCGCCGCACGCATAAGGCCTTCGGGCCTGAGCCGGTAGCGCGCGAGCAGATCGACGAGCTGTTGGAGCTGGCGAGCTGGGCGCCGAACCATCACCTCACCGTTCCGTGGCGCTTCCGGGTGATCGGGCCGGAGACGCTGCGGCGGCTGAAGGAGGTCGCGGGACCGGAGGGTGCGGTCAAGCTCGACCGGGCACCGACGCTGATCGTCGTCTCCTGCGTCCTCAGCGGCGATCCGGTCGAGGAAGAGGAGGACCTGCACGCGACCGCCGCCGCCTCCTACATCGTCCTGCTCGCCGCCCACGCCCGTGGCCTCGCCGGCTACTGGCGCACCCCCGGCCTGCTGCGCCGCCCAGAGGGCCGCGCCGCGGTCGACCTCCCCGGAGAGGAGCGCTTCGTCGCCCTCCTCCACCTGGGTAACCCCCGCCAGGAAAAGCCCGCCCCCGAGCGCCCCGACGCCGACCGCGTCACGGCCTACCTGGACTGATGCTCACCCGCGCCCGGGCCATCGAGGAGGTTGCCGGGAAGCACTTCGAGGTGGTCGTGATCGGGGGAGGGATCACCGGCGCCGGGGTCGCCCTCGACGCTGCCTCGCGCGGCTATTCCGTCGCGCTGCTGGAGCGGGGCGACTACGCGACAGGCACCTCCAGCCGCTCTTCGAAGATGGTCCACGGCGGCCTCCGCTATCTGCAGAATTTCGACCTGGGTTTGGTCCGCGAGGCGCTGCTGGAGCGGCAGCTGATGGTCCGCCTGGCGCCGCACCTGGTCTATCCGACGCCGTTCCTCGTCCCCGCCCTCGGCGAGGAGCGCCGCGATCGCAAACTCGGCCTCGGCCTGAACATGTACGACGTGATGGCGACGACGCGCGCCGGCCGCAGCCGCCGCGAGCGGCGCGCCGCTCGCGAGCGCGAGCAGTCCGACGACTACTACTGGTCCCCCGATCGCCACCGCACGATCGACCGCGACGAGGTGCTGGAGCTGGTCCCGGCGCTCGCCCCGCGCGAACCGAAAGACGCCTACCTCTTCTACGACTGCCAGACCGACGACGTGCGCCTGGTGCTGACGGTGCTGGGTGAGGCGGAGCGCTTCGGCGCGGTGATGCTGAACGGCGCCGAGGTGACCGAGGTCCTCTCCCGCAACGGCAAAGCGACCGGCGTCGCCTTCGTCGAGGCCGACTCGGGCGAGCGGATGGAGGTCGGCGCCGGCGCCGTCGTCAACGCCACCGGCGTCTTCGCCGACCGGATCCGCCCGGAGGAGCTGCTGGGGGAGGAGGACGTGCCGCGGATCGCGCCCAGCCGCGGCACCCACCTGCTGATCGACCAGGCCGAGCTGCCGATGGGCGAGGCCGCCTGCATCGTCCCCGCCGGCGAGGGGCGGATGATCTTCTCCCTGCCCTGGTACGGGCGCACCCTGGTCGGCACCACCGACAACGACTTCGACGGCGACATCACACGCCCGCGCCCGGCCGATGACGACGTCGCCTACCTCTTGGCAGCTGTAAACGACTTCTTCGGCACCGCGCTGACCGACTCCGACCTGGTCGGCGCCTACGCCGGGGTGCGGCCGCTGATCTCCACCGGCGACCCGCGCAAGTCGGTCGACATCTCCCGCAAAGCAGAGCTGTATGAGACCTCCTCGGGGATGCTGACGATCACCGGTGGCAAGCTGACCACCTGGCGGCGGATGGCGAAGCAGACTGTCGACCGGCTGGTCGAGCGCGAGGGCCGCGAGGCGCCCTGCCACACGCACGAGATCCCGCTGGGGATGGAGGCGCGGCCGGGCGACCTCGAGGCGCCCGACGGGGTGGGGGAGGAGGCGGTCAAGCAGCTCGCCTTCCGCTACGGCCACGCCGCTCGCAAAGTCCTCGACATCGCTCGCACCGAGCCGAAGCTGGCCCGTCCGATCGTCCCCGGCCGCCCCGACCTGCTGGCCGAGGTGGCGCTGGCGGCGCGGCTCGAGCAGGCGCGCAGCGTCGCCGACGTGCTCCTGCGCCGCACCCGGCTGGGGATCCTCGCCGCGCCCCAGTTGCGCACCGCGAAGGCAGTGCGACCGGTCGCCGACGCGCTCGGGGCGGAGCTCGGCTGGACCCGCCGGCAGCGCTCGCACGAGGCCGAGGGCTGGGTCGAGGTCGCCGCGCAGGAAGGAATCGACCCCGCCGCCCACCTGGCCTCGCCGGTCGAATAGTCTGCGGCCCCGATGAACAAGGCCGAGCTGGAGAAACAGCCCCTGTCCGATCTACACGCCCTCGCCGCCGAGGCCGGAGTGCCCAAATACCGCCTGCTGACCAAGGCCGAGCTGGTCGAACAGCTCGCCGAAGGGGACGGCAACGGCGGGAACGCACCCGCGGCTGAAGAGAAAGACGAGCGCCCGCGTCGCCGTCGCCGTCGCACTGGCACGGCCGCAGCCACGGACCGCGAGGGGGAGGAAGAGAAGCGTGAGCGCCCGGAGCGGGCGCCGGTGCGTCAGCCGCGTGAGCGTCCGGAGAAAGCACCGGAGCGCGAGTCCGCGCCGGAGTCCGCTGCAGCCGCCGGGCCAGTCACCGCTGAGCCCGCGCGCCCGCGCCGCCGTCGGCGTCGCCGCTTCGGCCGCCGCGGCAAGCAGGAGGTGACCCTGCAGACCCTGCTGCTGCCGCCCGAGGCCGGCCGTCAGGCACTGCTCTGCGCCGAGACGCGCGAGGGCTGCACGGCGCTGCTGCGCAGCGTCGCCGCCGATCTCTCCGCCGACGCCAAGGGCCCGGACCCGGTCGCGCTGCTGATCGACCCCAGTCCCGAGGAGCTGGCCAACTGGAAGCGCGACGCCCCGCAGGCCGAGATCGTCTCCGCCGGCCAGCCGCGCCACGCCGACGACGCCCTCGCCCAGGCCGCGGCCCGCGCCGGCGGCGGCGAAGACGTGATCCTCCTGGTCGACTCGCTCACCCGCCTCGCCGAGGCCTACGGCGACGCCGAAGCCGCCAAGCAGTTCTTCGACGCCGGCCGCACGCAGGGCGGCCAGGGCGGCGGCTCGCTCACCGTCGTCGCCGCGCTAGAGCGTCCCGCCTAGCGGCGGTAGGCGATGCGACGCCAGCTCGGCTCTTTCGAGAGCTCGATCAGTTCGTCGCTGCGGTCCGGCTGGACGTAGCCGAAGGTTTGGGTGCGCTCGTCGAAGGCGACGTCGAGCTCACCCTCCTTCACCCGCTGGTCCAGCCAGGCGCCGCGGAAGACGAGGCGGCGGATCCAGTGGACGAGGCTGCGGTTGGCGGGCCCGACCAGCTCCTCCCAGTTCTCGTTGATGTGTTCGCCGAGGCGGGAGCTGGGCTCGGCGATCTCGCCGCTGACGGCGAGGTCGAGGAGGTCGTCCAGCTCCTCGGCGCTGAGGCCCTGGTCGACGAAGTTGAGTTTCACCGCGGCCTGCTCGACCCGCTGCGCGAAATCCTCCTCGTTGAAGGCGAAGCGGAGCTCGCCGTACTCCAGTACGTAGTCGGAGCCCGACTCGTAGTTGCCTCTGCGCGTCGCTTTCTTGTCCATGAGTTGAAGCCGATCCCGCCCGCGCAAGCCCGGCGCGAGCAGGTCCATGATCTTGCCGATCATCGTAGAGGCGTGCGGGCTCGGGCCGGGTGCTGAACGCGTGTTTGCACTCAGATGCCGCGGAGGCGATGAAGCGCTGTCAGCTGGGTAGTTACCCTGGGGAGGCGCCGTGATCGATCTGCACTGCCACATCCTCGACGCAATCGACGACGGGGCGCGGGATGCCGACGACAGCGTCGCGATGGCCCGCCAGGCCGAGGAGGACGGGATCAGCGCCGTCTGCGCCACCCCGCACATCCGCCATGACCACGACGTGCGGATCGAGGAACTGGCCGAACGGGTGCGGGGCTTGAACGCGCGGCTGGAGCGGGAACTGGTGGCGGTGAAGGTCCTCCAGGGCGGCGAGGTCGCCGAGACGGCGGTCGAGGGACTGAACGAGGAGGAGCTGCGGCTGGTCTCCTTGGGCGAGGGCGACTGGATCCTGTTGGAGCCGGCGCCGGGGCCGCTCGACGACAGCCTGCTGCGCCGGGTCGGCCACCTGGCCGAGCGCGGCCACCGCACGATCATCGCCCACCCCGAGCGCCACCTCTCGGCCGACATGTTCGAGCGGATGGCGGCGCTGGTGCAGGAGGGGGCGCTGATCCAGGCCACCGCCGACTTCTTCCTGCGCGAGCAGATGGCGGCGGGGATGCTGGCGATGGCGGAGAGGGGCCTCGTCCATGTCCTCAGCAGCGACGCCCACACGGTCCACGGCGGCCGCCCGGTGCGGCTCTCCCCGGCCCTGGAGCGCCTGCGCGAGGTCGAGCTTCTTGCGCCTCACATCGACTGGATCGCCGACGAGGCCCCGCACGCGATCGTCAACGGCGATCCCGTCGGGGTTCCCTTCGAGCCGCAGCTCTGACGACCGCGCGATTTTCCCCACGATGGTGTGGGAAATCGCGTAAGGGTTCGATATCGCAGTGGCTAATCGAGCTCGCGGAGTCGGACGCGGGGGGCGAGCTCCTCGATCACGGCGCGGGCGCCGGTGCCGAGACCGTGGCGGAGGAAGTTGGTGGCGCCGGCGGCGGCGCTGAGGCGCAGCACGTCATCCCACTCGCGCCCGGCCGCGATCGTCGCCGCGAGCGCGCCCATCATCGAGTCGCCGCAGCCCTCGCGGGCGCCGCGCTCGAACTTCGGCGGCTTCAGCTCCCAGACCTTGCCGTCGCGCATCGCCAGCGCCGGGTCGCCGGCCCGGGTGATGATGACCGATCCCGCGCCTGCCTCCTGCACCCGCTCCATCGCCGCCCGCATCCGCTCCTCGCTGTCGACCGGGCCGGAGATGAAGCCGGCGAGCTGCCAGTCGTTGATCTTGATCAGGTCCGGTTTCCCTTCCAGCGCCCGGTCGAGGCGCGGCGAGGAGAGGTCGACGACGACCGGCACCCCGTTCGCCTTGACGTCGGCGACCAGGCCGCCGTAGATCTCCAGCGGCACCCCCTCCTCCGGGTAGGGACCGCAGACCGCGAGCAGGTCGCAGCCGAGCGCCGCCGCGACCGTGACCGAGAAGAGGTCGTCGACCTCGTGGCGGGAGGGCGGCATCGCGGCGCTCTGGCCGACCGGCTCGCGTTCGCCGCTGCGGCGGTCGTGAATGTAGGCGCCGCTCGCCTCGGCCGTCTCCACCAGCCGCAGCCCGATCGGCAGCTCCTCCAGCAGCGGGCGCAGGACGCTGCCGACCTCGCCGCCGATGAAGCCGCAGAGGACGGGCTCGGCGCCCAGCTCGACCGCCATCCGCGCCACCCACACCCCCTGGCCGGCGGCGTGGACGTGGATGTCGTCGCCGCCTTCGGCGGTGAGGGCCTCGATCGTGATCGAGAGCATCGGGTTGGGGCTGAAGACGGCGACCTTCGGTTTGCGATCCATCCGCAAGGAGCGTAGAGGGCGGGGGAGAGTTTTCCCGGCTGCTGACTTGAGTAGGGATGAGCGATCGCCATCCCGACCCAGACGACTTCCCCGCCGCCACCAGTTTCCGAACCCGCCTGCGCGGTCTCGCCTGGCGGAATCGGGCGGACGCTGGTCCCGGCCTCCTGATCCCGCGCTGTTCAAGCGTCCACACCTTCGGCATGCGCTTCGAGCTCGACCTTCTCTTCCTCGATCAGGCTGGGCGGGTGATCGCCGTCAAGCGGCGGGTCTCGCCGCGGCGGGTCGTCTGGAAACGCGGAGCTTGCGCGGTTTTGGAGGTTCCTTCGCCCCCGACGGGGGAGAGTTCGGGCCGCCCGGGACTTGAGTCGGCATGTTGCCTCAAAGAGAAGAGATAGCCAGCCTGGTCGTCTGCGAGGACGACGACGTAACCCTCGACCTGCTCTGCGAGCACCTCGCCGCCGATCGCTTCGGCGTCATGCCCGCCCCCAGCGCCTCCGATGCGCTGCGGCTCTGCAGATACAACCACCCGGACCTGCTCCTGCTCGACCTCTCCCTGCCGGACGCCTCCGGCCTCGACGTCCTGCGCGAGATTCGCTACGCCGACGGCATCGATTCGCGCTTTGACCCGCGCCTGCCGGTGATCGTCCTCACCGGCCGCGGCGGCGACACCGACCGCGTCCGCGGCCTCGACTCGGGGGCCGACGACTACGTGGTGAAGCCGTTCCGCTACCCCGAGCTGCGCGCCCGCATCAACGCGGTCCTGCGCCGCCGCGAGGCGCGCGCCGAGGGCCCGACCCGGGTCGGCGACCTCGTCATCGACCCGGTCCGCCACCGCGTCACCGTCGGCGAACGCGTCGTCCCGCTCTCGAAAAAAGAATTCGCCCTCCTCCGCGCCCTTGCCGCCAACCCCACCCGCGTCTACACCAAGGAAGAACTGCTCAAAGACATCTGGGCCTACAAGGGCAACTCGAAGACGAGAACCTTGGACTCCCACGCCAGTCGCCTACGTCGCAAACTCGACCCCGAAGGGGGCCGCTTCATCGTCAACTGCTGGGGCATCGGCTACAGGCTGATCGACGGGTGATGGAGATGGCGGAGGCGCTGGTCATCTGCATGGCAATCGGCAACGGCCTCGGGATCACCATCGCTTTTCTAGAAGGAAGGGACCAATCGGAGATCGGGCTATGGGGCTACCGGGGGACGGCGGTTGGTTTCCTGGCGGGTTTGTTCTTGATGATCCATTGCCCTGAGGAGCTATGATGCAGACAATGAATTCCCACGAGCTTAAGCCCCTGTCGCCGGCGGTTCGGCTGGTCCTGTTATGTCTCGGTGCCAGTTCCATGCTTGTCGCAGTCCTGTCCCTGTCGGGCGTCGTTTCCGGCTTCTTCTGTCTGGTCCCCCTCGCGGCGACGTTTCTGTTGCTGCGCGTGCTTCGTTTCCAAGAGCAAGCCAAGGCCAAGAAAAAAGCCCCCGGCCGACTGAGTCGGCCAGGGGCTTGAAGGCGTAGAAGGGCGAGTCGCTACTTCTTCTTGCCCTTCGCGACAGCCGGCGCCTCGAAGTGCATGATCGCCAGCTTGGTCTGGATGCCATCGGTCTTTTTGTTTTTGCCGAGGCGTTTCGCGGCTTCTTTCTGGATCGCCGCGCTTTGCTTGACGGTTTCGGCGAGCGCCTTGTTGAGGTCTTTCCATCCCTGCTCGTCGAGGACGAGGGGGGTGTCGGAGATGTGGGAGTCCTTGCGACCCTCGATCGTGCCGGCGGCGAGGGCTTCGGTTGCGCTCTGGCCGATCGACTCGATGATCGAGCCGGAGATCCCCTTGCGAGCCGAGGCCGGGATCTTGGCCCAGTCGGAATCGCTGAGGAAGGCGCGGTCGGTGGCGCGGTAGAAGTGCTCGACCGCCCCACGACGCGGCTCGGTTTTCACCAGCTCGATGCAGTCGTATTCGAGCAGCGTTTTCACGTGGTAGCTGACGTTGCCCAGCGGCTCTTTCAGCTCCTGGGCGAGTTGGTTCGGGCTCGAGATTCCCTGGTGCAGGGCACTGAGGATGCGAACCCGCAGCGGGTGGGCAAGCGCCTTCGCAAGCTGCTGCGTAATGCCCTCTGGGGAAGTGCGGGACTGTGGCAAAGGAGGACCTCCGGGGATTTGGTTTGGGAGCTAGGGGGACGAAACGGTGGCGGTTGCCATCCGATTAACTAGACAAGTATTCCAAAATGATAGGCGAATGCCATCCCTCCCCAAAGAAACATGCACTATTTAGATCTATTGCTTTAAAGCAGTAAAGCTTTGGCAAAAGGATTTGGAAACCGAAGTGTTGGCAACTAGGGTCTACGCCTTGCGCGCCCGTCCCTTGTCGCGCCTGGCCGAGACCGCTGCGGGGTGACGGGCGCGCTCCCGTTGCTCGGAATTAGCGCGACTTCCTTGCGGCAACGGCACGTGAGGGGGGAGAGAACGGGCCGCTGAACGCTTGACTCTCCATGGACACCAAAGGGAGCGCGAAGTGACCGTGGAGCTGGCTCAGATCGCCGCCGGGCTGCCGATGGCCGCTTCGTTCGCCGTTGCAGGGGGAATCTCGACCTTTCGTGAGGGACGCCGGCGGGCCTCGCTGAACGAGGCGATGCACGAGCTGCGCCGCCCCCTGCAGGTGCTCGCCTTGTCGCTGCCGGCTGATCGTGCAGAGGAAGAGGCGTGCGACGCGTCGCTTCAGATGGCGACCGCGGCCTTGGAGCGTCTCGACCGCGAGATCAACGGCGGGCCTGCGGACGGGCGCCTGGAGCCGGTCGAGATGAAGGCGCTGGTGGTGGCCGCCGTGAGGCGGTGGAAGTCGGCGGCGGCAGCACAGGGGAGAGGGTTGCAGCTGCTGTGGAGGGCGGGCGATCCAGTGGTGGCCGGCGCCGAATTCGAGCTCGCCCAAGCATTAGACAATTTGATCAATAACGCGATCCAACATGGTGCTGGGAACGTGGCGGTCGAGGTCCGCGAAGCCGACGGCCGGCTTCGTCTGGCGGTGCGTAACCTAAACGGTCTGTCACTCGCACGCGATCGGCGTGGAGAGCGGCCCGGCCGGCGGCAGCGGATCGCCGGGCGCCACCGTCATGGCCACGGGCTGCGGGTGGTGGCGCGGACGGCAGCCGCTCACGGCGGCAGCTTCCACCTGCTGCGGTCGAAGGGCAGCACCGAGGCACGCCTCGAATTGCCGCTGCTCGGCGAGGGGGAGCCCCGATGAGCCGGCGCGGCCGCGCGATCGGTTTCCTGTTCGGCGCCTTGCTGGCCGCCGCTGCCGCGGCGACGATCGCCAACGGCTACGGCGACAGCGTCGTCAGGGGGTACGGGGAGCTGCGTCCGGTGCTGGTGGCCTCCGGTGATCTGGAAGCGGGGAAGGCGATCGACCCCGCGATCGCGACCGAGAAGCTCGAGGTGCGTCGGGTGCCGGTCCGCTTCGTGCCGCCCGATGCCTTGGCCGCGCCGGCCGAAGCTGTCGGCCTCGTTCCCGCCGTGTCCGTCCCGGCGGGCTCCTACCTCCTGGCAGCGCAACTGCGAGCGCCGGAGGCCCATCCGCTTGGGGCACAGCTCGGCGGCGGCCGTCGTCCGGTCGAAATTACGGTCAGCGGCGCCGGCGCGCTTGCCGCCTTCGGTGCCCGGCCGGTCGGCGCGAAGGTCGACGTAGTGGTGACGACGGAACCCTCGGGCTCTGGCGACGGGCGCACCTATGTTGCTGCGCCGGCCGTGCCGTTGTTGGAGCTCGGCCCTGGTCCCGAAGGGCCCGATGGCGAAACCGCCACTGCCACCCTCGGCCTGACCCGCGCGCAGGCCCTGCGCCTGATCGCCGCTGAGAGCTTCGCCCGTCGCGTCACCGTGATTCCGAGGGGCTGATGGAGCGGCGCGAGCGAGACATCGCCGAGGTCGCCGCCGCCCTGCGAGGGCGGCTGGTCGAGCGGCGCCGGAGTGAGGCGGCAACGGGCAGGCGGGTCGATCGGGACCTTGGCGACGCCGTCCGCGAGCTCGTCGACGAGCACGCCGCGATCCTTCCGGCTGCCGACCGTGAGCAGGTCGCCGAGCGGATCGTCCGCGACAGCGTCGGCCTCGGGCCACTCGAGGTGCTGCTCGCCGACCCGGCGGTCGAGGAGGTGATGGTCAACGGTCCGGGCTCCGTATATGTAGAGCGGCGTGGGCTGCTGGAGGCGACCGAGGTCGCCTTCGACAGCGAGGAGGAGCTGCGCAACACGATCGAGCGGGTCCTGGCGCCGCTCGGGCGCCGGGTCGACGAGCTGAGCCCGATGGTCGACGCGCGCCTCGCCGACGGCTCGCGGGTAAACGTGGTGATCCCGCCTTTGGCGATCGATGGCCCGGCGCTCTCGATCCGGCGCTTCGGCGTCACTCGCCCCGACCCCGACGCGCTGGTCGCGATGGGGTCGATGACGGCGGCCGAGCGCCATCAACTGGAGCAGGCGGTGGCCGAACGGCGCAGTGTCCTCGTCAGCGGCGGCACCGGCTCGGGCAAGACGACGATGCTGAACGCGCTCTCCAGCTTCATCGGGGCCGGCGAGCGGGTGGTGACGATCGAGGACGCCGCCGAGCTGCGGCTGCAGCAGCCGCACGTGGTGCGGCTGGAGAGTCGGCCTGCCGGAGTCGAGGGCCGGGGCGAGGTCGCGATCCGCGACCTGCTCCGCAACGCGCTGCGGATGCGGCCCGACCGGATCGTGATCGGCGAGGTGCGCGGGACCGAGGCGCTGGATCTCCTGACCGCACTCAACACCGGCCACGACGGCGCGCTTTCCACGGTCCACGCCAACTCGCCGGCCGACGCGCTGCGGCGGCTGGAGACGCTGGCGCTGATGGCGGGAGTGGGGTTACCGCATGCCGCGGTGGCGGAGCAGGTCCAGCGGGGGATCGACCTCGTCGTTCACCTCCAGCGCCGGGCGGATGGGAGCCGACGAGTGGTCGAGATCGCGGAGGTCGCGTGATCCTGCCGGTGCTGATCGCGGCCGCGGCGGGCGGGCTGCTGGCGCTGGCGGCTCGGGAGGCGCTGTTGGCGAGCCCTGCGGCGGCGCAGTGGCTGCGGGCCGCGCTGGAGCCGCTGCGGCGCGCCGGTGAGGAGGGCTACGCGCCCTCGACCCGCGAGCGCCGCCGGCTCGTCGCCCTCGGCACCGGCGCCGCGATCCTCGGCGGCTGGTTCGTCGGCGGGCCGGCGCTGGCGCTGCCGCTTGCGGTAGCCGGACCCGCCGGGGTCGGCTGGGCGATCGGCAGCCGCCGCCGGCGCTATCGCCGCGCGGTCGAGCGCTCGCTGCCGGAAGTGGCGACGGCGATCGCCGACTCGCTCAGCGCCGGCCGCTCGCTGCGCGCCTCGCTGCCCGCAGCCGTCGCCTCGCTCGACGGGCCGCCGGCGACCGAGCTGGCGCGGCTCGGCGCCGAGCTCGACCTCGGCGCGCCCACCGTCGCGGTGGTGGAGGGATGGCGGCGGCGGATGCGCTCGGAGCGGGTCGATGCCTTCGCCGCCGCGCTGTTGAGCCAGCGCCTTGCCGGCGGCGATCTCGCCGGCCTGCTGCGCAGCTTCGCGGCCGGTGCCGAGGAGCGCGAGCGCGTTGCCGAAGATGCCCGCTCGGCCACCGCCCAGGCCCGCTTCACCGGCCTGCTCGTGGTGGCGATGCCGACCGGCGGAGCGCTGTTCGCCGAGCTGCTGCAGCCGGGCTTCCTCACCACATTGCTGGCCTCGCCGCCTGCTGCCGTCCTCCTGGCCTTGGCCGCGGCCCTGCAGATTGCCGGTTTCGTCGCCATCCGCCGCCTCTCGCAGGTGACCGAGTGAGGCGGGGCGGTCAGGTGAAGCGGACGGACTCGTGAGTGGCGCGGGGCTCCTTGCCGCGATTGCGGTACTGCTCGGCGCGGCCGGGGCACGGGAGGCCCTGCGCGATCGCCTTCCCGGCATCGTGGAGATCCCCCTCGCGAAGCTCCCACTCGGGATTTCCTCGCCAGCGCTGCTGATCGCCAAGCTCGCGGGCGCCTTCACCGCTGCGCTGGTTGGGATTGCCGCCGCGCCCGCCGCTCCCGGCCGGCTCTCGATCCTCGTGCTCGCCGGCTTCCCAATCGCCGGCTTCTTCGCTCCCGAGGCAGTGCTCGCGCGGCGGGCGCGGCGGCGACAGCGACGGCTGCTGGCGGCACTGCCCGACGCACTCGACCTGCTCGCCGTCAGCGCCGGCTCCGGCCGCGGCCCCGCCGCCGGGATCGAGCAACTGGCGCGGGCCGGGGAGGGGCCGCTGGCGGAGGAGATGCGGCTGACGCTCGCCGAGCTCTCTTGCGGCATGCCGATGAGCGAGGCTCTCGAGTCGCTGCGGCGCCGCGTCCCCGGCAGCGAGCTGGCGACGCTGGTCGCGGCGATCGAGCGCTCGCGCCGATTCGGCTCGCCATTGGCCGATCAGCTGCGCCGCCAGGCAGCCTCGCTGCGCACCGCCAGCCGCCGCACCACCGAGGAGCACGCCGCCCGCGCCGCGCCGAAGATCCAACTAGTCGTCGCCCTCATCCTCGTCCCCTCGGTCCTCCTGATGATCGCCGCCGGCCTGATAGCCAACGCCGGCACCCTGCTCGCCGGGTTCTGAGGCGTCCCCGGTAAGGGCTCCGGTCGTTCTCCGCGTGAATTTGTCGCGCCCCTAGCGGGCCAGCTCCCTCAGATAGAGCCCGCCTATGGCGGGCAAAGACCAGATTGCATTTCGCCGCTTCGCGAACATTCCCGCGGAGAACGACCGGACCCCTCTCCACACGCACTCAGATACGACCCAGGGTGCGGAAGCTGTTCAGTTCAGCGAGACCGCAGAAATGCGCCTATACGACGATCTGCTGCGGTTTCGCCGAGAAGCTGCCGGACCTTTGAGCGTCTGCCGGAGCTCTGTCGTTGGGAGGGGGTGGGTGTTCCCTGACGACCGGCGTCCTGTTGCTCGCACCTGCGACGTTCGCGGCCAGCCGGTGCCGCTTCTGGCGAGCAACCCAGGGAGGAAGGGAACACCCACCCGCTCCCTACCGAGTGAGTTCCGTCCTTATACGGAGGGGCTACTCCACCGGCTTGCGCAGCAGCCGCTTGAAGTGGAAGCCGCGGAGGTCGTTGGCGTCCGCGGGCGCGTTTGCCGCCGCTGCTTGTGCCTCTTCGGTCGTAGCCACGGATCGCAACCTATCGCGCTCTCACAGATGCAAATCGGGTTGCAGAGGGAGGTCGTGTTGCAAAGTGGGAGAGAGTGGGGTATTGTGGCGATCGAGTTGAAGCCCAGGACCGGGGTGGTGAGGCTCCTCCCACCTCATCACTCCGGTCCAACTCTTTCCCGGCCTCCCTCAGAAAGGACTTCGCGGCGGTGGCGTTCAGGGGTCTCTACGAGCACAGCCTCGATTCCAAGGATCGCCTCACGGTCCCGTCGCGCTTTCGTGCCGCGCTGGCCGATGGAATCGTTCTCTCCAAGGGCTTCGACCCCTGCGTCTGGGTGCATACGACCAGCGAGTTCGAGCAGCTCTCCGACCGCTTTCTCTCGCCGCACAGCCCCTTTGGCCGCGACGCCCGCCAGCTGCGCCGCCGCTTCCACGGCGGCTCCTTCGACGAGACGCTCGACTCCGCCGGGCGCATCCGCATCCCAAAGCCGCTGATCGAGCACGCCGGGCTCGACGGCAACTGCGTCGTGATCGGGGCCGGCGAGTACCTGGAGATCTGGAACGCCGACGCCTGGGCCAAGCAGGAGGAAGAGCTCGACGCCGCCGCCCCCGAGATCGCCGAGGGCCTGGCCGCCGCCGGCACCCAGCCATCATGAGACTCAATGCCGCCGCAACCCACAACTCCCTGCCGACGGGCCTCAAATACGCCTATATGGCGAAGAATCGGCCCGTCGGCATCATGGGGCGGCCGCTGGAGGCGCTTGTGAGCGAGCACGAGCCTGTCCTTGCGCCGGAGCTGGTTTCGCTGTTGGCGCCGGAGCCGGGGCAGACGGCGGTTGACTGCACCTTCGGCGCCGGCGGCCACGCGCGCCAGGTCGCCGAGCTGATCGGCCCGGAGGGGACGCTGATCGGGATCGACCGCGACCCCGCCGCGCAGGAGCGCTTCAACCGCTTCGCCGCCGAAGTCGCGTGCCGGACGCTCTTCATCAGCTCGGATTTCGCAGCAGGACTTCGCGCACTGCAGGGCGAAGGAATCCGCCCAGACATGGTTTATGTAGATCTGGGGATGTCCTCGATGCAGGTCGACGCGCGCGAGCGAGGCTTCTCCTATTCCTACGACGCGCCGCTCGACATGCGGATGGACACGCGGCAGAAGTTCACCGCCGCCGACCTCGTCAACGAGTGGCCGGAGGCGCGGATCGCCCAGGTGCTGCGCCGTTTCGGCGAGGAGCGCTACGCCGCCGGGATCGCCCGTGAGATCGTCCGCCGCCGCCCGTTCTCGACCACGGCCGAGTTGGTCGACGCGATCAAGGCGGGGATGCCCCCCTCGGCCCGCTTCGGCGCCGGCCACCCGGCCAAGCGCAGCTTCCAGGCGATCCGGATCGCCGTCAACGGCGAGCTCGAGGCGCTGAAAGAGGCACTGCCGCTGGCCTGGTCGCAGCTGCAGGTCGGCGGCCGCTTCGCCGCGATCTGCTTCCACTCGCTCGAGGACCGGCCGGTGAAGCAGTTCCTCGCCGCCAGGGCGCGCGGCTGCGTCTGCCCGCCCGAGCTTCCCGTCTGCGTCTGCGGCCACGAGCCCGAGGCCGAGCTGCTGACCCGCCGCGCGATCTCCCCGGGCCCGGAGGAGGCGGAGCGCAACCCGCGCTCGCGCTCGGCCCACCTGCGCGCGGCGCTGAAGATCGCCGCAGAGCAAGCGGTAGGGGAGGCGGGCTGATGGCCGTCGCCGCTCCCGCCCGCCGCAGTAGGGCTGTACCGGCTCCTGCTCCCCTTCGAACTGCACCCCCCGCCCGCCGGAAACCCCCGGCGCGCAAACCCGCCGCCCGTCCCAAGCTCGTCGTCGCCGCCGGGCACGCCGCCGGCGCCGTTCGTCAGCTGCCGGATTCGAGTCTGGTCGTGCGGATGACCCGCGGCCGCGCCTGGATCGCGGTCCTCGGCGTGCTCCTGGTCGGGATCGTGGCCCTCAACGTGGTCACCCTCAGCTTCGCCGCCTCGGCCGGCAAGATCGACGAGGAAATCACCACGCTGGAAAACGAGAACTCGGCGCTGGAAAGCCGCGAGGCCAAGTTATTCGGCACCGCCCGCGTCCGCAGCGAAGGCGGTGCGATCGGTCTCGCGATGCCGAATACCGAAGAGGCGCACCTGATCGAACCGAAGCCGACCGACGTCGCCAACGCCGCCGCCCGCCTCGCGGCTGCTGGGGGCTAGATGGCTGATTCATCTGGAGGCCACCGCCGATGCGCCTGATCGAGCGCCGGATCGGGCTCCTCTTCGGTGGCTTCCTTCTCTGCTTCCTGATCATCATCGGCCGCGCCTTCTGGTTGCAGGGGGTGCAGGGGTCGCAGCTGGCCTCGGAGGCCGTCTCGCAGCAGACCGAGACCGTCACCGTGCCCGGCCTGCGCGGCGACCTGCTCGACCGCACGGGCAACAAGCTCGCCGCCTCCGAAGACGCGGCGACGATCTACGCCACCCCGTACCAGGTGAAAAACCCGCCCAAGGCCGCGGCGAGGCTGGCGCCGATCCTGAAAGAGACGAAAGCCGAAGTGCTGGAAGCGCTGACCGCCGAAGGCGGCTTCTCCTACGTCGCCCACAAAGTCGACCTCGGTACCGCCGCCAAGGTCGAAGCGCTCAACCTGGAAGGGATCGGCGAGCTGCCCGACAGCCGCCGCGTATACCCGCAGGGGGAGATGGCGGGGCAGGTGATCGGCGCCGTCGGCTCCGAAAACCAGGGGCTGACGGGTTTGGAACTGGGCGAGGAATCGGCGCTGGGCGGCACTAACGGCGAACGGCGGATCGTCAACGATGCGCTTGGCGAACCGATCCGCATGGAAACGGTGAAGGAAGCCGAAAACGGCGAAGACGTTCAGCTCACCCTTGACCCGGTGATCCAGCGGGAAACGGAAAGGGTGCTGTCCGGGGTGGGGGAAAAGTACTCGCCGACCGGTGCCACCGCGATCGTCGTCGACCCGCGCACCTCTCAGGTGCTGGCGATGGCCAATTGGCCGCCGGTCAATCCCGAAGACCTCTCCGAAGTCAGCAACCAGGACCTGTTGAACAAGGCGACCGGGTTCAACTACGAACCGGGCTCGACCTTCAAGGCCTTCACCGTCGCCGCTGCGCTGGAAGAAAAATTGGTGACGCCGACGAGCGAATTCGTCCTGCCGCCGGAAATCCACGTCGCTGACCGGACGATCAAAGACGCCGAGGAACGGGGCACGGAAACGATGAGCGTCGGGGAAATCCTCGCCCGCTCCTCGAATGTGGGCGCGGTGACGATCGGGCTCAAGGTCGGCGCCGAAAAATTCAGCAAGTGGATCGACCGCTTCGGCTTCGGCCGTCCGACCGGGATCCAGTTCCCGAATGAGGAACGGGGCATCGTGCCGAGCCTCGATCAGTACTCCGGCTCGACGATGGGCAACCTGCCGATGGGTCAGGGTCTGGCGGTGACCCCGATCCAGATGGTCGCCGGCTACACGGCGATCGCCGACGGCGGCATCCTCCGGCCGCCGCAGTTGATCAAGAAAGTCGGCGAAGAACCGGTCCAGGAGCCGAAGGGGCGCCGGGTGATCTCGACCCAGACCGCTGCCGAGATCCGGGAAATGCTCGAAGGCGTCCTGGCCCCCGGCGGCACCGCCTCCGAGGTCAGCGTCCCCGGCTACACGCTCGCCGGCAAGACCGGGACGGCGCAGGTGGCGGAAAACGGCGGCTACTCGAAAACCAAATACATCGCCTCCTTCATCGGCTTCGCACCGGCGCAGAATCCACAGCTGCTGGCGGCGGTGATCGTCGATGAACCGCAGGGGGAAATCTACGGCGGGTCGGTGGCGGCGCCTGCGTTCGGCCAGATCGCGGAATTCGCTCTTCCGTACCTCGGCGTGCCGCAGGAATGAGTCTCCAGGGGGCGGGTCGGGTGCCCCTCTGCTGGAGACCGTATGTATTGGCAGGGACGGTTGGTTGTCATCAGCTTGACCCAAAGCCTCCATCAGAGGGGCACCCGACCCGCCTCATAGAATCGGGCTGCGGATGGTGAGACTGGACGAGCTTGTCGCGGAGCTGTCGGGGGCGCGGGTCGTCGGTAACGGCTCCGTAGCGATTTCTGAGCTGGTGTACAACAGTCGCCGAGTGGAGCCTGGGTCGCTGTTTTTTTGCGTAGTTGGGGAGAAGGTTGATGGGCACGAGTTTGGGGCGAGGGCCGTTGAGGAGGGGGCTGCGGCGCTTGTTGTTGAGCGGGAGTTGACCGAGCTTGCTGTGCCGCAGGTGGTTGTTCCCGACTCGCGGGCGGCGATGGCGCCTTTGGCGGCTCGGTTTTGGGGGGACCCGACGGCGGAGCTGCGGGTTGTCGGGGTGACCGGGACGAATGGGAAGACGACCACGGCGTTTCTGGTGCGAGAGATCCTTGAGGCGGCCAGCTACCCGTGCGGGCTGTTGGGAACGGTGAAGCAGGTGGTCGGCGGGGTGGAGAAGGAAGTGGTGCGCACGACGCCGGAGGCGATCGAGCTGCAGGCGACCTTTCGGCAGATGCTGGAGGGGGGCGACGAAGCTTGTGCGATGGAGGTCTCCTCGCACGCGATGAGTCTGCACCGGGCCGACGCGATCCACTTCGAGGTGGCGATCTTCACCAACCTCACCCAGGACCACCTCGACTTCCACGCCGACATGGAGGACTACTTCCTCGCCAAGCGCAAGCTGTTCGAGACCGGTCCGAAGACGGCGATCGTCAACGTCGACGACCCCTACGGCCGCCGTCTCGCCGAGGAATTCGAGTGTGTCACCTTCTCCGCCGAGGGCGCCGAGGCCGACTACAGCGCCGAGGACGTGGAATTCGACGCCGGCGGTGCCCGCTTCACCGTCGCCGAGATGCGGCTGCGGACCGGCCTGCCCGGACACTTCAACGTCGCCAACGCGCTCGGTGCCTTCGCCGCGGCGGAGGCGATGGGCGTGGGGGCGGAGATCGCCGCCGCCGGCCTGGCGAAGGCGGCACGGGTGCCGGGCCGGTTCGAGCCGATCGACGAGGGGCAGGGCTTCGCGGTCCTGGTCGATTACGCCCACACCCCCGACTCGCTGGAGAACGTGCTGCGCGCGGCGCGGCCACTGACCGAGGGCCGCCTGATCTCCGTCTTCGGCGCCGGCGGTGACCGCGACCGCGACAAGCGGCCGAAGATGGGGCGGGCGGGGGCCGAGCTCTCCGACCTCACCGTGGTCACCTCGGACAACCCGCGCTCCGAGGATCCGGAGGCGATCGTCGCCGAAGTGGCGGCGGGGGCCGCCGGGGCGAAGGAGTTGGAGGTCGTCGTCGACCGCCGCGAGGCGATCGCCCTGGCGCTGGGCCGCGCCGTGCCCGGCGACACGGTGGTGATCGCCGGCAAGGGGCACGAGCAGGGACAGGAATTCGAGGCCGGTCGCAAGGTCCCCTTCGACGACCGCGAGGTCGCCCGCGAAGAGCTGCGGAAGCTAGGTAGCCCGGCATGAAGCTGTCGCCTGCGGAGATCGCCACCGCGCTCGGCGCAGAGGTCCTGGCCGAGGGGCCCGAGGAGTCGCCCCGCCGGGCGACGATCGACTCGACCGAGAGCGGCCCCGGCGACCTCTTCTTCGGCCTGCGCGGGGAGAAGCGCGACGGCGGCGAGTTCGCTCTCGACGCGATCGCAGCCGGAGCGTGGGGGGTGGTGATCGGCCGAGACCGAGCTATGCAAAGGGCTTCGTCTCCGGGTGGCGCTGGGTCTCGGGGATGGGTCTTCCGGGTCGAGGACCCGCTGGCGGCGATGCAGGTGCTGGCGCGGGCCTGGCGACAGGCGCTCGGCGCCGGCGTGGTCGGCGTCACCGGCTCGGTCGGCAAGACCTCGGTCAAGGACATCTCCAAAGCGCTGCTCCCCGGCCGGGTTCACGCCAACCGCGAGAACCTCAACACCGAGATCGGGTTGCCGCTGACGATCCTGGAAGCGCCCGACGACACCGACCTGATGGTGCTGGAGATGGCGATGCGCGGCCGTGGCCAGATCGCCGAGCTGGCCGCGATCGCCGAGCCCGAGGTGGCGGTGATCACCAACGTCGGCCCGGTCCACGTCGAGCTGCTCGGCTCGGTCGCGGCGATCGCGGCGGCGAAGGCGGAGATCCTCGACGACCTGCCGCCGGGCGGCACCGTCGTCGCCCCCGTGGAAGCGGGGGCGCTGGAGCCGCACCTGGAGCCGATCGCCCGGCAGCTGCGCTTCGGCCCCGGCGGCGACGTCGAGGCGACCGAAGCGATGGTCGAGGACGGCGTAACCGAAGCGCTCGTCCGCACCCCGCTCGGCAGCCAGGTCTTCCGTTTCTCCTTCACCGAGGGTTACAACCTGACGAACGCCTTGGCCGCGGTCGCCGCCGGGGTTGCCCTCGGCGCCGACCTCGGGGGCATGGCCGACCGCGCTGCGAGCATAAGATTCTCCAGCTTCCGCGGCGAGCGACTGGAGCTCCCAGGCGGGATCGTCCTCGTGAACGACTGCTACAACGCCAACCCGGTGTCGATGCGCGCGGCGCTCGACCATCTCGCCGGCCTCGGCGCCGAGCGCACCGTCGCGGTCCTGGGCGAGATGGGCGAGCTCGGGCAGGGCGCGCCCGGTTACCACCGCGAGGTGGGGGAGCACGCCCGCGCCCACGGCATCGACCTGGTGATCGGCGTCGGCCTACCGGCGCGCGACTACGACCCCGACGAGCTGGTCGCCGACCCGGCCGAGGCGGCGGAGCTGCTGGCGGCGCGGCTGGAGCCGGGCGACGCCGTCCTCGTCAAGGGCTCGCGCTCGGCCGGCCTGGAGGCGGTCGCCGAACAGCTGCCGGAGCTGGTGGAGAGCGCCGATGGGTGAAGTCCTGATCGCGGGGATGGCGGCGATGCTGATCTGCATCTTCCTCGGCCCACGGTTCATCGAATTCCTCCGCGTCCGAGAGTTCGGCCAGCACATCCGCGAGGACGGGCCGCAGGAGCACCACGCCAAGGCCGGGACGCCGACGATGGGCGGGCTGATCCTCTTCGCCTCGATCTGCGTCCCCTTCCTCGTCCTCTCCGAGCGCGACGCCCAGAGCCTCGCGGTGTTCGGGGTGGCACTCGGCTGCGCCGCTCTCGGCTTCGCCGACGACTACATCAAGATCGTCAAACGCCGCTCGCTGGGGCTGGCGGGGCGCTGGAAGCTGCTCGGCCAGCTCCTGCTCGCCTTCGGCCTCTGGTGGGTGGCCCGCCACGACGTCGGCCTCGAACCGACGCTCTACTTCCGCATCGGCGACGGCAGCATTGACCTCGGCCCGGTCCTCTACTTCGTCCTCGTCTTCCTCGTCCTCGCCGGCACCTCCAATGGGGTGAACCTCACCGACGGCCTCGATGGCCTCGCCGCCGGCTCCTGCGCGATCGTCCTCCTCGCCTACACGGCGATCGCCTTCGTCAGCGGCGAGCAGCAGGACCTCGCCCTGCTCTCGGCTTGCCTGGTGGGCGCCTGCATCGGCTTCCTCTGGTTCAACGCCTTCCCGGCCTCGATCTTCATGGGCGACACCGGCTCGCTCGGCCTCGGCGGCGCGATAGGCGCCCTGGCGGTGATGACCCAGACCGAGGTGCTGCTGATCATCATCGGCGGCATCTTCGTGATCGAGGCGCTCTCGGTCCTGCTCCAGGTCTTCGCCTTCAAAACCTTCCGCCGCCGCGTCCTGCTGATGGCCCCCCTGCACCACCACTTCGAGATGATGGCCTGGTCGGAGACGAAGATCATGCTCCGCTTCTGGATCATCGCCGCCGTCTGCTCCGGCATCGGTTTCACCCTGTACCAGCAGTCGATCGGGCGCTGATGCCCCGAGGTCGACGTCACCGCGGGGCCGATCGAGTACGGCGACAGCGGCGGCGAGGGCAGGCCGACTGTCTTCATTGGCGGGTTGCCGCACGACGAGCGGCTCTGGGGCGGCGTGGTGGCCGAGCTGCGGTCGCAGTTCCGCTGCCTGACGCCGGTTCTGCCGCTGGGCGCCCACCGCAAGCCGATGCGCCCGGATGCCGATCTCTCGCTGGTGGGGCTCTCGCGCATCGTCACCGAGTTCCTCGAGCGGCTGGAGCTGGAAGACGCGATCGTCTGCTTCAACGACTGGGGCGGCGCCCAGACGATGATCTCCCACGGTGGCGCCGACCGGGTCGGCGGTCTGGTCCTGGTCTCCTGCGAGACCGAGAACAATTACCCGCCGGGTTTCGCCGGCAAGGCCGCCGCCCTCTCCGGATGGATGCCGGGCGGCTTCGCGGTGATGCGCCGGTTGCTGCTGTCGCCCGTGCTGCGACGGCTGCCGCTTACCTATGGCCAGATGAGCAAGAAGGGCATCCCCGACGAGCTGATGCGTGAGTGGCTGGAGCCGCTGAAGCGGTCGGAGATAAGGCGCGACCTGCGCCGGTACGTCACCGACGTCCGCCATGGCAAGCGCCAGATGCGTGAGGCAACGCCGGCCCTGCGGTCCTTCGAGCGCCCGGTCCTAGTCATGTGGGACGCGGAGGGGCCGATGATGCCCAACGAGGAGGGGCGCCGTCTCGCCGACTCCTTCCCCAACTCCCGCTACGTCGAGCTCCCCGACTGCTACACCCTGATCCCCCTCGACCAGCCCGTCGCGCTGGCGCAGGAGATCGAGCAGTTCGCCGGTTAAACCATCGCCTTCTGCAGACAATAAGCTTAGAAGCTAGTAAGCTGCATGCCGGCGACAAAGGCTGCGCTGTCCAGCTCCTCCGCTCTTGGGGCATCCCGCCAAGGCTTGTCCCCTAAAGGAAAAGGAGATGAGATGGATCATTCAGCAGCCCTCAACCTGGTCAACAGGCTACAGGGGTATCCGCCGGAGTCGCGAAGCTTTCTGCGTGAGCATGCTGCCTGCCAAGGAAGTTCGCCCGCCCCTGCCCAATGGGCCATTCCTCGTCGTCGGCCTGGCCCGCTCCGGGCAGGCGGCGGCGCGGATGCTGGTGGGGCGGGGAGAGCGGGTGCGGGCGGTCGATTCCGGTCACCCGGAGGGGGCGGCAGGATTGGAGGGGGTCGGCGTCGAAGTTTTTCTAGATACGGATGGATTGGCACAGCTCGAGGGGACGCGGACCGTCGTCAAGAGCCCGGGGGTTCCCCGGGAGGCGCCGGTGATCGCAACTGCCCTGGAGCGGGGCATCGAGGTGATGGGGGAGATGGAGCTGGCCTGGCGGACGCTGCCGAACCGCTTCGTCGGCGTCACCGGCACCAACGGCAAGACCACCACGGTTGAACTGATCGGCCACCTCTACCGCAGCGCCGGCGAGCGGGTCGCGGTCGCCGGCAACGTCGGCACGGCGCTTTCAGAGCTGGTCGGCGCGGTCGACCCCGGCGCCACGATCGTCTGCGAGTGCTCCAGCTTCCAGCTCGAGGACACGGTCGCCTTCGCGCCCGAGTGCGCGGTCTTCCTCAACCTCGCCCCCGACCACCTCGACCGCCACACCACGCTCGAGGACTACCTGGCGGCGAAGCTCAGGATCTTCGCCAACCAGGGCAACGACGACGTCGCCGTCTACAACGCCGACGACCCCTTCGCGGCGAGCACCGACCTCGGCGGCTGCGCGCGCCGGGTCGCCTTCTGCACCGGCGCCGCCCTCGACTGCGAGGTCGCGGTCGCCGAGGGGACGATCTTCTACGACGGCGAGCCGCTGCTGCCGGTCGCCGAGCTCGGCCTCTTCGGCGAGCACAACGTCGCCAACGCGATGGCCGCCGCGGCGGCGGCGCTGGCGATGGGGATCGACCGCGAGGCGGTGCGCGAGGGCCTGCGCGGCTTTGCCGGCGTCCCGCACCGGCTCGAGCAGGTGGCGGAGATCGGCGGCGTCCGCTTCGTCAACGACTCCAAGGCGACCAACGTCGCCTCGGCCACGGTCGGGATCGGCGCCTTCGACGGCGGCGTCCACGCGATCCTCGGCGGCAGCGAGAAGGAGGAGCCCTTCGCGCCGCTGGTAGAGACGATCCGCGAGGGCGTGCGCGCCTGCTACCTGATCGGTGCCACCACCGAGCGGATGGCGCGGGAGCTGGCGCCGGTCGTCGAGGCGGGGGTAAAGCTGCACCGCTGCGCCGGCCTCGAGGACGCCGTCCAGCGCGCCGCCGCCGCGGCCCAGCCCGGCGAGGTGGTCCTGCTCTCGCCCGCCTGCGCCAGCTTCGACGCCTTCGAGAACTTCGAAACGCGCGGCGACCGCTTCCGCGAGATCGTCCGGGAGCTGGAGCGGTGAGCGCCGCCTCGCTGTCCCTCGGCCGCAGCCGCGCCGCCAAGAAGAGCGGTGCCAGGAAACGGGCGAAGAAGCGCTCGCGCCCTGTCTCGGCCGAGTACAACATGCTGCTCACCGCGACCCTCTGCCTGCTGGCGCTGGGGGCGGTGATGGTCTTCTCCGCCAGCTCGACGACGAAAGTCCTGGCGGAAGGTGGCCTCTCCGAAAGCGCCTACTACCTCAAGCGCACGCTGATCTTCGGTGCGATCGCGCTGGTGATCATGCACGTGACCGCGCGCATCGACCTGAAGCGGATCCGCGAGCTGACGCCGCTGCTCCTCGGCGGCTCGGTCTTCCTCCTCGTCGCCGTGCTCGGCGCCGGCAGCGAAGTCAACGGCGCCACCCGCTGGATCGGCGGCGGCTCCTTGCAGGTCCAGCCCTCGGAGCTGGCCAAGGTGGCGCTGATCCTCTACGGGGCCGACATGCTGGCGCGCAAGCCGAGGCGGGCGCGCACGCTGAGCGGGCTCAAGCCCTACCTGCTGGTCGCCGCCGTCTGCTGCGGGCTGATCATGCTCGAGCCCGACATGGGGACGACGATGGTGATCGTCTTCGCAACCGCCGCGACCCTCGTCGCCGCCGGGGCGCGGCCGGCGGACCTGGGCAAGATCGCGCTGGTGATCGGGGGCCTGACGCTGGCCGCGGCGGTCGTCGAGCCCTACCGGATGGCGCGCCTGACCGGCTTCCTGCACCCCACCGCCGACCCCTCCGGCGCCGGCTTCCAGGCCGCCCAGGCGAAGATCGCGCTCGGCTCCGGCGGCCTCTTCGGCGTCGGCATCGGCAACGGCGTCTCCAAGGCCTTCTATCTCCCCGAGGCCCACACCGACATGATCACCGCCGTGATCGGCGAAGAGCTGGGGATGGCGGGGATCGTCGCCATCGTCGGACTGTTCGGGATGTTCGGCTACGCCGGGCTCAAAGTCGCGCAGAAAGCGAAGGACAACTACTCGAAGCTGCTGGTCGCGGGGCTGACCTCGCTGGTGCTGGTGCAGGCGACGATCAACCTCTTCGCGGTGATGGGGCTGGCGCCGCTGACCGGGGTGCCGCTGCCCTTCGTCTCCTACGGCAACAGCAGCCTGATGGCGACGCTGTTCGCGGTCGGGCTGATCCTCAACGTCGCCCGCGGCGGCCGCGCCGGGGCGGCGCGCGCTTCGACGCCCACCGGCGCTGGCAAACTGCGCGTCGTCGAAGGCGGGCGCGCGCCCGCGCGCGAAAGGAGCAGGTCGAGCGGTGCCAGGAAAGCCAAGAGTGGTGGTGGCGGCGGGGGGAACCGCGGGGCACGTCGTGCCCGCCATGGCGGTCGCCGACGAGCTTCGGGCTAGCGGCGCCGAGGTCAGCTTCCTCGGCACGCGCGAGCGGATCGAGGCCGAGCTGGTGCCGGCCGCGGGCTACGAGATCGACTTCGTCAAGGTGCGCGGGATCGACCGCCGCAACCCGCTGCGGGCGGCGCGGGCCGGGGCTGAGGCGCTGGCGGCGGTCGGCGCGGCGCGCAAGGTGCTGCGGCGGCGGCAGGCCGACGTGGTGATGGGTGGCGGCGGCTTCGTCGCCGGACCGGTGGGGCTGGCGGCGGCGCTGACGCGGACCCCGCTGGTGCTGACCGAGGCCGACAGCCATCTCGGGCTGGCGAACCGGCTGCTGGCGCGGCGGGCGCGGCGGGTCTGCCTCGCCTTCCCGATCGCGGGTCGGGCGGGGGAGCTCTACCTGGTGACGGGACGGCCGGTGCCGAGGGAGGTGCTGGAAGGCGATCGCGCGGCAGCGCGGCAACGGTTCGGGATCGACCCGGACGCCCGCTGCCTACTGGTGGTCGGCGGCAGCCAGGGCGCGCGCTCGATCAATGTCGCCGCGGTGGAGGCGTTCGCCGAGCAAGCGAGGGCAGTCGTTCCCGGTATGGGGGAGGGAGTGCGCTCGCGCGACTTCCATGTGCTCCACATTGCGGGCAAGCGCGACTTCCCCGAGCTGCAGGCCAGGCTCGCCGCCGCCCCGTACGCCGAGGACTACACCCTGCTCGACTACGAGCCGAACCTCGGCGACGCGCTGGCCGCTGCCGACCTGGTGCTCGGCCGCTCCGGCGGCTCGATCTTCGAGGTGGTCGCCGTAGGCAGGCCGGCGATCCTGGTGCCCTACCCGTTCGCCACCGCCGACCACCAGAGCGTCAACGCCGAGTGGATGCGGGCGGGTGGAGCAGCGACCGTGATCCCGGACGTGGAGCTGAACGCGGAGCGCCTCGCGTCAGAGGTGAAGACGGTGCTCGACGACAGCGCCCGCCTAGAGCAGATGGCCGCCGCGGCGCGCAAGCTGGCGAAGCCCGACGCCGCCCGCCGCATCGCCGACGAGGTCCTGGAGGCGGCGCGATGACGGACTGGGCCGGGCGGCGGCTGCACTTCATCGGCATCGGCGGCGCCGGGATGAGCGGGCTGGCGCTGGTCTGCGCCCGGCTCGGCGCGACCGTCAGCGGCAGCGACCGCAGCGACTCCTCTTATATGGAGCGGCTGCGGGCGGCGGGGCTCGACCCGGCGGTCGGTCACGACGCCGCCAACCTGCCCGACGGCGCCGAAGTGGTGATCTCGACCGCGATCGGCGAGGACAACCCGGAGCTCGCCCTCGCTCGGGAGCGCGGCATCGAGCCGATCCACCGCGGGGCGCTGCTCGCCGAGCTCTGCGCCGAGAAGCGCCTGATCGCGATCGCCGGCACCCACGGCAAGACGACCACCACTGCGATGGCGGCCTGGGCGCTGCGGGCGCTCGGTGCCGATCCCGCCTTCTTCGTTGGCGGCGAGGTGCCGGGTCTCGGTCCCGACGGCGCCACCGCGAACGCCGGCTGGGGCGAGGGGGAGTGGGTTGTCGCCGAGGCCGACGAGAGCGACGCCAGCTTCCTGCGCCTGCGGCCCGAGGTCGCCGTCGTCACCAACGTCGAGATGGACCACCATTCGCGCTGGGGATCGCTGGCGGAGCTGCACGAAGCTTTCGCCGCTTTTGCCGGTCCCGCCCGCGGCCTGGTGGTGCCGGCGGACGAAGAGATGTCCTGGCTCGACGGGCGCGGGGACGAGAAAGTCGGCTTCGACTCCTCGGTGCCGGGCCCGGCCGAGCTGCCCCGGGGGGTGCCGGGCCGGCACAACCTCCGCAACGCCCGCGCCGCCCTCGCGGCGCTGCAGCTGGCCGGCTTCGACCTCGCTGCCGCGGCCGGGGCGCTGGCGGCCTTCCCGGGCGTCCATCGCCGCCTCGAGCGCAAGGGTTCGCGGGGGCCGGTCCATATATATGACGACTACGCCCACCACCCGACCGAGGTCCGTGCCGCCCTCGCCGCTCTGCGTGAACAGAGCCCCTCGCGCCTCGTTGCCGTCTTCCAGCCGCACCTCTACTCGCGGACCAAGGCGCTGGCCGAGGAGTTCGGCGCCGCCCTCGCCCTCGCCGACGAGGCGATCGTGCTCGACGTCTACCCGGCGCGTGAGGAGCCGGTCGGCGAGCTGGCCGGGGTCAGCGGCCTGCAGGTTGCCCAGGCCGCGGCCGAGCGAATGGGGGGGCGGCCGGTCTGGTGGCTGCCGCGGATCGAGCTGGCGCAGCGGGCGCTCGCCGACCGCCTGGATCGCAGCCAGGCCCTCACCGGTTCGCATGCGATCCTGGTGACGATCGGTGCGGGCGACGTCTTCAAACTCGGTGAGTCCCTGGTGACGGAAGCGCCTGCGGCGAGCGCCTCTCCCCCGGAGGGGTCGCGATGAGCACGCCGCCGGAAGGCGTGCAGCGGGACTTTCAGCTGGCGCGGCTGACCACGGTCCGCACCGGCGGCGCCGCCGACTTCTTCGCCCGGCCCGGCGACGAGGCTCACCTGGTCGCCGCCCTTGCCTGGGCCGAGGAGGAAGGCCTGCCGGTCGGGGTGATCGGCTCCGGCTCGAACCTGCTGATCGCCGACGACGGCTTCCACGGCCTCGCGATCAAGCTGAACGGCGAGCTGGCCGAGATCGAGCGCGAGGGTGAGAGGGTGGTCTGCGGCGGCGGCTACCGCTTTCCCTCCGCGGCGGCGAAAACCGCGGGCTGGGGACTCTCGGGGCTGGAGTTCGGAGTGAACATCCCCGGCACCACCGGCGGCGCGGTGCGGATGAACGCCAACGCCTACGGCGGCCAGCTGGCGCGAGTCCTGGAGTGGGTCGATGTCTGCACCGCCACCGGCGGCGACCGCCGCGCGCGCGACCAGCTCGGCTTCACCTACCGGCACTCGAGCCTGCGCCCCGGCGAAATCGTCGCCAGGGCCTCGTTCAATCTCCGGCCCGCCGACCCCGAGGGGATCCGCGCCACCCTCGCCGCGATGCGCGAGCGCCGCCGCGAGGCCCAGCCCTCGGGGATCAAGACCTTCGGCTCGACCTTCAAGAACCCCGAGGACGAGCGGGCGGAAGGGCGCTCGGCCGGGCAGCTGCTGGAGGCGGCCGGCTGCCGCGGGCTGCGCCACGGCGGCGCCCGCTTCTCCGAGAAGCACGCCAACTTCGTCGAGAACGACCGAGGCGCCACCACCGCCGATGTGCTGGCACTGATGGCGGAGGGAAGGCGCCGGGTCCACGAACGCTTCGGGGTCGAGCTGGAGCCGGAGGTGCAGGTGCTGGGCGAGGTCGAGTGGCCGGACGGCTGGGGCCTGTGAAAGGGCGAGGTCGAGTGCGCGGCGGCTTGAGGGCTGGAAAGGCCCGGTTCGCGCTAGCGGCGGTTGCCGTGATCGTCGTGGTGGCTCTTGCCGTCTACTGGTTCTTCGTCCGCGAAGGAACCGACGAACCGACGGTGATGGTGCCGCGGTTGGCGGCGCAGATCGGCGAAGGCTCGGAAGCGGTTGGTGTCACCACGGCCGGCGCGATCGTCCGCGGGCTGCCCCTGCCAGAAGAACCGCCACTGCCGCGGTTGCCGCTGGAAGAACCGCCGAAAGGCGGTCACCTGCGCGGCCCAGCGCTCGAACAGGTGAAGGTTCTCGGTGCCGTCCCGAACGCACTGCGCGCCTATGTCGCAAGTAGCTACTACGGCGAAAGCGGGGTGGACGTCGAACTCACCACGGGAATCGAATTGCGCTTCGGCAATGCTTCCCAGGCGGCACGGAAGTGGCACGCGGCGGCGGCCTTGCTGGCTGATCCCTCGATAACCGCGCTCGATTATGTAGACCTGTATGCGCCCAGTCGCCCCTCTTACGGCGGCTCGGAACACGAACTTCCCCCGGTGCCATGAGGCGGGAGGTTGAGGTCACAAACCGCTCTGCAAAGCGGCTTTGAAAAGTCTCAAGTAGAGGGTGAGGGTAGCTCAACCCTCGACCCAGGGTTGAGAATTGCGCCTTGCACGATGCCTGGCGGGCGTTTGACAGAAGCCCCAGAATGCCCTACGTTGAGCGCAATTTCCGTGCTTGCGGGGACGACTCCAACCCTAGAGCGTTGCTGAAGGCTCGGACGGAACCAAGGCTCAACTCAACTGAAAGCTTTCAAACGCGCCCAGGGAAACAGGGCGCGCTGGAGAAAATCGGGAGATGGAATCCACTTACCTCGCGGTCATCAAGGTCGTCGGCGCCGGCGGCGGCGGTACCAACGCGGTCAGCCGCATGATCGACGCCGGCATCCGCGGCGTCGAGTTCGTCGCCGTCAATACGGATGCACAGGCGCTGCAGGCCTGCGACGCCGACATCAAGCTTTCGATCGGCCAGGAGCTGACCCGCGGGCTCGGCGCCGGCGGTAACCCCGAGGTCGGCGCGGGCGCGGCGGCGGAGAGCCGCGACGAGATCAAGGAGGCGCTGAAGGGCGCCGACATGGTCTTCGTCACCGCGGGCGAGGGCGGCGGCACCGGCACCGGCTCAGCTCCCGTCATCGCCGAGATCGCGAAGGAAGAGATCGGCGCCCTCACCGTCGGCGCCGTGACCAAGCCGTTCGAGTTCGAGGGCAAACGGCGGATGCAGCAGGCGCTCGAGGGCATCGAGAAACTGCGCAACAACGTCGACACCCTGATCATCGTCCCGAACGAGAAGCTGCTGCAGGCGGTCGAGCGGCGCACCAGCGTGCTCGAGGCCTTCCGCCAGGCGGACGACATCCTCCGCCAGGGCGTGCAGGGCATCACCGACCTGATCACGATCCCCGGTCTGATCAACCTCGACTTCGCCGACGTGCGGACGATCATGCGCGACGCCGGTTCGGCCCTGATGGGCGTCGGCTCGGCCTCCGGCGAGGCCCGCGCCCTCGACGCCGCCAAGGCGGCGATCACCTCGCCGCTGATCGAGGAGTCGATCAAAGGCGCGACCGGGATGCTGCTGAACATCACCGGCCCCGAGGACCTCGGCCTGTTCGAGGTCAACGAGGCGGCCCAACTGGTCCAGGCGGAGGCCGACGACAACGCCAACATCATCTTCGGCTCGGTCGTCGACCAGTCGATGAAGGACGAGGTCCGGGTCACCGTGATCGCAACCGGCTTCGAGGGCTTCGAGCTGCTGGCCCGCTCGCCGCAGCGCGTGCGGCGGCGCTACGAGAGCCGGCCGCGCGTCTCGGCTGAGGACACGGACATTCGGAAACTGCGGGTCAGCGACGACGACATCGACGTCCCCGGTTTCCTCAAAGACTAGGTCTGCCCGGGCCGTCGGGTGCCCCTCTGTCAGAGACCGTACGTCTGCTGGGGGACCGACCTTTTCATCGGCTTGACCCAAAGCCTCTGCCAGAGGGGCACCCGACGGCCTGCACGAATAGCCTTGCTCATTCGTGGCCGAGCCTCGTCGTACTCCTCTTTTTGAGCAGCACCAAGACCTTGGGGCGAAAATGGTTGATTTCGCCGGGTGGGAGATGCCGGTTTTGTATGAGGGGATTCGGGAGGAGCATGCGGCGGTGCGGCTGCATGCGGGGATGTTCGACGTCTCGCACATGGGCGAGGTCGAGGTGGAGGGGCCGGGGGCGCTGGCCTTCCTGCAGCGGGTGCTCTCCAACGACGTGGCCAAGGTCGCCGTCGGCAGTGCCCAGTACTCATGCCTCTGCCAGGAGGACGGCGGGGTGCTCGACGACCTCTTCGCCTACCGGCTCGGCGGCGACCGCTACCTGATCGTCACCAACGCCGCCAACCACGCCGACGACCTCGCCTGGCTCGGCCGCCAGAGCCGCAGCTTCGACGTGATCGTCCGCGACGTCGCCGACCGCTACGCGATGCTTGCCGTCCAGGGCCCGCACGCCCGTCAGGTGTTGACGCGGACGCTGGGGATCGAGCTGGCGCCACGCTTCCATGTGGCCCACGCCCAGATCGGCCGCCGACCGGCGCTGGTCGGCGGGACCGGCTACACCGGCGAGGACGGGGTCGAGCTGCTGCTCGACCCCGAGGTGGCGCCGCCGATCTGGGCCGAGCTGCTCGACGCCGGGATCGTCCCCTGCGGGCTCGGCGCCCGCGACACCCTGCGGCTGGAGGTCACCTACCCCTTGCACGGCAACGAGCTGACGCCCGAGCGCAACCCGATCGAAGCCGAGCTCGGCTGGTGCTGCAAGGAGGCGACCGGCTTCATCGGCGCCGAGGCGATCGCCCGCGCCCGCGCCGAGGGCACCGCCGAGCGCCTCGTCGCCTTCAAGATCGAGGGCCAGGGGATCCCGCGCGAAGGCAATCCGGTCCTGCACGGAAGCGAGCAGGTCGGCGTCGTCACCAGCGGCACCTTCTCGCCGTCGCTGGAGGTCGGGGCCGGGATGGCCTACGTGAAGTCGGAGCGTGCGGAGGTCGGGACCGAGATCGAGATCGACGTGCGGGGCAAACGCCGCTCCGCCCGGATAGCTTCCAAGCCCCTCTACGCGAAAAGGAGCTGAGATTGGCCGCCACCTACCCCGAGGACCTGCGCTACCACGAGGAACATGACTGGGCCCGGATCGAGGGGGATCAGGCGACCTTCGGGATCACCTGGTACGCCCAGGACTCGCTCGGCGAGGTGGTCTTCTTCGACCCGCCCGAAGTCGGCTCCGCGATCCAGAAAGACACCGCCTACGCCGAGGTCGAGTCGGTGAAGGCGGTCTCCGATGTGATCGCGCCGATGTCCGGGGAGATCGTCGCGGTCAACGAGGCGCTGGTCGATGCGCCGGAGAAGATCAACGAGGACCCCTACGGCGAAGGCTGGCTGGTCAAGGTGCGGCTGACGGCGCCCGCGGAGGCCGAGGCGCTGCTCGGCGTCGAGGAATACCGCAAGTTGCTGGACTCCTAGGCGCCAAGGCGAGCCGCCCGCTCCCTTAGCCTTAACCAAGTGACGCGCTACACCTCCGCCACGCCTGAGGACCGGCGGCAGATGCTCGACGCGATCGGCGTCGCCTCCCCGGCCGAGCTCTTCGAGCAGATCCCCGGGCCGCTGCGCCTGGGCCGGCCGCTGGCGCTGCCGGCGGGGATGTCGGAGGCGGAGGTCTACGAGCGACTGCGGGGGCTGGCCGAGCGCAACGCCGACGCGGAAGCGCAGGTCTGCTTCGTCGGCGCCGGGATGTACGACCACTACGTGCCGGCGATCGTCGACGCGATCACCTCGCGCAGCGAGTTCCTGACGCCATACACGCCCTACCAGCCGGAGATCAGCCAGGGAGGGCTGCAGGTGATGTTCGAGTTCCAGACGGCGATGTCCGAGCTGACGGCGCTGCCGGTCTCCAACGCGGCGCTGTACGAGGGGCCCTCGTCGGTGGCCTCCGCCGGTTACCTTGCGATCGGGGCGACGAAACGGCGGCGCTTCGTCGTCTCCCGCGGCCTGCACCCGCACAGCCGCGAGACGCTCCAGACCTACGCGGTCGGCTTCGGCGCCGAGGTGGTCGAGGTCGGGCTCGAGGGAGGGCTGACCGACGCCGCGGAGCTGGCGCAGGCAGTCGACGGCGAGACCGCCGCGATCTTCCTCCAGAACCCGAACTTCCTCGGTGCGGTTGAGGACGTCGAGGCGCTGGGCGCGGCGGCTAAGGAGGACGGGGCGCTGCTGGTCGTCGCCTGCGACCCGATGACGCTGGGGGTGCTGAAGCCGCCGGGCGAGTGCGGCGCCGACATCGCCCTCGGCGAGGGCCAACCGCTGGGCAACCGCTTGGACTTCGGCGGCCCTTCATTTGGTTTTTTCTGCGCGACCGAGGAGCAGATTCGCCGCATGCCGGGGCGGATCGCCGGCGAAACCGAGGACGTCGACGGCCGCCGCGGCTTCGTCCTGGCGCTGCAGACGCGCGAGCAGCACATCCGCCGCGAGAAAGCAACCAACAACATCTGCACCGCGCAGGCGCTGAACGCGCTGGGCGCGATGGTCCACCTCGCCTGGCTCGGCCGCGAGGGCTTCCGCGAGCTCGGCGAGCTGCTGGTGCGGCGGACCGCCTACGCGCGCGAGCGGCTGGCGGCGGTGAACGGGGTCGAGCTGCTGCACACCGCGCCGGTGGCGCGCGAGTTCGCGGTGCGGCTCGACGCACCGGTCGCCGAGGTTCTCGACCGCGTCGCCGAGCGCGGCATCGCCGCCGGCTACCCCCTCGCCCGCGACTACCCCGAGTTCGAGGACGGCCTCCTCGTCGCGATCACCGAGCGTCGCACGAGGGCCCAGATCGACGAGCTTGCCGAGGCGCTGGAGGCAGCCATGGCCGCATCGCGCGGTTCCTTACAGACGCCAGGCGACCAACAGGAACCACAAGTGGGGGGGGCGACCTGATGGCGCTGACGGAGACGCCGATGCAGGCGGAACGGGCGCAGACGATCTTCGAGAAGTCAAAGCCGGGCCGGCGCGCTGCGTCCCTGCCCGAGGCCGGCGTCCCTGAGAAGCCACTCGCAGAGCTGATCCCGGAGAAGCTGCTGCGGGCCGAGCCGCCGCGGCTGCCGGAGGTCGCCGAGCCGGAGATCGTCCGCCACTACAACCGCCTCTCGCGCCGCAACTTCGACCTCGACAGCGGCTTCTACCCGCTTGGCTCCTGCACGATGAAGCACAACCCGCGCCTCAACGAGCGGGTCGCGGCGCTGCCCGGCCACGCCCGCCTGCACCCGGCGCAGGACCCGCGCCGCGCCCAGGGGGCGCTGGAGCTGATGTGGCTGCTGCAGGAGTCGCTGAGTGAGATCTGTGGCCTGCCCCACGTCAGCCTGCAACCGAGCGCCGGCTCCCACGGCGAGCTCGCCGGTCTACTACTCACCCGCGCCTACCACGCCGACCGCAATGAGGTGCGGACCAAGGTGCTGGCGCCCGACACCTCCCACGGGACCAACCCCGCCTCGGTGACGATGGCCGGCTACGAGGTGGTCAAGGTCGCGACGAATGAGCGCGGCGGCGTCGAGATGGACGACCTGCAGGCGAAGCTGGCCGAGAACGAGGGCGATGTCGCCTGCCTGATGCTGACCAACCCCAACACGCTCGGCGTCTTCGACGAGAACATCGCCGAGATCGCGGCGCTGATCCACGAGGCGGGGGGGACCCTCTACTACGACGGCGCCAACCTCAACGCGGTGATGGGCCACTCACGCCCCGGCGACATGGGCTTCGACATCGTCCACGTCAACCTCCACAAGTCCTTCAGCCAGCCGCACGGTGGCGGCGGTCCGGGGGCCGGCCCGATTGCCGTCTCCGACCGGATCGAGCCCTTCCTGCCGCGCCCGCAGGTGGTCCGCCGCGAGGACTCCAACGGCCACGGGCCGAGCTACGACCTCGACTTCGAGCGGCCGCAGTCGATCGGCCGCCTGCGCGGCTTCCAGGGAAACTTCGGCGTCTTCGTCCGCTCCTACGCCTACGTCCTCAGTCTTGGCGCCGACGGCCTGGCCGAGGCCTCCGAGACCGCCGTCCTCAACGCCAACTACCTGAAGGCGCGCCTCGCCCAGGGCCGCGCCGGTCAGCACCTGCCTGTCGCGTTCGACCGCCACTGCATGCACGAGTTCGTCCTCTCCGGCAAGCCGATGAAACGCGAGCTGGGCCTGGCGACCCTCGACCTCGCCAAGCGCCTGCTCGACTTCGGCTTTCACCCCCCAACCGTCTATTTCCCCCTCCTCGTCGACGAGGCCCTGATGGTCGAGCCGACCGAGACCGAGACCAAGGAGTCCCTGGACGCCTTCGCCGAAGCCGTCGACAAGATCCTCGCCGAGGCCGAGACCAACCCCGACCTGGCGAAGAACGCCCCATATACGACGCCGGTTCGCCGCCTGGACGAGGTCAAAGCGACGCGTCAACCGGTCGTGCGCCAGCTGCTCGCTTAGAGGTCCGGCAACTCCTGCTCCAGCTCCAGCACCGGGGCGAAGAGGTCGCCTTGGTCGTCTAGGCGTTTGAGCACGTCGGTGGTTTCGAAGACGAGGGCGCTGCCGTCGCCCGAGCCGGCGGCGGCTTCGACCTCGTCCCAGGTGACGGGGGTGGAGACGGTGGGGTGCTCGCGGGCGCGGAGGGAGTAGACGCTGATCGTGGTTTTACGCTCGTTGTTCTGGTACCAGTCGATCAGGACCTTGCCGCTGCGGTCGGTCTTTTTGCCCATTTTCGCCAGCACCTCGTCGGGTTTTTGCTTGGCGACGATCTGGGCGATCGCCTGGGCAAAGGGCCGCGTCTGCTCATAGGAGGTCTTGGTGTTGAGCGGTACGTAGAGCTGCATCCCCTTCGAGCCGGAGGTCTTGGCGAAGCACTCGAGGTCGAGCTGGGCGAGCAGCTCGCGCAGGCGCAGCGCCACCCGGCAGCAGTCGACGATGTCGGCGGGCGGGCCGGGGTCGAGGTCGAAGGCGAGCACGGTCGGCCGCTTCGGCGCCCGGCCCTTCGACAGCGAGGGATGCAGCTCGATCGCCGCCAGTTGCGCCATCCAGATCAGCGTCGGCAGGCTGTCGCAGACGCAGAACTCGATCGTCCCCGCCCGCGGTCCCGCCTCGACCTTCGCCGTCTTCACCCATTTCGGCCGGTGTTTCGGACAGCGCTTCTCGAAGAATGCCGCGTCGAGGTCGTCGACCCCTTCCGGGAAGCGGCGCAGCGTCACCGCCCGCCCGCTCAGGTGGGGGACCATCGCCGGCCCGACCCGGGCGTAGTAGTCGACCATCTCGCCCTTGCTGAACCCCGCCTCCGGGTAGAGCACCTTGTCGAGGTTGGTGAGCCGCAGCTCCTTGCCCTCGACCTCGACCTGCCGGGTCTCGCCCACGGCCTACGTACCTATTTCGAGGCTTTGGCTTTGGAAGAGCGTTTCGATTTGGCATTCGCAGCCGGTTTGCTCTTCTTTGGGGCGGCTTTGCGTTTCGCCGGTGCCCTGCCTTTGCCGCCCTTGTCCTTCACCGCGGCGATGCTTTCCTCCAGCGCCGCCATCAGGTCGGGGGCTTTGGTCGCTTTCGGCGCCTCGGCTTCGGGCGCGACGATCTCCTTGCCTTCGGCCTTGCGTTCGATCAGCGCCAGCAGCTCCTCGCGGTACTCGTCGCGGTAGGCGTCCGGTTTGAACTTGGTGCTGAGCGAGTCGATCAGCTGTTCGGCCATTTCCCGCTCGCGCTTGGCGACTTTCGGCTTTTTGTCCGGCAGCGCGTCGTCGAGTTCGCTGGGCGGGACGACCTCGTCGTGAAAGCGCATCGTCGTCAGCGTCAGCACCCCGCCGGAGGCGCGCAGCGCCGCGAGGTGCTCTTTGTTGCGGAAGACGAAGCGGGAGATCGCCGCCTTGCCGGAGCTTTCCATCGCCACCGCGAGCAGTGAGTAGGCCTTCTCGGCGCCTTCAGCCGGGCCGAGATAGTAGGGGCTGTCGAAGTACATCGGGTCGATTTCCTCGATGTCGACGAAGTCCTGGACGTCGATCGCCCGCGTCTTCTCCGGCGCCAGCGCCGCCATCTCGTCTTTGCTCAGCGGCACGTACTGGCCGGGCGCGAGCTCATAGGCCTTGACGATGTTCTCGTAGGGGACCTCCTCGTCGGTCCCTTCGGCGACGCGCCGGTGTTTGATCCGGGCGCTGTCGGATTCGCGGATCTCGCGCAGGGCGATGCTGCGGCGGGCGACGGCGCTGTAGAGGCGCACGGGCACGTTCAGTAGCCCGAAGCTGATCGTTCCGCTCCAAATCGCTCTAGCCATCCGCCGAATTCTCCTACCCGGATTGTTCCAGCCGAACGCGGATCGGCAACAGCGGCAACGTCAAGCGGGAACCATCTTGCGCGCCGACCAACTTGTGGTTCCTTACGCACGTATACGGTGCGAAAGGAACCACGCGATGGGATCATGCGGCGGTGCTCTTCGAGCTGCGAGAGGTGGGCCTGGACCGGGGTGGCAAGGCCGTGCTCGACTCGCTCTCGGCCGAGATCCCGGAGGGGTCGACGGCGATCGTCGGGCCCTCGGGCGCCGGCAAGTCGACGCTGCTGCGGCTGCTGAACCGGCTCGCCGACCCCGACCGCGGCGTGATCGGCTACCGCGAGCGCCCGCTCGGCAGCTACGAGCCGCTGGCGCTGCGCCGCGAGGTCTCGCTGGTGCCGCAGCTGCCGGCACTCTTGGAGGGGACGGTCGAGTCGAACCTTCGCTACGCGGCCGAGCTGGCGGGCGAGCCGCTCGACCTCGACCGCACCCTGGCGCTCGCCGGCCTCGACCCCTCCTTTGCCGGGCGCGACGTATCCAAGCTCTCGGTCGGCGAGCAGCAGCGGTCGATGCTGGCGCGGGCGCTCGCCCAGCGCCCCACGGTCCTCCTCCTCGACGAGCCGACCTCGGCCCTCGACCACGCCGCCCGGGACACGATCGAGGCGGCGCTGGCCGAGCTGCGCCGCGAGCTGGAGATCTCGATCGTCCTCGTCAGCCACGACCCCGAGCAGGCCCGCCGCCTCAGCGACTGGGTGCTGCGGCTGGAGGCGGGCCGCCTCGTCAGCTGCGGCCCGCTCGCGGAGGTGCTGGCGTGAGATCGCGGAAGGGCAAGGGGGAAGTTCTCGCATGACCCCGATGGCTGCGGCGAGCACTTCGATCCACGTCCACCTCTGGCAGGTCGCCGCCTCGCTGGCGCTGGTCGTGCTGGCCGCGGCGATCTCCTTTTGGCGCGGCGCCGACCTCGAGCGCGACATCGGCATCGCCACCGCGCGCTCCTTCGTCCAGCTGACCCTGGTCGGCTACGCGATCAAGCTGATCTTCGAGGCCGACACCATCTGGCTGGTGCTGGTGCTGCTGGCGGTGATGGTCCTGTTCGGCGCGATCACCGCCGGCAGCCGCGCCAAGAAGGTGCCGGGCTCGTTCCGGCCGCTGCTGATCGCCCTGGCGCTGGCCGGCGGCAGCACCCTCGGCCTCGTCGTCGCCCTCGGCATCTTCGAACCGACGCCGCGCTACCTAGTCCCCGTCGGCGGCATGGTGATCGGCAACGCGATGACCGCCTCCGCCGTGGCCCTCAACCGCCTCGGCGACGAGATGGGGGAGGCGCGGGCGCGGATCGAGGCGACGCTGGCGCTCGGCGCCACCGCCCGCGAAGCCGCCGCCCCGACCGTCCGCCGCGCCCTGCGCTCGGGGATGATCACCCTGGTCGACTCGACCAAGACCACCGGCCTGATCTTCTTTCCCGGCACCATGGTCGGCATGCTCCTCGCCGGCGCCAGCCCCACCGACGCCGTCCGCCTGCAGCTGATCCTCCTCTACACCCTGCTCGGCAGCGTCTCGATCTCGGCTCTCGTCGCCACCACCCTCGCCTACCGCAACTTCTTCACCCCGGCATCCCAACTGCGGGAACTGGACGAGGCGACGGTCTCACCCGCCTAGACTCGACCGGGTGTCCCGCCAGCAGCGGCTGACCCTGATCGCGACGATCCTCGGCTCGACGGTCGTCTTCCTCGACAGCACCGTCGTCAACGTGGCGCTGCCGGCGATCAGCGACGGGCTCAACGCCAACCTCGCCGGTCAGCAGTGGGTGGTCGAGGCCTACATGCTGACCCTGGTCTCGCTGCTCCTGGTCGGCGGCTCGCTCGGGGACCAGTTCGGGCGGCGGCGGGTCTTCGTCATCGGCCTAATCGGTTTCGGCGCCACCTCGGCGCTCTGCGCGCTCGCCCCCACCGTCGAGTTCCTGATCGCGGCGCGGGCGCTGCAGGGGATCGCCGGTGCCCTGCTGGTGCCGGGCTCGCTGGCGATCGTCGCCGCCACCTTCGCCGGCGAGGCGCGCGGCAAAGCGGTGGGGACCTGGACCGCCTGGACCGGGATCGCCACCGTGATCGGCCCGGCCGGCGGCGGCGCCCTGATCGGCCTCACCTCCTGGCGGGCGATCTTCTGGATCAACCTGCCGCTGATCGCGGCGACGGTGGCACTGACCCTGCACTCGGTCGAGGAGAGTCGCGACCCCGACGCCTTCCGCGGCATCGACTGGAGCGGGATCGCGCTTTCGGCTGCCGGCCTCGGCGGCCCGGTCTTCGCCCTGATCGAGCAGCCGACCCGCGGCTGGAGCGACCCGGTGGTCTGGGTGCCGCTGGCGGCCGGCGTCGCCTGCTTCGCGCTCTTTCTCCTGCACGAGGCGCGCGCCCGTCACCCGATGATGGACCTGGCCCTCTTCCGCATCCGCAACTTCGCCGTCGCCAACCTGACCACGCTCTCCGCCTACGCGGGGCTGATCGGCGGCCTCTTCTTCGTCGGCCTCTTCCTCCAGCAGGTCGCCGGTTACTCGCCGCTGGAGGCGGGGCTGGCGACGACCCCGATCTCGATCATCCTCTTCGTCCTCTCGCCACGCTGGGGCAAGCTCGCCTCCGGCGTCGGGCCGCGGCTGCCGATGAGCCTCGGCCCGATCGTCGGCGGCATCGGCCTGCTGCTGATGTTGCGGATCGGCTCCAGCGCCGATTACGTCACCGACGTGCTGCCGGCGATCCTGGTCTTCGGCCTCGGGCTCTCGGCCACCGTGGCGCCGTTGACCGCGACCGTGCTCGACTCGGTCCCCGAACACCACGTCGGCATCGCCTCCGGGATCAACAACGGCGTCTCCCGCGTCGCCGGCCTGCTGGCGATCGCCGTCCTCGGCGCCGTCATCTCCGCCCACTTCGGTTCCGTGCTCGACTCCAACCTCGGCGAACAGCCGCTCGGCCCGAAGGCCGAAAACATCGTCTCCGAAGCGAAGGCGCAGCCGCTGGCGGTGCCGGAAACCGAAGACCTGCCGCCGTCCGAAGCCCAGCGGGTGACTGCCGCCTCCGCCGACGCCTCGACCTCCGGCTTCCACCTCGGCGTCGTCATCGCCGGCCTGCTGATGATCGCCGGCGGCATCGCTTCCGGCCTGGGAATCGAAAACCCCCGCCGGCGCAGCGAAGCCATCCCAAGCCGCGGCTCCGCACAAGCCGGCGAGTGCGGCCACAGCAGCGACTGCGACTCCACCGACCAGCAAGAAAGGGCCGGGGCGGCCGCCGAAACCGCCTGAGCCCCACCAGCTTCTGCAAAGGCGGGGGGGGTGCCACTACAGCTGTGACTGCGATGAGGCATTGCCGGAGCACCCCACCACTGGCCCTCAAATAGGCTCCGCGCAATGACAAAACCGATCATCTTCTCGGGCATCCAGCCGACCGGCCGCAAGCACCTGGGCAACTACATCGGTGCGATCCGCCAGTACGTCGAGGGGCAGGAGCGGGGCGAGCCGGCGATCTTCTGCATTGTCGATCTGCATGCGATCTCGGTCCCCTACGACCCCGCCGAGCTGCGCGAGCGCGTCTACGACACGGCCGCGATTCTGCTCGCCGCCGGCCTCGACCCGGAGCGCTGCATCCTCTTCCGCCAGTCCGAGGTGCACGAGCACACCGAGCTGGCCTGGCTGCTCTCGGCGGTCACCGCCCACGGCGACCTCAACCGCATGCACCAGTTCAAGGAAAAGGTCGGCAAGGACCGTGAACTCGCCTCCGCCGCGCTCTTCTACTACCCGGTGCTGATGGCTGCCGACGTGCTCGCCTACCGGGCGACCGAGGTGCCGGTCGGCGATGACCAGCGCCAGCACGTCGAGCTGATGCGGGAGATCGCCCGCCGCTTCAACGCGCGCTTCGGCGAGACGCTGGTGGTGCCGGAGCTGGTGATCCCCGAGGTCGGCGCCCGGATCATGGACCTGCAGGAGCCGGAACGGAAGATGTCGACGACCGGCGGCACCGAGCAGGGCACGGTTCTCGTGCTCGACGAGACCGACGTGATCCGCAAGAAGTTCGGCTCCGCGGTGACCGACTCCGGTCGCGAGATCGTCCGCGCCCCGGAGAAGCCCGGGATCGCGAACCTGATCGACATCCTCGCCGTCGCCCGCGGCGTCGACCAGGCGGCGATCGAAAGCGAGTTCGAGGGCTCCGGCTACGGCGACTTCAAGAAGGCGGTCGCCGAGGCGGTGGTCGAGTACCTCGCGCCGGTGCGCGAGCGCTACGAGGAGCTCCGGCCCGACGAAGCCGAGCTGGACCGCATCCTCGCCGTCGGCGCCGAGAAGGCTCGCGCGATCGCCGCCCCGGTCGTCGCCGAGGTGCGCGAGCGCATGGGTTTCGGCCCTGCTTAGGGCCTGCCTCATAGCCGCATGGGCGTCTGGCGGGGTTCTTAGGGCCGAAATAGCAGGGAAAGCGCTCGCGGTCGTCCCTCACCCTCTTTAGTCTGGTCCCGTGGCCGTCGCCGACCTCGACCTCGATCTCGACCTCGACGTCTTCGCCGGGCCCTTCGACCTGCTGATGGCGGTCGTCCTCCGCGAGGAGGTCAGCCTGCTCGACCTGCAGCTGGGCGAGGTCGTCGTCGCCTACGTCGAACACCTCGAGCAGGAAGGCGAGATCGAGCTGGAGGTGGCGACCGAGTTCCTCGTCCTGATCGCCGCCCTGCTGGAGTTGAAGTCGCGGCTGATGCTCCCCGGCCCGGAGGACGAGCTGGAGGAGCTGAAACCGGAGGAGGCGGTCGAGGAGCTGCTGGCACGGATGCTCGAGTACCGGCGCTACCGCGATGCCTCGGCCGAGCTGGTGCGGCGCTTCGAGGCCGAGCGCGGCTATCTCTACCGCTCGGCGCCGCTGCCGCTGGAGCTGCGCCGGGTGGCCGTCGAGGCGGCCGTCGCCGTCTACGACCCCGAGCAGCTCGGCGCCGCCCTCGGCGACCTGCTGACCGAGCCCCCCGAAGTCGACATCAGCCACATCCGCCCGACCGTCTCCCTGGAGCGCCGCCTGCGGGCGGTCCGCGACGCGCTCCTGCGCCGCGCCAGCTTCGACTTCGAGGAGGAGTTCGGCGGGGAGGACCGCCTGACCCAGGCGGTGACGATCTTCGCGATGCTCGAGCTCTACCGCAAGGGCGAGGCGACCTGGGAGCAGGACCGCTGCTTCGGCCCGATCCGGGTGGTGCGGAAGGTGGCGCCGGAGGGGATAGGCAAGGGCGCATGAGCGACCTGTCCCGCACCGTCGAGGCGCTGCTCTTCCTATCGCCGCAGCCGGTCTCGGTCAACGAGCTGGCCGAGGCGACGGAGGCGGCCGAGGGGCAGGTCGAAGAGGCGATCGGGCTGCTGCGCGAGGACCTCGCCGAGGGCAAACGCGGCGTCGTGCTGCGCGAGGTCGCCGGCGGCTTCACCCTGGCCAGCGACCCGGCCAGCGAGGACGCGGCGCGGCGCCTGCTGTCGAAGCCGCGGACGCCGCCGCTGACCCAGGCTCAGGCCGAGACGCTGGCGATCGTCGCCTACCTGCAGCCGGTCTCGCGGCCGGAGATCGCCCGTATCCGCGGCGTCAGCTCCGAGTCGGCGGTGACCAGCCTGGCCGAGCGCGGCCTGATCGAGGAGAGCGGCCGGTCGCGCTTCGGCGCCGCGATCTTCAAAACCTCGGAGTTGTTCGAACGCCTCTTCGGCCTCACCGGCCTGGACCAGCTGCCCGATCCCGCCCAGTTCGATCCGACCCCCGAGGACGAGCGCGAGCTGCGGGAACGGTTGCTGAAGGCCGGCGAACAGCGAGCCGAATGAGGCCGGGATGGGGCGGGGGCCCGTCCCGTCGGACAAACTGCGGGGAGGGTCCGCCGGGACGGGCCCCCGCCCCTCCTGTCTCGTGAGGCTTGCCAAGTTCCTCGCCCATGGGGGCGTTGCCTCGCGTAGGAAAGCTGAGGAGATCATCGGGAAGGGGTTGGTCACCGTTGGCGGTGAGGTCGTCATCGATCCGGCGCGCGATGTCGATGAGAGCGATGAGGTGCGGGTCAATGGGGAGCTGGTGGGGGCGGAGGCGCGGGAGGTCTGGGCGGTGAACAAGCCGGCCGGCGTGGTCTCGACCGCGCGGGAGCCCGGCAGCCGGCCGGCTGTCGTCGAGCTGGTCGAGACGAAGGCGCGCCTGTATCCGGTCGGCCGCCTTGACGCCGACACCACCGGCCTGCTGCTGCTGACCAACGACGGCGAGCTCGCCAACCGGCTCACCCACCCGCGCTACGAAGTGCCGAAGGTCTACCGGGCGACGCTGCGCGTGCCGTTCGCCGAGCGCGACCTGAAGCGCCTGCGGAGCGGGGTGGAGCTGGACGATGGTCCGACCGCGCCGACTGACGTGAAGCGCCTGGGCGAGCGCGAGATCGAGATCACCCTCCGCGAAGGCCGCAACCGCCAGGTGCGGCGAATGGTTGAGGCGGTGGGTAACCGCGTTGTGGCCCTGCGGCGGATTCGGTTCGGGCCACTGGAGCTGGGTGGGTTGGAGGAGGGGCGGGCGCGACTGCTCTCCGAGGATGAGCTCGATCAGCTTAGGCGCGCTGTCGCCTGAGCGCGCTGAACGAGAGCCGCGTTTCCCCACCTACTTGCAGGTGGGGTGGGGAACGCGGCTCTCGTTCTTGCCGCCCGGTGGTTCGGACAGACTGCCGTCGTTCAACTAAGTCGCGAGGCGATGAGCAGCGGCAGCACCTTCGCCTCCAGCGGGCTTTTGAGGCGGCCCTTCTTGGCGATCCGCGCCGCGCCGCGCCATTCGTCGATTAGCGCCAGCAGTGATCGCACACCCCGCCGGCCGGGGTCGGCCGCCGCCTCGATTGCGGCGATGTCGAGTTCGCGCTGCTGCGCGGCTCGCTCGAACGCGCTGCGGAGGGTCCGGGTGCTGGAGACGCCTGCCAGATCGACCAGCGTCCGGGCCGGACTGGTGCAGGGGATGCCGTCTACGGTGCCAACCTCCTCGTGTCGCGGCGGCCGAACTCGGTGGAAGCGAATGCCGTCAATCCTTCGGCCATGCGATCCGGGCGCGATCACATCAATGACGACCGGTCCTTTATCGATGAGCCCCAGAAGCGCCGCCGCGCTGCGATGGGAGATAGCGGTCCCGGCGCCGCAGGCGAGGGTCGCTGCCCTAAACCGTCCCAGGCTGCCGATGCGGTTGTGGCCCACCGCGTAGACGCCTCGGAAAATCGGATGCAAGCGCCCTGCAGACGCGGCGCGGCTGATCCCGGCCTCGCTCATGCCAAGGTCGCGAAGTTGGCGCCGGGAGACCACTCCCTGCTGGCGACTGGCCAACGTCGCCAAGGCACGCCCTAAATCGGTGTTCCTTTTGCTCGCTATGCGGATATAAGTCGCACCGCTGTGAGATTCGCCCCCCTCCTCTGAGAAGATTTGGGGAGTGAGCGGGAACGGAAGCAACGGAAACCTGGAATTCGGCGCTTACCAAGGTCCTCAGCAGCGGCTCTTTGCCGTGCGGGGGGCGGTGCAGGCGGAGGCGAACGAGGCTGGGGCGATCCTCGCCGCCACCGAGGAGCTGATGCGGGCGCTGATCGAGCGCAACGGGCTCGAGGCGGCCGACATGGTCAGTTGCCTGTTTACGACGACCGACGATCTGGACGCCGAGTTCCCAGCGGTTGCGGCGCGGGATCTGGGGCTGACAAACGTCCCGCTGATGTGCTGCCGCGAGATTCCGGTCCCCGGCTCGATGCCGCGGGTGATCCGGGTGATGCTGCACTTCTACGCACCGGCGGGCCACGAGCCCGAGCACGTCTACGTCGGCGCGGCGCAGAAGCTGCGCACCGACCTGCACGCCGCGCAGTAGGCCTTTTGGGCGCTGCGCGCCGCCTGCGCTGTCGTCATCCACCCTCTCGCCCGCGTCCGTCACAATCGCCGCAGCGATGACGATCACCTTCGCCGAGAAGCTCGCCCGCATGCCCGGCTATCAGGCCGGCGTCCCGACCGGCCAGGCGCCGGAGGCGATCGCCTCCGGCAACATCGCCCAGCTCGCCTCCAACGAGTCGCCCTTCCCGCCGCACCCGCAGGTGGTCGAGGCGATCGCCAGGGCGGCCGGGGCGATGCACCGCTACCCGGACCCCGACGCGACCCTGCTGCGCCGCCGCCTCGCCGAGCGCTACGAGACCGAGCCGGGCCGGATCGCCGTCGGCAACGGTTCCTGCGAGCTGCTGCTGGCCGCGGCCGACGCGCTCTGCGAGCCGGGCGCCGAGATCGTCTACGCCTGGCCGGCCTTCTCGATGTACCCGTACCTGCCGGCGCTGACCGGCGCCCGCGAGATCCGCGTGCCCCTGGCCGCGGGCGAAGTCCACGACCTCGACGCGATGGCGACCGAAGTGACCGCGGCGACCCAGCTGCTGATCGTCTGCAACCCCAACAACCCGACCGCGACCCACATCCCCGCCGAGGAGGTCGCCGCCTTCTGCGAGCGCATTCCGCCGCACGTGACGATCGTCCTCGACGAGGCCTACGTCGAGTTCCAGACCCACGACGACCCCGACGCCACGCTCGACCTGCTCGACGACTTCCCCAACCTGGTCGTCCTGCGCACCTTCAGCAAGTGCTACGGGCTGGCCGGGCTCCGCGTCGGCTACGCGATCGGCTCCGCCGGCTTCCGCGCCGCCGTCGACGCGGTGCGCCAGCCCTTCAGCGTCAACGCTCTCGCCCAGGCGGCCGGGGCGGAGGCGATCCTCCACCAGGACGACGTCCTGCGCCGGGTCGAGAGCACGATCGCGGCTCGCCTCACCGTCGAGGAGGGCCTCCAGAGCCTCGGCCTGCAGACCACCGACACCCACGCCAACTTCTCCTGGGTCGACCTCGGCGATGCCGACGAAACCGAGATCCTCGCCGGCCTCGCCGAGGAGGACATCGCCGTCCGCCCCGGCAAGGCCCTCGGCGGCCCCGGCCACATCCGCGTCAGTTACGGCACGGCCGCGGACAACGAGCGCTTCCTGCGCGTGCTATCAGGACTACTTGACTAATAGCTTTCGCGTGATAGAACCTCATGCAAGGTGAGGTTGGACAAGCCAACATCCGCGATCGGCTCGACTGCGCTCAGCGCTGCCGTCGCGCGCGGCTACCTCACCTATTGGCGATTTAGCTAGGCGTTCGGCCTGGCGGCGACGCGCCGCCTGAGGACCCAGATCTCCCGGGGCCGGGCGCCGTTCACATCGGGGAGTTCGCTCGTGTGCCGACCAACCTGGCAGCGGGCGACCAGAAAGTACGATTCAAGGGATTTGGAGAAAGGCGAAGGCAATATGTTCATCGGGATGGAGGGGGCGAAACGAGACGGCGTCCGCGACCAGCGGATCGCCAAAGTGGTCGAGCTGGCACCGCCGGAACGGCTGCTGGAGGAGCTGCCGCGCGGCGAGGAGCGCTCGAAAGCGGTGATCCGCGGGCGCGAAGAAGTCCGCGAAGTGCTGCAGGGAAAAGACCCACGGCTGATGGTCGTGGTCGGCCCGTGCAGCGTGCACGACCCAAAAGCGGCGATGGAGTACGCGACGAAGCTGGGCGCGCTGGCGCGCTCGCTGGGCGACGAGCTGCTGATCGTGATGCGCGTGTACTTCGAGAAGCCGCGGACGACGACCGGCTGGAAGGGGCTGATCAACGATCCGCACCTGGACGAAAGCGGTGACGTAACGCCGGCCTGCGGATCGCCCGCAAGCTGCTGCTGGAAGTGACCGACGCGGGGCTGCCGATCGGCTGCGAGTTCCTCGACCCGATCACGCCGCAGTACATCGCCGACTGCGTCGCCTGGGGGGCGATCGGGGCGCGGACCTCGGAGAGCCAGACGCACCGCCAGCTCGCCTCCGGCCTCTCGATGCCGATCGGCTTCAAGAACCGGACCGACGGCAACGTCCAGATCGCGGTCGACGCGGTGCGGGCGGCGGCGGCCTCGCACGCCTTCGCCGGCATCGACGACGCCGGCATGCCGGCGATCCTGCACACGACCGGCAACCCGGACTGCCACATCATCCTCCGCGGCGGCCACGGCGTCCCCAACTACCACCCGCCGGAGGTCGAGGACGCGCTGGTCACGCTCGGCGTCGCCGGGCTGCCGGAGCGGCTGGTGATCGACGCCTCCCACGACAACAGCGGCAAGGACCCGGAAAAGCAGTTCTTCGCCGCCGGCGAACTCGCCGACCAGGTCGCCGACGGCAACAAGGCGATCGTCGGGGTGATGCTGGAGTCGTTCCTGGTCGCCGGGCGCCAGAACCTGGAGCCGGGCGCCGAGCTGACCTACGGGCAGTCGATCACCGACGCCTGCATCGGCTGGGAGGACACGGTCACCGCGCTGGAACGGTTCGCCGCCGCTGTGGAAGCGCGGCGGGGGTAGGTGGGGTCCGTCCCGACTCAGCCAACTCGGATCGCCGTCCTCGGGGTGGGCCTGATCGGAGGCTCGATCGGGCTCGCCGCGCGGCGGCGCCTGGGCGCCGAGGTGGTCGGCTGCAGTCGCAACCCGGCGAACCTGGCGCGGGCCGTCGAGTTGGGGGCGATCGACCGCGCCGCCGGCTCGCTCGCCGAGGCCTGCGAGGGCGCCGACGTGGTCTTTTGCTGCGGACCGGTGGCGGCGCTGCCGGAGCAGGCGCGCGAGGCGCTGGCCGCCTGCGGGCCGGAGGCGGTCGTCACCGACGTCGGCTCGACCAAGGGCGAGCTGGTGGCTGCGGTCGGCGACGACGAGCGCTTCATCGGCGGCCACCCGCTCGCCGGGGCGGAGACGGCCGGGGTCGAGAACGCGCGCGAGGACCTCTTCGAGGGCGCGCGCTGGTACCTGACCCCGACACAGCACTCCAGCGGCCTCCTCTACGACCGCCTGCAGCGGACCGTCTCCGAGCTGGGCGCCCGGCCGCAGGCGATCGATCCGCGTAGTCACGACCGCCTGCTGGCGACGATCAGCCACCTGCCGCACGTGCTTGCCAACGTGCTCGCCTCGGAGGCGGCGGAGTCGCTGACCCAGGGCTCCGAGCGGCTGCCCGACGTCGGCCCGAGCTTCCGCGACGCCACCCGCGTCGCCGGCTCCAACCCGGCGATCTGGGCCGACATCTTCGTCAGCAACCGCGAGGCGGTCGCCGACTCGGTCGACGCGGTGGCGGGGCGCCTGCGCGAAGCCGCCGAGCTGCTCCGTTCCGGCGATCGCGAGGCGGTCGCCGTCTGGCACGCGGCGGCAGGGGCCGACCGCCGGCGCCTGCTCGAAGCCGAGTCCGAGGAGGGGCCGCTGCGCGAGCTGCGGATCGTCGTCGCCAACAAGCCGGGGACGATCGCCGAGCTGGCACTGGCGCTGGGCGAGGCCGGGGTCAACATCGAGGACATGGCCCTGCACCCGGCGCCCGACATGACCTCCGGCGCGGTCTCGCTCTGGGTGGCCGGCGACGAGGGCGCCCAGAAGGCGGCCGAGCTGATGCGCGGGCTCGGCCACACGGTCACGCGCGTCGAAGGCGGCGACTGAGTAGCGCCGACGAGCGAATAGGCTCGCGCCGATGACCCGCTTCGACCCCTCCGGACCCCTGCGCGGCTCGCTGCGACCGCCGTCCGACAAGTCGATCTCCCATCGTGCGGCGCTGATCGCGGCGATGGGGGAGGGGGGGACGATGATCGAGGGCTACCTCGACGCCGCCGACACCCGCTCGACGCTGGCCGCGGTCGAGGCGCTCGGCGCCCGCGTCGAAGGCGGAGACGATTCGCTCTCCTCGCAGCTGCGGGTGCACGGCGTCGGCCTGCGCGGCGCCGAATCGGCCGACATCGACGTCGGCAACGCCGGCACTCTCCTGCGCCTGCTGCCGGGCTGGCTTGCGGGGCAGGAGGGGGAGGACTGGGTCCTCGACGGCGACGAGTCGATCCGCCGCCGGCCGGTCGACCGGATCGCGGCGCCGCTGCGGCAGATGGGGGCGCGACTGAAGTGCCGGGAAGACCGCCTGCCGCCGCTGCGGATCGAAGGCGAGCCGCTGTGCGGCCTCACCTACGAGATGCCGATCGCCAGCGCCCAGGTGAAGTCGTGCCTGCTGTTCGCCGGCCTGCTGGCGGAGGGGGAGACGCGGGTTGTCGAGCCGGCGCCGAGCCGCGACCACACCGAGCGGATGCTGGCTGCGGCCGGGGCCGCGATCGAATCAGTCGATGTGGGCGACGCCGTCGGGCCGGAGACTTCGCCGGGGCGCGTCGTAACCGTCCAGCCCGCCGAGCGCCTCGAACCGGAGCCGATCACCGTTCCGGCCGACATCTCCTCGGCCGCCTTCTTCATCGTCGCGGCCCTGCTCGTTCCCGGCAGCGAGGTCGTGCTCGAAGAGGTCGGCGTCAATCCGACCCGCACCGGCCTGCTGGCGATCTTGGCGCGGATGGGCGCCGCGGTCGAGGTCGAGGACGAGCGCGGGGTCGGCGGCGAGCCGGTCGCCTCGCTGCGCGTGCGATCGGGGCCGCTGTGCGCCACCGAGGTCGGCGGGGCCGAGATCCCGCTGGCGATCGACGAGCTGCCGCTGGTCGCGCTCGCCGCCTGCTTCGCCGAGGGGACGACCGTGGTCCGCGACGCCGAGGAGCTGCGGCGCAAGGAGTCGGACCGGATCGAGACCGTGACCGCGGCGCTGCGGGCGCTCGGGGGCGAGGTCGAGCCGACCCCGGACGGGATGGTGATCGAGGGCAGCGGCGCCCTCCGCGGCGGTGCGATCGAGTCATATGGCGATCACCGGATCGCCATGCTCGGCGCCGTCGCCGGCCTCGCCTCCCGCGAGGGGGTCGAGGTGCACGGCATGGAGGCCGCGGCCGTCAGCTACCCCGGCTTCGAGGCCGACCTCCGTTCGTTGCTCGGGGGATGAGGTGCGGGGCGCCGACCTCGACGTGGAGCGGCTGGGGGAGGGCCCGCCGGTCCTCTTCGTCCCCGGCAGCGTCGTCGGGACGGAGCTGACCTGGCGCCGCCAGCGGGCGCTCAGCCGCAGCTGGACGCTGATCTTCCCCAACCGACCGGGCTTCGGCGCCAGCCCGCCGCTGCCGCGCAACGACTTCGAGGTCGAAGCGCCGCTGTTCGCGGAGCTGCTCGGCGACGGCGCTCATCTCGTCGGGCATTCCTACGGCGCGGTGATCGCCCTCTACGCGGCGGCGCTGCGCCCCGAGGCGGTGCTCTCGCTCACCGTCTCCGAGCCGGGCACCCTGCAGTTGGCGGGGACGCCGGAGGCGGCGGGGATGATCGCCAACGGGGAGCGCCTCTACGCGGCGGCCGACTCGATCACGCCGCTCGACTTCGTCCGCATGTTCCGCTTCGGCGCCAACTCCGCCCGCGAGACGCCGAGCGAGCTGCCGGAGTCCCTGCGCCGCGGGGCGGAGCTGGCGATGCGCGAGCGGCCGCCCTGGGAGGGGGAGGTCCCGCTCGATCGCCTCGCCGCGGCCGGCTTCCCGATGCTCGTCGTCTCCGGCGGCCATTCTCCCGTGTTCGAGGCCGTCTGCGACCGCCTGGCCGAGGCGCTCGACGCAGAGCGGGCGACGATCGAAGGCAAGGGCCACAGCGTCCCCGAGACGGGCGAGCCTTACAACCGTCGTTTGGAGCGATTTCTGGCTTCACAAGAGTCTGGCGGCGGTTGAGCCGGCTGCCGCATACGCTGCCGCCATGGTGATCGCGATCGACGGGCCCGCCGGGGCCGGCAAGTCCACGGTCGCGCGCGCCGTCGCGGCCGAGATCGGCTTCACCTACCTCGACTCGGGGGCGATGTACCGCTGCGTCGCGCTGGCGGCGTTGGAGGGTGACGTCCCGCTCGATGACGGCGAGGCGCTGGGCGCGCTCGCCGATGGACTGGAGATCGGCTTCGACGGGCGCCACGTCCTGCTTGACAGCGACGACGTCAGCGACGGGATCCGCGCCCCGCGGGTCAGCGCCGCCGCCTCCCAGGTCTCGGTCCACCCGCGCGTGCGGCAGGCGATGGTCGAACGCCAGCGGCAGCTGATCGGCGCCGGCCGCTACGTCGCCGAGGGGCGCGACATCGGCACCGTCGTCAGCCCCGAGGCGCCGCTGAAGATCTTTCTCACCGCCTCCGACGAGGAGCGGGCGCGACGCCGCGCCGCGGAGACCGGCGAACCGGTCGAGGAGGTGCTCGCGGCCCAGCGCCGCCGCGACGCCAGCGACACCGAGCGCGAGCACGGCGCCCTCCGCGCCGCCGATGACGCGGTCGAGGTCGACACGACGGGGCTCACTTTGGACGAAGTCGTCGTTCGCGTGGTCGACCTTGCCCGTGAGAGGGGTCTCGCGTGAGCCTCCCGACCGTCGCCGTCGTCGGCTTTCCCAACGTCGGCAAGAGCACCCTCGTCAACCGCCTCGTCGGCGGCAGCGAGGCGGTCACCTCGCCCGAGCCCGGCGTCACCCGCGACCGTAAGCGGCTTGCCACCGAGTGGAACGGGGTGGCGTTCGAACTCGTCGACACCGGCGGCATCGACCTCGGCGACGAGGCGGAGCTGGCGCGCGACGTGCAGGCGCAGGCGCGGCTGGCGATCGCCGAAGCCGACGCGATCGTGATGGTGGTCGACGGCCGCGCCGGGCTGCGAGGGGGCGACGCCGAGCTGGCGAAGACGCTGCGCGGCGGCGCGGTGCCGGTGCTCGTCGCCGTCAACAAGGCCGACCGTCCGAACGATTACGGGATCGCCGCCGAGTTCCACGCGCTCGGGCTGGGCGAGCCGCTGGCGGTATCCGCCACCCACGGTCTCGGCACCGGCGACCTGCTCGACGCGATCGTCGCCGCCCTCGGCGAGCGCGAGCCGCAGCCGGCCGGGGACGACGCCACCCGGGTCGCGGTGATCGGCCGCCCCAACGTCGGCAAGTCCTCCCTGGTCAACGCCTTCCTCGGCTCCGACCGGGTGATCGTCTCCGACATCGCCGGCACCACCCGCGACGCGATCGACACCGAGCTCGAGGTCGACGGGCGGCGGGTGATCCTCGTCGACACCGCGGGCCTGCGGCGCCGCTCGAAGGTGGCGGGGACCGTCGACTACTACGCGCAGCTGCGCTCCGAGAGGGCGGTCGAGCGGGCTGACGTGGCGATCGTCGTCTGCGACGCCTCCGAGGGCGTCACCGCCGAGGACCTGCGGGTGGCGGAGACGGCGATGAAGGCGGGCTGCGCCAGCCTGCTGGCGATGAACAAGTGGGACATCGGCGAGATCGATATCGACGACGCCCGCGCCCGGGTCGAGCGCAAGTTGCGGCTGCGGCCGGCGGTGATCACGACCTCGGCCAAGCGCGGGCGCAACGTCGGCACCCTGCTGCCGCGGGCGCTGCGGCTCGCCGACAGGGCGGCCGAGCGGATCCCGACGCCGGACTTGAACCGCTTCGTCAACGACGTCGTCGCCAAGAATCAGCCGCCCTCGAAACGGGGCCGCCGACTGCGCCTCTTCTATGCCGCCCAGGTGGGCGAGCGGCCGCCGCGGATCGCGATCCAGGTCAATGACCGCAAGCTGATCGCGCGCGACTGGGCCTACCACCTGGAGAACCGGATGCGGGAGACGTATGAGCTGGAGGGGGTTCCCTTGATCATCGATTTCGTTCCCCGCTCCGGCTACAGGGGGCGCGCGGAGTGATCCCTAGGCATCACACAAATTTCCTCTAGGCTTCGCGCCATGCCAACTTCCAAGCCGCTCGCCGAGGGCGAGTACCTCTTCACGTCGGAGTCAGTCACCGAGGGCCATCCGGACAAGGTCGCCGACGCGATCTCCGACGGGGTACTCGACGCGGTCATGGGCGAGGACCCGGGCGGCCGGGTCGCCTGCGAGACGCTGGTCAACACTGGCATGGCGGTCGTCTCCGGGGAGATCACCACCGACGCGCACCTCAACATCCCAGAGATCGTCCGCGAGACGGTCCGCGGGATCGGCTACGACCACGGCAACTACGGCTACCACTGCGACCACATCTCGGTCCTCACCTCGATCGACAAGCAGTCCGAGGACATCAAACAGGGCGTCGACCAGGCCTACGAGACCAAACTCGACGTCGCCGAAGCCGACGAGCTCGACGTCGCCGGCGCCGGCGACCAGGGGATGATGTTCGGCTACGCCAGCGACGAGACCGAGGCGCTGATGCCGATGCCGATCCACCTCGCCCACCGTCTGGCCGAACGGCTGGCGGCGGTGCGCAAGGACGGCGCGCTCGGCTACCTCGGCCCCGACGGCAAGACCCAGGTCAGCGTCCGCTACGCCGACGGTCGCCCGGTCGCGGTCGAAAAGCTCTTGATCTCCACCCAGCACGATGAGGGGGTCGAGTCCCAGACCCAGATCAAACCCGACCTGTGGGAGAGCGTCGTGATCCCGGTCCTCGAAGCCGAGGTGCCGGGGCGCTTCGACCCTGCCGAGCTGCAGGCGGAGTTCCTCGTCAACCCGACCGGCAAGTTCGTGATCGGCGGCCCGGTCGGCGACGCCGGCCTCACCGGCCGCAAGATCATCGTCGACACCTACGGGGGCATGGCCCGCCACGGCGGCGGCGCCTTCTCCGGCAAGGACCCGTCCAAGGTCGACCGCTCGGCCGCCTACGCCGCCCGCCACGTCGCGAAGAACGTCGTCGCCGCCGGCCTGGCGCAGCGCTGCGAGGTCCAGGTCGCCTACGCGATCGGCGTCGCCCACCCGGTCTCGCTGATGGTCGAGACCTTTGGCACCGGCAAGCTCCCCGACTCCCGCATCTCCCAGCTGGTGGAAGCGGAATTCGACATGCGCCCCGGCGCCTTCCGCAAGTACCTAGACCTCCACCGCCCGATCTTCCAGAAGACCGCCGCCTACGGCCACTTCGGCCGCGAGGACGCCGACTTCACCTGGGAGCAAACGGACCGCGCCGACGCCCTCCGCAACGCGGCGGGCGCTGAGGCAGCCGCGGCATAGTTCAAGCCCCACCAAAGCCCGGAAAAAGCAGCAAGTAGGGCGGGTAACTCGAGCCCAGAGGGGGAGAGGCGACCCCCCTTCTCACTTGTCCCCACGATGGTGGGGAAAAAGAGGAACACGCGAGACGAGCGGAGCGCCCAGGCGTGGAGGCTGGCGAGGGGGCAGCACGGGGTTCTCACGCGGCGCGATCTACTGGCGTTCGGATTCGGCTCCCGCTCTATCGAACATCGTCTCCATTCCGGGCGACTGTATCCCGTCTATCGCGGTGTCTACGCGGTCGGCCGTCGGCAGTTGAGCCGCGAGGTTCGGCAAGGAGCATCCCGACTACATCGACGTGAGCGTGAGGCGCCCTTCGAAGCCGCTCCATCCGGGACTCCGCAGCCATCGTCGCCCCTCTCTACCTGCCCGGGAAGTCACCACCCACCAGAACATCCCCCCTTACCCAGCCTGTTCGTGATCGACGCCGACTCCCTCCGCCGCGCCCTCGACGATCGCCCGGCGAGCCGGGCATCCGCCATCTCCGCGCGATCCTCGACGAGCACACCTTTCGGCTCTCCGACGACGAGCTGGAACTCCTCTTCCGCCCGATCGCCGCGGCCGCCGGTCTCCCGACCCCGCTCACCAAACAGCTCATCAACGAATTCGAGGTCGACTTCTTCTGGCCCGACCTCGGCCTCGTCGTCGAGACCGATGGCTGGCGCTACCACCGCACCCCGTCCGCCCAGACCCGCGACGCCCTCCGCTTCCAGCGCCACACCGCAGCGGGCCTGACCCCACTCCGCTTCTCCCACTGCCAAGTCGAATATGAACCCCGGCACGTTCGGCAAATCCTTGAAGAGACCACCGCCAACCTGCGCGGCCTCGGAGCGCCGGCCTGAGGACGACGATGAGAGCGAGCGGTCCTAGCTAGCCCTGCGATTCCGGGCTCTGGGCCTCGCCCAGACCGTGCGCGCCGGCGGCGCTCGCGCCGGTCGCCCGATCGACCGCTTCCACGACCTCGCCCGGGTCGGCGACGCCGACGAAGACGAAGTTGTAGTCGTCGGTGGCGGCGGTGTCGAAGTCGACGTCGCCGATCTGCATCAGGCGCTGGTAGATGGTCTGGCGGTAGTTGACGTTCTGGACCCGCTCCAGCCGCGTCTCCTGGATCTCGCGGGAGACGATGCCGCGTTTGATGTTGAGGCGGCGGTTGGTGATCGTGTAGGTCGTCGCCACCCGCTTGACGAAGCCGACCAGGAGGGTGATCGCGAGGACGACGAGGATCACCAGGAAGGCGCTGGTGTTGCCGTCGACGAGCTTGGCGATGACGCCGAGGATTACCGCGACCAGCAGGCCTTTGAGGTAGAAGCCGAGGATCGCGCGCCAGGAGGGGTGGCCTTGGAAAATGACCTGCTCCCCGGGGCTGAGATTGAGGCTCACGGGCGCCAGCATAAGCCTTCGTCCCCGCTCCCGCATAACCTCGGCCGGTGGCGATTCTTCGCGTCGAGCCCTTGACCACCGCCCGCGCCCTGCGGGGGCCCTTCGACTACCGCCGGCCGGAGAGGATGGAGGAGGTGGACGTCGGCAGCGTGGTGCGGGTGCCGTTCGGGCCGCGGCGCATCCTCGGCGTCGTCGTCGAGGTCGCCCAGACCTCGGAGTTGCCGCCGGAGCGCCTGGCGGAGCCGATCGAGGCGCTGGAGGCGGGGGCGACGCCCGAGCTGGTCCGGCTCGGGCTCTGGGTCGCCCGCGAGTACTGCTCGACCCCGTCGCGCGGCCTGCAGCTGGTGCTGCCGCCTGGGACGGGGACCGGAAGCGCCGGGCGCACGGTCCGCGCCAAGACCGAGCTGCGCGCGGCGATCCTCCCGGCCGGGGAGGCCGCCCTCGCCGGTGGCGAGCGGCTGGGGACGAAGCAGCGGGCGGCGCTGGATGCGCTGCGCTCGGGCGAGATGTCGGCTGGGGAGCTGGCGACCGCGGTCGGCGCCGACCGCCAGACCCTGCGCCGGCTGGAGGGGCGCGGCCTCGTCGCCACCCGCAGCGCCACCGTGCGCCGCGTCCCCGGCGAGCCGGGCCTCTCCGGGACCGCCATCCGTCCCAAGCTGCTGCCCGAGCAGGAGGAGGCGGTCGAGGCCCTCGTCACCGCCCTCGACGGCGGGGCCGGGGCGCCACGCAAGCTGCTCCTCCACGGCGTCACCGGCTCCGGCAAGACCGAGGTCTACCTGGCGGCCGTGGAGGCAGCGCTGGCGCGGGGCAAGGGCGCGATCGTCCTCGTCCCCGAGATCGGCCTCGCCCCGCAGGCCGTCGCCCGCTTCCGCGCCCGTCTCGGCGACCGCTTCGCCGTGCTGCACTCGGCTCTCTCCGCGGGCGAGCGCTACGACGAGTGGCGGCGCCTGCGCAGCGGCGAGGCGAGCGTCTGCGTCGGCCCGCGCTCGGCCGTCTTCGCCCCTGTCCGCGACCTCGGCCTGATCGTGATCGACGAGGAGCACGACCCCTCCTACAAGCAGGAGGGCGACCCCACCTACGACGCCCGCGCCGTCGCCCGCAGACGCGCCGAGGACAGCGACGCCGTGCTCGTCGCCGGCACCGCGACGCCGCGCCCGGAGAGCTGGCTGGAGCTGCCGCGGCTGGAGCTGCCGCGCCGTGTCGACGGGCGCCGGCTGCCGCCGGTCCACCTGGTCGACATGCGGGAGGCCGACCCGCGCGGCGGCCCTGTCCACGCCGACACCTGGGAGGCACTGGAGGGGGTGCGCACCTCCGGCGCCAAGGCGATCGTGATGATCAACCGCCGCGGCTTCGCGCCCTGGCTCACCTGCCGCTCCTGCGGGCACCACTGGAGCTGCCCCAACTGCGACGTCTCGCTGATCGTCCACCGCCACAGCGGCCGCCTCGTCTGCCACCACTGCGCCCACGCCGAGCGCCAGCCGCAGGCCTGCCCCGAGTGCGGCTCGACCACGCTCGCCCGCGCCGGCGCCGGCACCGAGCGGATCGAGGCGCTGCTGGCCGAGCGCCTGGACCCGATGCCGGTCCTGCGCCTCGACTCCGACACCGCCGCCGGGCGCGGCGCCCACGCCCGCATCCTCGCCCGCTTCGACGAGACCCCCAGCGCGGTGCTGGTCGGCACCCAGATGGTCGCCAAGGGCCACGACTTCCCCGAGGTGACGCTGGCGGCGATCCTCGACGCCGACGCCACCCTCCGCTTCCCCGACTTCCGCGCCGAGGAGCGGACCTTCGCGATGGTCGCCCAGCTGGCCGGCCGCTCCGGTCGCGGCGAGGCGGGGGGAGAGGTGATCGTCCAGACCCTGGCCCCGAACGCCTCCAGCATCGAGCACGCCGCCCGCCACGACTCCGCCGGCTTCCTCGAGGTCGAGCTGTCGCGCCGCGAGGTGCTGCGCTACCCGCCCTTCTCGCACCTGACTCGGATCAATTTCGCCTCCGAGCACGAGGCGAAGCTGGAAGACGCGGCCGCCGCGGTGGCGAGCGAGCTGCGCCGGACGCTGCCGTCTGAGTCGGAGCTGCTCGGGCCGGCGCCGATGTTCCGGGTGCGGAACCGGCATCGGCGGCGGATCCTGATCAAGGCTCAGGACCGGGAGGGAGCGGTGGGGGCTGTCCGCGAGGTGGTCGAGCGGCGGGTGGCGGACCGCTCACTCAAGGACGTCGCGATCGGCGTCGACGTCGATCCTCAGTAGGGCCGCGTCGGCCAGAGCATCGATGGCCGGCGGGTGGGTGCTGAGGTAAAGGTTGGGCTCGATCAGCTCCAGCTCGATTAGGCAGGGGCGGCCGTCGAGCCCAGAGACCAGGTCGACCCGGGCGTAAAGCGGGGTGGGGGCGACTTGGACGAGAGCGCCTTCGGCTAGCTCCACGTGCTCGGGGGTGGGTTCGGCTGGTTCGACTGATCCACCCCAGATCGACTGGACGCGGAAGTCGCCGGGAGCGGGGCGCTTGCGGACGGCGTGGCTGAGCTGGCCGGCGATGTAGATGAGCGAGAGCTCGCCTCGCTCCTCCAACGAGGGCAGGTAGGGCTGCACCATTGCGTCGTGTTGGGTGAGGATGCGGGCGAGTGCAGCCTGTCCCTCTGCAATGCGGAGCCGGGTCAGGTTCCGGGCGCCGAGGTCGATCACGGGCTTCACCACCGCCTCCACCCAGCCCTGCGCGGCCAGCACTTCACTCAGGTCCGGCTGCTCACCGCGCTCAATCCAGACCGTCGGCACGATCCGCACGCCGCCCTCGGCCAGCTCCCGCAGGTAGGTCTTGTTCGAGTTCCACGCGACCATTGCCGCCGGATTCCACAGCGGCATCGCCGCCTCGACACGGCGCGCCCAGGTGAGGAACTCGGGGTGCTTCTCGTGGTAGTCCCAGGTCGAGCGGATCAGGCAGGCGTCGAAGCCGCTCCAGTCGGCCTCCCTGCCATCCCAGACGACCGCTGTTGCCTCGGCCCCGCGCGCCCTCAGCGCCTCCCGCAGCAGCTTGTCGTCGACCTTGAGGTCGGCGTAGTCGGCGCAGGTGGCGATGGCGATCCGGGGCAGGGACATGGCGCTTGCGCAGGAAGTATCAGAACGCAGGAGGCACTTAGACTCAGGATTCGATGAGCGACGAGGTGAAAACCGAGGAGCGCAGCGAGGAGGAGCACCGGCTCGAAGTCGAGATGGTGGAGCGCCGGGAAGCGGCCCTCGCCCACGTGGTCAAGTTCGGCGACCCGGTGCTGAAGAGCAAGGCCTCGCCGGTGGCAAATTTCGGCCCAGATCTGCGCCAGGAGGTCGAGCGGATGATCGAGATCATGCGCGACGGGCTCGGCGTCGGCCTCGCTGCGACCCAGCTCGGCGTGCTGCGTCGCCTGCTCGTCTTCCAGGCCGGCCCCGACAGCGAGCCGACCGCGCTGGTCAACCCGGAGATCGAGTGGCTCTCCGCGGAGAGCGCGGTCGCCGAGGAGGGCTGCCTCAGCTTGCCGCGGGTCTCGATGGACGTCGAGCGGCCGCTGTACGCGCGCTTCAGCGGCCGCGACGTCGAGGGCGAGCCGATCGTGATCGAGGCCGCCGGGCTCGAGGCGCGCGTCCTCCAGCACGAGCTCGACCACCTCGACGGCGTCCTGATCCTCGACCGGACCACGCGCGAGCAGCGCAAGGCTGCGCTGCGGGCGCTGCGCGAAGGCGAGAGCTACAGCCCGTCCTCGGAGGAGGAGATCGCCGAGGAGGGCGAGCTCCGCGAGCCGCGCACCGACGCGTGAGGACCGCCTACCTCGGCACCTCCGAGTTCGCCGCCGTCGTCCTGCGGCGCCTGGCCGGCTCGCCGCACCGGCCGGCGCTGGTCGTCACCCCGCCGGACCGTCGCCAGGGGCGCGGGCGGAGGATGCAGCCGCCGCCCGCCGCGGTCGCGGCGCGGGAGCTGGGGCTCGAGCTGCTGCAGGCCGAGAACGTCAACGACGAGGACGCGCTGGAGCGGATCCGCGCCGCGCGGCCCGAGGCGGTCGCTGTCTGCGCCTTCGGCCAGCTGATCCGCGAACCGCTGCTCTCCGAGTTCCCGATGCTCAACGTGCACCCCTCGCTGCTGCCGCGCTGGCGCGGCGCCGCCCCGATCGAGAGGTCGATCATGGCCCAGGACCCGACTACGGGCGTCTGCGTGATGCAAGTGACGGCCGGCCTCGACTCGGGCCCGGTGGCCCTCTGCGAGGAGACGCCCCTCGCTCCCGACGAGGACTTCGAGGCGCTCTCGGCGCGGCTGGCCGAGCTCGGCGGCGATCTGCTCGTCCGCGCCCTCGATCTGCTGGCTGAAGGCGCCCTGAAGTTCACCGAGCAGAGCGAGGACGGCGTCACCTATGCCGAGAAGATCGACTCCGCTGAGCGCCGTCTCGACCCGTCCCAGCCAGCGGCCGAACTGGCAGCCAAGGTGCGCGCGCTGAACCCGCACGTCGGCACCTACCTGGAGACCCGCGGTGGCGCGCGGCTCGGCGTCCGCCGCGCCAAGGCAGTCGAGGACGACGTCGCGCCGGGGCAGCTGGAGGCTCGCGACCGAGCGCTCCTGCTCGGCTGCGGCGAGGGGGCGCTGCAACTGAAGACGGTGCAGCCGCCCGGCGGTAAGCCGATGCCCGCCGACGCCTACCTGCGTGGGCACCAGCCGCCGGAGCTATGAACCGACCCTCTGGCCGCGTCTCGCCCGCGCGCGCCCTTGCCTACGCCACCGTCCGCGCCACCTTCGAGGAGAACGCCTTCACCGAGCGCGCCTTCCGCGCCGAGGCCGACCGGCTCGGGGTCGAGGGCCGCGAGCGCGCCCAGGCTCAGCGCCTCGCCTACGGCGCCGTCCAGCGGCGCGGCACCAGCGACGTGGCGATCGAGCGCCTGGCGGGCCGCTCCACCCGCCTGCTCGACCCGCCGGTGCTGGCGGCGCTTCGCCTCGGCCTCTACGAGCTGCTCTTCGCCGACGCCACTCCCGACCACGCCGCCGTCGACCAGGCGGTGGAGCTGGTCAAGGCGGCCGGCGCCGGCCACGCCGCCGGCTTCGCCAACGCGATCCTGCGCCGCGCTGTGCGCGAACGCGCCCAACTGAGCGCTGACCTGCTCGGCGACGACTCGACCCCGGCCGCCGCCGCGGTCGCCGATTCGGCGCCGCAGTGGCTGGCGGAGATGTGGTGGCGCGAGCTGGGGGAGGAGGCGGCTCGCGGGGTGCTGGCCGCCTGCAACGAGCGGGCCGAGGTGGCGATGCGGGTCAACCCGCTGCGCGGCGAACGCGAGGCGATGCTGGCGCGCCTGACCGAGGCCGGGGTGGAGGCGCGTCTCCCCGACGCCGACTGGCCGCTGGCCGCGCCGGAGATGCTGGTGATCGAGGGCCGCACCGGCGAGGCCGTCCCCGCCGCGGTAGTCGCCGGCGAGCTGACGCCGCAGAGCCGCGGCTCCGCCGCTGTGGTCGAAGCGCTCGACCCACAAGAAGGCGAGCACGTCCTCGACCTCTGCGCCGGGCCCGGGATCAAGACCGGCCAGATCGCCGGGCGAATGCGCGATCGCGGCGAGGTGATCTCGGTCGAGCTCGATCCGACCCGGGCCGGCGAAGTCGCCGCCCAGGCCCGGCGCCTCGGCCTGCGCAGCGTCACGGTGATCGAGACCGACGCGACCAAACCGGGACTGGGGCCGGGCTTCGACCGTGTCCTCCTCGACGCCCCCTGCTCGGACCTCGGCACGCTTGCCTCCCGCCCCGACGCCCGCTGGCGCAAGTCGCCGAAGACGATCGAGCGCCTGACCGAGGTCCAGGGCCGGATGCTGCGCAATGCCGCCGCCCTCGTGCGCCCCGGCGGCACCCTCGTCTACTCGACCTGCACGATCTCCCGCCGCGAGAACGAGGAGCGGATCGCGGCGCTGCTGGCCTCCGAGGCCGGCGAGGCGCCGCCGCTGGAGCTCGACGACCTCGGCGCCCGCTGTCCGGCCTTTGCGGCGCGCGCCGAGCCGCGCTGTCTGCAACTGCGCCCCGACCGCGACCGAACCACCGGCTTCTTCATCGCCCGGCTTATTAGGACCGCTTGACGAGGCGCGCCCGGTGAAAACCTCCTGACCAGGCATCATTAGAGCCGATGAGCCACCTCGACCAGTCGAGCTCAGGAGACTCGAATCCCCTGGGCCGTGCCCCGTGCCCGAACTGCAATGAGCCCTGGCTGCGCCCGACGCAGCTGCCCGGTCGCCTGCGCTGCGTCAACTGTCTCAGCCGCTTCGAACTCGTGTCCCAGTGCCCCAACTGCGGCACCCACCAGACGATCGCCCGCATGAGCCACACCGCCGACATGGAATGCCAAAGCTGCGGCGCCTCTATGCTCAAAGCCTGTTAGTCGCGTCCGGACGCTCTCAGTAAGGTCACGACCGTGAGCGAGCGCATGCGGGATCTGCTGGCGGCGCCGAGAGTCGCCCCCTCGATCCTCTCGGCCGACTTCGCCCGGCTGGGGGCGCAACTGGACGAGGTGATGGATGCGGGCGCGCGGGTGATCCACTTCGACGTGATGGATGGCCATTTCGTCCCCCCGATCACGATCGGCCCCCTGGTCCTCAGCTCGATCGCCGACCAGGTCCACGACGCCGGCGGCGTCGTGGACGTCCACCTGATGATCGAGGCGCCCGAGCGCCAGATCGCCGAGTTCGCCAAAGCCGGCGCCGACTCGATCACCTTCCACGAGGAGGCGACGCCGCACACCCACCGCACCCTCAGTGCCGTCCGCGAGCTCGGCTGCCTGGCCGGGATCGCGATCAATCCCGGCACGCCGGTGGAGGTAGTGGGGGAACTCCGCGGCCTGGCGGACATCGTCCTCTGCATGACGGTCAACCCCGGCTGGGGAGGGCAGTCCTTCATCGAAACTTCGCCCGAAAAGGTCGAGCGGTTAGCGCCCGTGGCGGGAAAAGCAAGAATCGAGGTCGACGGCGGCGTAGACGTCGACACCGCCGGGCCGCTAGCCGCTGCAGGCGCCCACCTATTTGTCGCGGGGTCAGCCGTCTTCAAAGCGGACGATCCCGCCGCTTCCTACTCAGTTATCGCAGCAGCAGCCGGAGCTTCCTGAGCTCGGTTGCGGAGGGGACGGGTGATGCCCGCCGGACCCTCCCCGCTGTTGTCCGGCGGGCATCACCCGTCCCCTCAACCACGCGCGATCAAAGCTCCCACTACCTCCTGCCACCACGCCCGGGTGGGAGAGTCGGTGTCGGGCCGGGCTGCCCGATCGACGCACCAGTCGGCTAAGGCCCGGCGGCCGCCGATAGCGATCAGGCCGGCGCCGGTGACGGCGAAGCGGCCGTCGGCAAGGGCGACGAGATGGGCGCCGCTCTCGCTGCGACTGCGGAGTACCTGGGCGATTGGGATGCCATCGATTTCTTTGCCTAGCTCGCCATCGCCCGGCGCCGGGCGCACGGTGAAGACCTGGGAGGCGGCGCGCGGCGGCAGGGACGGTGGCGCTTCGCGGCCGATCGGGCCCTCCGCCCAGCGCTTGGTCATCGCCTCGACTTCGTCGCGCAGCTCGCTGCGGACGAGGATGTGGAGCTCGTCGCCCTCGCGCAGCTCGGTCGAACCGCGGGGCGGGAGTGCGTTGCCGTCGCGGACGATCACGTTGACCAGCGCCTCGCGCGGCAGCTCCAGCTCGCGCACCGGGTGGCCGGCGGCGGCCGCGCCCGGCGGCAGCCGGTAGGCGATCACGTCGCCGCCCATGCGGCGGATCCGCCCCGACTCGAGCAGCCGCCGGGGCAGCGCCGGCTCGTCGGTGGTCAACCCCAGCCGCGCCGCCAGCGGCTCGAAGCTCGCACCCTGGACGAGGGTTGAGCTGACGACGACGAAGAAGACGATCGCGAAGAGGTCATTCCCCTCTTTGATCCCGGCGACGACGGGGAAGGTGGCGAGCCAGATCGGCGTCGCCCCGCGCAGGCCGGCGACACCGAGCATCAGTCGCTCCTTCGCGTCGAAGCGGGCGAAGGCGGTGGCGACGAAGGCCGCGACCGGCCGCGCGACCACGATCAGCACCGCCGAGAGGGCGAGCGCGTCGAGGGCGACTTCGCCGAGGATCGAGGGGACGACCAGCAGCCCGAGCAGGATGAAGAGCGAGATCTGCGCCACCCAGCCGAGTCCCTGGTGGAAGGCGACGATCGTGCGCTGGGCGGGGATGCGGGCCGAGCCGAGGGCAAGCGCGGTCAGGTAGATGGCGAGGAAGCCGGAGCCGTGGGCGACCTCGGTCAGGCCGTAGGCGAGGCCGACGATCGCGATCGTCGCCACCGGGTAGATGCCGTCGCTCGGCAACTGGACCCGGTCGAGGAGCCAGACCGCAACCCGTCCCAGCACGAAGCCGATCGCCGCCCCCAGCCCCAGTCTCAGCGCCAGCAAGCCGGCCATGTCGGCGAGCCCGTAGCCGGGCTGCTGGATCCATTCGATGAAGCCGATCACCAGCAGCAGCGCCACCGGGTCGTTCATCCCCGACTCGCCCTCGAGCGAGCGGGCGAGCCGCTTCTCCAAGGTCGAGCGGCGCAGCACGGCGAAGATCGCGGCCGAGTCGGTGGCGGCGATCGCGGCGCCGACCAGCATCCCTTCCAGGGTGCTGAGGTCGAAGAGGAGCTTCGCCGTCAGCCCGGCGATCACTGCCGTGACCGCCGTCCCCACCGTCGCCAGCGAGATGGCGGTGCCGAGCACGGGGCGGATCTCCGACCACCCGGCGGTGAGGCCGCCCTCGAAGATGATCAGAACGAGGGCGATCGTGCCCAGCGTCCGCGCCAACTCGGTGTCGTGGAAGTGGATGCCGCCGATCCCATCTGAGCTGGCCAGCATCCCGAGGCCGAGGAAAAGCAGCAGGCCCGGTACCCGCAGGCGGTCGGCGAGCAGCGCTCCGGCGATGCCCGCGGCCAAAAGGACCCCGGCGATGAGGATCAGGTGTGCGTCGTGGGCGCCTATGCGGCGACCCTAGACAAGAAGGTCGTCAAGAGGGGAGGGATGGGTGCCCCTCTGCCGGAGACCGTATGTCTCAGAAGGGGCCATCGGTGTCATCGGCTTGACCCAAAGCCTCCGGCAGAGGGGCACCCATCCCTCCTCAGACGTTCTCGTCGAGCATTCCCACCCGCACCTCGAATTCCTCAGTTGAGCCGGGCTCGAGGATGTCCTCGGCTCGTTCGCGGGGGTGGCGGTAGGCGTGGTAGAGGAGCGTGAAGAGGAGGCCGGCGGCGACTAGGAAGCCGACCTCGACGCGGCGGAACTCTTCGGAGATCAGCGGGATGAAGTTCCAGCCGATGAAGAGGGCGGCGCAGGTGATCCAGCGCACCGCCGCACGCCGTACCTGGCCCTGGGCGATGCAGGCCTGGTTGACCGTTACCGACGAAAGGTAGAGACCCATCCCAACGGAGATCAGCAGGAGGCCGGCGCGGTCATAGGTGAACTTCTTGCTGAAGGCGATCTGCATCAGTTTCGGTCCGCCGATCAGGACTACGACCACGACCAGCAGGGTGAAGGCGGCAATCCCGAGCAGGACCATCCGCACCGTGTGGTGGAACTCGCGCTCGGCGCCCTCCTCCTCGCTGTGGTGGAGGCTGGTGAGGTGGGGGAGGATGCTGGTCGAGACCGACTGGAAGAGCTGCAGCGGCGCCCGCGCCAGCATCAGCACGTTGAAGATGAAGCCCGCCGCTGCGGCACCCTGAAGACCGCGAACGATCAGCGGCCCGGCGTTGAGGAAGGCCTGTTCGCTGAACATGATCACCAGCACCGCCGCCGCGAAGCCGCCGCCATGGGCCAGCGAGAATTCGGCTGCCGGCTCCTCGTCAACGGCCGTCTCCTCCGCTTCGCGTCCCGCATCAGCCGGCATGTCCTCCGCTTCGCGTCCGGGCATGCCGGGTTGCGACTGCTGCGCTTCCCGCTCTTTTTGTGCTCGCCGGGCGAAGGCGAACGGCACCACCAGCAGGCTCAGCGCCGGCGCCGCGGTGATCCCGATCGCGACCGCCGACTGGCCGCTGAGGACGCCGATCGCGACCATCACCGCGAAGATCGTGCGGAAGCACGATTCGGAGAGGATCATCGCGACGAAGAGGCCGAAGCGCTGCTCTCCGGCGAGGAAGCCGCGGGCGAAGTAGCTGGCGGCGTAGAAGAGGACCGAGGTGAAGAAGACCCAGTAGAGGGCTTCGTTGCCTTCGAGCAGGGTGTTCTGGATCGGGTCCCGCAGCGCCAGGGCGACCACCGCAAAGAAGAGCGAGAGGCCGAACTGGATCGTCGAGGCGACCCGCATCGTCTGCCCGATCGGTTCGCCCTTGACCAGCCGCTCGGAGATGTGGCGCGAAAGCAGCTGTTCGATCGGCCGGTAGAGGGTGGAGATGGTGATGAAGACCGCCGACCAGAGCACGGTGATCTGCCCGTATTCGGGCTTTTCCAGGACATGCGAGGCGATCAGGAAGTAGGCGTAGGTGATGACGCCGGTCAGCCCGACGCCCACCGCGAGGAAGCTCGCGGTCTTGCCGTAGTCGGCGGAGCTCTTCATTCCCTCTTCTCGCTACCCGGCTCGTAGTGGGAGGGCTCGACCCCGAGCGCCAGCTCGACCCGCCGCACCCGCTCGAAGACGCGCTGGGTCATCACCCGCTGGCCGGCGAGGAGGTCGCCGATCACGCCAAGGGCGAAGAGCTGGACGGCGGCGATGAAGAGGACGGCGCCGAGGATCAGCGACTGGATGTGGCCGGTGCTGTCGCCGTTGAAGATCCAGTCGATCAGGAACGGCATCCAGGCGGCGAAGGCGAGGACGAGGACGACGAGCGAAGCGGTGACGAAGGCGCGCAGCGGCTCGTAGCGGGCATAGATGCGGAGGATCGCCGGCCCGTTGCGGCGCACGTAGGCGCCGGTCGAGGCGAAGAGCCGCGACTCGCGCGTCTTCGGGTTGGTGCCGATCTCGACCTCGTCTACCGCGACCAGCATCTTCCCGGCCTGGATCAGGCTCTCCAGCGTGTAGGTGAAGTTGTCGACGACCAGCAGTTGCAGCGCGGCCTCGCGGTTGTAGGCACGGAAACCGGAGGTGGCGTCGGTGATCTCGGTCCCGGAGACGCGCCGTACGACCCAGCTGCCGAGCCGCTGCAGCCGTTTTTTGCTGGGTGAGAAGTGCTCGATGTCGCCGACGCGGCGGTCGCCGACGACCATGTCGGCTTCGCCGGCGACGATCGGCGCCACCAGCTTCGCCACGTCGGCGCCCTGGTACTGGTTGTCGGCGTCGGTGTTGACGACGACGTCGGCGCCGAGTTTGAGGCAGGCGTCGAGCCCCGCCTGGAAGCCGGCCGCGAGGCCCTTGTTGTTGGTGAGGCGGACGATGTGCTCGACCCCGCATTCCCGCGCCACCTCGACCGTGCGGTCGGTCGAGCCGTCGTCGATCACCAGCAGCTCGACCTCGTCGATGCCGGGGATCTGCCGCGGCAGGTCGGCGATGGTGGCGGGGAGGGTCGCCTCCTCGTTCAAGCAGGGGATCTGAATGATGAGCTTCATAGGGGTGGGCGCGTCAGCGTACTTGGCGCAACCCCTGTAGCTACGCCACCCAAGGGGTAGAATCCTGGTTGATTGACGAGTCAATCGGTCGAATGAAAGCCCAGATCTCAGCCACCGATCAAGCGCACCTGCGCCGCGCGCTGGAGTTGGCCGAGGGCGGTCGGGGGCGCGTCAGCCCGAATCCCTTGGTCGGAGCGGTCGTCGTCCGTGACGGCAATGTGATTGGGGAAGGCTTTCATGCCGAACTCGGCGGCCTGCACGCAGAGCGGGCCGCGCTGGAGGATTGTCGCCGTCGAGGCGAGGACCCGGCGGGGGGGACTGTCTACGTGACGCTGGAGCCGTGTGCGCACCAGGGGCGACAGCCGCCCTGCGTCGAGGCGATACTCGAGGCGGGGATCGGCCGTGTCGTGATCGCTTCCGAGGACCCGAGCGAGAAGGCCGCGGGTCGCGGCCCCGGCATCCTCCGCGACGGCGGCGTCCAGGTCGACTTCGTCGCGAGCGCCGAGGCGAGCGCCGCCCGCCGCCTCAACCAGCCCTTTCGCAAGCACGCCCGCACCGGTCTTCCCCTGGTTGTCCTGAAGATGGCGATGTCGCTCGACGGCCGCACCGAAACCGCACCTGGCGACAGCCCCTGGATCTCCGGTCCGGAGAGCCGCGAGCTCGTCCACCGCTGGCGTGCCGAAAGCGACGCGATCGCCGTCGGCATTGGCACCGCCCTCGCCGACGATCCGCTGCTGACCGCCCGCATCGACGGCGCCCGTCAACCGATCCGCGTCGTCTTCGACTCCAAGGCGCGGTTGCCGCTCGACTCCCAGCTCCTTCAGACCCTTGACCAGTCCCCGGTTCTGATCTTCATCGCGCCCGGTGCCCCGAGCGACCGCGTCGCCGCCTTTCAGGACGCTGGCGCTGAAACCCTCGTTGCTACCGACATTGAGGGAGCCCTCCGCGAGCTGGGCCGCCGTGAAGTCACCAGCCTCTTCCTGGAGGGCGGTCGGACTCTCGCATCCAGCTTCTTGTCAGCCCGACAGGTCGATGAATTCCGTACCTTCATCGCTCCCATGCTGATCGGCGGCTCGGATAAAGGCGGGGTGGCAGTGGAGAGACATGTGGCCCTCGATTCATCCGCAGAACAGTTAGGGGACGACACGTTGATCACGGCCCGCTTCAAGGAGTGGTGACGTTGTTTACGGGCCTGATCGAAGACGTCGGGACCGTTGAGTCGGTTGAGCGAACCGCTGACGGCGCGCAGCTTCACATCTCTACCCAGCTATCCGATGAACTCGCCCTCGGCGACTCGATCGCCGTCAACGGTTGCTGCCTCACCGCTGTCGCCGCCGACTCCACCAGTTTCGAGACCGAAGCGATGAACCAGACCCTCGCTGTCACTGCCCTCGACGGCATCGGCGAGGGCGGCCGCGTCAACCTCGAGCTCGCGATGCACGCTTCGGACCGCCTCGGCGGGCATATCGTCCAGGGCCACGTCGACGGGGTCGCTACCGTCGTTTCGGCCGAGGACGACGGCTTCGCGCGGCGACTTCGGATCGACCTCCCGCGAGAGCTTTTGAAGTACGTCGTTCCCCAAGGATCGATCACCCTCAACGGCGTCAGCCTCACGGTCGCCGATTTGGGGGATTCTTGGGCTGAGGTTTCCCTCATCCCTGAGACCCTGGAGCGGACCAACCTCGGCGAAGCCGAGCCGCGAAGCAAGTTGAACGTCGAGTGCGACATCGTGGCGAAGTACGTGGAGCGTTTGGTGGCACCATTCGCCGGAAAGGAGTAGGCGTGAGCCAGATGGCCGAGACCCGGAGACAAGAGGAGAGCGCGAGCACGGGCAGGAGCCCGTTCGCCACCATCGAGGAGGCGATCGAGGAGGTCCGCGCCGGCCGCATGGTCGTCGTCTGCGACGGCGAGGACCGCGAGAACGAGGGCGACCTGGTGATGGCGGCGCAGTTCGCGACGCCGGAGGCAATCAACTTCATGGCCAAGGAGGCGCGGGGGCTGGTCTGCCTGGCGCTGACCGCCCGCCGGTGTGAACGGCTTGGCCTCAACCTGATGGCGGCGAAGAACGAGGCGCCGCTGGAGACCGCCTTCACGGTCTCGATCGAGGCCGCCGGCGGCGTCAGCACCGGGATCTCGGCCCACGACCGCGCCCACACGATCCAGGTCGCGATCGACCCCGAATCGGGGCCGCGCGACATCGTCGTCCCCGGCCACATGTTCCCGTTGCGGGCCAAAGACGGCGGCGTCCTCGAGCGCACCGGCCACACCGAGGCCAGCGTCGACCTGGCGCGGCTCGCCGGCCTCACCCCGGCCGGCGTGATCTGCGAGGTGATGAACGACGACGGGACGATGGCCCGGGTCCCGGACCTGATCCCCTACTGCGAAAAGCACGCGCTGAAGATGATCACCGTCGCCGACCTGATCGCCTACCGGCGCCGCACCGAGAAGCTGGTCGAGCGGGTCGTCGACACCGGCCTGCCGACGGTCTTCGGCGACTTCACCGCGGTCGGCTACCGCTCGCTGGTGGACGACAAACACCACGTGGCGATGGTCAAGGGCGATGTCGACGGGGCCGAGGACGTGCTCGTCCGCGTCCACTCCGAGTGCCTCACCGGCGACGTCTTCCACAGCATGCGCTGCGACTGCGGCGAGCAGCTGGAAGCGGCGCTCTCGATGATCGAGCGCGAGGGGCGCGGCGTCCTGCTCTACCTCTCCCAGGAGGGGCGCGGGATCGGCCTGTTGAACAAGCTGCGCGCCTACAAGCTGCAGGAGGAAGGCGCCGACACGGTCGAGGCCAACCTCAAGCTCGGCCTGCCCGCCGACCTGCGCGACTACGGGATCGGGGCGCAGATCCTCGGCGACCTCGGCCTGACCAGCATCCGCATCCTCACCAACAACCCGAAAAAGATCGTCGGCCTCGAGGGCTACGGCCTCTCGGTCACCGAGCAGGTGCCGATCGAGTCGGTCCCCAACGCCCACAACGAGGCCTACCTGCGCGCCAAGCGCGACAAGATGGGCCACTCGCTGCACCACCAGGGCCTCGCCCTCGACGAGGAGATGATCCACGACGAGGAGGAGCGCGACGCCAAGGACGGCCAGGGCCCCAACAAGGACGGCGATGGCTGAGGCCGGCGCGTTCCTGGAGGAGTTCCGGGATGAGGAGAAGGCGGCGCTCGCCGAGCTGAGCTTCGCGGTCGTCGTCGGCCGCTTCTATGAGGACCTGGCGCAGCGACTGCTGCGCGGCGCCGATCACGGCTTCGAGCTCGCCGGCGTTCCGGTGGGGGGCGTCGAGCACTTCTCCGTTCCCGGCGCCTACGAGCTCCCCTTCGCCGCCAAACTTTTCGCCGAGAGTGGCGACTACGCCGGCGTCGCCTGCCTCGGCGTCGTCATCCGCGGCGAGACCGACCACTACGACTTCGTCTGCGCCGAGTCGGCGCGCGGCATCCAAGAAGTGCAGTTGCGGACGGGGGTTCCCTGCGCCTTCGGCGTGATCACCTGCGACAACATGGACCAGGCGCTCGCTCGCTCCGGCGGCGACAAGCGCGACCAAGGTCGCAACGCCGCCCTCACCGTCGCAAGGATGGCCCTGCTCAAGCGGCAGGCGGAACCGGGCGGCGAGGTCCTCCACTGGTAGCACCCTGTACCATCCACCGTCCTCATGGCCAAGGTATGCCACAGCTGCGGCAAGGGACCGGCGTTCGGCCAGTCCCGAAGCCACTCGATGGTCGCCACCAAGCGCCGCTTCGAGCCGAACCTCCAGAAGGTCCGCATCCAGGAGAACGGCCGCCCCCTCCGCGCCTACGTCTGCACCCGCTGTTTGAAGGCGGGAAAAATCACTAAGGCCGCGTAGAGCGACCAAAAGCAGCGAGGTAGGGGGAGAGTCCGGGGCCCTGTCGACTTACTCTCGGTATGCGAGAGGAAAGCGACACGCTCGACGCAGCGGTGGCGCGGATGGCGGGACGGCAGCATGGAATTGTCACCGTCGAGCAACTGCGAGAGGTGGGGATTGACAAGAGCGCGGTCTCTCGACGAGCCAAAGCGGGACGCTTGCATCGGGTCCATCGTGGCGTCTACGCGGTGGGTCATCGCGCACCCAGCTTCCATGCGCGTTGGATGGCTGCGGTGCTCGCTTGTGGAGAGGGAGCAGCGCTGAGCCACGACTCCGCTGCGGCCCTCTGGGGTCTCCTGCGCCCAATTGACGGCCCAATCCATGTCTCGGTCCCAACCACCTCGGGCCGCAAATCCCGCCGCGGAATCCATCTCCACCGTGTGCCCTCCCTCTCGCCCTTCTCCCCAGCAATAAGAGAAGGGCGAGAGGGAGGGCACTGCACCCGCCGTCACAACATTCCCGTCACCACTGTCCAACGCACGATCGACGACCTCGACGGCACCGTTTCGTCGTACTTGGTGCGAAGGGCGCGCCGCCAGGCGGAGCTAATGGGCGTGCGGCTCGAAGGAGCGGAGGGACGGCGACACCGCAGCGACCTCGAGGAAGACTTCCTCGCCCTTTGTCGCCGTTACCGCCTTCCTCTCCCCGAGACCAACATCAAGCTCGGCCGCTGGGAGGTCGACTTCGTCTGGCGTGAGCAGCGTGTCGTAGTCGAGACTGACAGCTTCGCCTACCACCGTGGCTCGGTCGCCTTCCAAGACGATCGCGCCCGCGACCTCGATCTCAGGCAGCGCGGCTTCACCGTCCTCCGCTTCAGCGAACGGCAGCTCGAAGAGGAGCCCTCGCGCGTTGCCGCTGACGTGGCCCGGGCCCTTCTACTTCCGTGACCTCAGTATCCATCCCTGAAATCGCGGTAGTCGCGCAGCAGGTCAAGGAGTTCGTGCCCCAGCCGGATCAGCGCGAAGGCGATCAGGACGGCTGCAATGGCATAGCCGTAGAACGAGGGTGGGGACCTGAAGAAAAGACCAAGCATCCGTCGAGGAGCCGGCCACCAGCGTCGAGCGGCTCGGTGTCCTCGCCGGTACTTATAGAGGCGAAATCAAATGCGTTCAGGTTATTTTGCACGAGTCCATAGACTCGAAGTCAAGATAGAAAATATTTCCCCGTCTTTAGGGAGTCAGCTCAAAAAGACAAATGCTCCCAATTTGGGAGCTGACTGCTTTAGCCGTCCGACTCCGCCGCCGCGACGACCGGCTGCTCGCTTGCGGGGGGAGCGTCGTGGATCTCCTCGTCCGACTCGACATGCAGGCGGGGAAGGATGCGATCGAGCCAGGCCGGGAAGCGCCAGGCGCGCTCGCCGAGCAGCTGCATGATCGCCGGCACCAGCATGGTGCGGATGACGACGGCGTCGATCAGGACCGCCGAAGAGAGGCCGAGGCCGAAGAGCTTGATGATCCGTTCTTCGCCGAGCATGAAGGAGGCGAAGACGGTGATCATGATCGCCGCCGCGGCGGTGATCACGCGGCCGGTCAGAGCGAGGCCCTGGGTGACCGCCTGCGTGGCGTCTTTGCCGTGCTCCCACTCCTCGTGGATCCGCGACATCAGGAACACCTCGTAGTCCATCGAGAGCCCGAAGACGATCGCGAAGAGGAAGATCGGGAAGAAGGAGATGATCGGTCCGGTGTTGTCAACGCCGATCAGACTCGCCCCCCAGCCGAACTGGAAGACCGCGACGACGAGCCCGAAGGCGGCGCCGATCGAGAGCAGGTTCATCACGATCGCCTTCAGCGGCACCCAGACCGAGCGGAACACGGTCATCAGCAGCAGCGCCGAGAGGAGGACGACGACGCCGATGAAGAGTGGCAGCTTTTCGGCGATCGCGTTGCCGAAGTCCTCGAAGATCGCGTTGACGCCGCCGACGTGCAGCTGCGCACCGGTCTTCGCCTCGATCGGCGGGATCACGGTGCTGCGGATGTGGTCGAGGAGGTCGGTCGTGGCGGCGCTCTGCGGGGAGGTCGTCGGATAGACCTGGAAGACGCCCGTGTTTTCGGCCGGGTTGAGGGTGATCGAGGTCGTCGCGGCGACGCCTTCTTCGCCTTCGAGCGCCTGCTTCAGCTGCACGAGCCCTTCGTCCTGACCTTTGCCGGGGAGCGCCGCGACCATCACGAACGGCCCGTTGAAGCCCGCTCCGAAGCCTTCGGCGAGCAGGTCATAGGCCTTGCGCGTGGTCTTGTTGGGCGGTTCGGTCCCGGCGTCGTTGGTGCCGAGCCGCAGCGAGAGGGTGGGGATGCAGAGGAGGATCAGGAGGCCGCCGGAGAGAAGCGCCGCCAGCCGTGGGCGCGCCTGGATGCGGCGGCTCCAGCGGAACCACCAGCTGCCTTCGTCGATGCTCCGCGAGCCGGTGCCGAGCCCCGGGATGCGGAGCCGGTTGACCCAGTGGCCGGCGATCGTAAGCAGCGCCGGCAGCAGCGTCAGTGCCGCGATCATCGTGAACAGCACCGCCAGCGCCGCCGCCATCGCCACCCCGTAGAGGAAGCTGAGGCCGAGCAGGAACATGCCCAGCAGCGAGATGATCACCGTCACCCCCGCGAAGAGCACGGCGCGGCCGGCGGTGTCGACGGCTTTGACCGCCGCCGCCTGCTTCTCCAGTCCTTCGTCGAGGCCGTTGCGGAAACGGGTGAGGATGAAGAGCGCGTAGTCGACGCCGACGCCGAGGCCGATCATCGCCGCGAGGACGATCGCGAAGTTGGCGGTGTTGAAGACGTGGGTGCCGAGGGCGACCAGGCTGAGGCCGACGCCGAGCGCGAACAGCGCCGTAATCAGCGGCAGGCCCATCGCCACGAAGGAGCCGAAGGTGAGGAGCAGGACTATCGCCGCCGCGAGCAACCCGATCCCGAACGAGGAGTCCCCTTCTTCCTGTTCGGCTTCCTGAATCGTGTTGCCGCCCAGCTGGACTTCGAGGCCGTTGCCCGAGGCCCCCTGGGCGATGGAGATGATTTCGCGGGTCTTTTCCTTGTCCAGCTTGTTGTTGGGGGCGTTGTACTGGATCGTCGCGTAGGCGACCTTGCCGTCTTCGCTGATCGCGGCGGCGCCGCTCTTCACGTAGGGACTGGCGACTTCGCTGACGTGGGGAAACTTTTCGACCTGGGCGAAGACCCCTTCCATTTTTTTCCGCACCGCCGGCGATTCGACCCCCTGGTCGGCTTTGAAGACGATCTGGGCCGCTTCCCCCGATTGCTGCGGGAACTTGTTTTCCAGCAGGTCGAAGGCTTCCTTCGAATCGGAGGCAGGCAGCTTGAATTCTTCGGAAAAATCGGCTCCGACCGATCCGGAGATGCCTCCGATCAGGACCAGAGCTGCGATCCAACCGAAGATGACCGTCTTGCGATGACTGGTGATCCAGGTGGCGAAACGACGCACGCACAGCCACCGTAGCAATGGTGCGGGCGGCGCGTGTGAACCCCCTCGCGTCACGCTCGGCGACTAGATTCCCGGGAGATGTCTGAACCCCAGATCGCCCGCTTCCGCCGGGTAGTCGGCTCTGCCTACGCCTCGCTGGAGGCCCGCCGTCAGGAGGTCAACGACCTCAACGTCTTCCCTGTCGCCGACGGCGACACCGGCGACAACATGGCGATGACGCTGCGGGCGGTGATGGAAGAGCTCGACCGCCTCGACGGCCAGTCGTTCGACGAGGTCGGCCGCACCGAGCTGGTCCAGGCGCTGGCGCGGGCGGCGCTGATGGGCGCTCGCGGCAACTCCGGCGTCATCCTCAGCCAGATCGTCCGCGGCGCCGCCGAAGAGCTGGCCGGCCGCCCGGGAGAGCTGATCGACCCGACCCTGGTCGCCGCCGCCTTCGCCCGCGCTGCCGACGCCGCATACGACTCGGTCCGCGATCCGGCCGAGGGGACGATGCTGACCGTCTTCCGCGAGATGGCCCACTCGCTCTCCCGCCAGCTCGCCCACCTCGACGCCGACAAGCAGCGGCTCGGGCGCGAGGCGAGCGAAGAGGAGCAGGAAGCGGTCCTGGCCGAGGTGCTGGAGCGGGCGATCGAAGACGGCGAGCGCGCCGTCGCCCGCACCCCCGAGCAGCTCGAGGTGCTGCGCGAGTCCGGCGTCGTCGACGCCGGCGGCCACGGCCTTGTCCTCATCCTCGCCGGCGTCGTCGCCGGCCTGCGCGGCGACGGCGCCGAGCTGCCCGAGGTCCCGCACCACGAGCCACCTCGCCGCACCCTGCCCCACCACGAGGACAGCCGCTACCGCTACTGCACCAACTTCATCGTCTCCGGCAGTGGTCTCGAAAACCGCGAGTACCTGCCGCGGCTGGAGAAGCTGGGGGACTCGGTGCTGGTGGTCGGTGACGACGTCACCCTCAAGGTCCACGTCCACACCGACGCGCCCGAGGCCGCGGTGGCGGTCTTCGACGGGGTGGGGGAGGTGACCAACCTAGACGTCGCCGACATGCGCGAGCAGGTGGCCGCCCGCGACGCCCGACTCGCCGCCGGCCGCACCGGCGTCGTCGCGGTCGCCGCCGGCGAGGGGCTGCAGCGCCTCTTCGGCGAGCTCGGCGCCCATGTCGTCCCCGGCGGCGAGACCCTCAACCCCTCGACCTACGAGCTGCTCGCCGGCATCCACAGCGTCGCCAGCGAGGAGGTCATCGTCCTGCCCAGCTCCTCGAACGTGATCATGGCCGCCGAGCGCGCCTGCGAGCTCTCCGACAAGCCGGCGCGGGTGGTGCCGGCGACCTCGCAGCAGGCGAGCCTGCTGGCGCTGGTCGAGCTCGACCCGGAGGCCTCGCTGGCCGAGAACGCCGAGCGCCTCGAACAGGCGCTGGCGGGGGTGGGGATCGGCGGCGTCGCTCCCGCGGCCCGCGACGATGCCCAGGGCCGCTTCAAGCAGGGCGACGCGGTCGGCTTCGTCGACGGCGAGATCGTCGCCCACGGCGGCGCCGGTTCGACTCTCGCCCAGACGCTCCAGCACCTCGCCGAGGGCGCCGAGATCGTCACCGTGATCGCCGGCGAAGGCGCCCCGATCGCCCTGGAGGAGATCGACACCCTCGTGCCCGACGGGGTCGAGATCGAGACGCACGAGGGGGGACAGCCGAGCTGGTGGTGGCTGCTGGCCGCCCAGTAGCGCGTTCCTTCGCCGGCGAGCGAGAGCTCGGGCGGGGCGAGCTGCTGGACGCGCCCGTCCACTGGTCGAGGCCGAGTGTCCTGGAGCAGGGCCTGGGGGCCCTGAAAGGCGTCGGGCCGAAAACGGCCGAAGCGGCGGCAGACGCGGGCATCCGAACGGTTGGCGACCTCCTCTTCCGCGTCCCGCGCCGCCACCGCGACCTGCGGATGCGGAAGCTGGGCGACCTGCAGGTGGGGGAGACCGCGACCGTCCTCGTCGAGGTCCAGGGCTCCCAACCCCGGCCGTTTCGCAAAGGTCGTCTCCGCATGGTCTCGGTCAAAGTAGGCGACGACACCGGCCACGTCCGCGCTACCTGGTTCAACCAGCCCTGGGTCGCTGCGAAGCTCCAGCCCGGCACCGAAATCCTGATGACGGGCAAATACAGCGGCAAAGGCTTCGCCGTCCGCGAATGGGAGCTGGCCGCCGGGCCGGTCGACGACTCATCGCCGGAGGGTCTCGTCCCGCTCCACTCGGCGACCGAGGCCCTCCGCCCCCAGAAGATCCGCGAATGGGTCGAGGAAGCGGTGGACTGGGCGCCGAACGCGATCGAGGGGCTGCCCTCGGAGCTGAGAGCGCGACGCCGGCTTGCAGGCGTGGGCGACGCCCTGAAGGCCGTCCAATTCCCTGAATCGATCGATGAAGTCGATGAAGCCCGCGAGCGGCTCGGCTTCGAAGAGCTCTTTCTCCATCAGGCGCTGCTGGCGACCCGCAGGCGCACCCACCGCGCCGCGCGCCCGGCGCCCCGCTTCGGCAAGTCCGGCGACCTCGTCGGTCGCTGGCTCGAGTCGCTGCCCTTCGAGCCGACCGGCGACCAGCTGAAGGCCGTCGACGAGATCGAGGGCGACCTCGACTCCGGCGAGCCGATGCAGCGGCTGGTGATGGGCGAGGTCGGCTCTGGCAAGACCGTCGTCGCCCTCTACTCGATGCTGCGGGCGCTGGAAGCCGGCTATCAGGCGGTGCTGATGGCGCCGACCGAGACCCTGGCCGAGCAGCACGCGATCACCCTAGGGAAGCTGCTCGCCGAAGAGGCGACGCCGTTCGCGCTGCTGACCGGCTCGACCCCGGCGCCGCGCCGCCGCGAGGCCCTCGACCGCCTGGCCTCCGGTGAGCTCGGCCTGCTCGTCGGGACGCACGCTTTGATCGAGCCGACCGTGCGCTTCGCCCGCCTCGGCCTTTGCGTGGTCGACGAGCAGCACCGCTTCGGCGTCAGCCAGCGCCGCGCCCTCGACGAGAAGGGGGTGGAGGGGATGTGGCCGCACGTCCTCCACATGACCGCGACGCCGATCCCGCGCACGCTCTCGCTCACCGCCTACGGCGACCTCGACACGACGACGCTGCACGAGCTGCCCGCCGGTCGCCAGCCGGTGACGACCCACCTCGTCAGCGAAGAGCAGCGGGGCGAAGCCTTTGAGTTCCTGCGGCGGCAGCTGCGCGAGGGGCGGCAGGCGTTCGTCGTCTGCCCGCTCGTCACCGAGTCGGAGAAACAGCCGGGCAAGGCGGCCGAGGTCGAGGCCGAGCGGCTACGCGCCGGCGAGCTGCGCGAGTTCCGGGTCGGCCTCCTGCACGGGCAGATGCCCTCGGCCGAGAAGGCGGAGGCGATGCGCGCCTTCGCCGCCCACGAGACCGACGTGCTGGTCTCGACCACGGTGATCGAGGTCGGGATCGACGTCGCCAACGCGACGGTGATGGTCATTGAGGGGGCCGAGCGCTTCGGCGTCTCGCAGCTGCACCAGCTGCGCGGCCGGGTCGGCCGCGGTGAGCACCCGAGCCAATGCCTGTTGTTCGCCGAAGAGGCGGGCGAGCTGGCGCGACGGCGGCTGCAGGCGCTGGTGGAGACCGGTGACGGCTTCAGGCTGGCCGAGATCGACCTCGAACTGCGCGGCGAGGGGGAGATCCTCGGCACCCGCCAGAGCGGCCTGCCCCGCTTCGCCGTCGCCAAGCTGCCGGAGGACGGCCCGAAGCTGCTGGAAGCCCGCCGCGAGGTGCAGGACCTGCTGCGCCGCCACGGTTCCCTCTCCGACCCCGCCCTCGGCCCCCTGCTCGACGCCGCCCGCCGCCGCTTCGGCGCCGGCGCCACTGATCCAATCCCGCTCTAGCCTCATCGGCGTTCGTCCTTTTCGGGACATATGCCCGTAAAAGGACGAACGCCGACTAGGTTTCGGGGCGTGAGGGTGATCGCCGGCGATCTCAAGGGGCAGCGGTTGGTCGCGCCGCGGGGGTGGAAGGTGCGGCCGACCTCCGATCGCGTCCGCGAGGCGATCTTTTCGGCGCTGGGCGAGCGCGTCGTCGACGCTCGCGTTCTCGACCTCTACTGCGGCACCGGGGCGCTGGCGATCGAGGCGCTCTCACGCGGCGCCGCCGGCGCCGTTCTCGTCGACCGCGACACCCGGCCCGCCCTCGGCAACGTCCAGCGGCTCGGCTTGGACGAGAAGGCCGAGCTTGTCCGCGCCGACGTCGGCCGCTGGCTGGAGCAGGTTTCAGCCGCCTCTGCAGCGGGAAAGTTCGATCTCGTCTTCGTGGACGCCCCGTATAGACTCGCCGACCGCATGGCCCAGGACCTCAACACCCACCTGCCCCGACTGCTGAGCGCAGGCGGCCGAGCCGTGATCGAGAGCGGCGCCCGCCGGCCGCTGCGGATCGACTCGCTGGAGCCGCTGCGGCAGCGTCACTACGGCGCCGCGGACGTCACCATCTACGCCGAGGCCGCCGGATGAGCGAGCGTAACGGCACGGTCGTCTGCCCGGGCAGCTACGACCCGGTCACCAACGGCCACCTCGACATCATCACCCGCACCTCGAACGTCTTCGAGCGCGTTGTCGTCGGCGTCGTCAACAACCCGGTCCGCAAGCAGAAAACGCTCTTCACCGCCGAGGAGCGCAAGCAGTTCATCGACGAAGCCACCGCCGAGATCCCCAACGTCGAGGTCCAGATCTTCGCCAACCTGTTGGTCGAGTTCGCCCGCGACAACCACGCCAAGGCGATCGTCAAGGGTCTGCGGGCGATCTCCGACTTCGAGTACGAGTTCGAGATGGCCCAGCTCAACCGCAAGCTCGATCCGGGTATAGAGAGCATCTACGTGATTGCCTCACCCCACTACAGCTTCCTCTCGTCCACCGGAGTGAAGGAGATGGCGACCTTCGGGGGCGATGTGACCGACCTCGTTCCACTCACCGTTGCCACTGCCCTGGCTGACCGCCTGGGCGGGAGGTAGGCTGTGCAGACCAGTCCCGTCCCGTCTGGGCGGCAGCTTGCAAAAAACGCCCCCGCTAACCGCATCTTCACCAAAAACCCCGCATACACGTAGGCTTACGGACCTGCCAATGGACGTTCTGGTTCTAATAGACAAGCTCGATGACGTAGTTCACAACGCCCGTCCGGTCCCGCTGACGGACCAGGTGCGCGTCGATCGCGAGGAGATCTATGACCTCCTCGACCAGATGCGCGCGACGATCCCGGAGGAGATCAAGCAGGCGCGGTGGATCGTCAAGGAGCGCCAGGAGATGCTGGCCGAGGCCAAACGCGAGGCGGAGCGGATCGTCCGCGAGGCCCGCGAGCAGCAGGCCCGCCTGATCTCCGACGAGGAGGTCACCAAGCAGGCCGAGCGCGCCGCCGACGAGATCGTCGAGGACGCTCGCACCCGCGAGCGCGAAATCCGCCTCGGCGCCGAGGACTACGCCGACGAGATCCTCAACACGCTTGAAGTGAACCTGCAGAAGTTCCTCGCCGCCGTCCAGCGCGGCCGCGACCGCCTTGCCGGCCGCGAGGAGGAACCCCAGCCCGAACTAGACCAGCAGCCCTGAGGGCTAGTCGAGTTTCAGGTCTTTTAGAGCTGCCCAGCGGGAATCGGTGGCTTGCTCATGCTCGTGCGGGTTGTCGTTCAGGGACTCGCCGCAGACGGGGCAGAGGCCGGCGCAGTCGGGGCGGCAGAGGAAGCGGGTGGGGAGGGCGAGCATCGTGGCGTCGTGGGCCCAGCGGCCGAGGTCGAGCTCGTCGTCGGTGACGTAGGGGCTGGTCAGTTCCGGGTCCTCGGTGCTGCTCTGGTCGATCTCGCGCGCTTCGACCTCGAGGTCCAGCGCGCCCGGTTCGAGGCAGCGCATGCACGGCCCCTCGAGGTGGACCGGGAAGCTGAGGCGCAGGGCGAAGCCGTGGGTTGGGCGCGAGACCTCGAGCCGCACCGTCGGCGCCACGGGGTTGGCCGTGTAGGTCTGGCCGCCGAGCTCGAACGGCTCCAGCGCCACCGGCATCTCCAGCCGTTTGCCCTCACCGTGGGCCAGCGAGAGGCGGGAGAGATCGATGATCGTGGTCGGCTTCCGGGCCATGTCCGTACCTCCGCTGGTCGGGACACTTACGATGAACGACTTCCCGACGAGGTTACGAGATGGACCGATTCCACTGGAAGCCCGATACCTACCCGGAGCTGATCCGCTCCGAGGTCCCCCGCTACGACGAGCTGCAAGACCAGGCGATCGCGGCGATCCCGTTCCCGCCTGAGCGGGTGCTGGAGCTGGGGATGGGGACGGGGGAGACGACCCGCCGCCTGATCGAGGCCTACCCGGATGCCTGGGTGATCGGCCTCGACTCCAGCGCCGATATGGTCTTCCGGGCGCGGGAGATCTACGACGACGTGCAGCTGGCGCGGATCGAGGACCCGCTCCCCGACGGCCCCTGGGACCTGGTGATCGGCGTCCTCTCGATCCACCACCTGCGCGCCGAGCAGAAGCAGAACCTCTTCCGCCAGGTCCGCGAACAGGCCCGCTCCTTCGTGATCGGCGACATCGTCAAGGCCGACGCCCAGGTCGCCCCGATCGATCCCGACTACGACTTCCCGGAGCGAGCATCTGACCTAGCAGAGTGGACGGGCGGCGAGATCACCTGGGAGGCAGATGACCTCGCCGTCGTGCGGGCCACTTACTGACCAGGTACCATCTCGCGCTCATGGCTGTCCCTAAGAAGAGAACTTCCAGCGCTCGTCGCGACAAGCGGCGCGCTCAGCACAAGCCTGCCGAGCCGACGCTGAATCGCTGCCCGCGTTGCCACAGCCCGCGGATTCCGCATCGGGTGTGTCCGACCTGCGGGACCTACGCAGGGCGCGAAGTGGTTGCGCAGCGGATCAGCGATCCGACCGCCGGTCACTCCCACGAGTAGCCGTGGCGCCTAGGCGCGCGGTGACCGTCGCCCTCGATGGCTTCGGGGCGGAGCGGGGCTTCGACGTGGTAGTCGAGGGGGCGCGGCTGGCCGCGGCCGACGGGATCGGCGTCCGCGTCTTCGGTCCTAGGCAGGCGCTGGGCCTCGACGGCGCTGAGGGGATCGAGGTCGTCCAGACCGCCGACCACGTCGGCAACGAGGAGGATCCAGTGCCGGCGGTCCGCGCCAAGAAGGAGGCCTCGGTGGTGCGCGCCGCCCGCGACGTCGCCGAGGGCGGTGCGGCGGCGATGGTCAGCTGCGGCTCGACCGGGGCGACGATGGCGGCGGCCACCTTTGGCCTGCGCCGCCTCAAGGGCGTGCAGCGCCCTGCGCTCGCGGTCCAGGTCCCCGTCCCCGGCAAACCGGTCCTGTTCCTCGACGTCGGCGCCAACGTCGAGGTCCGCGCCCAGCACCTGGTCCAGTTCGCCTTCCTCGGCGCCGCCTTCAGCGCTGCCGTGCTCGACGTCAGCGACCCCTCGGTCGGCCTGCTCACGGTCGGCGAGGAGTCGGGCAAGGGGCGCGAGGAGGTGGTCGAGGCGCACCGCCTGCTCAGCCAGGCGCCCGGGATCAACTTTGCCGGCAACGTCGAGGGTCGCGACCTGCCCGCCGCCAAGGCCGACGTGGTCGTCACCGACGGCTTCACCGGCAACGTCTCGCTGAAGCTGCTGGAGGGGACGGCGAAGACCGTCGCGGCCGCTGTCGGCGACGCCGCCCGCTCCAACCCGCTCGCCGCGGCCGGCGGCCTGCTGTTGAAACCGGCCCTCAACGGCCTGCGCCGCGAGCTCCACCCCGACACCACCGGCGGCGCGATCCTCCTCGGCTTGCGCGGGATCGCCGTCGTCGGCCACGGCAGCTCCGGTCCGGAGGGGATCGGCAACGCCATCCGCCTCGCCGCCCGCTGCGCCGAGGTCGATGCGGTCGGCCGCACCGCGGCGCTGCTCGCGCAGGGCGGCGCGGGGCGCGGCGCGCTCGCCGCCGGGGACGACGCGTGATAGACAACTCGTATAGATGACGCACGACGAAGTCCTCACCCTGGTCCGCGAGCATCTCGCCGAGGAGCTCGAAGTCGACGTCGAGCGGATCGGCGAGCAGACCCGCTTCAAGGAGGACCTCGACGCCGACTCGCTCGACCTCTACGAGCTGGTGATGGAGCTGGAGGACCGCTATGGCGTCACCGTCAGCGAGGAGCAGGCCACCCACATCAAAACCGTCGGCGACGCCGTCGGCTTCGTGCTGGAGCACGCGCCGGCCTGAGCCGTTGGCGGCGGGCCCCGACACAACCGTTGCCGCGCTGGCGGGCCTGATCGACGAACTACCCGAGGACCTGCGCAAGCAGGCGCTCACCCACTCCTCCTGGACCGAGCGGCGGGTCGATTCCTTCGAGCGCCTCGCTTTCCTCGGTGACAGCGTCCTCGCCCTCTCGGTTGCCGGCCGCATCTTCGAGGAGTTCCCCGAGCGCGCCGCCGGCGGCCTGACCAAGGTCCACAACCAGGCGGTCAGCGGCGTCGCCTGCGCCGAGGTCGGGATGCTGCTGAGCGTCCCCGAGATGCTGCGGGAGAACGAGCCCGAGGGCATGGTGGCGGCGATCCCGGCCGAGGTCCTGCTCGAAGGCGGCCGGCCGCTGCCGGAGGCGACCGAGGCGTTGATCGGCGCCTGCTACGTCGCCTTCGGCTTCGAGCGCACCTCGGCGGCGGTGGTGGCGGCCTTCGAACCGCGGATCGAACTGGCAGCCGAGACGCGGATCGACTTCAAGTCCGCTCTGCAGGAGCTTTTGGCCCAGCGCGGGGCGCGCGTAACCTATGAGGTGATCGCGGCTGTGGGGCCCCCGCACCGGCGAACCTTCGAGGTGGCCGCGGTCGTCGACTCCGAGCGGGTAGGCAGGGGGAAGGGCCGCAGCAAGAAAGCGGCCGAGCAGGTCGCCGCGGAGGAGGCTTTGGCGCATCTTGGGGGTTAATCGGCGCCGGGTCCCGTCCGAGCCGGCCGCAAATCTGGTGGGCCATGCGAGGAGCGCGTAGATGTATCTGAGGTCGATCTCGATGAAGGGGTTCAAGTCCTTCCCCGAGCGCACGACCCTGGAGTTCTCCCCGGGCGTCAGCGTGATCGTCGGCCCCAACGGCTCGGGCAAGAGCAACATCACCGACGCCGTGCTCTGGGCGCTGGGCGAGCAGAGCCCCGGGGCGATCCGCGGCGCCTCGATGCAGGACGTGATCTCCGCGGGCGGCAAAGGGATCGGCCAGCGCAACGCGGCCGAGGTCGAGGTCGTGATCGACAACTCCGACGGCCGCGCCGCGACCGAGTTCTCCGAGGTTGCGGTCGAACGACGGCTCGACCGCAGCGGCGACAGCGGCTACCGGCTGAACGGCGCCCGCGCCCGCCTCGTCGACGTCACCGACGTCCTCTCCGACACCAACCTCGGCCGCGAGATGCACTCGGTGATCAGCCAGGGGCGGGTGGAGACCATCGTCCACTCGAAACCGCGCGAGCGCCGCCTCCTGGTCGAGGAGGCGGCGGGGCTGGGCAAGCACCGCAAACGGCGCCGCCGGGCCGAGCTGAAGCTGCGGGCCGCCCGCGACAACCTCGACCGCGCCCTCGACGTCGAGCGCGAGGCGCGGGCGCGGCTGCGGCCGCTGAAGCGCCAGGCGCAAGCGGCCGAGCTGGGGGCGCGGATCGAACGCGAGGAACTGGGGCTGCGGGCGCAGCTCGTCTCCGAGGAGCTGCGCTTCGGCGCCGATCGCGCCGCCGCGGCGGAAAAGGCGGCGGCGAAGGCGCGCGGGGCGCGCGGCAAGCTGGAGGAACGGTTGGCGGAGGTCTCGAAGCGGCGGACGGCCGCCGAGGAGCGCTTCGCCGCCCGCGACCGCGAGCGCACCCAGGCCTGGGGCCTGCTGACGAAGCTGCGCGGCGATCAGGAGCGGGTCGCGGTGCGGGTTGCCAACCTCTCCAGCCGCGAGGCCGAGCTGGAGGCGGGGCTAGAGAAGCTGCGCACCGAGCTCGGACCGCTGACGCTCGACGTCGGCCCCGGTTCCGCCCCCGGCGAGCGGGTGCGGAAGCTGGAGGAGGAGCTGGGCGAGATCGACGCCGGCCTGCGCACGGCGATGGACGGCCTCGGGACTGCCCGCTCGGGGGACGCAGCCGAGGCGGCACGCGAGGCGGCGCTGGGCGACGTCCGCGCCGGCGCCGAGCGCGCCTCCCGCCACGCCAAACGCGCCGAGGGCCTGCTCGGCGAGCGCCACCGCGAGCGGATGCGGGCACGGCTGGCCGCCGGCGAGGCACTGCTCGACGACGTCCGCTCGGCGCTGAAAGGCGCGGAGGCAGCCGGGGCGGCGATTCGCGCACGCGTCGAGCGGATCGAGACCAAGGTCGTCGGCGGCAAGGACGACGGCGACGAGATCGCCGAGGAGCTGCGCAGCTGCTCGCAGCAGGAGTTCGAGCTGCAGGCGGAGATGAAGGAGACCTCCGACGAGCTGACCCGGGCCGAGGTCGAGGCTGCCCACCTCGGCGACCGCCGGGCTGAGGCCGAGCGCGAGCTGGCCTCGATCGCCGAGCGGCTGGGCGAGGAGATCCCGCCCGCCGAGGCGGCGCTGAGCGATGAGGAACGGACGGAGATCGACAGGCGGCTGGAGCGGCTGGATCGCCGCCGCGCCCAGATCGGCCCGGTCAACCCACTGGCCGAGCAGGAGTACGAGGAGGCGCGCGAGCACGTCGAGTCCCTGCAGACCCAGCGCGAGGACATCGAGCGGGGGATGCGCGAGCTGGAGTCGCTGATCCGCGACATCGACGAGGAGATCGAGCGCGCCTTCGAGGAGACCTTCGAGGCGACCGCGAAGAACTTCGAGGAGATGGTCGCCCATCTCTTCCCGGGCGGCAGCGGGCGCCTGCGCCGGGTCAGCCTGCGGCCTGTCCGCGACGACGAGCGCCCGGCCGGCGAGCAGGAGGCGCCGAGCGACGCTGACGAGCCGGAACCCGAGGAGGAGGAAGAGCAGCGCGACGAGCTCGGGGTCGAGATCGAGGTCACCCCGGCCGGCAAGCAGACCCGCAAACTCTCGCTGCTCTCCGGCGGCGAGAAGTCGCTGGTGGCGCTGGCCTTCGTCTTCGCCGTCTTCCTCGCCCGCCCCTGCCCCTTCTACATTCTCGACGAGGTCGAGGCCGCCCTCGACGACGCCAACATCGACCGCTTCCTGCAGCTGATCCGGCGCTTCTCCGACCGCGCCCAGTTCGTCATCGTCACCCACCAGAAACGGACGATGGACGCCGCCGACATCCTCTACGGCGTCAGCATGGGCGGGGACGGCGTCACCAAAGTCGTTTCACGGCGGCTGCCGCGGGACATCGCCGAGGACGAGGAAGAGGGCGAAGCTCCGGGTCTTTCTGCAGTCGCCTAGCCTTACCGCGTGGCGACTAGCTGGCAGGCGATCGTTGACCTTGGCGGGCGCAGCCCCGCGGCGGTCGCTACCGCCGAGGAGGAAGCTCCTGAGCAGCGGCGGGGAGTGTTCCGGCGCCTGCGTGAGGGCCTTTCCAAAAGCCGCCAGGCACTTACCGAGGAGATATCGGCCAGTCTGTTCGATCGGATCGACGACGAGACCTGGGAGCTGCTCGAGGAGGCGCTGATCCTGGCCGACGTCGGCGCCCCGACCACCGCCGCGGTGGTCGAGCGGCTTGAGCAGGAGGTCGAGTCCGGGGCGGTGCCGATGGACGGGGTTGCCGTCCGCGATCGGTTGATCGAGATCCTCGCCGAGGTCGCCAGCACGGGGCGGGCGCCGATCGACCTCAGCAGCGAGCCGGCGATCCTGATGATGGTCGGCGTCAACGGCACCGGCAAGACGACGACGATCGGCAAGATCGCCTGGCACCTGAGCAAGGAGATGGGCCTCTCCGTCGTCCTCGCCGCCGCCGACACCTACCGCGCCGCCGCCGCTGAGCAGCTCGAAACCTGGGCCGGGCGGGCCGGAGCCGAGCTGGTCCGCGGCGAAGAGGGGTCCGACCCGGGTGCTGTCGCCTACGACGCGATCAACGCCGCCCGCGCCCGCGGCGCCGACGTGGTGATCGTCGACACCGCCGGCCGCCTCCACACCCAGAACAACCTGATGGATGAGCTGACGAAGGTGTGCCGGGTGATCCAGAAGCAGATCCCCGAGGCCCCGCACGAGACGCTGATCTCGATCGACGCCACCACCGGCCAGAACGGCCTGCGCCAGGCCAAGGTCTTCTCCGAAGCGGTCGAGGTCGACGGCGTCGTCCTCACCAAGCTCGACGGCACCGCCAAGGGCGGCATCGCCCTCGCGATCGCCTCCGAACTGGAGATCCCGGTGAAGCTGATCGGCGTCGGCGAGACCCTCGAGGACCTGCGCCCCTTCGACCCCGACGAATACGCCAAAGCCCTGCTCGCCGAGTAGCTCCCCTAAGCTGCTTCGACCATGTTCGACCAGCTCTCCGAACGCCTGCAGTCGACCCTCTCCGAGGTCCGCTCGCGCGGGAAGCTGAGCGAGTCCGACGTCGATTCGGCGATGCGCGAGATCCGCCTCGCCCTGCTCGAGGCGGACGTCAACTTCAAAGTCGTCAAAGCCTTCACGAAGACGCTGAAGGAGCGCTGTCTCGGCTCCGAGGTGCTGGAGAGCCTCGATCCCGGCCAGCAGGTGGTGAAGATCGTCAACGAGGAGCTGGCCTCGCTGATGGGCGGCGCCGGCTCGGAGCTGGCAATGGCCTCCAGCGGGCCGACCGTGATCCTGATGGCCGGCCTGCAGGGCTCCGGCAAGACGACCGCCTGCGCCAAGCTGGCCCAGTTCTTCGGCAAGCAGGGCAAGGACGTGGCGCTCGCAGCCTGCGACGTCTACCGCCCGGCCGCGGTCGAGCAGCTGGTGACGATGGGCAAGCGCGCCGGCGCCCACGTCTATGAGCGCGGTACGGAGGCCGACCCGGTCGAGATCGCCTCCTGGGCGCTAGACCAAGCCCGTTCCGAGCGCCGCGATGTGCTGATCGTCGACACCGCCGGCCGCCTCCACATCGACCAGGACCTGATGGAGGAGCTGGCGCGGATCCGCAAGCAGACCCGCCCGCACGACGTCCTCCTCGTCGTCGACGCGATGACCGGCCAGGACGCCGTCGGCGTCGCGGAATCCTTCGCCGAGGTCGCCGAGTTCGACGGCGTCGTGATGACCAAGCTCGACGGCGACGCCCGCGGCGGCGCCGCGCTCTCGGTCAAAGCCGTCACCGGCAAGCCGATCCTCTTCGCCTCGACCGGGGAGAAGATCGAGGACTTCGACAAGTTCCATCCCGACCGCATGGCCCAGCGCATCCTCGGCATGGGCGACGTGCTCAGCCTGATCGAGAAAGCCGAGCAGCAGGTCGACGAGCAGGAAGCCGAGGAGCTGCAGGAGAAAATGCGGCGCGACCAGTTCACGCTGGAGGACTTCCTCACGCAAATGAAACAGCTCCGCAAAATGGGGCCGCTGAGCGGGATCATCGGGATGCTGCCGGGAATGGGGGCGCTGAAGCAGCTGAAGAACGCGCCGATCGACGAAAGCGAGCTCGATCGGGTCGAGGCGATGATCCTCTCGATGACGCCCCGGGAGCGGTCCAATCCGGGGATCATCAACGGCTCCCGCCGCAAACGGATCGCCAACGGCTCGGGGACCAAGGTGCAGCAGGTCAACCAGCTGGTCAAGCAGTTCGACCAGATGAAAGTGATGATGAAGTCGATGGCGAACGGGCGGATGCCGACGCCGCCGGAGATGGCCCGGCTGGCGGGCGGCGCCCAGCGCGCACCGCGCCCCAAGATGCGAAGACGCTAATCTGCCCGACCCTATGGCAGTCCGAATCAGACTTAGACGAGTGGGTTCGAAGAAGAACCCGATCTGGCGCATCGTCGTCGCCGACAAACGCTCGCCGCGTGACGGGCGCACGATCGAGACGATCGGCCAGTACAACCCGCAGACCGAGCCCTCGACGATCGTGATCGACGAGGAGCGCGCGCGCCACTGGCTCGAGCACGGCGCCCAGCCCTCCGAGACGGTGGCGGGCCTGCTGCGCACCAAGGGCATCAAGGCCTCCGGCAGCTAATCCGGCGATGACGGAGCTGCTCGAGTTCCTCGTCAAGGCCCTCGTCGAGGAGCCGGAGGCGGTCGTGGTCGAGGAGCTGGAGGAAGACGGCGACCTCGTCTACGAGATCAGCGTCGCCGAGGGCGACCTCGGCCGCGTGATCGGCAAAGGGGGCAGGATCGCCAATGCGATCCGGACGATCGCCAAGGCGGCCGCGGTCCGGATCGACCGCCGTGTGATCGTCGACATCCTCGACTGAGCGCCGCCAAGGTGCGCCTCGACGTCTTCACCCTCTTCCCGGAGGCCTTCGACTGGTTCCAGTCGCAGCGCTCGGTGCGCAACGCGCTGCGCGAAGGCAACGAGTTCCGCCTCTTCGACTACCGCGAGACGACGCCGCTCACCGCCGGCCAGGTCGACGACTCGCCCTACGGCGGCGGCGCCGGGATGGTGCTGCGCGTCGACGTCGTCGACGCGGCGCTGCGGGCCGCCTACGGCGAGGGGCCGCGGCCGCGGATCGTCCTGCTCTCGCCGACCGGGCCGGTGCTGGACGACCCGATCGCCGATGAGCTGGTCGCCGAGCCGCACGTCGCCCTGCTCTGCGGCCGCTACGAGGGCTTCGACGACCGCGTCCATCAGCACCTCGCCGACGACGAGCTCTCGATCGGCCGCTATGTCCTCGCCGGCGGCGAGCTGCCGGCGATGGTCGTCGCCGATGTGCTGATGCGCAAGCTCCCCGGCGCGCTCGGGCACGAGGACTCGGCGGTCGAGGAGTCCTTCAGCCACGCCCTGGAGGGGATGCCCGAGTACCCGCACTTCACCCGCCCGGTCAGCTACCGCGGCTGGGGGGTGCCCGAGGTGCTGCTCTCCGGCGACCACGAGAAGGTGCGCCAGTGGCGGCTGGAGCAGAGCCGCAAACGCGCCGAGGAGTACGAAGCGCGCGATCGCTAGGAGGCGTTTCGGCTGGTTCCGGTCAGTCGAACGGGGCGCGCTCGCCGGCCCGACCGGTAACGCTTTTCGCTCCCGCGACCAATTAGAGGTATGGAGATTGAAAGCGCGGTGCCGAAACCGCCCAATACCCTCAGCCGCCGGCTTAGCGTGGTCGCCGCCCGCGAGCGCGGGGTGGGCCCCGACCTTGTGCGCTCGATCGGTACCGACCCCGACATTTTCGACGCCTTCTACCGCGAGCACGTTGAGCGAGTCCAGCGCTTCGTGGCTTGCCGGCTCGACGACCGCAACCGTACGGCCGACCTGACCGCGGAGATCTTCCTCGCGGCGATCGACGCGGCCCCCCGCTACCGGGCGCACAAGGCGCCGCCGAAGGCTTGGCTTCTCGGAATCGCGCGGGTCATTGTTGCCAGCGATGTCCGCCAAGGTGAGCGCCGGAGGCGCGGGGAGGAGCGATTGCGCGGGAGCACGCTGCTCGACGAGGACGACGCGGCACGCCTGGATGCGCGGATCGATGCCGTCGCGCGCTCGCGCGAACTCTACGCGGCGATGGAGCGCCTTCCCGAAGGGGAGCGGGCGGTTCTCGAACTCGTTGCGATCGACGAACTGAGTCTCAAAGAGGCTGCCGCGGCGACCGGCCTGCGGCCCGTGGCCGCCCGCGTGCGACTGCACCGCGCCCGGCGCAAGCTCCGTGCCGAGCTCGACGCGGTGGCGATCGAACCAAACCCACACAAGGAGGACCAGCCGTGACTACGCAGCGAATACCAGGCGACAACTTCGAGGAGCGGTTGCTGACGCGTCTAAAGGCAGAGGTGGCGGAACGCCGCGCCGCAGAAAAGGCTTCCCCGGATTGTGCGACGGTTAGGCCAGTTTGGCGCCGACGGGTGCCCCGCCTCGCCCTCGGCGCTACCGCTGCGGCAGCGTCAGCAGCGGCCGTGCTCGCGTTTACCGCCGGTGGCGAGACGTCGGCCGCCTTCGCTGTCGAAGCGCAGCCGGAAGGCTTGGTCAGCGTCGAAATCCGCAGTCTCGAAGACCCGAAGGGGCTTGAAGCGGCGCTCGATGAAGCCGGGATTCCGGCCTCCGTCAACTACCTGGCAGCCGGGATGGCCTGCAAAGAACCTCGCTTCCAGTCGGTGCCGTGGCCGGACGGAGACCGCGCGATCGTCAGCGGACCGGGAACCGGGGACGGTCCGTTCGCCTTCTGGATCAGCCGCGACGCGGTCGGGCCCGGCCAGACGTTGGTAATCACCGCCTCGCCGAGCCCCGAAGTCTTGCTCGGCGTAAAGCAGGTGGACATCGCCGAAGGCACCGTTGCCCCGTGCGAACCGGTCGGGGTGCCGCCCAACAGCGGCGGTTGAGCCGCCAGCGGGCAGCGCCGCCCGGCTGCGCGCTTAAGGCCGGGCTTAGGGGCTTTGGGCTACCATTCCGCGACCGCGCGGTTCCCGCACTGGGTCCGGCGGTTTTTTCTCGTCAGATGAGCTCCGTAATCGACAGCATCGAGCGCGCCCAGCTGAAGCAGGGCTTGCCCAACTTCGCGCCCGGCGATCGGGTGCGCGTTCACTTCCAGGTGATCGAGGGCAACCGCAAACGGATCCAGGTCTTCGAGGGTGTTGTGATCCGGCGTCAGGGCTCGGGTGTGCGCGAGACCTTCACCGTGCGCAAACAGTCCTTCGGTGTCGGTGTCGAGCGGACGTTTCCCTTGCACTCGCCGAAGATCGAGAAACTCGAGGTGGCGGCGCGTGGGGACGTGCGCCGGGCGAAGCTCTACTACCTGCGCGGTCGCATCGGCAAGGCCGCGCGCGTAGCCGAGCGGCGCTGGGGCATCGACGACGACGTCGTCGCGGCGCCGGCGGCAGGGTCGGCGGAGTCGACTGCGGTGGACGCCGAGGGCGTCAGCCAGGAGGAGGCCGAGACGGTTGCCGCGCCGGTTGAGGCCGATGGCGGCGACGAGGCCACCGAGCACGAGGAGGCTCCGGCGGCTGAGGCCGAGACTCCGACTGAGAGCGAGGAGGCTGCTGAGCCAGAGGCCGCAGCGGAGCCTGAGGCGGTTGCGGATACTGATACGGGGGCGGAGACGGACGCGGATGCGACCCAGGCCGGGGAGACCGAGGACACTTCAGCGCCTGAGGACGCCGAGGACGAGGAGCCGGTAGCGGCCGGCGACTCCGACGAGGACTCGGCGAACTGAAACGCCTGATCCCGAAGCCGAAGACCAAAGGCGGCGGGCTCATCGAGTTGGCCGTCATCGTCGCGCTGGCCTTGGGGCTTGCGCTGGCGATCCAGGCCTGGATCGTCAAGCCGTACCAGATTCCCTCCGAATCGATGGAGCCGACGCTCGACGTCGGCCAGAGGGTCCTGGTCAACCGCTTCATCTACCACTTCCACGACCCGCAGATCGGCGACATCGTTGTCTTCCATCCGCCGGCCGGCGCCGAGCACGGCAGCGCCGAATGCGGGATCACGATCAAAGGCCAGCAGCCGAACGAAGTCGGCGAGCCCTGCCCGAAGCCGACCAGCGAAGAGTCGAGCGAAAACTTCATCAAGCGGATCGTCGCCGGCCCGGGGGACACGCTCTCGATCAAAGAAGGGCACCCGGTGGTCAACGGCGTCGAGAAGAAAGACGAGCCCTACATCAACCCCTGCGGCAATGACCCCCATGTCTGCGAACTGCCGAAAACCATCACCATTCCGCCGGACCATTACTTCATGATGGGCGACAACCGTGGGGCGAGCGACGACAGCCGCTTCTGGGGACCGGTCCCCAAGGAATGGATCATCGGTGAGGCCTTTGCCACCTACTGGCCCCCCGACCGCATCGGCACCCTCTAAACCGGGGAAGCTCCATCGGCGCCGGCTGGCGCGCAGCCGCCGCCTGTTCGCCTTCGACCGCGGGCTCGGCAGCCGCTACGTGGCCGGCGCCGACGAGGCCGGCCGCGGCTGCCTTGCGGGGCCGCTGGTCGCCGCCGCGGTGCTGATCGACTACGAGACGCTCTCGCACTGCGACCGTCGTGCGCTCAGCGGCCTGCACGACTCCAAGCAGATGACCGAGGAGCGGCGGGTGGAGATGTACCCGTGCGTCCTGCGGGTGGCGAAGCGGGTGAGCGTGGTTGTGCGCTGCGCCGCCGGGATCGACCGCCGTGGCCTGCACGTGACCAACATCGAAGCGCTGGCGCTGGCGCTGGAGCGACTGGCGCCGCCCGAGAGCGAGGCGGTCTGCCTCGTCGACGGCTTCCGTCTGCCGCGCTGCGAAGTCCCGCACCGGCCGGTGATCCAGGGTGACGGCACCAGCGCCGCGATCGCCGCCGCCTCGGTCATCGCCAAGGTCACCCGCGACCGCTACATGCGCGAGGTCGCCGCCCAGCACCCAGGTTGGGGCTTTGAGGAGCACGTCGGCTACTCGACCCCCGAGCACCGCCAGGCGATCGAGGAACTCGGGATCTCGCCCCTGCACCGGCGCTCGTTCCAGAGCGTGGCGTATTCACAGCTCGAGCTGGGCTAGAAGGCGCCACGGACGTAGTCCACGTGGACCGCGCGGTCGTCGCGGTCGAGGGTGACGCCCACTGCGTCAAAGCGGATGTCGTCAAACGGCGGGCAATCGCGCCGTTCGGCCATCCAGGCGGTGCCGAGGCGGCGGACCTTGCGCTGCTTGGTGAAGTTGATCGCGAGGATCGGGCGCTCCGGCCCGAAGCTGGTGTCGAGGCGGGCGCCCTTGACCTCTACGAAGACGAGGACGCGCCCGTCGAGGGCGACGATGTCGAGCTCGCCGTAACGGGTTCGGGCGTTGCGCTCGACGATCTCCCAGCCTTTGTCGGCAAGGCGGGCGGCGACGAAGTCCTCGGCGATCTGGCCGGTGCGGCGGCGAGCGACGGTCATACATCTCTAAGGCGCGGGGAAGCCGAACTCTCCCCCCTGACTCCAAAAGTTCCAAAGGCTTGACAGAGCTGGTGCGCAATTTCTCCAATCTGCGCGCCATGCGTGCGACCTGACTCCTTAGCGTCGTCTCCGTGCTCGCCACGGCCAGAACCTTCACCCTCGACGGCATCTCCGCTCGCCCGGTGCGGGTGGAGGTCGACGTCCACCGCGGCCTGCCGAACTTCACGATCGTCGGACTGCCCGACGCGGCGGTGCGGGAGGCGCGGGAGCGGGTGCGGGCGGCGCTGGTCAACTGCGGCTTCGAGTTCCCACTGCGGCGGATCGTCGTCAACCTGGCGCCGGCGAGTCTGCGCAAGGCCGGGCCGGGGATGGACCTGGCGATCGCAGCGGCGCTGCTGTGCGCCGCGGGGGAGTTGGAATGGGAGGGACTGGCTCGAGTGGCGCTGGTGGGGGAGCTGGCGCTGGACGGCTCGACGCGACCGGTGCAGGGGGCGCTGGCGATGGCCGAGGCGGCACGGGCGAGCGGGACGGAGGCAATCGTGCTGCCGGTGGAGAACGGGGCCGAGGCGGCGCTGGTGGAGGGTATCGGCGTGATCGCGATCGAGACGCTGGGACAGTTGCCGGGTTTGGTCGCGGGGGAGTGGGGCCCGCCGCGTCCCGAGCCGCTGCCGCTGCGCCTGGACGCGGCGCCCGGCGCGCCGGACCTCGCCGACCTGCGCGGCCAGCCGCACCTGCGATACGCGCTCGAGGTCGCCGCCGCCGGCTCCCACAGCCTGCTGATGGTCGGTCCGCCGGGCGCCGGCAAGTCGCTGGCGGCGAGCCGCCTGCCCTCGATCCTGCCGCCGCTCGCGCCCAGCGAGGCGCTGGAGGTGGCGCGGATCGCCAGCTCCTGCGGTCGGCTGGGCAGGGAGCTTCCCGGCAGTCGCCCCTTCCGCGCGCCGCACCACACGGTCAGCGCCGCGGGGTTGATCGGCGGTGCGAAAACGCTGCAGCCGGGAGAGTTGACGATGGCTCATCGCGGAGTCCTTTTTCTCGACGAGCTCTGCGAGTTCAAGCGCGACGCCCTGGAGGCGCTGCGGGCGCCGCTGGAGAGTGGGGAGGTCTCGATCGCCCGCGCCAGCGGCCAGCGCAGCCTACCCTGCCGCTTCATGCTCGTCGCCGCGGCCAACCCATGCCCTTGCGGCCGCGGCGAAGCCGACCCCGACTGCACCTGCGCCCCCTTCGACGTCCAGCGCTACCAGGGCAAGCTGAGTGGGGCGCTGGCCGACCGGATCGACATCCTCGCCGCGGTGCGCCAGCCGAGCGCGGAGGAGATCGGCGGCGCTCCCGGCGAGCCCTCGGCGGCGGTGCGGGAGCGGGTCTGCGCGGCGCGGGAGCGACAGGAATTCCGCCTCGGTCTCGGCCGCTGCAACGCGGAGATGACGCCGGCGGAGGCGCGAGCCTGCAAGCTGAGCGCGGGGGCAGGGGTGCTGCTCACCGACCTTTACGCACGGCAGCGTCTCAGCGGCCGTGCCCACGACCGGGCGTTGCGGCTGGCGCAGACGATCGCCGACCTCGCCGGGGCGGAGGAGATCGGCGAGGAGCAGATGGCGCAGGCGCTGCAGCTGCGGAGGCGGGACCATGGCTGAGGGCGCCTGCATTGAGTGCCTGCGCCGCTCCTGGCTGCTGGCCTCGCTCGGCCCTTACGTCGAGAAGGTTGCGACGGGCGAGGTGGGGCGCCGCTCGCCGGAACTGCTGCGGCTCTCCAATGAGGATCTGGTTGAGGTCGCCGCTCCCAAGGCTGGGGCGCAACTGCTGGGGCGGGTCGCGGCGCTCTCGGAGGAGCGCCTGGTCGAAGAGCTGCTGCTGGCGGAGTGCTGGGCCTGCTGTCGTCACGGCGACTTGTACCCGGACTCGCTGCGCGACGCCGCCGACGCGCCCTGGGCGCTGATCGGCCGCGGCGACCCGGCGCTGCTCGAAGGGCTCGAGCCCTACGAAACCGTGACGATCGTCGGCGCCCGCCGTGCCACCGCCTACGGCCGCGAGATCGCTCGCGAGCTGGGACGAGAACTCGCGAGCGCGGGGATGGTGGTGGTCAGCGGCCTCGCCTTCGGCATCGATGGCTGCGCCCACCGCGGTGCCCTCGACGCCGGCCGCACCATCGCCGTCCTCGGCTGCGGTCCGGACATCGCCTATCCCGCCTCGCACCGCTCGCTCTGGCGCCGGATCTGCGAAACCGGGCTCGTCCTCTCCGAGTTCCCACCCGGGGCAACGCCCTGGCGCTGGACCTTCCCCGCCCGCAACCGAATCATGGCCGCCCTCGCCGGCATGACCGTGGTCGTCGAGGCCGCCTCCCGCTCCGGCTCCTTGATCACGACTGACCTCGCCGCCGACCTGGGCCGCGACCTCGGCGCCGTCCCGGGTCCTGTTACCTCTCGCACCTCGGCCGGCCCCAATGCCCTCCTAGCTGGCGGCGCCTGCGTCATCCGCGACGCCCAGGACGTCCTCGACGCCATGCTCGGCCCCGGCCAAAAACAAATCAGGCAACCCGCCCCGGCCCTCGACCCCGCCCTGGGAGCCGCCTTAACCGCCGTCGAGGCTGGCCACTCCAATTGCGACGCCGTGGCCACCGCGACCGGCCTCGACGCCCCCGCCGCAGCCGCCGCCCTGGCCCGCCTGGAGCTCCTCGGCTACCTCACCTGCTCTGCGCTGGGTCAGTACTGCCGCACCGGTGCACCGGCGTCCTCCCGTATCCCGGCTAGCCGCCGAGATTGAAGAGGCGCTCGTGGAAGTCACCCAGGCAGACGTGGGCTCCTTGTCCCTTGGCGAGCGACTTTGCTTCGAGCGAGACCTCGAGGGTGAAGCGGCCGGCGGGCATCGGGGTGGAGAGGTGCCACGTGCTGCGCTCACCGCTGTGGACGACTCGGTCGTGGAAGTCGAATTTGGCTTCTTCGGCTTCAAGTGCTCGCAGCGTCAGCCTCAACGTGCGGTGGGTGCGGCAGCGGGGGTTCGGCGAGGTGATCTTGCCGCTGATCCCGCTGCTGGTTGCTTCGAGGCTCGTGTGGCTTGGAAAGCTGACGTCAGCGAGGCCGGCGGGGGCCGCGCTGAGCGCGAGCACGAGCGCGAGGATCGGGATCGCTGCTTTGCGCATGCCGCGAGCCTCCCACCACAGCGTCGACCGGTCAACCGACTATCTAGGCTCCGTCACGTATGAGCAGCGAGCGAATTCCTGCCGTCCTCTCGATCGCCGGCTCCGACTCCGGGGGCGGGGCTGGCATCCAGGCTGACCTGAAGGCGTTTGCGCGGGTGGGGGTGCACGGGATGACGGCGGTGACCGCGATCACGGCGCAGAACACGGTGGGGGTGGAGGCGGTGCAGGCGATCTCGCCGCGGGTGATCGTGGCGCAGGTGCGGGCGGTGTCCGAGGACATCGGCGTCGACGCGGTGAAGATCGGGATGCTGGGGACGGTTGAGACCGTGGAGGCCGTGGTCGAGGCGCTGCGGTACGTGGGCGAGGCCCCGGTGGTGATCGACCCGGTGATGATCGCCGAGAGCGGGGCGGATCTGCTCGATGCGGAGGCGCGGGTGGCCCTGGCCGAGAGGCTGCTGCCGCTGGCGGCAGTGGTGACGCCGAACATCCCCGAGGCGCTGGCCTTGACGGGGCTGGGTGGGGAGGCCACGCAGGCGGAGCTGGCGAGGGCACTTGTGGGCATGGGCGCGAAGGCCGCCGTGGTCACCGGCGGCCACAGCGAGGCGGTGGTAGATTTCTTCTACGACGGCGAGGAGGTCGTCGAGATCCCCGGCAAGCGGCATCCGGACGGCGCCGCCCACGGGTCCGGCTGCACCCATTCCTCGACCCTGGCGGCGATGCTGGCTCTTGGGCGCGATCCCCTCGAGGCGGCCCGGAAGGCGCGGGAGATCACCTCGGCGGCGGTCAAAGTGGGACTGCGTGGGATCGGCTCGGGACCGGGGCCGGTTGACGTCTTCGACCTCGCCGGCGTGCGCGCCGCCGACGCCGAGGGCTTCCGCTGATTAGATTGGCCTCCATGAGCACCAACGGCCAGACCGCAACCAAGCTCCCGCGTCCCCGCTCCTCGGTCGTCTTCGACGGTCCCGACCGCGCCCACGCGCGCGCCTACATGAAGGGGATCGGGTTCGACGACGATGCCCTCAGCCGGCCGACGATCGGGATCGCCAACACCTGGACCGAGGCGATGCCGTGCAACTTCCACCTCCGCGGCCTGGCCGAGCACGTCAAAGCGGGCGTGCGCGCTGCCGGCGGTACGCCGATGGAGTTCAACACCGTCGCCGTCTCCGACGGCGTGACGATGGGCACGCAGGGGATGAAGGCCTCGCTGGTCAGCCGCGAGGTGATCGCCGACTCGATCGAGCTGATGGCGCGCGGCTACCAGTTCGACGCGATCGTCGCCCTCTGCGCCTGCGACAAGACGATCCCCGGCTGCGCGATGGCGCTGGCCCGGCTCGACATCCCGTCGGTGGTGCTCTACGGCGGTTCGATCGCTCCCGGCCACTGGCATGGCCGCGACGTCACCATCCTCGACATCTTCGAGGCGATCGGCGCCCACAATGCCGGCGACATGTCGGACGAGGAACTGAACGAGCTCGAGGGCGTCGCCAGCCCCGGCGCCGGCGCCTGCGGCGGTCAGTTCACCGCCAACACGATGGCCTGCGCCTTCGAGGCGCTCGGAATCAGCGCCGGCGGCTCGGCGATGGTGCCGGCCGAAGGCGACGACAAGCCCACCGTTGCCGAGAAGATCGGCGAGCTGGTGATCAACGTCCTCGCCGACGACCTGCGACCGAGCAGGATCATCACCCGCGAGTCGCTGGAAAACGCGATCGCCTGTGTCTGCGCCTCGGGCGGCTCGACCAACGGCGTCCTGCACCTGATCGCGCTCGCGCACGAGCTCGGGATCGAGCTGACGATGGACGACTTCGAGCGGATCTCCCGCGGCACGCCGCTCTTCGCCGACCTCAAGCCGGGCGGCCGCTTCGTCGCCACCGACCTCTACGCCGCCGGTGGTGTGCCGGTGATCCTCAAGCGCCTCGCCAAAGCCGGCATCCTGCACGGTGACGCGATCACGGTGACGGGTCGCACGATCGGCGAAGAGGCGGCGGCGGCGAGCGAGGCGCCCGATCAGGAAGTGGTGCGTCCGGTCGAGGATCCGCTGAAGCCCGAAGGCGGCCTCGCGATCCTGCGCGGCAACCTCGCCCCGGAAGGCTCGGTGGTCAAGGTCGCCGGCACCGAGCGGCGGCAGCAGACCGGCCCCGCCCGCGTCTTCGAGTCCGAAGAGGAATGCTTCGGTGCCGTCAAGGAACAGAAGATCAATGCCGGCGACATCGTCGTCATCCGCAACGAGGGGCCGGTCGGCGGACCGGGGATGCGCGAGATGCTGCAGGTGACGGCGGCGATCGTCGGCGAGGGGCTCGGCGAGAGCGTGGCGATGGTCACCGACGGCCGCTTCTCCGGCGCGACCCGCGGGCTGATGATCGGCCACGTCGCCCCCGAGGCGGCCAAAGGCGGCCCGATCGCAGCGATCCGCGAGGGCGACGAGATCACCGTCGACATCGACAACCGCCGCCTCGACGTCGCCCTCAGCGACGAGGAAATCGCCCAACGTATCGCCGAGTACCAGCAGCCCGAGCGGCTTTACACCCGGGGCGTGATGGCCAAGTACATGGCCACGGTATCGTCGGCTTCAGAAGGCGCGATTACCTCCTAACCGATCGCGGTGTCGTCCCGCGCCGCCGTCTCAAGCGGCCGGGATGACTCAATGAACTCTTCGACCAGGGGGTTGAACCTGGTTGGCCGCTCCAGCTGAGGCAGGTGCCCGGTCCGCTCGAAGATCTCCAGGCGCGAGTTGGGGATCAGGCGGTGGTACCCGAGTGCGGCCTCGACCGGGACGATCTGGTCGTTCAGGCCCCAGACGACAAGAGTCGGGATCTCGATCTCGGGCAGCCGCTCGCGGGTGTCGTAGCCGGCGATCGAGAGCATCGCATCGGCGAAGCCGGGTGCGCTGAGGCCCGGCGTCGTCTGCTCTTTCAGCAGCTCGGGCCGCAGCTTGTTCGGATTGCGGAAGAGGCGGCCGAAGGCGATCTTGCGGCCAGCCGGTCGGGTAAGGAGGAACCGGCGGTCACCGCTGAGGAGGAGCGGCGCCGCTACCTCGATGCTCCGTGCCAGCGCATCCACCCGTCGGCCCTTTGCCTCGGCGAAGCTGATTCCCGCCGCCGAGACCAGCACCAGCCGCTCGAACCGCTCCGGCTGCTGGATCACCGCCTCGGTGGCGACGAAGCCGCCCATCGAGTTGCCGACCAGCGCCGCCACGTGGTCGAGGCCGAGCCGCTCGCAGAAGTCGTGGACCAGCCGCCCGTAGTCGGCCATCGAGATCTCCCACGAGGGCTTGGGGCTGTCGCCGAACCCCGGCAGGTCGAGCGCGATCGCCCGGTAGTTGCGGCCGAACCAGGGCACGTTCTCGAGCCAGTTGCGCCAGCAGCCGGCGAGCCCGTGGACGAAGAGGATCGGCTCGCCCTCGCCGACTTCGGCGTAGTTGACCTCCGCCCCCGGCAGGTCGACCCGGTGCAGGTGCTGCCGCCAGTCGATCCGCAGCCATTCCGGCTCGGGGTCGGGACTGCCGTAGTCGGCGGCGGGGAAGAGCGGCGGCTTCTCGCGCTCGGGCTGCTCAGGCATAGCCCATCCTTTCCAGCACCGGGATCTCGCGGATCTGCGGCGGTTGCAGGTGGTCCCAGAGGATGCCGCGGGGACGGTCGTACTGACGCTCGACGTCGATCACCGCGCGCGGCGTCGCGATCAGGTCGACGGGCAGGTCGTGGGCGGTGACCATCAGGTGCTGGCGCAGGATCTGGATCGGGTGGACGGTGGTGGCGACGGTGGTGTGGCTGTCGATCTTGCCGGCGTCGGCGAGGATCCCGTACTCGAGGTCGTGGTAGCCGCCGCCTTTGCCGACCCGGGCGCCGCTGAGGTTGAGCGCGACCGAGCCGCAGAGGATCAGGTCGATCTCCGGCAGGTCGTCGAGGGCGACGACGCGGCCGTGCTTGAGCGCCCCCTTGATCGTCGCCGCCTCTTTCACCGTCGCTTTCGAGAGCCGCTTCGGTTCCAGCACGCGGAAGGGATGGGGGTCGCGCAGGCGCGGCACCGCCATGATCACTGTCTTGCCCTCTTCGAGCGCGATCCGGCGCGCGTGCGTCTGCGGCGAATCGGGATTGGCCTTGATCACCCGCGCCCGCTTCCAGAGCCGGTGACCGGCCAGCTTCTCGGCCGCCAGTCTGGCCCCGGCGAAGTTCGGGATGCGCCCCTCGGCGCCTGGAAAGCGAGAGACGCCCTCGCGCTCCATCGCCTTCCACACCTCCTCGCGGATCTCGTCCTTCGTGCGCACCGGCGAAAGATATCCACCAGCCCTGCCGATAGAACCGGTCCAATGCTTAGACTTTTTGTTTCCCAGCCATCGATGTACGGGGATCTGACTCCAGTCAATGCGTAAGAAGACTTCGATAGCGGCGATCGTCGCCGCCGTCCTGGCGGTGGCGCTGGTCGCCGTCGCCTATGCCTACGACAACTCGCAGAAGGACAAGATCGCCGACGGCGTCACGGTCGGCGGCGTCGACGTCGGCGGCCTCACCGAAGAAGAAGCCGCGGCGCTGGTGCGGCGGGAACTGCTGGCGCCGCTGCGCCATTCGCTGCGCGTCGCCTTCGATGGCCAGACCTGGGAATTGCCGGGCAAGAAGCTGAAGGTCCGCGCCAACATCGACAGCGCTGTCGAAGAAGCGCTCGAAGCGAGCCAGGAAGGAGGCTTCCCCGGTCGCCTCGTGCGCTACGTCAGCGGCGGCGAAGTCGACGAAAGCATCACGCCCCACATCGCCTACTCGCAGGCGGCGGTCAACCGCTTCGTCCGTCACGTCGCCGACGAAGTCGACCGCGAACCGCAGAACGCCGACGTCGAACCGACGCCGGACTCGCTCAAGGTGGTCGCCGGCAAGAACGGCCGCAAGCTGCGCGACAACCTGCTCGCGAAGGACCTCAAGCAGGCGGTGCTGAACGCCAACGCGCCGCACAAGATCATCGCCAAAGTCCACGCGACCAAGCCGGAAATCACCAAGAGCGAAGTTGCCGCCGAGTACCCGTCCTACCTCACCCTCGACCGTGGCACCTTCACCCTGCGCCTCTTCCAGCACCTGAAGCTGACCAAGGAATACACCGTCGCGGTCGGCATGGAAGGCCTGGAAACGCCGGAAGGGCTCTACCACATCCAGGAAAAGGAAGAAAACCCGGTCTGGCACGTGCCGAACTCGGCCTGGGCCGGCAGCCTCGCCGGGCAGACGATCCCGCCGGGGCCGGCCGACCCGATCAAGGCTCGCTGGATGGGGATCTTCGAAGGCGCCGGCATCCATGGCACCGAAGAGACCTGGTCGCTCGGCCACGCGGAATCGCACGGCTGCATCCGCATGTCGATTCCCGACGTGATCGAACTGTATGACCTGGTCGAAGTGGGAACTCCTATCTACATAGGAGACTGAGCGCAGGACGCGGGGCGGTTGGCGCGAATCAACCTTCCGTGAACTGGCAGGACGTCCTCTCCCTCTACGACCGCGATCTCAACGCCCGGGGGTCCGCCGAGCGCACGCGGCGCGCCTACGGCGTCGACCTCGGCGGCTTCGCCGAGTGGGCGGGGGAGCAGGGGCTCGGGCCGGGCGATGTCCGCTACCGCGACGTGCGGCGCTACGCGGCCGGCCTCTCCAACGCCGGCGCCGCGGCGAGCACCGTGGCCCGCAAGCTGGCGGCGGTCCGCGGCCTCTACGGCTTCCTCGTCCGCACCGGCCGCGCCGGCGCCAACCCGGCCGAGCTCGTCTCCAGCCCGAAGCGCTCCGAGAAACTGCCCCGCGTCCTCACCACCGAGCAGATGCGCTCGCTGCTGGAGCGGATCCCCGCCCACACGCCGCTGGAGCTGCGCGACCGGGCGATGCTGGAGCTGGCCTACTCGTGCGGCCTGCGCTGCGAGGAGATCGTCAACCTCGACGAGGGCGCGCTCGACTTCGAGACCGAGCAGCTGCGCGTGCTCGGCAAGGGCTCGAAGGAGCGGCTGCTGCCGGTCGGCGAGCCGGCGCAGCGGGCGCTGCGGCGCTACCTGGAGAAGGGCAGGCGCGCGCTCATCGCCGACCCGCGCGAGCCGGCGCTCTTCCTCTCCAAGAGCGGTCGCCGCCTCTCCAACTCCGACGTCACCCGCCGCCTCGGCCTCTGGACGCGGGAGGCGGCGCTGGCCGCCGGCGTCTCCCCGCACGCACTTAGACATTCCTTCGCAACTCATTTGCTCGAGGGTGGCGCCGACCTGCGTACGATTCAGGAGTTGCTCGGCCACGCTTCGATTTCCACCACCCAGATCTACACCCGAGTCGACGCGGCAAGACTGCGTGATACTTACGCTGCAAGCCACCCCCGCGCATGAGACAAATCCCCGCAAACGAGCATAGAATCGGCTGAGTGGAAACGGGCGTGAAAGAGGTGGAGCTCCGCGACCTGTGGCGCCGCTACAAGGACGGGGGGGACGAGGGCGCCCGTGAGCGACTGGTTGTCGCCTACTCGCCGATGGTCAAGTTCGTCGCCGGCCGGCTCGGCGCCGGGCTGCCCTCCCATGTCGAAGACGCCGACCTGATCTCCTACGGCCTGGTCGGCCTGATCGGGGCGATCGAGCGCTTCGAGCCGGAGCGGGGGATCAAGTTCGAGACCTTCGCGATGACCCGCATCCGCGGCGCGATCATCGACGAACTGCGCTCGCTCGACTGGGTGCCGCGCTCGGTCCGCACCCGCGCCCGCGAAATCGAAGCCGCCCAGGCCAAGCTCGAGCACGAGTTGCAGCGGGCGCCGAGCGAGGCCGAGCTGGCGGCGAAACTGAACATGACCGAGGAGGAACTGCAGGCGGCGCTGCTGGAGATCGCCAATTCCTCCGTCTACGCGCTGGACGAGCTCTGGACCGTCTCCGACTCCTCCGGCGACCAGGTCTCGCTGCTCGACACGATCGCCGACGAGGGCGCCGCCGACCCCCAGGAGGCGCTGGCCACCAACGAGGTCAAGGATCGCCTGACCGAGGCGATCAGCTCGCTGCCCGAGCGCGAGCAGCTCGTCGTCGCCCTCTACTACTACGAGAACCTCACCCTGCGCGAGATCGGCGAGGTGCTCGGGGTGACCGAGTCGCGCGTCTCGCAGCTGCACACCAAGGCAGTGATGCGGCTGAAATCCCACCTGCAGCAGGGCTGAGCCGTGACCGCCTGCGCGATCTGCGGCCGGACGATCCTCGCCGGTGAGCGGGTGCACGGCTACCTCAACGCCGGGGAGGAGCGGGCTGTCTGCGAGCTCTGCGTGGCCCGCGTCGAGCGGCTCGGCTGGCGCAAGGCAGGAGAGCCCGAACCCGAGCGTCCGCAGGGGCACGAAGGCCGCGGCCGCCTGCGCGGCCTCTTGCGTCGGCGTCCGCGCCGGCCGGGCGCGCCCGCGGCTGCGCCACCGGGCCCGCAGGCTGATCCCGCTGAGCCGCGGCGAGCGCGGTCGGTCCCGTCGCTCGACGCCGACGCCCCGACACCCTTCGAGCGTGCCGTCGCCCGCTTCAACTCCAGCGAGGCCGGGCGCACCGTCGCCGGCCTCACCCGCACGCTTGGTGCGCCCTGGGTCTCGCTTGGTGCCTCGGCGGGCGCCCCGGACGAGGTGCGGGTCACCGTCGCCTGGGAGCTCTCCTGGTACCAGTGGGGGGTCGACATCGGCGACGAGCTGCGACCCGTCTTCCAGCTTGGCAAGGGAGGCGAGCTCGACCAGCTCGACCCCGCCGCCAAGCAGTGGAACGGCTTGGTCGGCGAAGACGGCAGGCTGCGCCTGAGCGGAGAGCCGGCGACAAGGCGATGAGCCGCTTGACCGTCAACGTCGATGGCGGCGCCCGCGGCAACCCCGGCCCGGCGGCGATCGGCGTCGTCGTCCGCGGCGGCGGCGAGGTGATCGAGAAAGTGGGGGAGAAGATCGGCGAGGCGACCAACAACGTCGCCGAGTACAAGGCGCTGCTGAAGGGAATCGAGCTGGCGGTGGCGCATGGGGCGAGCGAGCTGGAGCTGGTCGGCGACTCGGAGCTGGTCGTGCGGCAGGTGGAAGGCCGCTACAAAGTCAAGAACGCCGGGATGAAGGAGCTGCACGAAGAGGTGAAGCGGGCGCTGTGCGGTTTCGATTCCTGGTCGATCCGCCATGTCCGCCGCGCCGAGAACGCCGACGCCGACCGGCTCGTCAACGAAGCGCTCGACGGGGTGCTCGATGGCTGACGGCGCGGCCGAGGGGCGGACGTCGGAGCCGATCGACCCCGGCGTCGACATCGGCCACGTCCACCTCAAAGTCGCCGACGTCGAGCGCGCCCTCGACTTCTACTGCGGCATTCTCGGCTTCGAGCTGATGCAGCGCTATGGCGCCGACGCGGCCTTCGTCTCCGCCGGCGGCTACCACCACCACATCGGCCTCAACTCCTGGCACTCGAAAGGCGGCTCGCCGCCCTCGCCCGGCAGCACCGGCCTCTTCCACACCGCCATCCGCTACCCGACCCGCCGCGCCCTCGCCGACGCGCTGCGGCGGCTGAGCGAGGCGGGCTGGCCGCTCGAAGGCGCCTCCGACCACGGCGTCAGCGAGGCGCTCTACCTCTCCGACCCCGACGGCAACGACGTCGAGCTCTACTGGGACCGTCCCCGCGAGGATTGGCCGCACTCGGAGGACGGCGGCCTGCAGATGGGCACGACGCCACTCGACCTCGACGGCTTGATCTCGGAGCTGCGCAGCTGACAAATTGTTCCCGGTGTGCGGGGACAATTTGTCGTTTACGTGTCGAAGATCGAGGCGATCAGGCCGACGCGATGGCAGGGAGGAGCATGCTCAGGGCAACCGTGGCCAGGGAAACGACGGTCCCGCGCTTGATTCGAATCAAGAAGCTCCTCCCTGCCTCTTCGCGTCGGTGGGGGGATGGATCGATGTGGGAACAAGCACAGTATACCCAATATTCAGTATGAGAAACCCGAATATTGATTTGCGGCGAAAAATTGCGCCAGCAGGGCCCAGGAAAGGAGGATGCAGTCATGGAGGTCGCAATCGCCGGCGGGCACGGGAAGATCGCGCTGCTGCTGGGCATGCTCCTGGTCAAGCGCGGCCACCCCGTCTTCGGCCTGATCCGCAACCCGGCGCCAGGGGCGCCGCCAACCCGCCTGCCGAGGGTGGCGACGTCTACAGCGAGTACCTCCGCGCCAAGGCCGCGGCGGACCAAACCCTCGCCGCCAGCGGCCTCGCCTACACCATCGTCCGCCCCGGCCGCCTCACCGATGACCCGCCCACGGGCCAGGTCCAGGTCGGCGAGCCCCTCGACCGCGCTGAGATCCCTCGCGCCGATGTCGCCGTTGTCCTCGCCGCGGCCCTGGAGGCGGACAACACGATCGGCAAGACCTTCGACGTGGTTTCCGGGGAGACGTCGGTAACTCGGGCTGTATCAGCGATCTGAGGAGAGGGCGTCGGCGAGTGGGCCGAGGGACTCGACGATCTCCTCCACCTTGGCTCCGGCGAGAGCGGTAAGCGTCCGGTTGGCGCGGGTGACGGCGACGCCGAGGGCGAGGGCGATGAGCAGCTCGGCCCGCAGCTCGGGCTGGGGTGCGCCCCGGCTCGCCAGCTCCTTGGCAAGCGGGGCGACCAGGCGCTCGCCGATTACGTTGCGCACCAGGGCCCGAACCTCCTCGCTCAGTTTCGGGCTGGCGAGGGCGCGGCTGACCGGGCCGTGGCCGCGCTCCTCCCAGCGCTCCAAGAGGAAGGCGAGCAGCTCTTTCGGCTCGAAATCATCCGGCCCCTGCTTCTGCTCACTCGGCGCCTCGGCGAGGGCCGCCAGGAAGAGCCCTTCCTTGCCGCCGAAGTAGCGTGCGATCAGGGCGGGGTCGACGCCGGCGCGCTCGCCGATCTCCCGGGTCGTCGCATGCTCGTAGCCGACCTCGTCGAAGAGGGTGCGACCCGCCTCGAGCAGCGCTCGGCGGCTGGCTTCAGAATCGTGCGGCCGACGCACCTTGTTAGCCTTGACGACCATTGATGTCATCAAATGATGACAAAAGCAACAGCGGTCACGAGCGCCAGCACTACGGCATCACCTTCGCGGTCCTCGCCCTGGCCGGCGCCTCCTATGCGCTGCTGCAGTCCGCCGTCGCCCCGGCGCTGCCGGCGATCCAGCAAGACCTGGGCGCCTCGGCGACCGCCACCGCCTGGCTCTTGACCGGCTACCTGCTGAGCGCTTCGGTCCTGACCCCGATCGTCGGCCGGCTCGGCGACATGTTCGGCAAGGAGCACACGCTCGTCGTCGCCCTCGTCGTGCTCGCGGTCGGCACTTTCCTCGCCGCGATCGCCCACTCGATCGGGATGCTGATCTTCGCCCGCGTGATCCAGGGCTCGGGCGGGGCGATCTTCCCGCTCGCCTTCGGCATCATCCGCGACGAGTTCCCGCGCGAGAAAGCGGCCCTGGGGATCGCGCTGATCTCGGCGATCCTCGGCATCGGCGGCGGCCTCGGGATCGTCCTCGCCGGCCCGATCATCGCCCACTTCGACTACCACTGGCTCTTCTGGTTCCCGCTGATCGCGGTCGCGACCGCCACCGTGGCGACGATCTTCTTCGTCCCCGAGTCGCCGGTGAAGTCGCCCGGCCGGATCGACTGGGGCGGTTCGATTCTGCTCTCGCTCTGGCTCGTCCTCCTCCTGTTGGGCATCACCCAGACGGCCGAATGGGGCTGGGGGGACGCCCGCGTGATCGGTCTGATCGCCGCCGCGCTCATCGCCCTGGTGGTCTGGGTGCGGTTCGAGGATCGGGCCCGCGAGCCGCTCGTCGACATGGGGATGATGCGGATCCGGGGCGTCTGGACGGTCAACGCGGCCGCCTTCCTGGTCGGAGCCGGGATGTACAGCTCGTTCATCCTCTTTCCCGAGTTCACCGAGGCGCCGGCCAGCTCCGGCTACGGCTTCGGCGCCTCGGTCACCGAAGCCGGTCTCTTCCTGCTGCCCTGCACGATGATGATGCTGGTGGTGAGCCCGATCGCCGGCTGGCTCGCCGGGCGGGTCGGCTCGCGCCCGACCCTGATCGCCGGCTCGCTCCTCTCGGCGCTCGCCTTCGCGCTGATCGCCGTCAGCCACGACGCCCGGGCCGACGTCTACGTCTCGACGGCGCTGCTGGGCGCCGGGATCGGCCTCGCCTTCGCCTCGCTCGCCAACCTGATCATCGAGGCGGTGCCGCCCGAGCAGACCGCGGTCGCGACCGGGGTGAACACGGTGATGCGGACGCTCGGCGGCTCGGTCGGCGGCCAGCTCGGCGCCAGCCTGATCGCCGGCACGGTCACCGCCGCCGGGCTTCCCACCGACCACGGCTTCACCCTCGCCTTCGTGCTCGCCGCCGGCGCCTGCCTGCTGGCGGCGCTCGCCAGCTTCATCGTGCCGAAACCGCCGCGACCGCCACGGATGGTCCTGCGCCCAGCCGGCGCTTCCGAGGCGGCATGAGCCGGGCCCGGACCCAGCGCAGCCCCGACGACCGCTACAAGTGGATCGCGCTCTCGAACACGACCCTGGCGGTGCTGCTGGCGACCCTGGACGCCTCGATCACGCTGATCGCGATGCCGGACATCTTCCGCGGCATCCAGCTCGACCCGCTCGTCCCCGCCAACAGCTTCTACCTGCTGTGGATGATCCTCGGCTACCTGGTCGTCTCCAGCGTCCTCATCGTCAGCCTCGGCCGGCTCGGCGACATTTACGGCCGCGTCCGCATCTACAACCTCGGCTTCGTCGTCTACACCGTCGCCTCGCTGGCGCTGACGGTCGACTGGATGACCGGCCGCGCCGGCGCCACCTACCTGGTCGTCTTCCGCATCGTCCAGGGGGTGGGCGGCGCCTGCCTGCTCGCCAACGCGGCGGCGATCATCACCGACGCCTTCCCGGCCAACCAGCGTGGGATGGCGCTGGGGATCAACAACATCGTCGGCGTCAGCGGCATGTTCGTCGGCCTGGTGCTGGGCGGGCTGCTGGCGCCGATCGACTGGCGGCTGGTCTTCCTGATCTCGGTCCCGGTCGGCCTCTTCGGCACCGGCTGGGCCTACCTGAAGCTGGAGGAGCGCAGCGAACCGAAACGGGCGGCGATCGACTGGTGGGGCAACATCACCTTCGCCCTCGGGCTGGTGCTGGTGATGGTCGCGGTCACCTACGGCATCCGCCCCTACGGCGGCTCGCCGACGGGGTGGGGGAGCCCGCGGGCGATCGCGCTGCTCGCCGGCTCGGTCGCCTCCCTGGTCGCCTTTGCGGTGATCGAGACGCGGGTTGCCGAGCCGATGTTCCGGCTGTCGCTGTTCCGCATCCGCGCCTTCACCTTCGGCACGCTTTCGACCTTTCTCGCGGCGGTGGCTCGCGGCGGCCTGATGTTCATGCTGATCATCTGGCTGCAGGGCATCTGGCTGCCGCTGCACGGCTACGACTTCACCGAAACGCCGCTCTGGGCCGGCATCTACATGCTGCCGCTGACCCTCGGCATCCTCATCGCCGGGCCGGTCTCCGGGGTGCTGTCGGACCGCTTCGGCGCGCGGCCGTTCGCGACCGGCGGGATGCTGGGCGCGGCGCTCAGCTTCGGGCTGCTGATGATGCTGCCGACCGATTTCTCCTATGCGCTCTTCGCCGGGATCCTCTTCCTCAACGGCATCTTCATGGGGATGTTCGCCTCACCCAACCGGGCGGCGGTGATGAACAGCCTGCCACCGGGCGACCGCGGCGCCGGCGGCGGCATGAACCAGACCTTCCAGAACTCGGCCCAGGTGCTCTCGGTCGGGATCTTCTTCACTCTGCTGATCGTCGGTTTGGCTTCGAGCCTGCCGGCGGCGCTGAGCAGCGGCCTGCAGGGACACGGGGTATCGGCCGCCGCCGCCCACCACGCCGCCCAGGCGCCGCCGATCTCGGTCCTCTTCGCCGCCTTCCTCGGCTACAACCCGGTCCAGCACCTGGTCGGGGCGGAAGCGCTGGCGGCGCTGCCCGCCCACGCCCACGCGACCCTCACCGGCGCCGGCTTCTTCCCGAACTTGATCTCCGGCCCATTCCGCGACGGGCTCGACACGGCCTTCGTCTTCGCGATTGTCGCCTGCCTCGTCGCCGCGGCTGCTTCGATGCTGCGCGGCGGTCGCTACCACCACGCCGAGGAAGCGGCGGCGGAACCCGGACCAATCCCGAACCTGGAGGAGCAACATGCGAGTTGAGTGGCACGGTCAGGCGGCCTTCTCCCTGCGGGCGCCCGAGGGCAGCGTCTTCATCGACCCCTTCGGCGACGTCTCCGGCCTCAAGGCCCGCGGGATCGCCTTCGACTACCCGCCGATCGAAGCGGAGGAAATTGATCTCGTCCTCGTCACCCACGAGCACGCCGATCACAACGAGGTGGAGGCGATCGCGGCCGAGCCGGCGGTGCTGCGCTCCACCGCCGGCCGCCTCGACTCGCCGCTCGGCGAGGTCCTCGCGATCGCCTCCGAGCACGACGAAGCGGCGGGCACCGAACGCGGCCCCAACACGATCTTCGCCTTCACCCTCGACGGCCTCCGCCTCGCCCACTTCGGCGACTTCGGCCAAAGCGAGCTGCGCCCCGAACAGCGCCAAGCCCTCGGCGACATCGACCTCCTCTTCCTTCCGGTGGGCGCCGGCCCCACGATCGGCGCCCAGCAAGCAACCACCATCGTCGACGAACTAAGTCCCCGCTGGGTCGTCCCCATGCACTACCGCACCCCCCGCATCGGCTTCCTCGACCCCGCCGACGAGTTCCTCGGCCTGGTGGACAAGATCGAGCGCTTCGAGACGACGCACTTCGAGACCGGCGACTTGCCGGCAGCGGATCGACCCCTCGCTGTATTGCCCGCAGCGCCCTGAGCTCCTACCGCTGATCGGGACGAGGCTGTCGCCTGCCGATCATCAGGGCCCCTGCCGCCATCGCCACGCAGCCGGCAACCGCCAGATAGGGGCCGATTCCGATCGTTGCCAGGCCATGCGCTTCGCGGAGGTCATGGCGAAGGCCGACCAGCGCATAGAGCGCCAAGACCCCGCCGAGCACACCGACGGCCAGTCCTGCGGCCCGCACGATCGCAATGCTGTCGTGTCTCCAGGCGAGGAGGACGGCGATCCCACCGGCTAGAACGGCCGCCCAGGCGAGAGCGTTGGAGCGTCCGGCGGCGGCGAACAGCTGGAAGAGACTCAAGTTGCCGAGCAAGACGACCTTCACCCAGGTCAGGAACGGCGAGAGCGACAAGCCGACTCCGCCGCCGAGCACAAGCATCCGCGCCCTCCCGAGGGATCGGGTCCTGGATCCAGGCGACTCCGGGGCGCTGCGGATGTCCCCGGTCCATTTCGAGCCATCCCAGTAGAACAGGTTGCCGCTCCCGTCCGGATCGGGATACCAACCGGGGGGAGCGGTAGGCCCGTCATTACCCGCCGATTCATGGTTGCTCATCCCGACTCTCTTTATTCCCCGCCGTGGAAGTCCTGCCGACCAGCCCTTCCGAGAGCGGTTCTTTACTGCTGCGGCTGCAGATCAGAACTCCTCAGGCGCCTCGCGTGGCATGGGGAAAGGGTCGACCCGGGGCCGCTCGGGTCGTGGCTGCGGTTCGACGAGTTGATCGGCCGGCGTGTCCTTGCCGGTGCGGGCCAGGTGGTAGACGAAGGCGGCGATCGCGGCCGCGAGGACGAGGCTGACCGGGCCGGTGCCGAGGGCGAGGCCGCCGCGGGCGTGGGAGACCGCGAGCCAGTCGGCGACCGAGGCGCCGAGGGGGCGGGTCACCACGTAGGAGAACCAGAAGCTGAGGATCGAGTTCCAGCCGAGGCGGAAGTAGCCGGCGGCTGGGATCGCGATGATCGCGGCGAAGAGGAGGATCGAGCCGAAGTAGCCGATCCCGAGGGTGACCGCGGTGAGGTCGCCGGCGGCGGTGCCGAGGGCGAAGGTGGCGAGGACGGCGGCCCAGTAGAAGAGCTCGCGCCGGTTGGTGGTGATGCTGGGCGCCTTCGCGGCCTATCGCCCCCAGCTTCGCCTGGGAGACGCCGGGACCGGCCATGGGTGGCGCGCTGGTCTCGAACGGAGGCCAGACCGACGCGCACGCTTCCGTGCACGTGCTGTGCCCTTCCCCGTCGGCCAGGAACAGGTACAGCGAATGGCCTTCTCCGTCGACGAGATAGGTGCCCGCGCCGGAGCGATCGGCGCTGACCTTCGCCGGCCCGCCCTGCGACGATGGGATGGCACTCCCGCAACCCAAGGCGACCGGCGAGGAGAGAAGGAGGAGCGCGACCGCGGCTCGAGCCCGATGGGCTCGCTGACTCGCCTGCACGACCTGCGCTCGCTTCTCGGCAGCGATTCGCATCTCTCGTGCTCTCTACGACCGGTAGCGGGTCCGAGGTTCAGCGAGCCTGGAAGCTCATCAGCCGTTTAGGCGGACGCCCTAACCTTGATAGCTCCAAACTGCGAGAGGACGCGATGACCTACCTGCGACGCATCTCCACTCTCCGGCTGCTCGTCATCGGGGCTGCGGTGACGCTGTTCGCAGCCGCAACCGCGGTGATCGCCCTGGCGGCCGCAGGCGCCGGCCCGACGCCGCCCCCGCAGCCGCTCGACACCGCCGTCCACGATGCGCTCACCGCCCCGGCTCCGGCCGGCGTCAGCGCCCGCGTCCACTTCACCAACGATCTCGTCGGCGAATCGGTCCTCGAAGGCGCCGACCCGCTCCTCGCAGGCGCTTCAGGCCGGCTCTGGGCGACGGCCGACGGCCGCCTGCGGCTGGAGCTGCAGGCCGACGTCTCCAAGGGCAGCGCCGGCGACCTCGAGCTGCTCGTCGACAAGCGCCACTTCAGCCTGTATGACCCCGGCACCGAAACCGTCTACGAAGGGACGCTGCCGAGCCACAAGCCCGAAGGCGGCGAAGAACCGCCGTCGCTGGGCCAGGTTCAGGAAGCGATCGAAGAAGTTACGCAGCACGCCGACCTGAGCGGCGCCAATCCCAGCGACATAGCCGGCCAGCCCGCCTACACCGTCCGCGTCTCGCCCAAGGCCGACGGTGGCCTGGTCGGCGGCGCCGAGCTCGCCTGGGACGCCATCAACGGCACGCCGCTTCGCGCGGCCGTCTACGCGAAGGGGGAAAACTCGCCGGTGCTCGAACTCGCCGCCACCGAAATCAGCTTCGAAGCGGTCCCCGACTCGGTCTTCGAAATCTCACCGCCCCCGGGCGCGAAGACGGTCGAACTGAACCCGCCTGGCGAAGGCTCCGGCGAGAAATCAGCCCAACCCGTGACCGGTCTGGAAGCGGTCCAGGCCAAGACCTCCTTCCCGCTCAAGGCCCCGCCCACCGTCGCCGGGATAGAACGCGACCAGGTGCGGCTGATCTCGAGCGGCGAAGAAGCCGGCGCGCTCGTCACCTACGGCAAGGGGCTCGGCGGCCTCGCGGTGCTCGAGCTGCCGGCGGGCGAAGGTCAGGAAGAAGGCGGCTCCGGCGGCCCGCAGCTGCCGAGCGTCTCGATTCCCGGCGCCGCCCAAGCCCAGGAGCTGGAAACCCCGCTCGGCACGCTGATCCGCTTCCGGCGCGGCGGCGTCGAGTACGCCGTCGTCGGCTCGGTCACCGCCGCGGTCGCCCGGGAAGCGGCTCAGGGCCTCTAGCCACGTGTCCGAAGCGGCGCCGATCGAGGTCCGTGGCCTGGTCAAGCGCTACGGCGAGCTGACCGCGGTCGACCGCGTCGACCTCACGGTCGAGCATGGCGACGTCTTCGGCTACCTCGGCCCCAACGGCGCCGGCAAGACCACCTCGCTGCGGATGATGCTGGGCCTGATCCGGCCCGACGAGGGTTCGGTGCGGCTCTTCGGCCGCGACCCGCAGCTCGGCGTCGCCGCGCTGGAGGGCGTCGCCGGCTTCGTCGAGGCGCCGGCCTTCTACCCCTACCTGAGCGGCCGCGAGAACCTGCGGCTCTGCGCCGCCCTCGACGGCGGCGGGGCGGCGAGCCGCATCGACGAGGTCCTCGAGGTCGTCGAGATGCGCGGGCGGGCGAAGGACCGGGTCGGCGGTTACTCGCACGGGATGCGCCAGCGGCTGGGGATCGCCGCGGCGCTGCTGCGCCGCCCGCGCCTGCTGCTGCTCGACGAGCCGGCCACCGGCCTCGATCCCGGCGGGATGCGCGACATGCGCGAGCTGATCCGCGACCTCGCGGCGCGCGGGATGACGGTGCTGCTCTCCAGCCACCTCCTGGTCGAGGTGGAAGAGCTCTGCAACCGGGTCGCGATCGTCCGCCGCGGCGCGGTCGCCTACGAGGGCAAGCTGACCGAGCTGCGCGACCGCGCCGGCGTCAGCTACCGCCTGCGCACCGCCGCCGACGACCGCGCCCGCGGCGTCTGCGCCGCGCAACCCGGGATCGAGGACGTGCGCGAGGCGCCCGGCGGAGGCCTGCTGTTCCGCGCCGCCGGCGAGGCTGCGGTCGGGGACCTCTCGCTGGCGCTGGCCGAGTCGGGGGCACCGGTGCTGGAGCTGACGCCGCGCCAGGCGAGCCTCGAGGACCTCTTCTTCCAGCTGACCGAGGGCGGCGGCGCCGACGGGGCGGCGCGGATCGCGGCCGCCGCCGAGGAGCTGGCCTGATGCCGGGGACGCTCACCGTCTACCGCTGGGAGCTGCGCAAGCTGCGGGCGCAGAAGCGGACCTACCTCGGGCTCGGGGCGGCCGTCGCGGTGCCGATCATCTTCGTCGTCGCGCTGGCGATCCGCAACGGCGAACCGCGCGACGTCGCCTTCGGCCGCTACGTCCACGACACCGGGCTGGCGATCCCGCTGGTGCTGCTGCTCTTCGGCTCGGTCTGGCTGTTCCCGCTGATCACGGCACTCGTCGCGGGCGACATCGTCGCCGCCGAGGACCGCGACCGCACCCTGAAGACGATCCTCACCCGCTCGGTCGAGCGCCAGCAGGTCTTCGCTGCGAAGACGCTCGCGGCCGTCACCTATGCCGTCGCCGCGATTGCGCTCAGCGGCATTGTCGCCCTGGTCGCCGGGATCATCGCCTCCGGCTTCAACCCGATCGTCACCCTCTCCGGCGCCCGGGTCTCCGCTCCCCACGGCCTTGCCCTGGTCGGCGCCAGCCTCCTCGTCTACCTGCTGCCGATCCTCGCCGTCGCCAGCATCGGGCTGCTCTTCTCGACCGTCTTCCGCAACAGCGCCGCGGCGATCGTCGGCACCCTGATGTTCTCGCTGCTGCTGCAGCTGATCGGCATCCTGCCCGGCCTCGGCGGCCTGCAGCCCTACCTGCTGAGCACCCAGTTCCAGGCCTGGCAGGGCTTCCTCCGCGTGCCCGTCGACTGGGCGCCGATCGTCCGCGCCCTCTGGACCTGCGCCCTCTACGCGGTCCCCTCGCTCGTGGTCGGGGCGATCGTCTTCCTGCGCCGCGACGTGGCGGGGGAGTGAGGGGCCTGCCAGTTCGAGCGCGGCATCACGGACTTTTGGCTCGGCTGAAGGCGGGGCGATTGCCGGCGCGCACCGAGCGGTAGAGAATCGCCAGGACCAGTACCGGCGGCAGCACCCACGCCGGCAGGCCGGTGGCGGTGGCGAGTGCGGTCAGCGCCAGCGAAGCGGCCACGGCGACGGCGACGTGCCAGTCCTCGCCGACGAGGAAGCTCCATACGGCGATGGCGGCGCGGCCGATCATGCGCTCACCGTCGCCGTCTCCGTGCGTCGCTGGCGCAGGTCCCGGACCATCGCCAGCGAGGCGGCCAGGATCAGCAGGAGGAGCGGCGCCAGGACGGCCTCGCCCCCGGGCCACGAGGTGCCGGCCCCCTCGCTGCTCCAAAAGACGCCGAAAGTCGTCAGCAGCACGCCGACCGCGAACTTCATCGCGTTCTCCGGAACCCTGGCCAGGGGCGCCCGGGCGGCGAGCCCCACAAGGACGACTAGAGCGACGGCGAGCGCCGCGGCGGCTGCGGCAAGGGGGACTTCCCCGCGGTTGGCGCCGAAGGTGACGACGATGAAGGCGACCTCCAGGCCCTCGAGCAGCACCGCTTTGAAGGAGATCGCGAAGCCGTAGGAGTCGAAGTCCCTGGCGGCCGGCGCCAGCGCCGCCGCTTCGCGCTCCTCCGCGAAGATCGCCAACTCGTCGTGCAGCGCCTTCGCCCCCGCGGCGCGGAGGATCGCCTTGCGCAGCCACTGCAGGCCGAAGATCAGGAGCAGGCCGCCGACGATCAGCCGCAGCACGCCGATCGGGATGCCGACGAGCGCCGGCCCGGCAATCGCGACGACCGCCGCCAGCGCCGCCAGCGCCGCGCCGACCCCCGCCAGCGCCGAGGACCACTGCCGGCTGGAGCCGACGGCGAGCACGATCGTGAACGCCTCCACCACCTCGACCGCGCTGGCGAGGAAGACCGAGACCGCGAGCCCCGCTTGCGCGCCGCTCATCGTCTAGGGGAGTCGTCGGGTTCGGGCTTGCCCATGCCTGCATGTTGGCTGATCGGGAGGATCGGACCGTCCGGCGTCCTCCGACCGCGGGCGACCCTATTCTTGCCCGCCCTTGTACGACCTCTCTCACCACCCGGTCGGCGGTGGGGCGCGGGCCCGATCGCTCCCGGACTGGCCTGATCCCCGGCCCCTCCGCGCCTGGCAGGAGGAGGCGACCGCGGCCGTGCGGGCCCATTCGGCCGCCAGCTTCCTGGCCTCGGCCACGCCGGCGGCCGGCAAGACCACCTTCGGTCTGCACATCGCCCACCGGATGCTGAGCGCCGGGTTCGTCTCGCGCGTCGTCGTGGCCGGCCCGACCACCCACATCTGCCGCCAGTGGGCCGCCGACGCGGGCCGCTATGGCATCGACCTCGAGCCGAACAGGCCGAACTCCGACGGGCCCGAGTCGGCCGACTTCCACGGCGTCGCCGTCACCTACCAGACGATCGCGGCCGGGCCGGAGACGCACCGGCTCGCCGCCAGCCGCCGGCCGACCCTGCTGATCGCCGACGAGCCGCACCACATGGGCGATCAGGCCGCCTGGGGACTGCGAGCCCGCAGGGCCCTCGACGGCGCCCGCTTCCGGCTGCTCCTCTCGGGGACGCCCTTTCGCTCCGATAACTCGGCCATTCCCTGGGTCACCTACGACGAGGACGGCCTCAGCCGGGCCGACTACACCTACGGTTATCCACAGGCGCTGGTCGATCGGGTCTGCCGCCCGATCACCTTCCTGCCCTATGACGGCGAGATGGAATGGATCTCGGACGGTCGGCTGCGCAGCGCCGACTTCGACCTCGCCCTGCCGGCGGTGGAGGCGGCGCGGCGCCTGCGGACGGCGCTCAGCCCGGAGGGCGAGTGGATGGGCGAGGTGTTGCGCGACGGCGACGCCAGGCTGAGCGAGGTTCGCTCCGACGGGCATCCTGACGCGGGCGGCCTGGTCATCGCCTCCGATCAGGACCACGCGCGGGCGATCGCGGCGCGGCTCGGGTCGATCTCGGGGGAGCGACCCGAGCTGGTGATGAGCGACGAGCCCGGCGCCAGCCGGCGCATCGCCGATTTCGCCTCCTCCGACCGGCGCTGGCTGGTCTCGGTCCTGATGGTCTCCGAGGGCGTCGACATCCCCCGCCTGCGGGTCGGCGTCTATGCGACGGCGGCAAGGACCGAGCTCTTCTTCCGCCAGGTGGTCGGTCGCTTCATCCGGGCCACTCCCGGGCCGCGCCGCCAGATGAGCTACCTCCTGATGCCGGCCGACCCGCGGCTGAAGGCCCTCGCCCACGAGATCGAGCTGGAGCGCCGCCACGCGCTCGACCTCTCGCCGACCGCCGAGGAGGAAGAGGGCGAGGAGATGGATGCCCCCGATCCGGAGCGGGGTGAGCCAGGCGAACGCTTCGCCGCCCTCAGCTCGGGCGACGCCGAGCTGGATGAGGTGATCATGAGCGAAACCACGCTTCAGCTCTTCCCGACCGACGACCCTGCGCCGGCGGCGAAGAAGGCGACCGCGGTCACCAACCCGGAACTAGCGTCGAAGGAGATCGAGCCCGAGCGAGAATCGGCCTACGCAGCCCGAGAGCGGCTGCGCGCCGAGCGCAGCCGCCTGGTCGCCAAAGTCGCCCGCCGCACCAAGCAGTCGCATCGAGAGATTCAAGCCCGCATCAATCGCGCCACCCGAGCCCGCTCAGTCGCCAGCGCCACCATCGACCAGCTCGAGCGCGGCAACACGATGCTGCGGCGCGAGCTGTGGCGGTGAGATCCACCTGCGCATGCTTGGGGATCGAGGGCGAAGCTGATGGTTCGCCCGGCTTGACCAAATAGGACCCGGTTGGAGTCCGGAACACCGGCTTGAAGCCGTGCGCGCGCAGGGCCGCGATCGCGCGAGGGCGATCGGCGATCACCGCGCCGATCCGCAGCCGGCGCACGTAGGGCGTCGGGTTGGCGAAGCGCCCGTCGAGGACGGCGTAGGTCTGGCGCAGCTCGGCAGCGGAGAAGTGTTCGAGCCAGCCGTCAAGCTCCACCCGGGCCCGCGGCGAGCGCCACAACATGTAGGAGCCGACCCCGGCGTAGGCGGCAATGTGACCGCTGGGCGGCGGGTGGCGCAGGGCGTAGTCGATCAGGCGCGAGTCGAGGAGCGGCTCGTTTCGCGCCGGTCCCACCGCGATCGCCCAGGTGGCCGCTGCCCCCACCGCGGCCGCCAGCGCGAGCCCGATCAGCGGCAGCGGAACCTGCGGCGGCCGGTCGGGCGCCAGCGAGGCGATCGCCAGGCCGACGACCGGCCCGACGAAGATGATGTTGCGCAGTGAGAGAACCGCAAAGGCGAGGAAGGCGAAGGTGACAAGTCCCGGCGTCAGGCGACCTGGACCGGGTCCTCGCCACCACAACCAGGCGACGAACAGCCCCATGGCCACAAGGTAGGCGATCGCCGGCGGCGACTGGAAAGACGGCAGCCACTCGGAGCTGGCGAGTGAGATCGCGGAGTTGCGGAAGCTCGCCAGGTAGTTGAGGAGCTCGTCGCCGAGCGGCGTGGCGACCATCATGGTGGCGGCGGCAAGCGCGCCGGTGGCCGCCAAAGCGACTACGCGAGAAGGGCCGGGCTCTCCACTGCTTACCAGCCAGCGCTCCAGGCAGAGGCCGCAGACGACGAGAGCGATCAGCCCCAGCCCGGCGACGAAGCCGCCGTGCAGATTGGCCCACAGCGCGAAGACGGCAAGCGTTGCCGGCACCGCCCAGCGCAGGCGCTCCGGCCCGGAGTGCGGGCGCAGCCAGGTCAGCGCCACGATCGCCACCACCAACGAGAAGGCCAGCACGCTGAAGCCGGCGGCGCGGGGGTGGGCGATCACCCATAGCCCCGGGCAGTAGATCGCGGTCAGCGCGACCATCATCGCCGCCCCCTTGCGACGGCACAGCCATAGCAGCGGCGCCAGGGGCGCCGCCAGGAGCATGGCGTACACGATCGTCAGCCCGGTGACGCCGATTGCGCGCACAAGTTGGTAGACGAGCAGCTCGCACAGCCACTGCTGGTTCAGCCACGGCGATCCATGGGCGATCGTCTGAAACGGGTCGAAGTTCACGACCCCGTGCGCGGTAACGAAGCGACCGCTGGCAAGCAGGAGGTAGAGGTCGCCGTCGCGGGTGCCGTCGAAGCAGAGCGCCAGGGCGGCGACGAGCAGCGTCAGGGCGCCGATCAGCGCCGTTACGCGACTCAGTCTCGGGACGGGGAGTCGGTCTGGGCGAAACAAGACGGGAACTACTTATCAGCCCTCCCTCATCCGTCGCTTTAGCCTGGCTCGGGTCCCGCCGCCCAGTGGGATGATTTGCGTGTGGGACGGGGAAGGGCGAAGGCGAGCGATCCGCTCGAGGATCGGCTGGAGGCGGAACTCGGCGGCGGCCGGGTGCTGATCGGCGTCCTCGACGCTCTTGCCGACGCGGTGACGATCCGAGCGCCCGACGATCGGCTGATCTACGCCAACCGCGCCGCCCTGGCCCGCATGAACCTCGAGTCGGTCGAGGAGCTGAGGGCGGCGGACCCGCGAGGCTTGATGGACCGGTGGATCACGACGAGCGAGGACGGGCTGCCGGTCGCCATGGACGATCTGCCGTCCGTCCGGTTGCTGCGCGGGCAGCGGCCTGACCCGCTGACGCTCCGGACCGTGGACCGCACGAACGGCGAGGAGCGTTGGGTCGTGCTGAAGGCGACCGGGATCAGGGATGTCCATGGCGAGATCAGGGCGGCGGTGACGATCATCGAGGACGTGACCGTCGCCAAGCACGCGGCTCTTCGCACCGAGTTCCTGTCTGAAGCGGCGCGGGTGCTCTCCTCCTCGCTCGACTACCAGCAGACGCTTCGCAACGTGGCGACGCTGGCGGTGCCCGACATCGCCGACTGGTGCGCCGTCGACCTGATCGACTCAGGCGGGTGCCGGGTGCAGGTCGCAATCGCCCACATCGATCCCACCAAGATCGAGATGGCGGAGCGCCTGCGTGCCTACCAGCCGACCCAGCCCGATCCGAATCGCGGGCTCGGGAAGGTGCTGCGGACGGGCGAAGCCGAGCTGATCCCCGACATACCCGACGAGCTTCTGGTGGAAGGCGCGACCGACGAGCACCATCTGTCACTCCTGCGGGCGGTCGGGTTGAGGTCGGCCCTCGTGGTGCCGATGAAGGTGCGCGGCCGGACCATCGGAGCGATCTCGATGGTCGCGGCGGAGTCGGAGCGGCGCTTCGATCGCGAACACGTCGACTTCGCCTGCCAAATTGCCGACCGGGCCGCACTTGCCGTAGAGAACGCACGGCTCTACACCGAGCGAACCCACATCGCGCAGACGCTGCAGGCGAGCCTGCTTCCGGACTCCCTGCCTGCGATCGAGGGGTGGGAAGTCGCCGCCCTGTACCGACCCTCCGGCGCCGGGACCGAGGTAGGCGGCGATTTCTACGACCTCTGGCGGGTCGGCGAGGAGTGGATGGCGTTCGTCGGCGATGTCACCGGCAAGGGCGTCGAGGCGGCGGCGCTCACCTCGCTGGTCCGCTACACCGCGCTGGAGGCCTCGGCGACCAGCACCGACCCCTCCTACGTCCTCTCCCGCGTGGACGCTGCGCTGAAGCGCCATGGCCAGCTCGCCATCTGCACCGCCCTTGCCGTACGCCTGCGTGAAGCGACGGGCGCCCTCGCGGATGGCGGCCATCCCTCCTTGATCCGGCTCGGGGAGGGCGGGGTACGGCAACTGGGCACCCACGGCAGCATGCTCGGCGGCCTGGAGAACCCGTCGTGGCCGCAGGAGGAATTTCAGATGCGAGCCGGCGAGACTCTGGTGGCGATAACGGACGGAGTAACGGATGCGGTTGGCGAGGGCGGCGCGCGGTTCGGCCCCGAGCGTCTCGAAGAGGTGCTGCGCGCGGGGACCGGTGACACCGCCTCCGACCTGCTCGAGCGGCTGGCGAGGACCCTCGACCGATTCCAGGTCGGCGACCAGGCCGACGACATGGCCGTCCTGGTGCTGCGCTACGCCGGCGAATCGCCCGACGAGGGCGCCGGGCCGGCCGCCAGAGCCGACGAGCGATGACGGAGGCGGCGTTCGAAGGCCAAGGATTGGCAACTGACCCTGACTCTCAGCCGCCCTCCGCCTCGCGCTCGACCCGCTCGATCCCGCGCGGGCGCCCTGCCTTCACCCAGCGCCAGTGCAAGAAGGCGGCAACCAGCACAGTTCCAGCGAGCGAGAGCAGCGGGTAGCCGCGGGTGGTATTGACGATCAGGGTGAAGGCGACGACAACCGCGCCGAGCAGGTTGGTCGCGTAGAGCAGATGCGCGCCGCGGCGACGGGAGAAGGACGCCATCGCCAGGAGGCCCGCGAGGAAGCTGACGAAGACCGCGACGGCGTAGACCAGGACCAGCTCCTGCTCCTGGCCGCCGGCGGCGAGGATGATCGCGGCCGCGATCGCGGTGTAGACGCCGACCGCGGCGACCGGCGTGTGGTGTTTGTTGGTCCGTCCAAGCGCCTCGTGCAGGAGGCCGGGCTGACCTTCCGCGCGCCCGTGGGCGAGTGCTTTCAGCAGTCCCGGCCCGGCCTGGAAGGAGGAAGCGGCGGCGGCGAGCAGGAGCAGCCCGCTCGAGAGCTGGAAGAAGGCGAAGAGGCCACCTCGTCCCGCGGCGCCTTCCGCGAGGTTGCCGATCTGGGTGTTGTCGGCGCCGGGAATCCCGACGTGAAGGTGGACCGCGAGCGCCGTCAGGCCCATCGTCAGGACCCCGACGATTGCCACCGTCGCGCCCAGCGTGCCGCGACCGAAACGGGCGCGGCCGCGATCGTCGAGCTGGGCGAGTTGTGCGATCGAGGTCGCCGGTGCCTCGGTCCCGGTCGCCAGCGCCATCGCCACCGGGAAGGCGAGGATCACGGCGACCAGCGCCGGGCTCGCCGAGCCGGTGATCGGCGCCGCGCCATGCGCCTCATGCGGCGAGACCCAGCCCAACGCCAGCACGGCGATCGCGGCGAGGATGAACAGGCAGGTCATCACGGCGAAGATCAGGCGGCCGCCGTGACCGAACCAGGTCAGCGCTGCGACCGCCACCAGCAGGGCCAGCGCCAGGGGAATCCGGGCCGAGGCGACGGCGGGGATATAGTCGATCACGGCGCTGCTCGCGGCCGCGATGGAGATCGCGATCGTCAGCGCGAAGTCGACCACCAGGGCCCCGATCGGCAGGAACGTCCATCCCTCGCCGAAGGCGGTGCCTGCCGCCTCCGGCGAGCCGCCCCCCTGGGGAAAGGCCCGCACGAGCTGCCAGTAGTTGAGCGTGACCAGGGCGATGATCCCGATCACCAGTCCCATCGTCGGCAGCAGCAGGTCGAGGTGGCCGTTCAAGGCTCGCAGCGCCGCCTCGATCGCGTAGGCGACAGACGAGACGGGATCGGCCATCACCGCGAAGGCGAAGGCGAAGAAAAGCAGGGCCTTGGGTGGGTGCCTGAGCAGACGGACAGGCCAGGCGGTCGAGTCGGGTGAAGCCACGGTGCCTCCTTTGGAGGGGTCGACGACGAATCGCCGACCAGGCTTCCCGGCACACCTGCCGTGCAGCTTACTGTGCCGGGGTCACCGCTCACGACGACACAGAAAAGCCCCGCCGGAGCGGGGCTTTTCAATAAAGCGGCTGAAGGGATTCGAACCCTCGACCTTCTGCATGGCAAGCAGACGCTCTAGCCAGCTGAGCTACAGCCGCATCGGAGGGCAGTTTACCGTGGCGCGCCTGGTTAGGCGCCGGTGGGTTCGAGGGGAAGGCCGGCGGCCATCCACTCTTGGACACCGTCGATGACGTCGCAGGCGTCGAGGCCGAAGCGGAGGAGGGTGGCGGCGGCGAGGCTGGACTGGTAGCCCTCGTCGCAGATGAGGATGATGCGGCGGTCGAGATGGGCGAGGGTGGGGTCGCGGTGCTCGCCGGCTGGGTCGAGGCGCCACTCGAGGACGTTGCGCTCGACGACGGCGGCACCGGGGACGAGACCGTCGTGCTGGCGCTGCTCCAGTGGGCGGATGTCGATTAGGAGGTCGCCTTCCTGCGCCGCCGCGTGCGCTTCGGCGGGGGAGAGGCGGTCGATTTCGGCCTGTGCCTCGGCCAGCAGCTCTTCCACCGTCGTCAGCGTCGCCGTCTCCCTCATCCCGCCTGACATACCCGCTTTGCCGACCCGCTAGCCTGGGCGCGAGGAGATGCTTTTCCGCCAGATCATCCACGAGGACCTGGGCTGCGCCTCCTATCTGGTCGCCGACCGCGAAGCCGGGGTGGCGGCGGTGATCGACCCGCAGTGGGACATCGAGCCCTATACGCGACTGGCGCGGCTGCACGGGGTGCGGATCGGGCACGTCCTCGAGACCCACAACCACGCCGATCACGTCTCCGGCCACGGCCGGCTTTGCCGCGCCACCGGGGCGACGATCCACGTCCACGAGCTGGCCGAGGCCGAGTACCCGCACGAGCCGTTCGCCGACGGCTGGAAGCTGGAGCTGGGCGACCTGACGATCGAGGCGATCCACACGCCTGGCCACCGGCCCGAGCACACCTGCTTCCTGCTCAGCGACGCCGGCCGCGGCGGCGCCCCCTGGGCGCTCCTGACCGGTGACTCGCTCTTCATCGGCGACGTCGCCCGCCCGGACCTGGCGGTCGAGCCGCGGGAGGGGGCGGCCGACATGTTCCGCTCCCTGCACGAGCGCCTGCTGGGCCTGCCCGACGAGGTCGAGGTCTGGCCGGGCCACCTCGGCGGCTCGCTCTGCGGAGGCACCGGGCTCGACCTCAAGACCTCCTCGACGATCGGCTTCGAGCGCCGCCACAACCAGGCCCTTGGGATCGACGTGTTGGCGGACTTCGTCGAGGAGCAGGTCGGCTCGCTCGGCGACAAACCGCCGAACGTCGAGCGCATCGTCGGCCTCAACCGCGGCCCCCTGGTTGAGGACTTCGGGACGCCGGCGCCGCTCAGCCCGCACGAGGTCGAAGAGCTGGTCGAGGAAGGCGCGCTGGTGATCGACGGCCGCACCAACGAGCAGTTCGACGAGGCCCACATCGAGGGGGCCCTCAGCACCTCCTCCTATGACACCGGCTTCGCGACCAAGGTCTCGCGCGTCGCCCCGGAGGGCACCGACATCGTTGTCGTCGCCGCCTCCAGCGGCGACGAGCGCCAGGCCGCGCAGCTGCTGGCCTCGGTCGGGCTACCGGTCCGCGGCTATCTGGAGGGGGGGATGACCGCCTGGCGCACCGAGGAACGGCCGGTGCACCGGATCGAGCTGATCGACACCGAGGAGCTGGCCCGTCGCGTCGACGGCGACGATGGCCCGGTGGTCCTCGACGTCCGCAACAACGACGAGTACGCGAGCGAGCACATCCCCGGCTCGCTCCACATCCCCTACGGCGACCTCGCCGGCCGCCTCGACGAGCTCCCCCGCGACCGCCAGATCGCCGCCATCTGCCGCGGCGGCAAGCGCAGCGGCCTCGCCGCCTCGATCCTCCAGCGCGCCGGCTTCAACGTCGTCCACGTCGGCAAAGGCCTCCCAGCCTGGCGGTCCGAAGGCCATCCGGTGGAGACCGGCGCCGCCGAGGCGACCCTGCAACAAAGCCACTGAGCACGAATTTCCCGCAATTTGCGGAAAAGAGAACTTATGCGGAGGTTATTCTGTTGACCTAGGACTGACATTTGTCCAAGGCCGTCGTTTGAGCCCTGCCTGTGTAACGGGCGTCGTGGTCGTTGACTGGTCGTCTGCGGCGCCCGTTCCACTCGCGACTCCCCGACGCCGGCCTGAGAGAATGCCGCGGATGGAGAATTCACGTAGGTACGACTTGGTTCTTTTCGGCGGCACCGGCTTCACCGGCGGCCTCACCGCCGACTACCTGGCTGCCCATGCCCCAGCGACGATGCGCTGGGCGCTGGTGGGGCGCAACCGCGCCAAGCTCGACGCCGTCGCCGCACGTCTCGCCGCCGCCGCGCCGGAGGGGCCGAAGCCCGATGTCGTCGTCGCCGACGCCGCCGACCCGGAGGCGATGCGCGGGGTGGCCGAGTCGACCCGCGTCGTCATCACCACCGTCGGTCCCTACATCCTCTACGGCGGGCCGCTGGTCGCCGCCTGCGCCGCGGCCGGGACCGACTACGTCGACCTCACGGGCGAGCCCGAGTTCGTCGACCGCACCTGGGTCGAGCACCACGCCGAGGCGGAGCGCAGTGGCGCCCGGATCGTCCACTGCTGCGGCTTCGACTCGATCCCGCATGACCTCGGCGCCTACTTCACCGTCCAGCAGCTGCCCGAGGGCGCCCCCCTGAAGGTCAACGGCTACGTCAAGAGCAGCGCCCGCTTCTCCGGCGGCACCTTCCACTCGGCGATCAACGGCTTCGCCCGCGCCCGGCAGACGCTGAGTGCGGCCAAAGAGCGCCGCCGCCAGGAGCCGCGCGCCGATGGCCGCAAGATCCACGCGGCGCCGGCGCGGATCCGCTACGAGGAGGGCCTCGGCGGCTGGACCGTGCCGCTTCCGACGATCGACGGCGCGATCATCCGCCGCTCCGCCGCCGCACTCGACCGCTACGGCCCCGACTTCACATATGGCCACCACATGGTCGCCAAGCACCTCGCCACCGTCGGCGCGATCGCCGGTGGCGTCGGCACCGCCGGCCTGCTGGCGCAGCTGCCGCCGACCCGCAAGCTGCTGCTGAAGTTGAAAGCGCCGGGGGAGGGGCCGAGCGAGGCCGAGCGCGAGCGCAGCTGGTTCAAGGTCACCTTCGTCGGCGAGGGCGGGGGGAAGCGCGTCGTCACGGAGGTCAGCGGCGGCGACCCGGGCTACAGCGAGACCTCGAAGATGCTCGCCGAGTCCGGCCTCTGCCTGGCCTTCGACGAGCTGCCCGAGCGCGCCGGCCAGCTCACCACCGCCGTCGCCATGGGTGACGCACTCCTCACTCGGCTGCAGAAGGCGGGGATAGCCTTCCGCGTAGTCGAGTCGTCCGGCTGATCGGAGCCCTCGTGCCCAGCGAACATTTCGACGTGCTGATCGTCGGCGCCGGCCTCTCCGGGATCGGCGCGGCGCACCACCTGCAGGAGCGCTGCCCGGACAAGAGCTACGCGATCCTCGAGGCGCGCGGCGCGATCGGCGGCACCTGGGACCTCTTCCGCTACCCCGGCATCCGCTCCGACTCCGACATGCACACGCTCGGCTACCGCTTCCGTCCCTGGACGGCGGCGAAGACGATCGCCGACGGCGAATCGATCCTCGAATACGTGCGCGAGACGGCGCGAGAGGCGGGGATCGACCGCAAGGTCCGCTTCCACCACCGCGTCCTCGCCGCCTCCTGGTCGAGCGCGGAGGCGCGCTGGACGGTCGAGGCCGAGCGCAGCGACAGCGGCGAGCACGTCACCCTCACCTGCGCCTTTCTCTTCTGCAGCAGCGGCTACTACCGCTATGACCAGGGCTACACGCCCGAGTTCCCCGGGATCGAGCGCTTCGGCGGCACCGTGATCCATCCCCAGCACTGGCCTGAGGACGCTCACTACGCCGGCAAGCGGGTGATCGTGATCGGCAGCGGCGCCACCGCGGTGACGCTGGTGCCGGCGCTGGCCAAGGACGCCGCCCACGTGACGATGCTGCAGCGCTCGCCGACTTACATCGTCTCGATGCCGGGCGAGGACCCGCTTGCCAGGCGTCTGCGTCAGGTCGTCCCGCACCGCGCGGTCTACTCGGTCGTGCGCTGGAAGAACGTGCTGCTGCAGCTGTGGAGCTACCGCCTCTCACGCAAGCGTCCGGCGCTGATGAAGCGGCTGATCCGCCGCGGCCTCGTCAACGCGCTGCCGCAGGGCTTCGACGTCGACACCCACTTCACGCCCCGCTACGACCCCTGGGACCAGCGCCTCTGCCTGGTCCCCGACGGCGACCTTTTCGAGGCGCTCGCCGACGGCAGCGCCGAGATCGTCACCGACCGGGTGCGCAGCTTCACCGAGGACGGTATCGAGCTCGAGTCGGGGCGTCTGCTGGAGGCCGACGTGGTCGTCACCGCGACCGGGCTCAACCTGCTCTTCCTCGGCGGCATGCGGCTCAGCGTCGACGGGGTCGAGCCCGACGTGCCCCGCACCTTCACCTACAAGGGGATGATGCTGGCCGGCGTCCCCAACTTCTCCTTCACCGTCGGCTACACCAACGCCTCCTGGACGCTGAAAGCCGACCTCACCTCCGAATACGCCTGCCGCCTGCTCGCCTACATGGACGAGCGCGGCTACGACTACTGCGTGCCGGAGGTGACCGACCCGTCGGTCACCGAGCGGCCGCTGCTCGACTTCAGCTCCGGCTACGTCCTGCGCTCGCTCGACCAACTGCCGAAGCAGGGCTCGAGGGAGCCGTGGAAGCTGAAGCAGAACTACCCACTCGACCTGCGGGCGCTGCGCTACGGCCCACTCGATGACGGCACGATGCGGTTCGTGCGTAGGCCAGGCAGCGAGCGGGTAGCCTCCTCGGCATGGACGACCAGCAGGTACTCGACCGCATCAACGAGCTAGTCGAAGAGGAGGAGGCGCTCCTCCATCGCCACGAGGGCGAGGGCCTCGGCGACGACGAGCATGCCCGCCTCGAAGAGCTGCGGGTCCAGCTCGACAAGACCTACGACTACCTCCGCCAGCGCCGCGCCCTCCGCCATTCCGGCGAGGACCCCGACGATGCCAGCATGCGCGATGGCGGCACCGTCGAGGAATACGAGCAGTAGCCGCCGCCCGCCACACGAATCCGCCTGAGCAACGCTAGGCTTCCCCCGTCCCTCGGCGCCTTGGCGGAGTGGCTACGCAGCGGCCTGCAAAGCCGTTTACACCGGTTCGATTCCGGTAGGCGCCTCTGACTTGGCGGACGCGCGTTGTTTCGCGACCCGCTGTCACCCCGAGCAGCCGAGCTGGAGTCTAAAAACTCCCATATGCTGCACCGATTGGTGTCAAATAGGGATAGACTCAGCTCGGCGGTGCCCGTTGGGGCTTTGACTGGTGGCCCGAACCCTTTCAGAGGGCAATGGGCACCGTCAAATAGGAATTAATAATTTTTTGCATTGAGGAGGCTCGATCTGCCGCCGCCCCCCCTGGCAGGTTGGGGGGATGGACGCGACTGAGGAGGCGGCGGCGAGGCACTCGCTAGGGCGCCAGTTCGGCTGGCTTTGGGGGGCCTATGCGGTCAGCACGTTCGGGACGTGGCTGGCGTTCGACGCCTTCTCCTTGATCGCGATCCTGGCGCTCCACGCGGGGCCGGCCGAGGTCTCGGCACTGGCGGCGGCGGGGATGGCGGTCGGGGCGGCGGTGGCGGTGCCGCTCGGGCCGTGGGTGGAGTTCCGGCGCAAGCGCCCGGTGATGGTGGCGATGGACCTGATCCGCTTCGCAGCGGTGGCGAGCATTCCCGTCGCCTTCGTCCTCGGCCTGCTCAGCTTCGCCCAGCTCCTGGTCGTCTCGGTCCTCGTCGCCGCGGCCGACATCGCTTTCAAGGCGGCCAGCGGCGCCTTCCTCAAAACGCTCTTGCCAGCGGAGGACCTGCTCGCCGCCAACGGCCGGTTCGAGTCGACGCAGTGGGCCGCGATCGTCTTCGGCCCGCCGCTAGGCGGGGCCGCAATCGGCCTGTTCGGGCCGGTCGCGACCGTCGCCGCTGACGCGGTCAGCTACCTGCTCTCGGCGCTGGGGATCCGCGCGATCGGTGGGAGTGAGCCGCGCCCCGCTCGCCCCAACGTGCGGCGACTGCGGGCCGGCGACCTGTTTGAGGGCTGGCGCCACATCCTCAGGCACCCAGTGCTGCGCCTCCTCTTCTTCAACACGGTTCTGGTCAACGGCCTGATCATGGCCACCGCGCCGCTGGTTGCCGTCCTCATGCTCGGCCACCTCGGGTTTACGCCGCTGCAGTATGGACTCGCCTTCGGAGCGCCCTGTGTCGGTGGCCTCCTCGGCGCCCGCCTGTCCCGTCCGCTGGTCGCCCGCTTCGACCGGCACAGGGTCATGCTTGTTGCGGGGGCGCTCCGCGCGTGCTGGTCGGTGGGCTTGGCCTTCATCCCGCCCGGTGCAGCCGGGATCGCGCTCGTCATCGCCGTCCAGTTTGGCCTCGTCACCTGCGTGGGTGTCTTCAACCCGGTCTTCGCCACCTATCGGCTCGAGCAGACCACGCCGGACCGGGTAGCTCGCACTCTCTCTGCCTGGTCGGTAAGCGGCAGCGCGGCGATCGCCACTCTGACCGCTCTATGGGGTGTTCTGGCCGCCCTCACCGACCCCCGCGCCGCGATCGCAATCGCCGCCTTCCTCCTCCTTGCGACCCCGCTGCTGCTCCCCCGGCGCGAACACGTGCAGAAGCACGATGCGCCGGCGGCGTCGGTCCTCGTCAATCCTGGCTGAGCTCCGGCGGGACCACCAGCACCGAGCAGGGGGCGTGGTGGACCACCAGCTCACTTGCTTGGCTGACCGCTGGGGCGGCGCCGGTGCCCTGGCGGCCGAGGACGATCAGCGAGGAGTGGCTTGACTCCGCGGCCTGGCAGATACGACCGGGGATCGCGCCAGGCTTATGGGTGGCGGAAGCTCATAGAGCTGAGGATGCCAAGGGCGGAAAGGATCTTCTATTCGCAAATACGGCATTGTTCTTCCCGGTGATAGATCCCGCATATATGCGGGTTTCTTAGCTTTCGCCCTTCCGAGGGAGGTATCCCAGGGCCGCCAGAACGATATCGCCGGTAGGAGTGGCGCGGAAGCAAAGGCCGTCGGTTAGGTCGGCTTGGCCTATGGCTTCCACCAAGCCGAATCGGTGGAGCACCCGGGCGTGGTACGTAATCACGCTGAGCAGAAGATCGTTCCCCTGCAGGTGAGCGAGAGCTTCAGCGGGGCTGAGCTGGCCGCCTTCGGCCAGCAGCTTGAGAAAGCCGATGCGGACTGGATGTTCGAGCACCTTGACCAGACGGTGGTTGAACTCGGGTGTTCTGTCGGGCAGGGGATCGATCACGAGCTTCTTCGGATACTCACGAGGGTCCCGCAGTCTCGGTCGCGTGCGTGCATGACGCTAGACCAAAGCCGCTGAGCGGTTAACTTCCGAACCACGGTGGGGAAAGAAGTAGACGTACCGTCTCTTGTCGATCGCCGGATGGTCAAGGCGCTCGCGCATCCGACGCGAGTGGACATCCTGAACATCCTGGCCGAGGGTCCGAGCAGTCCCTCGCGGATCGCGAAGCAGCTCGACAACGTCAGCCTCAACCTCACCTCTCACCACATCAAAGTGCTGAAGGAACTGGGCTGCGTCGAGCTGGAGGAAGAGGTCCGGCACGGAGGCCGCACCGAGCACATCTACCGCCTCGCCAAACTGCCGCTCTTCACCAACGAGGAATGGGAGCAGATCGACGCCGAGGACGGCCAGCCGATCACCCTCGAAATCCTCCGCGTCGTTTCCGAAGAGGTGCGCGAAGCGCTTCTCGATGGCGGTTTCGACGGGCCCGACCGGCACCTGAGCAGGACGCCGCTCGCCGTCGACCGCGAGGGATGGGACGAAGTCGTCCAGATTCTCGATCGCGCCTTGTACGAATTACTGGACGTGAACGAGCGCAGCGCCAAGCGAGCCGAGCTCAGCGGCGAGGACTTGACCAAGGTCCGCGTCGTGATCATGCATTTCCTCCATGAGTCCGCCTCTACGTAACCCGGCAGGTGCAGCGATTCTGCTTATTCCCCTGCGCGTTTATGTCGATAGATGCGGGGGATGAAGCCGGCAGTGTCACACGAGGATTTCGAAACCCGGTACTGGCTTCGAACCGCCGCCGCCGGAAGCTGGGTGACGATCATGATGTCGGTGGCGGGGTTCGCCTACCTGCTCTTCTTCGCGGCACCCCAGCACCGGCTCGGCCTTGCCCTGATGACCAGCGTGATCGCCGTCAGCGGCCTGGTGACCCTGTTCGTGATGCCGTGGCAGCGGATCGTGGCCTCTCCCTGGCGAGAAGGCGCTTTCCTGGTCTGGGGCGTGCTCTCGGTGGCGCTGATCTGGGGGTTGACGATGATCGACGGCGGCGAAAGCCCGCTTCGGTTGGTGTTGTTCCTGCCGGTTGTCTTCGCCTCGCTTTCCTTCCCACTGCGCAACCTCGTCGTTCTTGCCGTCGTGGCAGAGGTCGCCTTCCTCGCCTTGGCGGTGGCGGGAGAGTTCGACGGAGGCTATGTCCTCGTCTTTTGCGCCACCCTGGCTGGGACCGCGACGATGGCCCTCTGGCAGGCGAACATCCACGATGGCTGGCGCCGCGAGCTTGCTCGCAGCTCGACCACCGATCCGCTCACGCACCTGCTTAACCGGCGCGGCTTCGCAATGGCTTCCGAACGCGCCTTTGCCGAACTGGCCCGCAAGGGCCGGCCGGTGACCCTCGCCGTCATCGACCTCGACTACCTGAAGGCCTACAACGACGAGAACGGGCACCAGGCCGGCGATGACCTCCTCCGCTGGGTCGCCGAGAGGCTCTCCGCGACGGTACGAGCCGGGGACGCGGTCGCGCGGCTGGGCGGCGACGAGTTCGCGGTGCTGCTGCCGGACACCTCGCCGGTGGCGGCGGAGCCGGTGGTGGAGCGGCTGTCCACTGCCCTCGCCGAGCGCGCGCCGCACTGCCTTGGGATCGCCAGCGCCCCAGAGCAGGGAGCGAGCTTCGACGATCTCTATCGCAGTGCGGACACGGCGCTCTACCAGCGCAAGCTCTGCCGCCCCGACCGGAGCGGAGATGGAGTTGTCGTAGGGGGTTAGGTGTGGTTGGGCCCGTCGTTGCTGCCGCCACCGCCACCATTACCGCCGCCGCGCGTCTCCACGTGGGTGGCGAGGAGGCCGTTGGCGGTCTGCCGGGCTTCAACCTCAACCTGCAAGCCGACGTGGAGGCCGCTGAAGCCGGCAATTCGCTGGAACTTGGTCGCCGAGTTGACGCGGATGCGGAGCTTGTCGCCGCTCTGGGTGGTGAGGCGGAAGGTGTGGTTGGCGGCGTTCTTCGAGACGACGGTGCCGTCGATGTGCCGCAGGGCCGCTTGCGCTGGGATGGCGAAGACGCCGAGCGCCAGCGCCGCGAGGACGGTTGCGACGAGGACGGAGACACGCTTGCTGAACATCGTTTACTGCCTTTCGTCGGAGTGCTTACCTACCGGTCTACGGGGTGACCCGAGGACGAGTTCAGGGATGCGCCTACCGAGCGGGTGACAGCGCCCGTCAGACCGCGACGGGCTGCCAGTTCGGCCGCAGGTAGGCCTCCTCGAAACCGGCGCGGAGGATGTTGCGGTAGCTGGCCGCGGGCCGGTTCGGGACGCGCTCGCCCGTCTCCACGAAGAGGGTGTGGCAGCCCGCGTCGCCGGCGTCGGTAATGCGCCGCTGCAGAAGCGCCGTCTGGCAGCCGCGGCCACGGGCCGCTTCCAGCGTGGCGCCGATCCCCAGCTCGGCGATTCCCTCGTCGATCAGCAGTGCTCCGCAGGCTTGGGCCTCGCCGTCGACCTTGGCGACGTAACTGCGCCAGCCCTTCCGTCCTGGCAGGTGGGCGAAGAAGTCGGCCGCCCACGGGTACATGCCAAAGCCGGTCGCGGCGATCATCCCGAACGGCTCCTGGTCGGGCTCGCTCAGCTCGACCACCTCGACGCCATCGGGGGCAGGTGAGCGAGGCGGGTGCGGGTCGCGGACGAACTTCATCCAGCAATAGCCGCGCTCGAAGCCGTTCTCCTGCAGAAAGGCTTCCGCTGGGGTCGCGCCAGGCAGACCGGGAGTGACGGGAACGTAGGAGGAGACACCCTGCTCGGCGGCCCAGGCCACCGCCGTCCCCAGTCCTTCGCCACCGCGCTCGGCATCCTCGGCGGCGCCGAGGACGAGGTTCAGCATCTTCGCTTCGGGAAGATCGCGGACGACCTGGGCCTGGACCGCGCCGAAGTTCCGCAACTCGATCCCGCGCTCCGCGGCGACCTCGTCCGGGACCGAGTCCCAGATCTCGCGCCAGAAGCGGCGCTCGACCCGATCCAGCGCGGCCGGGTCGTAGCGGACCCCATTCTCGGTTTCGGCAGGCGCCATCGCAGGGCAGCATAGGCTGACGGTGATGAGCGAGCAGCAAGGCGCGGGGTCGGTCCCGGAGGAGCAGGTGATCGTCCTCTTCGGGGCGACCGGCGACCTCGCCAAGCGCAAGCTGCTGCCGGGCATGTTCCACCTGGCGCAGGTGGAGCTGATGCCGAAGCGCTTCCGCATCATCGGCGCCGCTCGCCACGGAGTCGACCTCGAGGAGTTCCGCGAGCTGGCGCGCGAGTCGGTCGGCGGCTCCAGCCGCGGGTCCGGCGACGGGGAGGCGTGGGCGCGGTTCGCCGATTCCCTGCGCTTCGCCGGCGTGGGGGAGGGGCTCGACGCGCTGACGGCGGCGATCGCCCAGGCGCGCAAGGAGCTGGGCGCCGAGGCGCGGCTGCTCTTCTATCTCTCGCTGCCGCCGCAGGCGATGATCGGGACCGTCGAGGAAATCGGTGGGCACGGCCTCGGCGAAGGCGCGCGGGTGATCACCGAGAAGCCGTTCGGGACCGACCTCGATTCGGCCCGCCGGCTCAACCGCAAGCTGCACGAGGTCTTCGCCGAGCACTGCATCTTCCGCATCGACCACTACCTCGGCCGCGAGGCGGTCCAGAACCTGCTGGCGCTGCGCTTTGCCAACGGCATGTTCGAGCCGGTCTGGAACCGCAACCACATCGACCACGTCCAGATCGACGTCCCCGAGACGCTCTCGATCGAGATGCGCGGCTCTTTCTACGAGAAGACGGGCGCCTTCCGCGACATGATCGTCACCCACCTCTTCCAGGTGCTCGGCTTCGTGGCGATGGAGCCGCCGATCTCGCTCGAGCCGAAAGCGCTGGGGGTGGAGCGGGAGAAGGTCTTCGAGTCGATGCCGCCGCTGCGGCCCGAGGACGTGGTCCGCGGCCAGTACAGCGGCTACCGCGAGGAGGACGGCGTCGCCGCCGACTCCGACACCGAGACCTTCGTCGCCGTCAAGGCCTTCGTCGATAACTGGCGCTGGGAGGGGGTGCCGTTCTACCTGCGCTCGGGCAAGCGGCTGGCCGAGAGTCGGCACCTGCTGACGGTTGCCTACTCGCAGCCGCCGCGGCGGATGTTCCCGCTCGACTGCAGCAACGTCGCCGAGTCCTTCGGTCACGACCACCTCACCTTCGAGCTCGGCGACCCCGGCAGCATCTCGGCCTCCTTCCTCGCCAAGGTGCCGGGCCCGCGGATCGAGCTCGGCGAGGCCCACATGCGCTTCAGCTACGCCGACACCTTCGGCGGCCCGGAGGAGGCGCTCGACCCCTATGAGCGATTGATCCACGACGTGATGGTCGGCGACCGCACCCTCTTCACCAGCTCCGAGGCGATCGAGCGGCTCTGGGAGATCTCCCAGCCCCTGCTCGACGACCCGCCGCCGGCCGTGCCCTACGACCCGGGCTCCTGGGGGCCGGACGGAATCGACAAGCTGATCGCGCCGCGCCGCTGGCACCTCCCCAGCGACCACGTCTGAGCGGCCCCGGGAACGGAAAAGGGCCCCCGCGATGGGGACCCTTTGATTCCGAAGGACGTACCACCAAAGACTGCTAGTTCCCTGGCTCGTCGGTCCTCAAGCTTTGAAGCACGCCCCCCATAAACACCGGAGGCTCCAATAAGTTGCACCGATTGCATCGGCTCTTGCAGCCGATCCTTTAGCCCTCTTCCAGCCCGTCACTCGGCTTCCTCTTTCCCGCTGCTAGATTCAGGCCTCCCGGGCGTATAGCTCAGTTGGGAGAGCGCCGCCTCGACAAGGCGGAGGTCACTGGTTCGAGCCCAGTTACGCCCATCAAGAACCGCGCAACAGAGCCAAATTCCGGCCAGTGGTTCGAGCCACTTCCTCGTCCTCAGAACCAGCGACTCCTTTACGAAGGGAGAGTACCCGCCGCAAAGGCGGATCGCGCTCCGCCAGGAGGTTGCTTCAGGCGGCCGCACCCTGCGCTGCAGTCGGCGCAGGAAGAGCGTCAAGGATGCTGGCCGGCAGGCGCGTGCTCGCGTCCCAGACCTCGATGGCCACCAGTTGATGGCTGGCGCGGTCGTAGTCGCGCAGACCGCCAGGAACCCGCTCACTGACGACATCGTTTGATTCCCCAGTGGGGAACCAGGCGATATCAGCATCGCGGTCGTAGTAGGCAAACATCGTTCTCAAAGGGTAGCGCCGCCAGTCGGCTAGGAATCGAGCCTCCAGACCGAAACAATCCGGACTGCAGCGTTGTCGTCGCCGTGCGGGTGGTCGTAGATCGCCTCGAAAGCGGTGCCATCCGGCAGCACCCCGGAGACGAGCCACTCCGCACGCCCGTCATTGACCTCTCGGTCGGCGTGACCCTCGTTAATCGCCCGCTCGACCTCGGCCGCATCTAGATGGCGCTGAGCTACCCGCATGGGTGCATGCTCGGTCCAGATGAAACGCTCGATGTCCACCAAAGCAGCCTAAGCAGCGAGACCGACGAATCTCCGTGCGAGCCGCCCTACAACCGATCACCTCTCGGGAGCGCCTCCCACCCGCCATACGCGCGGCGCAGCCGCGCCAAAATGGGCGGTGGGGAGGCCGACCGGAGTGCCGACTCGCAGCACCAGCTGCTCGGCGCCGAGGAGGAAGCGCTCCAGGCGACCGTTGACGTGTCGGCAGTCCTCCAGGGCGAAGCGCAGCTCACCCCCCTCGCCGGCGAGCTCGTGCGCCCAGGTCAGCAGACGCTCATGGCCTTCGGCTGTGCCGGGGATCGTCAGCTCGCCGAGCAGCTGCCCGGTGCCGTCGGCGACCGCGGCGGCGGTGTGGGTGTCTTTGTGGGGGTCGATGCCGATCGTGATCACTTCCAGGCGCCTCCCTTGGCTCTGGTTGTCTTGGGGGCGGATCGGCGGCGGACAGAACCCGGTTTGGTGGTCAAGCTCCTATTAGGTCACGCCGCCGGTCCTCGAACGCGGCGGGCGACACGACTCACTCGGTCAGCCTCCTGGGCGACGAGATAATGCGGAGTCAGCCCGCCGCGCTGAGGACGCTAGGCCGGAGGTTGGACGTGATCTCCGCCGCTCCGTGTAGGCATAGAACCACCCGGTGATAGTGCGTGAGGGGTTCTGCGGTATAGGTGCTTGAGGTTGGGGCGTCTCCGGGTCTATTCGCTGGAGGGGGTGAGGAACTCGGCCTACGTCAGCCGCATCTCCACCAGCGCCGTTCGCGCCCGTTCGGATTTCGTCGGCGCATAGTGGCGGCGGGTCGTGGCTATGTCGCTGTGCTTGAAGACCTCTGAGCCAACGTCGATCGGCAGTTCCTTCTCGTTGAGGGCGATGGTTGCCCAGGCGCGGCGGTAGGAGTGCGGTGAGACGCGGGAGGTGAGGCCGCCCCTGGTGTCGTTGGTGCTTGGGACTTGCGGACACCGACGCCTGCGTTGAGTGCGTGCCATTTGGCGATCTTGCTGATGGTCTGCGGCACGGTCTTGCGGCCGTTGCGGGTCAGGAGGACGTAGGCGGTCTCCGGGTCTGCCGTGGCGGGCGGCGAAGCGGCGCAAGCGGGCGAAGTGCCGACGGGCTGGATCGCTGGCGGCGAAACCGCTGCGGGCGTCCAGGTTCCGGTCAAGGCCTACGTCGTCTGCGCGTCGCCCTGAGCGGAACGGTGATCGATGGCAAGGGGCGCGCGGGGTTTGTCCCTGCGCGCCTTTTCTGTTTCTCGGGCCAGTCGGCATTGCACAGGGCGACCATCTGCTCCTACTGTTTGAACGCCGATTAAGAAGCCTCCGTATCTTTCCCCGGTGATGCCGCTAGGACTTCGGCCTTTCTTCCGCCCGACGATCGTCTTGCGCACCCTCGGCGGCTGCGCTCTGATCCTGGTTGCGCTGCTTGTGGCGGGCTGCGGGGGCGGGGGCGGGAGTTCCGCGGAAGCGCAATCGACCGCCGTCAAGGTCCATTTCGCCGGGGCAGAAGCTTCGCCGCCGAAGCCGGCGGCGCCCTTGCGGCTGCGCAACTACCTCGGCGAACCGGTGGACGTCGGGCAGTACAAGGGCAAGGCCGTCCTCGTCACCTTCATCTACACGCACTGCCCCGACACCTGCCCGCTGATCGTCAGCCACATCAAAACGGCGCTCTCTCTGCTGGGGCCGAAAGCCAAGGACGTGCAGGTGATTGCGGTCTCGACTGATCCGCGTGGCGACAACCGCAAGACGGTGACCAACTTCGTCGACGAGCATGGGATGAAGGGCCGAATGAAGTACCTGATCGGCAGCAAAGCCGAACTCGGCCGCGTCTGGAAGGACTGGGGCATCATCGCCAAGCCCGCGAAGGCGGGACGCGACCTGGTCGAGCACTCGGCCCTGATCTACGGGATCGGCGCCGACGGCAGGGTCAGGACCCTGTATGCCGCCAACTTCAAACCGGTCGAACTGGTGCACGACGTTCCCCTGCTCGCGGAAGCGTAGGTTCGCGTGCGGCGCTGGCTCTACCTCGCGGCCGGGCTTGGGGTCGTCGCGCTGATCGTCATCGAGATCGCGACCGCGGGCGGCAACGGCGGGGTGGGGAAGCCTGCCTACCCGCTGCCGACCAAGGTCCTGCAGGGGCCGAAGGTCACGCTCGCAGACCTGAAGGGGAAGCCCGCGCTGATCAACTTCTGGGCGAGCTGGTGCCCTCCCTGCCGCGAGGAGGCGCCGGAAGTGGCGCGCCTCAGTCGCTCCCTGCACGGGCGCGCCGCCGTGGTCGGGATCGATTACACCGACCAGGAAGATGGCGGCCGCTCCTTCCTGCGCAGGTACGGCTGGAGGTTCCCGGTGCTCAGCGACCCGAACGGGGTCTACGGGGCGCGGTACGGCTTCAGTGCCCTGCCGACGACGATCGTTCTCGACTCCGAAGGGCGGGTCGCAGCGACCCTGCGCGGCCCGCAGTCGGTCGCCGATTTCCGCCGCGAACTGCGCCGGGCGGGCTGACTCCCAGCCATCGTCGCCCGCCGGCCGTTTAGGCTCGCCGCCTCGTGATCGGTACTTACGCAGCGGTGGTGGCGATCTGCGCGGCGTCGCTGGCGATCGGGCAGGCGGCGGTCCTGCTCTGCGGGGCGCGGAGATGGAGCTGGCTCTCGCCTGCGGTCGGCTTGGCGCTGCTGTGCGCGGTCTGCTGGGGGACGGTGCGGCTGCCGGGGAACGGGGTGATCTCGGCGGTGGTCGTGCTGGGGCTGACGGTCGCCGCGGCTGCCTACCTGTGGGGCCGGGTCGAAGGGGTGGGGGAGGCGCTGGCCGCAGGCTGGCCGGTGGCGCTGCTCGCACTGCTGGCGGCTTCGCTCCCGTTCGCGGTCGAAGGCCACTTCGGCATCCTCGGGACGAGCTTCAACCCCGACATGTCCCAGCACCTGCTGACGGCGGACCGACTGGCCGAAGGCCACTCCTCGCAGCTGCTGAACCAGGGCTATCCACTCGGCCCGCACTCGATCGTCGTCGCCCTCAACAGAGGTCTCGGCATCGGCCTGGTCCAGGGCTTCGGCGGCCTTACGGTGGCGGTTGCCGTCTTGGCCTCGCTGACGGCGCTGGCCGCCTTCGCGGAGCTGGGCCCCGTTCCGCGGATGGCCGGGGCCCTCCTCGTCGGCCTCGCCTACGCAGTCGCCTCCTACTTCGCCCAGGGCGCCTTCAAGGAGACGATGCAGGCGCTGTTCTTCCTGGCCTTCGTCTTGTCCTTGCGGGAGGCGACGAGGAGTTGGGCCGACCTGCCTCTCCGCTTCGTCCCGGCCGCTCTGATAGCGGTCGGCTCCGTCTATACGTACAGCTTCCCTGGGTTGATCTGGCTGGGTGGGGCGGCGGTGATCTGGGTTGTTTTCGAAGCTCGAAAGAGCCTGCCTCTACGTGCGCTTGGCCTGGCGCTGCTCGCGTTCTTGGTGTTGGTTGCCCCCGAGATCGGGCGGATGGTCGAATTCCACGGCTTCGAGACGTTCAACCCGAATGGACCGGGACTCGGGAATCTGTTCGGCCAGATCAACCCGGCTGAGGCGTTGGGCATTTGGCCCTCGGGCGACTTCCGCCTCGCTCCGGGAGACGGCGCCGTCCCCGCGCCCGCCTATTACCTCGGGGTCGCCTTTGCCCTCGTCCTCTTCGTCTACGGACTGGTGTGGCTGTGGCGCCGCCGCGAGGGTGCGATCCTCGCTGGGCTCGGTGCCGCCGCTCTCGCCTACGCGGCCGCCCGCGTCGGCGGCACTCCCTACACCGCGGCCAAGGCGATCGCGATCGCTGCGCCGCTCGTCGCCTTGACGATCCTCTTGCCGTTGCTTCAGGTCGCAGCGGTGCGCTTTATGGGCGCTATGCGACCAAAAGGCGCACCGCTGTGGTTGGTGCCGCTCGCCGGAGCACTCTTCGCTGCAGCTGCGGGGATCTGCTCCTTACTTGCCCTTGCCAACGCCCCCGTCGGTCCCACCTCCTACTCGGCGGCACTCGCCAACTACCGCAAGGTCGTCGGCGCAGGGCCGACGCTGGTGATCGCCTCGCCGCGGCTCCTCAGCGAAGAACACGGCGTCCCGTACCTCTCCTGGGAGCTGCGCGGGGGACGCGTCTGCATCCGCTCGACCGACGAACCCGGGAAGCTGCCGGCGGGGGTGCGCTTCGCGATCGGCGAAGACGGCGACTGGACGCTGCGCAAGGTGCGGCACCCCGTTCCCGGCAAGAGCCCCTGCCCCCTGATCGCCGTCCGCCAGGCGCGTCGGGGACCCGCGCGCTGATCTCCACGTACCATCTTCCAACGCATGGAGGCCGCGACCGAGAAGACCACCTTCACCCTGCCCGACGGCAAGCCGCTGGAGTTGCCGGCCGGCGCCACCGGCGCCGACGCCGCGGCGGCGATCGGCCCCGGCCTCGCCAAGGCGGCCTTGGCGATCAAGGTCGACGGCCAGTTGCGCGACCTTGCGGCGCCGTTGCCCGCAAGCGGCGGGGAGGTGGCGATCCTCACCGAGCGCGACCCCGGGGCGCTGGAGCTGATCCGCCACGATGCCGCCCACGTCATGGCCGAGGCGGTGATGGACCTCTACCCGGGCACCAAGGTGACGATCGGCCCGCCGATCGAGTCCGGCTTCTACTACGACTTCGAGTTCCCGCCCGCGACCAAGGTCACCGATGAGGACCTGCCGAAGATCGAGCAGGCGATGCAGAAGCACATCGCCGCCGACGAGGAGTTCTCCCGCCGCGACGTCCCCGTCGCCGATGCGATCGAGATCTTCAAGTCCCAGGACCAGGCCTTCAAGGTCGAGTTGATCGAGGACCTCGTCCGCGACGAGGGCGTCGAGACCGTCTCGCTCTACCGCAACGGCCCCTTCGAGGACCTCTGCCGCGGCCCGCACGGCCCTTCGACCGCCCGCATCAAGGCGATCAAGCTGAGCTCGGTCGCCGGCGCCTACTGGCGCGGCGATGAGAACCGCGAGAGCCTGACCCGCATCTACGGCACCGCCTTCTTCTCGAAGAAGGACCTCGGGGAGCACCTCGACCGCCTCGAGCAGGCCAAGGAACGCGACCACCGCCGCCTCGGCCCCCAGCTCGGCCTCTTCATGCTGCGCAAGGAGGCGCCGGGGATGCCGTTCTGGCTGCCCAACGGGACCACGCTGCTGCGCCTGATCGAAACCGAGGTCCGCGACCAGCTGCGCAAGCGCGGCTACCAGGAGATCGCCACCCCGCAGGTGATGGACGAGAGCCTCTGGCACCGCTCCGGGCACTGGGACAACTACAAGGACGACATGTACTTCATGGAGGACGACGACCGCCGCTACGCGCTGCGGCCGATGAACTGTCCCGGCGCCTGCCTCGTCTATTCCTCCGACCGCCATTCCTACCGCGAGCTGCCGCTGCGCCTGGCCGAGTTCGGCCGCGTCTCCCGCAACGAGCGCGAGGGCGTCCTCCACGGCCTCCTGCGCGTCCGCGCCTTCACCCAGGACGACGCCCACGTCTACTGCACCGAGGAGCAGATCGGCGACGAGGTCGGCTCGATCTGCGAGGCGATCGACGAGCTCTACGCGCGCTTCGGCTTCGAGGACGTCCACGTCGAGCTCTCGACCCGGCCGGAGAAGTCGATGGGGAGCGAGGAGCAGTGGGCCAAAGCCGAGGCGGCGCTGGCCGAGGCGCTGGAGAGCCAGGGGCGCGAGTACACGCTCAACCCCGGCGACGGCGCCTTCTACGGGCCGAAGATCGACTTCCACATCACCGACGCGCTCGGTCGCTCCTGGCAGTGCGGCACCTGCCAGCTCGACTTCCAGATGCCGGAGCGCTTCGACCTTTATTACACCGGCGCCGACGACTCCGCGCACCGGCCGGTGATGATCCACCGCGCCCTGCTCGGCTCGATGGAGCGCTTCGCCGGCATCCTGATCGAGCACTACGCCGGCCGCTTCCCGACCTGGCTGGCGCCGGTCCAGGCGATCGTGCTGCCGATCTCCGACCGCCACAACGACTACGGCTACCGCGCCTACGAGGGGCTGCGCGAACGCGGCGTCCGCGTCGCCGTCGACGACCGCTCCGAGTCGATCGGCAAGAAGATCCGCGACGCCTCGACGATCGGCTTCTCCCCCTACATGCTGGTGGTCGGCGACCGCGAGCAGGAGACCGGCGCCGTCGCCGTCCGCTCCCGCGCCGAGGGCGACCTGGGGGGGATGTCGCTGGCCGACTTCGCCGTCCGCGTCCGGACCGAGACCGGGGAGGCCTGAGAACCTGTCTGGAGTCCGCGATTTACGCGGAGCCGCTCGGTCTCTATACTGCGCCGAACTTGATCGCAGGCACCGAAAACCGCAGCCGCCGCTGAGCGCCCCGTGCCTGCCTACCGTTTCGTCCTCTTGAAGTCGCGCAACCTCACTCGATAGTGCCGGTTCCCCGTAGGTTCGACCGGCGCCTCCCAGAGCGCGACACCACTCGGATCAACGAGCGGATCCGGGTCTCCCAGGTGCGCCTGATCGGCGCCGACGGCGAGCAGCTGGGGATCGTCGACACGGCCGAGGCGATGCGCAAAGCGCAGGAGGCCGATCTGGACCTGGTCGAGGTGGCGCCCAACTCGAAGCCGCCGGTGACCCGCCTGCTCGACTACTCGAAGTACAAGTACGAGCAGGAGCAGAAGCAGAAGGCGGCGCGCAAGCACCAGCAGCAGGTCAACGTGCGCGAAATCAAGCTGCGTCCGAAGATCGCCGACCACGACTACAACACCAAGAAGGGCCACGTCGAACGCTTCCTCAAGCACCGCGACAAGGTCAAGGTGACGATCATGTTCCGCGGTCGTGAGCAGGCCCACCCCGAGCGCGGCCGCGACCTGCTGAACAAACTCTTCGAGGACCTCGACGGGCTGGCGACGATCGAGTCGGCGCCGCTGCAGGAAGGCCGCAACATGAGCATGCTGCTGGGTCCGAGCAAAGAGGTCGACAAGCTCGCTGGTGGCGATCAGTCTGAGGCCGCGGCGGACGCCGCCGACGCGCCCGCCGACGCCAGCTAGCGCTTCTCGGTAAGGCGTCCGGTGGTTCTCCGCGTGAATTTGTCGCGGCCCTATCGGGCCAGCTCCCGGAGATGCTGCCCGCCTATGGCGGGCAAATAACCGGATTGCATGGCGCCGCTTCGCGAACATTCCCGCGGAGAACGACCGGACGCCCCTCCACACGCACTCAGCTACGGCTCAGGGTTCCGTGGTTCCTTTTGCACCCATACCGTGCATAAGGAACCACGCAACTGCTGTGCGTCTGCCGGAGCTCTGTTGCTGAGGGGACGGGTATCCCCCGGCCGACCGGCGTCCTGTTACTCGCCCCACCCAGCTTTGCGGCCAGCCAGAGACGATGTGGCGAGTAACCCAGGGAGGTCGGGGGACACCCGTCCCCTATACCGAATGAGCTTCGACCTGCGCCCCTTAGGTCGCCGCGAGGATCACGTCGGCGATCCGCTCGGCCGCGCGGCCGTCCCAGAGGGGCGGCGGCTCCGACGGTGTTCCGCCGCGCTCGGCGAGCAGGGCCGGGATGCGGGCGATCGCGGCCGGGTCGAGGCCGAGCAGGGTGTTGGTGCCGGAGGTGAGGGTGACAGGCCGCTCGGTGTTGTCGCGGAGGGTGAAGCAGGGGACGCCGAGGTAGGTCGTCTCCTCCTGGATGCCGCCGGAGTCGGTGAGGACGGCACCGGCGTCGGCGAGCAAGGAGAGGAAGTCGAGGTAGCCGAGCGGCTCGATCAGATGTAGGCCGGGGTTGTCGGGCTCGATCCCCTCCATCATCTTTCGCGTCCGCGGGTGGACCGGGAAGACGACCGGCATCTGCTGCGCCAGCGCCGCCAGATGGCCGACGGTCTCGCCGAGCAGGGGCCCATCGACCAGGGCGGGGCGGTGCAGGGTCACCAGCAGGAAGGAGCCGGGCTCGAGTTCGAGGCGTGCCGCCGTCTCGGCGGTGCGGAAGCGCTCTTCCAGCGCCACCAGGGTGTCGATCATCGTGTTGCCGACCAGGTGCATGCGCTCGCCGGGGATGCCTTCGGCCTCCAGGTTGGTGACCGCCTCGGGGCTGTGGAGGAAGAGCCACTCGGAGAAGCGGTCGGCGACGATCCGGTTCACCTCCTCGGGCATCGTCAGGTCGAAGCTGCGCAGGCCCGACTCGATGTGGGCGACCGGGATGCCTATCTTCACCGCGGTCAGCGCCGCCGCCAGGGTCGAGTTGACGTCGCCGGGGACCATCACCAGGTCCGGCAGCTCGTCGGCCAGCACCGGCTCCAGCCGCTCCATCGTCCGCGCCGTCTGCGTCGCGTGGCTGGCGGAGCCGACCTCGAGCATGTAGTCGGGCGCCGGCACCCCGAGCTCGGAGAGGAAGACCTCGGACATCAGCCGGTCGTAGTGCTGGCCGGTGTGGACGATCGCGTGGCGGCCCTCGGGGTCGCGCCCGCGCAGCGCCCCGATCACCGGCGCCGTCTTGACGAAGTTGGGCCGCGTTCCGACCACGTAGAGGATGCGCATCGGGCCGCAGCTTATTTTCAACTGGCAAGTAGTGCAGCAAAATGCCGCCTGCGCGGACCGTCTGCTTCAATAGCGGACCCGATGCCGAAGATGAAAACCCATTCCGGCGCCAAGAAGCGGTTCAAGAAGACCGCCAACGGCAAGCTGCGCGGCCGCCGCGCCTACTCCAGCCACATCCTGGAGAAGAAGTCGCCGAAGCGGAAGCGGCGGATGGCGCGCCCGGTCGAGATCTCGCCGAACGACGCCAAGACCGTGCGCCACCTCCTCGGGGGTGGCAAGTGAGCCGCGTCAAGCGCTCCGTCCACGCGCGCAAGAAGCGCCGCAAGGTGCTGAAGGAAGCGAAGGGCTACTTCGGCCGCAAGCATTCTTCCTACCGCTTCGCCAAAGAGCAGGTGCAGCGGTCGGGGATGTACGCCTACCGCGACCGGCGCAACAAAAAGCGGACCTTCCGCCGGCTCTGGATCACCCGGATCAACGCCGCCGCGCGGCTCGAGGGCATGAGCTACTCGGAACTGATCAACGGCCTGAACAAGGCCGAAGTCGAGGTGAACCGCAAGATGCTGGCCGAGATCGCGGTCTCCGACCGCGACGCCTTCCGCCGATTTGTGGAGCTAGCCCGGGAGGGTGCGGCCGCCTGAGCGGCGCACCGACATTCCACTCTCCCGGGCGGGCCGAATTTCGGCCCGCCTTTTTCGTTCCAGGAGAAGAAACCGCCGAGAAGAAAAGACAGATCCGAACCGACAACCCACCACCGCAATGATCGAAAGCCCCCACAACGAGAAGCTGAAGCTGGTCCGCAAGCTGCGCGACCGCAAGCACCGCGAGCGCGAAGGGCTGTTCGCGACCGAGGGCGAGGATCTGCTCGAAGTTGGGCTGGCCGCGGCCGCCGAGCCACGGTTTGTCCTCGTGGCCGCGGGCTCGAGGCTCGAGGGCGAAGAGGTCGCGCCCCAGCTGCTGGCCGATGTCTCCGCGCTCGGCTCGGGGACGCGGGTGATCGCGGTCTGGCCGCTGCAAAAGGACGCACAAGTCTCGGCGCCCTGCATCTACCTGCACGGCGTCGGCGATCCCGGCAACGTCGGCACGATCGTCCGCACCGCCGATGCGCTGATCGGCGGCCCGGTCGTCCTCGGCCCCGACTGCGCCGACCCGTTCTCGCCGAAGGCGGTGCGGGCGAGCATGGGCTCGATCTTCAACCAGCCGCCGCTGCAGGCCGACGTGTCGGCGACGCCGGAGCCGCGGGCGGCGCTGGTCGCCCATGGCGGCGAGGGCCTCGGGGCACTCGACGGCGCCGCCACGCTCTGCCTCGGCGCCGAGCGCGAGGGGCTGCCCGGCGAGGTGCTCGACGCCTGCGCCGTCAGGGCGACGATCCCGCTGCGGCCGGGCGGCGCCGAGTCGCTCAACGTCGCCGCCGCCGCTGCGATCGCCGCTCAGCGGTTATCGTCGCTCGCCATGCCGGAGGCCCAGCCCGATGCTTGAGCGGATCGAGGAGATCAGGGCCGAGGCCGGCGCCGCGATCGAGGGCGCCGGGAGCAGCGCCGAGCTGGAGGGGCTGCGGGTCCGCTATCTCGGCCGCAAAGCGGAGCTGACGACGATCCTGCGCGGGATCGGCGAGCTGCCGCAGGAGGAACGCGGCCAGGTCGGCGGCGCCGCCAACAAGGCCCGCAAGGAGCTCGAGGCGCTGCTGGAGGCGAGCGCCGAGCGGCTCGACGCCGGCGAGCTGGAGGCGAAGCTGGTCTGCGACCGTGTCGACGTCACCCTGCCGGGCGCGCCGCCGCGGCCGGTCGGCCACCCTCACCTGATCGCCCGCACCACGCGGCTGATCGAGGACACGATGATCGGCCTCGGCTACCACGTCGCCGAGGGCCCGGAGATCGAGCACGACTACTACAACTTCACCGCCCTCAACCACCCGCCCGGCCACCCGGCGCGGATGCTCCAGGACACCTTCTACGTGCAGTCGCACCCCGACGTGCTGCTGCGCACCCACACCTCGCCGATGCAGGTGCGCTCGATGGAGAGCCAGCCGCCGCCGATCTTCGTCATCGTCCCCGGCAAGGTCTACCGGCGCGACTCCGACGCCACCCACAGCCCGATGTTCCACCAGATGGAGGGGCTGGCGATCGCCGCGGGGATCACCCTCGCCGACCTGCAGGGGACGCTGCTGGCGATGTGCCGGGCGCTCTTCGGCCCCGACCGCGAGGTGCGCCTGCGGCCGCACTTCTTCCCCTTCACCGAGCCCAGCGTCGAGGTCGACGTCTCCTGCTTCCAGTGTGGCGGCACCGGCGAGCTGGCCGGCGGCGAGCGGTGCAACCTCTGCAAGGGCCAGGGCTGGATCGAGATCCTCGGCGCCGGCATGGTCGACCCCAACGTGCTCGGCTTCGTCGAGGGCTACGGCTACGACGCCGAGCGGGTGCAGGGCTTCGCCTTCGGGATCGGGGTCGAGCGGGTGGCGATGCTGCGCCACGGCATCCCCGACCTGCGGCGCTTCTTCGACAACGACGTGCGGATGCTGGAGCAATTCGCGTGAGGTCTTCGGCATGAAAGTCCCGTACAGCTGGCTGCGCGAGTACTGCGACCCGGGGATGGACCCGGAGGCGCTGGCCGACCGCCTGGTGATGACCGGGACCGAGGTTGAACGGCTCGACACGGTCGGGCCGCCCTCGGCCGGGGGCTTTGTCGTCGGCAAGGTCGTCAAATGCGAGAAGCACCCGAAAGCGGACCGGTTGAGCGCCTGCATCGTCGACACCGGCGACGGCGAGCGCCCGATCGTCTGCGGCGCGCCGAACGTCGCTGCCGGGCAAACGGTCGCCGTCGCTCTGCCGGGGGCGCGGATGCCGAACGGCGAGCGGCTGCGCAAGGCGAAGCTGCGGGGGATCCCCTCTGAAGGCATGATCCTCGCCGCCGACGAGCTCGAGCTCGGCGACGACCACACCGGGATCATGGAGCTCGACGAGGGCTTTGCCGCCGGCACGCCGCTGAACGAGGTGCTGCCGCTGGGCGAGGCGGTGCTGGAGATCGAGGTGACGCCGAACCGCAGCGACTGCTTCGGCGTCCACGGCGTCGCCCGCGAGGTGCACGCGATCACCGGCGCGCCGCTGGCCGCCGAGCCCTGGGCCAAGGACGCGCCCGCCGAGGGGGCAGGGGAGGCCTCCGACTACGCCTCGGTCACGGTCGAGGTGCCGGAGCTCTGCCCGCGCTTCACCGCCCGCGTCTTCACCGACGTCGAGATCGCCCCCTCGCCGCTGTGGCTGCAGGCGCGACTGGCGGCGGCTGGGCAGCGGCCGATCAACAACGTCGTCGACATCACCAACTACGTGATGCTGCTGACCGCGCAGCCGCTGCACGCCTTCGACCTCGACAAGGTGCCTGACGGGGCGCTGCTCGTCCGCACCGCCGCGGAGGGGGAGAAGATGACCACCCTCGACGGGGTCGAGCGCGCCTTCGACGCCGAGACGGTGCTCGTCTGCGACAAGAACGGCCCCTCCGGCGTCGCCGGGATCATGGGCGGCCAGGTCTCCGAGGTCTCTGAGGAGACGACGCGGGTCCTGCTCGAGGTGGCGAACTGGAACGGCACCAACATCCTCCGCACCTCGCGGGTGCTGGGGCTGCGCTCCGAGGCCTCCGCGCGGTTCGAGAAACAGTTGCACCCGGAGCTGGCGATGCGGGCGCAGCGGATCGCCTCGCGGCTGCTGGTCGAGCTCTGCGGCGCCAAGCTGGTGCCGGGGACGATCGACGTCGCCGCCGAGCCACCGGCGCCGCGCCGGCTGCTGTTGCGGGCCGAGCGGGTCGAGGGCCTGCTCGGGATGTTCATCTCGCAGGCCGACCAGCAGACCTACCTGGAGCGGCTCGGCTTCGAGGCGAACCCGGCCGGCGACGACCTCGAGGTCGTGGTCCCGCCCGACCGCCACTACGACGTCACCCGCGAGGTCGACCTGATCGAGGAGGTGGCGCGGGTGCACGGCATCGACGAGCACTTGCCGACGACGCTCCCCGCGGTCGGCGGCGCCGTCGGCGGCCTCAGTCGCGAGCAGCGCCTGCGGCGCCGGGCCGAGGACGCCTTGCGGGACCTAGGCTTCGACCAGGCGGTGGGGTGGAGCTTCACCGACCCGGCCGAGCCCGAGCGGCTGCGGATCCCTGCCGATGATGAGCGGGCGAAGCCGGTGATGCTGGCCAACCCGCTTTCCGAGGATCAGTCGGCGATGCGCACGACCCTGCTCGGCTCGCTGCTCGCCATCGCCGCCCGCAACACCGCCCGCGGCGCCACCGACCTGGCCCTCTTCGAATCCACCCGCGTCTACCTCAACACCACGCCGACGGGCCTGAAATACGCCGATAAGGCGAAAAATCGGCCCGTCGACCCGTTGGCGGGGCGGTTTGCGGGGAATCAGCCGGCGCCGTTCATGGAGCCACATCGGTTTGCGGGGATCGCCGTCGGGTCGCTGGCAGCGCGGTCATGGCGCCGCGGCGGCGAGGCGGCGGACTTCTTCGCGGTGAAGGGAGTGCTGGAAGGGCTGGCGGCGCAGCTCGGGACCGAGCTCGGGTTCACTCCCGGCGAGGAGCCGTTCCTGCACCCGGGCCGGGCGGCGGCGGTCTCGGCCGGCGGTGCGTCCGTCGGCTGGCTCGGCGAGGTGCACCCGCTGGTCTGCCGGACCTGGGACCTCGAGGCCGCCGTCGCCTTCGAACTCGACGCGGCGCCATTGCTGGCGACGGCGACGCTGGGCGAGGAGCATTACGAGGACGTCACCACCTTCCCCGCCGTCTACCAAGACCTGGCCGTGGTCGTGCCGGCGGGCACGCCCGCCGCCGAGGTGCGGGCCGCCGTGCGGGACGGCGGCGGCGAGTTGTTGCGCACGGCCCAGGTCTTCGACCTCTATGAAGGTGAGCAGCTCGGCGCGGACCACAAGAGCCTCGCCCTCAACCTCGAGTTCCGCGCCTCCGACCGCACCCTCACCGACGAGGAGGTCGCCGGCCTGCGCGAGTCGATCAAGGCCAAGCTCGACGCGATCGGGGGGACGCTGCGTGAATGAGCCGCCCACCCAACCGCTCGCCGGCGATCCCGCCGCGCGGGTGCTTGTCGCCGGCGCCTCCGGCTTCACCGGCGCGCTGGCGGCGCAGATCGTCTGGGACCACCCGCGCCTGCAGCTGGTCGCCGCCACCTCGCGCGGCGATGCCGGCAAACGGCTCGACCGGCTCTACCCGCGTTACCGGGCACCGATCGAGCTGACCGAGCTCGATCTGGAAAACCTGCCCCAGATCGACGCCGCGATCGTCGCCTACCCCCATGGCGCCGCCGCCCCGACCGTCGCCGCGCTGCGTGCGAAGGGCATCCTCGCCGTCGACCTCTCCGCTGACTTCCGCCTGCGCGACCGCGAGACCTACGAGCTCTGGTACGGCGAGCACGGCGCCCCCGAGCTCTTCGGCACCGGCGTCTACGGCCTCAGCGAGCTTTACCGCGACGAGCTGCGGGAGGCGAAGCTGGTCGCCACCCCCGGCTGCTATCCGACCGCGAGCGTGCTGGCGTTGGCGCCGCTGGCCGAACAGGGCCTGCTCGCCGAGGTCTTCATCGCGGCGATGCAGGGCACCTCCGGCTACGGCCGCAGCAGCGACGACCTCGTCCACTTCTCGAACATGACCGAGAACGCCTTCCCTTACAAGACCGAGGGGCACCGTCACCGGCCGGAGATCGAGCAGGAGCTGGCGGCGCTCGGCAGCCCGGCGCCGGTCACCTTCGTCCCGCACCTGCTGCCGCTCGACCAGGGCGAGCTCGCGACCTGCTTCGCCGTGCTATCCGAGTCGACCTCGGTGGGGGCGATCCGCGACCTCTACGCGCGGCGCTACGCCGACGAGCCCTTCGTCCACGTCCTCGACGGGCCGCCGAACCTGCGCGCGGTCCGCGACACCAACGAGTGCCACATCTACGTCACCATCGAGGCGCGGGGGAGGGTGATGGCCTTCTCGGCGATCGACAACATTTGGAAGGGCGCCTCCAGCCAGGGCGTGCAGAACCTCAACCTGATGTTGGGGTTGGACGAGACGGAGGGGCTCGCATGACGACGCCGGAAGCGGACGCGAAGCAGAGCATTCCGGCATCTGGTTTCTTTAGGTCGCGCTGGGTAGACGCCCCGGCGGGAGTCGAGGAACTCGATCCCGGCCACCTTGCCCCCGGCTTCCGGGCCGGCGGCGCCCACTGCGGGCTCAAGGGCGGCGGCCGCACCGACGTCGGCCTGCTCGTCTGCGACGCCGAGGAGATCGGCTCGGCGCTGCTGCTGACCCGCAACGCCTCCGCCGCGGCGCCCGTGCGCGTCTGCCGCAAGGTCGTCGACAGCGGCAGCATCCGCGCCGCCGTCGTCAACAGCGGCAACGCCAACGCCGAGACCGGCGAGCAGGGCTACGCCGACGCCCTGGCGATGTCCGAAGAGGCAGGTCGCCAGCTGGGCCTGGCGACCGAGGAGGTTGCTGTCGCCGAGACGGGCACGATCGGGGTGCCGCTGCCGATCGACGCCATCCTCGGCGGCATCGCCGAGGCCGCCACCGGGCTTGCCGCCGACGGCGGCACCGCCTTCTCCGACGCGATCACCACCACCGACCGCTGGCCGAAGCGCTGCACCCTGCACGCCGGCGGCGTGACGCTTTCCGCCCAGGCGAAGGGGGCCGGGATGATCGAGCCGAACATGGCGACGATGCTCTGTTTCGTGCAGACCGACGCGGTGGTCGAGGACGCGGACGCGCTCCTGCGCGCCGCCGTCGACGCCTCCTTCAACCGGATCACCGTCGACGGCCAGATGAGCACCAACGACATGGTCCTGCTGCAGGCCTCCGGCGCCTCCGGGCAGCTGCTGCCCCAGGGCCTGCTGGAGGCGGTGCTGAAGCAGCTGGCGATCGAGGTCGTCCGCGACGGCGAGGGCGCCGCCCGCACCGCCCGGATCGAGGTCGCCGAAGCCGCCACCCAGGCCGAGGCCGAGCGGGTCGCCCGCGCGATCGCCAACTCGCCGCTGGTGAAGACGGCGCTGTTCGGCCGCGACCCCAACTGGGGCCGGATCGCCCAGGCCGCCGGCGCCGCCCTCGTCGGCGAGGACCTGGAAGAGCTCGGCGCGGAGAACATCGACGCCGCCGAGCTCGGCGCCGACGTCGCCGAGGCCGAGATCGGCCTGCGCCTTGGCCGCGGCGAGCACGCCGCCCACGTCTGGTTCTCCGACCTCGGCTACGACTACGTCAGGCTCAACGCGGAATACACGACGTGACCTCCACCGCCAACAACGCCCGCTACGACAGCGGCAGCGTCGCCACCCTCCTCGAGGCGCTCCCGTACATCCGCGAGTTCCACGGCCGCACCGTGGTGATCAAGTACGGCGGCGCGGCGATGCTGGACGACGAGCTGCGCGAAGCCTTCGCGACCGACGTGGTCCTGCTCAAGTACGTCGGGCTGAACCCGGTGATCGTCCACGGCGGCGGGCCGGAGATCACCCGCTACATGGACCGGCTCGACCTCGAGGTCCGCTTCCACGAGGGCCTGCGGGTCTCCGACGCCGAGACGGTCGAGGTGGCGAAGATGGTCCTGGTCGGCAAGCTCAACTCGGAAATCGTCCAGCGGCTGAACCGCCACGGGCAACCGGCGGTCGGACTCTCGGGCGAGGACGGGACCCTGTTCGAGGTCTCCCCGGTTGCCAATGCCGAGCAAGTCGGCTTCGTCGGCGCGATCGAGCGGGTCGACGTCGATGTCCTCAACCACATCGCCGCCGACTACATCCCGGTGATCGCCTCCTCGGCCTCCGACCGCGGCGGCCAGTCCTACAACGTCAACGCCGACGAGGCCGCCGGCAAGGTCGCCGCCGCGCTCGGCGCCCACAAGGCGATCTTCCTCACCGACGTCGTCGGTTGGCTCACCGATCCCGGCGACGAGGGCTCGCTGATCTCGCGGGCGACGGTGGCCGAGGTGGACGAGAAGCTGCCGGGCCTGGAAGGGGGGATGCGGCCGAAGCTGCAGGCCTGCGCCGACGCGATCCGCGGCGGTGCCCAGTCCGCCCACATCATCGACGGCCGCGTCCCGCACAGCCTCCTGTTGGAGCTATTCACCGACGCCGGCATCGGCACCATGGTCACCCCATGAGCGAGTTGACCCACGAGATCGGCCTCGCCGAGACCCGGGCGCTGGAGGAGCGCTACCTGATGCGGACCTACAAGCGGGCGCCGGTCGATTTCGTCCGCGGCGAGGGGCCGCTGCTGTGGGATGCGGACGGCAAGCGGTACCTCGATTTCCTCAGCGGCATATCGGTCTGCTCGGTTGGCCACTGCCACCCCGAGGTGGTGAGGGCGGTGCACGAGCAGTCCCACCGGCTCATGCACACCTCCAACCTCTTCTACACCGAGCCGATGGCGCGCCTGGCCGAGCGCCTCTCCGAGTCGAGCCTCGGCGGCCGCGTCTTCTTCGCCAATTCCGGCACCGAGGCGAACGAGTGCGCGATCAAGGTCGCCCGCAAGCACGCCCACCGCCGCGGCCTCGCCGTGCCGGAGATCGTCAGCTTCGAGAGCGACTTCCATGGCCGCACCTACGGCGCTCTCGCGGCGACGCCCGGCCTCGCCGCCAACGAGGCGCTGGGGCCGATGCTTCCCGGCTTCCGCGCCGTTCCCCATAACGACGCCGCGGCGCTGCGGGAGGCGGTGGGGGAGAGCACGGCCGCGATCCTGATCGAGGTGATCCAGGGCGAGGCGGGGGTGATCCCGACCACCGAGGAGGCGCTGCTCACCGCCCGCGAGGTTTGCGACGAGGCCGGCGCCCTGCTGATCCTCGACGAGATCCAGACCGGCCTCGGCCGCACCGGCTCGCTCTGGGCTTACGAGCAGACGCCCGTCCGTCCCGACGTCATCACCACCGCCAAGGCGCTCGGTGGCGGCACGCCGATCGGCGCCTGCATCACCGGGCCCGAGGCCGCCGACGTGCTCGAGCCCGGCGATCACGGCTCGACCTTCGCGGGCGGCCCCGTTGCCACCGCCGCGGCCCTCGCTGTGCTCGAGATCGTCGACGACCCGGTCCTGCTCCGGCACGTGCGCGAGCTCGGCGCCTACCTCTGCGGGCGGCTGGGCGCGCTCGACGGCGTCCGCGAGACCCGCGGCCGCGGCCTCATGATCGGGGTCGGCCTCGAGGAGGGGATCGATGCGGCGGCGGTCGGCGCCGACCTGCTCGAACGCGGCCTCGTCGTCAACGTGCCGCGGCCGGACACGCTGCGGCTGCTGCCGCCGTTGGTGATCGATTCCGACCATGTCGACATGGCAGTCGGCTTCATCAGTGAATCGCTTCTAGAGTTTTCGGTGCGATGAGCGCCGGCAAGCCAGGAGACCTCTCGCGCAAGCAGCAGGACCTTCGCGCCACCACCGCCGAGCGGCTGGAGGCGATCGTCAAGGCTGCCGAGCGGGCGGCCGAGGGCGTGATCGACGACGCCGAAGCGCAGGCCCACCGCTACCTCGCCCAGGCCCGGGCGGAGGCCGACCGGCTGGCCGAGGACCGAGCCGCCGAGCTCGCCGATCTGGTCGACTCGCTACTGGGACAGGCGATCGCGCTGCGCCAGGAGGCGGAGCGGCTGCAGGTGACTCTGGAGGCGGCCAGGTCTCGGATCGAAGGCGACGAGCCCGCGCCCAGAACTGAAATCGCCGAGCCACAGGAAGAGCTGCCCGAAGTCCCGCGCCTGCGGGCGGTGGAACGCGAAGAGCCCGCCGAGGCGGATGGCAGGCGCACCGACGCCGCCGGAGCTCGCTTGCTGGCGACGCAGATGGCGGTCTCCGGCAGCAGCCGAGAGGAAATCGAGCTGAGACTGCGAAACGGTTTCCAGATCGAGGACGCCGACGCGATCCTGGACGCAATTCTCGGACCGGAGGACTGAGATGCACGAGGACCCGACCCGGATGATGGGCCCCGAAGACCGTGGCCCCTACGGCCAAGGCCCGGGCGGCGGGCGTCCGCACGGCAACACGCGCCTGCTCATCGCCGGCCTGATCGCGGTCATCGTCGGCCTCCTGATCGCGGTGATCGTGATCGCCGGCAACGACAACGGCAGCTCGACCAGCCCCACCACCGAAACCACCGCGACCGTCCCGACGACGACCGAAAACACGACCACGACCCCCACGACGACGCAGCCGACCACCACGACCGAAGAAGAAAAAGAAGCGCCGCCCGAAGAACAGGAAGAAGCACCCGAAGAAGAAGAAACGCCACCCGAAGAACCCGAAGAAGGTGGGTCCGGCGGTGTCGAAGCGCCCTGAGGGGTCAGACAACCTCAGGGCCGGCCGCATGCCAGACTTGCGCCTCCTGTGAGCGCCAAGCCACCGCATTTCCAGCCGACCGCCAGCTACGAGGCGGACCCGGCAACCGTCGATCGCGTCCTCCTGCTCTACTCGGGCGGGCTCGACACCAGCGTGATGCTGAAGTGGATCCAGGATGCCTACGAGGCCGAGGTCGTCTGCCTCACCGTCAACCTCGGCCAGCCCGGCGAGGACTACGGGGTGATCGAGGAGAAGGCGCGGCGGCTGGGCGCGGTCGAATACCACGTGGTCGACGCCCGCCAGCGCTTTGCGGAGGAGTTCCTGGTGCCGGCGATCAAGGCCAACGCCGTCTATGGGAACGGCTACCCACTCTTCACCGCCCTCGGGCGGCCGCTGATCGCCCAGCTCGCGGTCGAATACGCGCGCCAGAGCGGCTGCGACACGATCGCCCACGGCTGCACCGGCAAGGGCAACGATCAGGTCCGGATCGAGGCCACCGTCGCCACCCTGGCGCCGGAGTTGAAAACGATCGCGCCAGTGCGCTCCTGGCAGATGGGGCGCGAAGAGGAGATCGCCTACGCGCGCGAACACGGCATCCCCGTCAAGGGCGGGACCGAGGTCGCTCCGTACTCGATCGACGACAACCTCTGGGGGCGCTCCTCGGAGGGCCGCTGGATCGAGGATCTCGATCACGCGCCCGAGGACGACGTCTTCCAGCTCGTCACCCGGCCCGAGGAGGCGCCGGACGAGGCCGAGGTCGTCACCATCGGCTTCGAGGCCGGGGTGCCCGTCTCGCTCAACGGCGAACGGCTGGTGCTGGTCGAGTTGCTGGAAGGGGCGGCGGAGATCGGCTGCCGCCACGGGGTCGGCATCGTCGACCACATCGAGGACCGGATCGTCGGCCTCAAGGTGCGGGATATCTACGAGGTGCCGGCGGCGGCGATCGTCCTCACCGCCCACGACGAGCTGGAGCGGCTGGTCGGAACGATCCACCAAAACCAGTTCAAGCCCGCCCTCGACCAGAAGTGGGGCTGCCTCGTCTACGCCGGGCTCTGGTGGGAGCCCCTGCGCACCGACCTCGACGCCTACATGAACGCGGTCAACGCCCAGGTCACCGGCGAGATCGGCCTGCGCCTCTACAAAGGCAGCGTCCGCGTCGTCACCCGCTCCTCGCCCAACGCCGTCTACGACGCCCAGCTGGCGACCTTCGCCGAGTCCGGCGGGCTCTTCGACCAGAACGCCTCACCCGGCTTTATCGAGCTCTGGTCGCTGCAGTCGCGGATGGCGCACCGGCTGCGCGACGGCGGCGACGGGGGAGACGACTGATGTACAACCGGGTTGGCAAAGCCTCGATTCGCTTCGCCTTCCGCTACGTGCGCCGCCGCTACCGGCGCGAGACGCGGATCGCCCTCGGGTTGGGCGTGGTCGCGGCGGCGATCGCCGCTTACCTCGCCAGCCGCGAAGTCCCGGAAGGCTAAGCCCGGTCGTTGCGTCTCCCGCAAGTTCCGTTGCGGGTTATCGGCAACTTGCAGGACTTTTAGACCCGGCTCGCTAGCCTCAGCCGCTCGTGCGGCCGCTTGCCCTCAGAAAGGACCTCCTCGCCGTGGCGTGGCTCTGCGCGCTGCTCGCGACCTTGGTCGTCGCCGTCGGCAATGCCGGCGCCGCGGGGACCGGCGCGCTGGAAGCGAAGCTGGCATCCGCGCGCAACGAGGCGAGCTCGCTTTCCTCGAGGTTGCAATCGACGGCCGCCGAACTCGGCAGTGTCGAAGCCGAAGCGGTCAAGGCCGAAAAGCGCGAGGAAGAACTAAGCGGACTCCTCGCCGAGGGCCGGGAACGCGCCGCCGAACTCGCTCGGCAGCTGCAGCAGACCCGTCACCAACTGGCGGTCGAGAAGGCGCGCCTGCGCCGCTCCCGCGGCGTCCTGGCCCGGCGCCTGGTGGCGATCTACGAGAGCGGCACGCCGAGCACCGCGAGCCTTGTCTTCGGGTCCGGCGACTACCAGGAATTCCTCACCCGCACCGACTACCTGCGGGCGATCTCCGAATCCGACAGCGCCCTCGCCGACCGCGTCGCCGAAGTGCGCGCCGCGGTCCACCGCCAGGTGCTCCAGGTCGGCGATCTGAAGGCCGAAGCGGTCGCCTACGACGAACGGCTCGAAGCCGCCCGCGCCGAAATCGGCGCCGCCCGCGCCGAAGCCGAAGCCACCGCGGGTCGGCTGGCGGCGATCAAGTCGAACCGCGAAGCCTCGCTCGCGACCCTCAAGTCCGACATCTCCACCTGGGTGGAAGAAATCCAAGCCGCTCGCGAAGCCTCCGAAGCCGAAGCCGAAGAAGAAGTCGGCCGCTGGCTCGGCGGCCCCTACGCGATCCCCACCTACATCGTGATGTGCGAGTCGGGTGGCAATTACAGCGCCCTCAACCCTTCCAGCGGCGCCGGCGGCGCCTACCAGATCCTCCCCTCGACCTGGGAACTCTACGGCGGCAAGGGCGAACCGCAGAACGCCTCCAAGGCCGAACAGGACCGCATCGCGGGCGAAATCTGGGAAGACTCCGGCCCCAGCGCCTGGGTCTGCGGCTGAGCCGCAGGACCAAGCTCACTCGGTATAGGGGACGGGTATCCCCCGACCCCCCTGGGTTACTCGCCAGGATCGTCTCTGGCTGCCGCATAAGTCTTTGGTGCGAGTAACAGGACGCCGGTCGGCCGGGGGATACCCGTCCCCTCAGCAACACAGCTCCACAGGACGGCTGAGCCACGAAAGCTGTTCCAGCTCACCGAAACCGCAACAGACCGCGCATATCGCAGTTTCTCGCGGTTTCGCTGAACAGCGTCTGCGGGAGCTCTGTCGCTAGGAGGGGGTGGGTGTTCCCTGACGACCGGCGTCCTGTTGCTCGCACCGGCGACGCTCGCGGTCAGCCAGTGCCGCTTCTGGCGAGCAACCCAGGGAGGAAGGGACACACCCACCCCCTCCCTACCGAGTGAGCTTGGTCCTGCTCTGAAGTAGGCCGGAAGTAGCGCGGAAGTGTCGCGAAAGATGGGCGTAACAGCCGAGGCACTTGGCATGATCGATGGTCCTGGTGAGCAGCGCTTCAGCCGTACATCTCCATGCCCACAGCGAGTACTCGCTGCTTGACGGTGCCTGCAAGATCGACGCGATGGCGGCGCGGGCTGCGGAGCTCGATCAGCCGGCTCTGGGGCTGACCGACCACGGCGTGATGAACGGCGCCCTCGACCTCTACAAGGCCTGCAGGAAGCACGGCATCAAACCGATCGCCGGCCTCGAGGCCTATCTGGTCGACGACGTCAAGGCGATCAAGGAGCAGACGCGCTACGAGCGCAACCACCTCACTCTGTTGGCCGAGAACGACAAGGGCTTCTCCAACCTCGTGAAGCTCACCTCCGCCGGCTTCCTCGAAGGGTTCTCGCGCGGCAAGGCCAACGTCGACATGGACCTCCTGGCCCAGCACGCCGAGGGCGTGATCGTCCTCACCGGCTGCCTGCAGTCGCGTTTCTGCCGCCGTCTGATCGAAGAGCGCGACGACGACGCCCGCGCCCACCTCGACGATCTGATCCAGGCCTTCGGCCCGGAGCAGGTCTACTTCGAGGTGCAGAAGAACGGGATCGCCGAGCAGGACAAGGCCAACGAGGGGATCGTCCGCTACGCGCGGCAGCTGGGCCGGCCGCTGGTCGGCACCGCCGACGTCCACTACCTGCGCCGCGAGGACTTCGACAACCACGCGGCGCTTCTCTGCGTGCAGACGAAGTCGACCCTGCAGCTGCCGAAGATGAGCTTCGACACCAACGAGTTCTACATCAAGGACAACGAGGAAATGGCCGCCTCGTTCGCCGAGTGGCCGGAGGCGGTCCCGGCCACGCTGGAGATCGCCGAGCGCTGCAAGATCGAGATCGAGCTCGGCAAGCTGCTGCTGCCGCGCTTCCCGACCGAGAACGGCGAGGAGCCGGAGGCGATGCTGCGCCGGATCGCCGCCGAGGGCCTGCGCGCCCGCTACGGCGAGCCGCCGCCGGCCGCGGCGGTCGAGCGGCTCGAGTTCGAGCTCGGGGTGATCGAGGACATGGGGTTTGAGTCCTACTTCCTGATCGTCTGGGACTTCGTCCGCTACGCGAAGGAAAACGGTGTTGCCGTCGGCCCCGGGCGCGGTTCGGCCGCCGGCTCGATCGTCTCCTACTGCCTCAACATCACCGACCTCGACCCACTCGCCAACGACCTCCTGTTCGAGCGCTTCCTCAACCCGGGCCGCAAATCGATGCCGGACATCGACATCGACTTCTCGGTCCGCGGCCGCGAGCGGATGATCCGCTACGTGGGCGAGAAATACGGCCGCGAATCGGTCGCCCAGATCATCACCTTCGGCAAGATGGCGCCGCGCGCCGCGACCCGCGACGCCGCCCGCGTGCTCGGCTACGACTACGCCACCGGCGACCGGCTGGCGAAGCAGATTCCGGAGCCGATCATGGGCCGCAACCCGTCCTTCGAAGAGTGCCTCGCGTCCGGGCAGGAGCTGCGCAAGACCTACGACGAGGACAAAGACGCGCAGAAGATCATCGACGTCGCCCAGGGCCTCGAGGGGATCATCCGCAACAACTCGATCCACGCCGCCGCGGTGGTGATCGCCGATCGGCCGCTGCAGGAGATCGTGCCGCTGCAGCTGGCGGAGGACAAGAGCGCGCCCGCCGTCAGCAACGGCTCCGGCAAGCCGGAGCGCCAGTACAAGATCGTGACCCAGTACTCGATGAACCCGATCGAGGAGATCGGGCTGCTGAAGATGGACTTCCTCGGTCTCCGCAACCTCGACGTGATCGAGGACGCGATCGACATCATCGAGCGCTCTCGTGACGAGCGGATCGACATGGAGTCGATCCCGATCGACGACGCGAAGACCTACGAGATGCTCGCCAAAGGCGATTCGACCGGCGTCTTCCAGCTCGAGTCGGAGGGCATGCGCGAGGCGATGAAGCAGGTGCGGCCGACCGAGTTCGACGACATCGTCGCCCTGGTCGCCCTCTACCGCCCCGGCGCGATGGCCTACATCCCCGCCTACGCCAAGGGCAAGCGCAACCCGGCTTCGGTCACCTATCCCGACGAGCGCCTGCGCGCCTTCACCGAAGCGACCTACGGCTGCGTCCTTTACCAGGAGCAGTTGATGGAGATCGCCAAGCAGATGGCCGGCTTCAGCCCCGCCGAGGCGGATGACCTGCGCAAGGCAATCGGCAAGAAGAAGCGCGATCTGATGGCGACGATGAAAGGCAAGTTCCTCGAAGGCCTGGCCAAGTCCGGCACCGACCCGAAGGTCGCCCAGGACCTCTGGAAGCTGAACGAAGCGGCGGCCGACTACTCCTTCAACAAGTCCCACGCCGCCTGTTACGGGCTGATCTCCTACCGCACCGCCTATCTCAAGGCCAACTACCCGGCCGAGTACATGGCGGCGGTGATCTCCTCGGTGATGAACACCAAAGACAAGGTGCCCTTCTTCGTCAACCGCTGCGCGGAGATGGGGATCGACGTCTTGCCGCCCGACGTCAACTCCTCTGACCACAGCTTCGTCGTCTCCGAAAACGCGATCCGCTTTGGCCTCGATGCGGTCAAGAACGTCGGCCACGCGGCAGTGGAGGCGATCCTCCGCGCCCGAGAGGAGAAGCCGATCGAGTCGATCTGGGACTTCTGCGAGCGGGTCGACTCGCGCGCCGTCAACAAACGGGCGATCGAATGCCTGATCAAGTGCGGCGCCCTCGACTCCACCGGCGACAGCCGCAAAGGGATGCTGGAGACGCTGCCGGCGGCGCAGTCGGCGGGGCAGAAGGCACAAGAGGACGCGCAGCTAGGCCAGGGCTCGATCTTCGACTTCGGCGGCGAAGAAGGTGGGGGAGAGGCGCAGTCGCAGGTCCAGCACCGGCCGCCGATCTCCGCCGCCGAGTTCGACCGGGCCGAGATGCTGGCGATGGAGAAGGAGACGCTCGGCACCTACCTTTCCTCGCACCCGCTGACCGAAGTCGGGCCGGCGCTGCGGGCGCGGGTCGACTGCAGCCTCACCCAGCTCGGCGGCAAACCCGACGGCGCCTGGGTGACGGTCGGCGGGATCGTCGTCGAGTGCAAAAAGATCCGCACCAAGAGCGGTAACCAGATGATGTTCGCGACCCTCGACGACGTCGAGGGTCAGGTCGAGATGCTCGTCTTCAAGGCCGACCAGTCGGAGAGCGCTGCGGTGATCCAGCCCGACGCGATCGTCCTCGTCCGCGGTCGAATCGATCACAAAGACCGCGGCGAGACGAAGCTGGTGGTGCAGGAGGCGCAGCGCTTCGAACCCGACGCCGAGGAGATCGCGAAGGCGGGCAGGTCGGCGCCGGCAGCGACCCCGGCGGGCCCCTTCGAGGTGCCGATCGACCTCTCCCGCTGGAGCAGCGAGCTCTGCGAGGAGCTGAAGGCGATCTTCGAGCACCACAAAGGCGAAGCCGAGGTCCACCTCGTGGTCGGCGAGCGCCGCTACCGGGTTGGCGAGCAGTACCGGGTCAAGCCATCGGGCATGCTGCGGTCGGAGTTGGACCACCTTCTGCGCGCTCCAGCACTGGCTGCGTAGCCAGGGCAAACCGCTTGGTTCCGCGGTCTTCGCTGCCTACACTCTGCCAATGACCGCTACCCGCACCGAGTTAGGCGAGTGCCGCCAGTGCCGCTCCTTCTGCGACAAGATGGTCGAGCCGCGTGGCTGCATCGAACTCGGCTGCCGCTTCCTCTACAGCTACGTCGACCGCTTCAGCGGCGAGCAGTACGTCGGCTGCATGCAGGGGGTCTACGGGGCGGAGATCGAGCTCTCGGCGGTGCTCGCGCCCGGCGGCTTCGGCGGCGTCAAGATGACCGGCGCCGCGCTGCCCCACTGCCAGTTCTCGATCGAGCGCGCCTACGAGGGCAAAGGCGAGTCCTACGACTGCGTCAACCGCCGTTTCTTCGACTGCACCGACGAGGGCAGCGAGGGGCTGCGCGCCTTCGATCTGCGCGACGTCTGAGCCCGGACACGCTGCGGGACAACGACACGGTTCCATGTAAACTTGCGCGTCGATGACTGACTCCTCCGTCGCCGACATCGACGCCAACGCGCTGCTCGACGAGGCCAACAGCACTTCCGAAAGCCAGGGCGAACCCAAGTTCACCCTCGAGCTCAACCAGGACCAGAAGGACATCCGCGAGTGGGTGCACGGCTTCGCCGAGGGAGTCGTCCGGCCCGCCGCCGAGGAATGGGACGAGCGCGAGGAAACGCCGTGGCCGGTGATCCAGGAGGCCGCCAAGATCGGCCTCTACAGTTTCGAAGCCGTCGGCCAGTTCTGGGCTGACGAGACCGGGCTGACGTTGCCGATCGCCAACGAGGAGCTGTTCTGGGGCGATGCCGGCATCGGCATGGCGATCATGGGCACGACGCTCGCGGTCGCAGCGATCTTCGGGCAGGGAACCCCGGAGCAGATGGGCGAGTGGATCCCGCAGTGCTTCGGCACCGCGGACGACGTCAAGCTCGGCGCGTTCTGCGCCTCCGAGCCAGACGCGGGCTCCGACGTCTCCGGCATCCGCACCACCGCCAAGTACGACGAGGCGAAGGACGAATGGGTGCTCAACGGCCAGAAGGCCTGGGCGACCAACGGCGGCATCGCCAACGTCCACGTCATCATCGCCTCGGTCGACCGCGAGCTCGGCTCGCGCGGCCACGCCGCCTTCCTCATCCCGCCCGGGGCCCCGGGCTGCGAGCAGGGTGCGAAGGTGAAGAAGCACGGCCTCCGGGCCTCTCACACCGCCGACGTTCACCTCGACGACTGCCGCATCCCGGGTTCCTGTCTGCTGGGCGGCAAAGACAAGCTCGACGAACGGCTCGCCCGCGTCCGCGAGGGCAAAAAGGCCAAATCGCAGGCGGCGATGCAGACCTTCGAGGCGAGCCGGCCGACGGTCGGCGCCCAGGCGCTCGGCATCGCCCGCGCCGCCTACGAGTACGCGCTGGAGTACGCCAAAGAGCGCGAACAGTTCGGCAAGAAGATCGTCGAGAACCAGGCGATCGCCTTCGACCTGGCCAACATGAAGCTCGAGATCGACGCCGCCCGGCTGCTGGTCTGGCGCGCCGCCTGGATGGGCCGCAACGGCCACAAATTCGAAAACGCCGAGGGCTCGATGTCGAAGCTGAAGGCCGGCGAGGTCGCCGTCTGGGTGACCGAGCGGGCGATCCAGATCCTCGGCGGCAACGGCTACACCCGCGAGTTCCCAGTCGAGCGGATGCACCGCGACTCGAAGATCTACACGATCTTCGAGGGAACCTCCGAGATCCAGCGCCTGGTCATCTCCCGCGCGATCTCCGGCTTCCACATCAAATAGAGACTTACGGCGGGAGAGCAAGGGCCGGCACAGCCGGTCCTTGTCGCCTGCCCTGATGCGGGTAGCGGTAAGGAGCCGGGTGCCCCTCCGCTGGAGACCGTATGTCCCAGCAGGGACCAATGAGCTTCATCGGCTTGACCCAAAGCCTCCAGCGGAGGGGCACCCGGCTCCTCCCAACACGCACATTCAGGACGGTCGAGGGTGCGAAAGCTGTTCAGCTCAGCGAGACCGCAACAGTGCCCCTATACGGTGCTTTCTCGCGGTCGCATCTGCGACGGTCGCGGTCAGCCGGCACCGCTCCAGGCGAGCAACCCAGGGAGGAAGGGAATACCCACCCCCTCTCTACCGCAGCGCTACGTCCCTCGCCGTTCGAGCCCTTCGCGGCGCAGACGCTTTGCCGCGGTGACTTCGGCCCTCGAAGAGCCTTTCTTTTCTGGCCCAGGAGTCTCAAGAGTGGCGGGCAGCCCCTCGAAGCGGGGCTCGGAGAGGAAGGCGGAGAGGCCGCGTTTGCCCATCTCGCCTTTGCCGATGTTGGCGTGGCGGTCGCGGCAGGAGCCGAGAGGGGCGGCGGCGTCGTTGACGTGGACGGCGCCGAGGCGCTCGAGGCCCACCTTGGCGTCGGCTTCGTCGAGGACGGCGCCGAGCCGGCCCTCGTCGGTGATGTCGTAGCCCTGGACGAAGAGGTGGCAGGAGTCGAGGCAGAGGCCGAGGCGCTTGCCGCCCCCGGCCAGCTCGATCAGCTGCGCGGTCTCGTCGAAGTCGCGGCCGAGCAGGCCTTTGTGACCGGCGGTCTGCTCAAGTAGGAGCCGGCAGCGGTCGGTCCGCCTCAGCGCCTCGGCGATCACTTTCGCGGCCCGTTTCATCGACGGCCCGTGCGGCTCGCCTTTCTGGGCCCCGGGGTGGAGGACGACCCCGGCGGCGCGGATCCCGTCGCCGATCCTCAGCGCGTGCGTCAGCGAGTTCAGTGACTTCACCCGCAGCTCTTTATCTCGAGTCGCCGCGTTGATCAGGTAGACCGCGTGGATGATCACCGCTTCGATCGGCGAGGCCTCCATCGCCTCGCGGAAGGCGGCGAAGTCGTCCTCGCCGTATTTCGTCGGCCGCCACATGCGCGGGCTCTGGTGAAAGATCTGGATAGATTCGCAACCGCGTTCCTTGCCGCGCGCGATCGCGTTCGGCAGGCCGCCGCCAGTGGAAACATGCGCTCCGATCAACATGCCAAGCGATAACTCCCGTCTCAGGTTTGCCCCCTCGCCGACCGGTGCGCTGCACATCGGCGGAGCGAGGACGGCACTCTACAACTGGCTCGCCGCCCGCCACGACGGCGGTGAGCTGGTGCTGCGGATCGAGGACACCGACCGCGAGCGCTCGACCCAGGAGAACTGGGACCAGATCATCGACGCGATGGAGTGGCTGGAGCTGGATTGGGACATCGGCCCGGTTTCCCAGTTCGGGCGCGCCGAGCGCCATCGCGAGGCCCTGGAGCAGCTGCTGGGGTCCGGCCACGCCTACCGCGACCACGCCACCGCCAAGGAGGTCGAGGCGTGGAAGGCCGAGCACGGCGCCGGCCGCGGCTACCGCGGCACGCCCACCGACGATCCGACCGCCGCGATCCGCCTCCGCGTCCCCGACGAGGGCGAGACCGTCGTCCACGACCTGATCCGCGGCCCGGTCAGCTTCCCCAACGCCAGCTACGACGACTTCGTGATCGCTCGCGGCGACGGCACCGTCCTCTACAACTTCGCCGTCGCCGTCGACGACGCCGAGATGGGGATCACCGAAGTGGTGCGCGGCGACGACCATCTCTCCAACACCCCGAAGCAGTTGCTGGTGCTGGAGGCTCTTGGATTCGAGGCGCCGCGCTACGCCCACCTGCCGCTGCTGCACGGGCCCGACGGCAAGAAGCTCTCCAAGCGCCACGGCGCCGCCTCGGTGCAGGAGCTGCGCGACGCGGGCTACCTGCCGGCGGCGGTGCGCAACTACCTGGCGTTGCTCGGCTGGGGGGCCGACGACGACACCACGGTCATGCCGACCGAGGAGCTGGTCCGACGCTTCCGGGTCGAAGACGTCGGCAAATCGGCGGCGATCTTCGATGAGAGGAAGCTGCGCTGGCTGAACGGCCGCTTCATGCGCGAGATGCCGCTCGGCGAGTACACCGCGGCGGTGGCGAGCCATCTCGGCCGCGAGCCTGACGAGCAGCTTCAGGCCGCTTGCGCGATCGCCCAGGAGAAAGCGCAGACGCTGGCGGAGGTCTGGCCGTTGATCCACTTCCTCTTCGAGCCGCCGGTGGACGACCCGAAAGCCTGGGAGAAGGTGATGAAGGAGGGGACGGGGGAGGTCCTCGACGCCGCCGCCGATGCGCTTGCCGACGTCGACCCCTTCGAGCCCGGGCCGATCGAGGAAGCGCTGGCCCCTCTGCTGGAGCGCTTCGACCTCAAGCCGGGCAAGCTCTACCAGCCAATCCGGGTCGCGATCACCGGCACCTCGGTCTCGCCGGGCATCTTCGAGTCGCTCGCCGCGCTCGGCCGGGAGCGTTCCCTGGAGCGGATTCGTGCCGCTTCCGGCCGTCTCGGCACCACTTGAAACGTCGGTAGGTGCAGGGCAAAGCCCGGTTGGTCAGGAAGCCTGGGCTAAACCTCTGGCCGTTTGTTGCCGATTAGTTGTGCCAATGAGCGTTACCACCACGCAGAGCCATGGCGATGTGTCCGTCTCCGATGGCGCCAAAGCGGGACCACGAGCCGCGGCAGCGCCCGGCAGCCGCCTCGCGGAGGCCTTCGAGGCGGTCGAGCGCTTCCCGGTCCTGGTCGAGTCGCGCGACCGGGTAATCGCCGCCGCCACCGCTGAGACGACCCGACCCGGAGAGATCGTCGAAGCGGTGGAGAGCGACGTCGCGCTCTCGATCTCCGTGCTGCGTCACGCCAACCGCGGCGGCCTCGTCGCCGGCGGCGTTGCAGGCGTCCCCGCGGCGCTGGAGGTCCTCAAGCCGGCCGGCGTCCTCGCCCTCGCCGGCACCGCGCCGAGCTTCGACTTCTTCGAGTCCAACGGCGGCTGGGAGCTGAAGCCGGAGCGCTTCCGCGTCCACGCCCTCGCCACCCAGCGCGCTGCCGATCGGATCGGCCGTGTCGTCGGCTGGGTCGAACGCGATGAGCTTGCGGTCACGGCCCTGCTGCACGACGTCGGGCGACTGGTGATCTCCCGCCTGCACCCCGGCTACAAGGTCTACTTCGACGCGGTCTCCCGCACCCCCGAGCAGCGCCTGCGCGAGGAACGCGAGCAGTTGGGTATCGACCACGCTCTCGTCGGCGGCGTTCTCGCCCGCCGCTGGAACCTGCCGCAGCGGATCGCGGTGGCGATCGAGCGTCACCATGCCGACGACGCCGAGGGGCTGGCGGCGATGGTCGCGACCGCCGACATGGTCGCCCACTATTGCCACGGTGAGACGATCGCCCCCGAGCGGCTGCGCGCCAGCGCCGATCGCTGCGGCCTCAGCCAGGAAGCTCTCCGCGACATCCTGTACGAGCTGCCGCTGCCGGCCCAGGACGCCACCCGGATCAGCGAGCCCTGCCCGCTCTCCAGCCGCGAGCTCGACGTCCTCCGCCACCTCTCCGAGGGCATGGTCTACAAGCAGATCGCTACCGAGATGCACCTCTCGGTTTCGACGATCCGCACCCACCTTCACAACGTCTACGGCAAGATCGGCGCCGTCGACCGGGCCCAGGCAGTGCTGATGGCCCGCGACCGCGGCTGGATCTAGTCGATCAGGCACTCGCGCAGGGCGATCGCCACGGCATGGGTGCGGTTTTTGGCGCCGAGACGGGCGAGTGCGTTCTTGGTGTGGGTCTTCACCGTCTCTTCGCTGAGGTCGAGCTCACGGGCGGCGAAGGTGGTGGACTCCCCGTTGGCCAGCAGCTGCAGGATCTCGCGCTGGCGCCGGGTCAGCTTGCCGCGACTCCCTTTCGGGGGAACGGCAGGGTCGACAAATCTCTCCTGTGCGACGGCGGCGTCGACCGCGCGCCGCAGTTCGGCCGGGCCCGCCGTGCGGGCAACGTAGGCGTCGGCGCCGGCCTGCAGGGCGGCGCTGGCAAGATGGCGCTCTGGCAGCTCGCCGTGGGCGACGATCCCCAGTACCGGGCTGGAGCGGTTGAGCAGACGGATTGCGTCGGGGCCTGTGAGCGAGTTGCCGTCGCCATCGCCACGCCAGCGCATATCGATGATCGCGACGTCGAAGTCACCGACGTCACGGACCAGGTCGAGCGCCTCGTCGCGGGTGGTCGACTCATGGACAACGAATCCGTCGGCGATCGCCTCACGGATACCCAGACGGACGAGCGGATGACCGTCGATCACAAGACAGTGGGGACGCTCAGTCAGGACTGCTTTCCGATCAATAGTTTGCGGACTAGGGGGACAGGGGCGGGCACGGGCGGCCTCGCGTACCCATTGAGCCGATCCTAACCCAGCCGAGGGGTGCGGTAGAAACTCGTTGTGATTTCAATTACCTCAAAGTCGAGGTATGCCGTCGTAGCCCTGGCTGAGCTCGCCCGCTCCGGCGAACGGCCGGTCCCGATCAAGGAGCTGGCCGAGCGCCGCGACATCCCCGAGCAGTTCCTCGAGCAACTTTTCTCTACCTTGCGCCGGGCCGGTCTCCTCACCAGCCACCGCGGCATGCGCGGCGGCTACACGCTCTCCCGCCCGCCCGAGGAGATCACCGTGCTCGAGGTCGTCCAGACCCTCGACGGCAAGGTCGGCGCCGAGGCCGACGAGGCCGGCGGCATCTGGGCCGAGGGCGTCACCGCCCTGCGAAGAGTCTTCGGCCAGACCACGATCGCCGAAGTCGCCCGCCGCGAGGCCGAAGAGGCCGGCAGCGGGATGTACTTCATCTAGGTAATAGCGGCGATTTCTGCTGCGCGGGGGGAGAAAAGTGCTCCGTGGACGCTTGGGTAAGGGTGGAACCGAACCCCGCTGCCATCGCCTGGTACGTGGAAGAGGCCCAGCGCCTGCTGGAGGATCAGCAACGCCGGGCTGAGTCGCTGAGAACCCGGGGAGGCCAGGTCGCCGGCTTCAGCGCCGCCGTTCTCGCTCTGATCGGCGGGAATGCGGGAGCGATCTTGGGGGCAAGTGAAAGCTCGGCTCGTCTAGCGATCGGCGCGGCGCTTTTGGCGGCGGTTATCTGCTTGGCAACCGCCGTGGCCATCGCTGTCTGGGGAGTGATCAAGCCCCGGCCTTTCGCAGCCATCAACGCCGATGAGATCGCGAACTACACGTCCGAACGCTTCCTGGCTGAGCCCGATTTGTGGCGTGTCCAGATTCGGTCTCTGCGGGGGTTGGAAGCCGCAACGCGGCAAGCGGAGGAAGATGGCAACGCCGCCGCTCAGGCGATCGCTAGAGCGCTGCACGCCTTCCTCATCGGTCTCGGTTTTTCGTTGATTTCGCTTGGTACGCTCATCGCGGAGCTGATCTGAATGACCAAGCCCTCGCCTTCATCTGTGCCCCCTCCGGGGGTACCGCTGGATCAAACTACTGCCCCGATTAGCTGGGAGGGCCGTCCTGCCCCTTCGGGGGAGAAGCTGAAGGTGCCTGGCGATCGGATCTTGGAGTTCTTCGGACGCTGGCGGCGGAAAGCCCGCGGGCGCGGCTAAAGAATCACTTTCTCTGATGAAGATTGGAGCTGAGGCCTCAGCGGTCGTCGGGAACACGCCGATGGTGCTGCTCGACCGGATGGCGGAGGGGGCCGCGGGGCAGGTCTGCGCGAAGCTGGAGTACTTCAATCCGGGCGGGTCGGTGAAGGACCGGATCGGGGTGGCGATGATCGAGGCCGCCGAAGAGGAGGGGCTGATCCAGCCGGGCCGCTCGGTGGTGGTGGAGCCGACCAGCGGCAACACGGGGATCGCGTTGGCGATGGTCTGCGCGGCGCGGGGCTATGAGCTGATCCTGACTCTGCCGGAGGGGATGAGCCGCGAGCGGGGCAAGCTGCTGCGCGCCTATGGAGCCGAGGTGCGGGAGACGCCGTCGCTGGGCGGGATGAACGAGGCGGTCAGTCTGGCGGAAGAGATCCGCGAGCAGCGCAAGGGCTTCATGCCGATGCAGTTCTCCAACCCCGCCAACCCCGAGGTCCACCGCCGCACCACCGCCGAGGAGATCTGGAGCGACAGCGACGGCGAGGTCGGCGCCTTCGTCGCCGGCGTCGGCACCGGCGGCACCATCACCGGAGTCGGACAGATGCTGAAGGAACGGGCGCCGGAGTCGCTGGTGGTGGCGGTCGAGCCGGCCAGCTCCCCGGTCCTCTCCGGCGGCAGTCCTGGTCCGCACAAGATCCAGGGAATCGGTGCCGGATTCGTCCCCTCGGTGCTCGACCGCGGGGTGATCGACGAGGTGCTGACGGTGGGCGACGAGGACGCGCTGGAGACGGCGCGCCGCGTCGGCCAGGAGGAGGGGATCCTCGCCGGCATCTCCTCCGGGGCCAACATCTGGGCGGCGCTGGAGATCGCCGCGCGCCCGGAGATGGCGGGCAAGAGGGTGGTGACGATCGTCTGCGATTCGGGCGAGCGCTACATGTCCCTACCCTTCTTCTCACCGTGAACCGCTGGAAACGGCTGATAAGCGAGATTCGAGCGGACGTGTCCGCCGCGCGCGAGCGCGACCCGGCCGCGCAGGGCGTCTCCGCCTTCGAGATCCTCACCAGCTGGGCCGGCGTGCAGGCGCTGTTGGCGCACCGCGCCGCGCACACGCTGATGGAAGCGGGGGTGCCGCTGCTGCCGCGCTTCATCGCTTACCTGACCCGCGCCGTGACCGGGATCGAGATCCATCCCGCCGCGGTGATCGGCAGAGCCTTCTTCATCGACCACGGCTCCGGCGTGGTGATCGGTGAGACCGCGGTGATCGGCGACTGCGTCACCCTCTACCAGGGGGTGACGCTGGGCGGGACCGGATTTCAGCGCGGCAAGCGCCACCCGACCCTCGGCGACAACGTCACTGTCGGCAGCGGCGCCAAGCTGTTGGGCCCGATTGCGGTCGGCGACGGGGCGAAGATCGGCGCCAACACGGTGGTGATCGAGGACGTGCCGCCCGGCGCCACCGTCGTCGGCAACCCCGGCCACCCCGTCAAGCTCGACGGCAAGCGGGTCGAAGGCCCCGATGCCGACTGGATCCACCTGCCGGACCCGATCGCCGACGCGATCAAGGCCCTCTCCGAGCGAATCGCCGCCGTCGAGGAGCGCCTCGCCCGCCTCGATGGCGGCAACGGCCCCTCGGCGGAGACGGCGAAGATCGAGCCGCGCACCGGTCGCTCCTCGGCCGGCGGCTGATGTAGGTTGCGGGCGCCCGGTCACCCCTCGTCCCGAAAGGCTCTCCTGTGCAAAGACTGCGCCTGCTGTTGCTACCCGCCCTTCTGATCGGTGCCTTCAGCCTCGCCGCCTGCGGTGGCGGTGGCGAAAGCGACGAAGGCAAGATCACCAGCACGATCGAAACCGCCGCCACCAGCACCGACCCGGCGGTCTGCGGCGAAACCCAGACGCTGAAGTTCATGGAACAGACGGCCGGAGGCAGCGGCGGAGAAGCCGAAAAGGCATGCGAAGAAGAAGCGAAGGCCGGCGAAAACAACCCTGAATCGGTCAACGTCAGCAAGGTCCAAGTCGAAGGCGAAAAGGCGGCCGCGAACGTCGAATTCGAAGGCGGCAACTTCGACGGCCAGACCTTGGAAGTCGCGCTGGTCAAGGAAGGCGGCGACTGGAAGCTGAACGAATTCACCGGCTTCGCGAAGTTCGACCCGACCCAGCTGGTGAAGGTGCTGGCCGAAAAACTCGAAGCAGAACCGTCGATCAAGCCGCAAGTCGCCGGCTGCATCGTCGCAGGCCTCGAAGAACTGCCGAAGGCGGAACTCGAAGCGCTGGTCGTCGAAAACAACACGCAGCCGATCGTCGAACTGGCCGAAGGCTGCGAATAGCTCACCCGCTTACGCAGGCCCCCGCCGAGCCCGTGGCTATGCTCGGCGGGTGAGCCTCCAAGGTGAGTTCGAGCTGCCCGGCGGGGCGCCTGAAGGTGCCGCCGGGGCGCCCACCGAGCCCGGTGCCGACCGGGTCGAGCGGCTGCTGGCGGGGCTGAACCCGCCCCAGCGCGAGGCGGTCGAGCACGGCGGCGGGCCGCTGCTGGTGCTCGCCGGCGCCGGTTCGGGTAAGACCCGCGTCCTCACCCACCGGATCGCCTACCTGCTCGCCACCGGCGCCGCCCGGCCGGGGGAGATCCTCGCGATCACCTTCACCAACAAGGCGGCGGCGGAGATGCGCGAGCGGGTCGGCCAGCTCGTCGGTCGCTCGGTACGGGCGATGTGGGTGACCACCTTCCACTCGGCCTGCGCGCGGATGCTGCGGGTCGACGCCGAGCGGCTCGGCTACTCGAAGAGCTTCACGATCTACGACGAGGCCGACTCGCTGCGGATGCTGAAACGCTGCCTCACCGAGCTCGGGGTCGACCCGAAACGGTTTCCGCCGCGGGCGGTCCGCAGCAAGATCTCCGGCGCCAAGAACCAGCTGATCGACGCCCCCGCTTACGAGGAAATGCAGGGGAGCGTGTTCGAAGAGGTCGTCGCCGAAGCCTTTCCGCTCTATGAGAAGCGGATGCTGGAGGCCAACGCGATGGACTTCGACGACCTCCTCGTCCGCACCGTCAACGCGATGGAGCTGTTCGAGGATGTGCGCGAGCGCTGGCGCCGCACCTTCCGCCACGTCCTCGTCGACGAGTACCAGGACACCAACCATGCCCAGTACCGGCTGCTGCAGCTGCTCGCCTCCGAGCACGGCAACCTGATGGTGGTCGGCGACGAGGACCAGTCGATCTACGGATTCCGCCACGCCGACATCCGCAACATCCTCGACTTCGAGCGTGACTTCCCCGAAGCGGCGCTGGTCAAGCTCGAGCAGAACTACCGCTCGACCCAGACGATCCTCTCCGCCGCCAACGCGGTGGTCGAGCACAACCGCGAGCGCCGGCCGAAGGAGCTCTGGACCGAAGACGAGGGTGGCGAGCAGGTCCAGCTCTCCGAGCTGCGCGACGAGCACGAGGAGGCGCGCTGGGTCGCGGCGGAGATCGAGCGGCTGGGGGAGGAGCACGACCTCGCGCGCTCCGAGGTCGCCGTCTTCTACCGGACCAACGCGATGAGCCGGGTGCTGGAGGACACGCTCAACCGCTTCGACGTCCCCTACCAGGTGATCGGCGGCACCAAGTTCTACGAGCGGGCCGAGGTCAAGGACGCGGTCGCCTACCTCAGCCTGCTGGTCAACCCCGCCGACCTCGTCTCCTTCCAGCGGATCGTCAACTCGCCGCGGCGCGGGATCGGCAACACCACCCAGGGCAAGCTCGCCGCCCACGCGAACACGACCGGGCTGCCGATCTGGGAGGTGGTCGAGCGGGTCGAGGAGGTGCCGGGTCTGAGCGGCAAAGCGATCAAGAACGTCTCCCGCTTCTACGAGACGATGACCGCCCTGCGCGAACGCGCCGAGGACGAAGGGCCGGTGGCGACGCTGCTGGAGGCGGTCCTGAACGAGAGCGGCTACCTGGAAGCGCTGGCGGCGGAGCGGACGGTCGAAGCCGAAGGCCGGGCCGAGAACCTGGAAGCGCTGGTCGCCGGCGCCGCCGAGTTCGACCTAGAGCGCGAACGCGAGGGGGAGAGCGAAATCGCGCCGCTGGAGGAGTACCTGCAGCAGATCTCCCTCTACAGCGAGCAGGACTCGCTGCGCGAGGAGCAGGAGCTGGTGACGCTGATGACCCTGCACAACGCCAAGGGGCTGGAGTACGACACGGTCTTCATCGTCGGCTGCGAGGACGGCGCCTTCCCGCACATGCGGGCGCTGGAGGAGGGGGGCGAAGAGGAGGAGCGGCGGCTTTGTTACGTCGGCATCACCCGCGCCCGCAAACGCCTCTACATGACCTGGGCGCGCGAGCGGCAGCTGTTCGGCCGCTCCGAGCGCAACCTACCGTCGCGCTTCATCGACGAGCTGCCGGTGGAGCTGACCGAGCGCCACTCGACCGCGGCGCAGAGCCTGGGGACGGCCTGGGGAACGCCGACGACGGGCGCGGTGACGCCGGCGCAGCCGCTCGACCCGGGGCCGGCGCTGGAACTGCAGACCGGAGACGACGTCGTCCACGCCAGCTTCGGCGACGGTGTGGTGACCGGGGTCGAGCCGGACGGGGTGATCGTCGTCCGCTTCTCCGGCGACGGCACCGAGCGCAAGCTGATGGCCGACTACGCACCGATCAGGAGGAGGTAGCGATGGCAGCGCGGGCGATCGACGGCAAGGCGGTCGCGGCGGCGGTCCGCGAGCGGGTCAGGGTGGACCTCGACGCCTACCGCGAGGAGCACGGGCGGGTGCCCGGGCTGGCGACGGTGCTGGTCGGTGACGACCCCGCCTCGGAGATCTACGTGCGTAACAAGCGGCGGACCACCGAGGAGATGGGGATGCGCTCGATCCACCACGGTCCCGACGCGAGCATCAAGGAAGAGGAGCTGCTCGACCTGGTCCACGAGCTGGGCGGGGACGACGAGGTCGACGGCATCCTCGTGCAGCTACCGCTGCCGGCTCACATCGACCCGGACGCGATCGTCGCCGCGCTCGACCCGAAGAAGGACGTCGACGGCCTCACCCCCTACAACGCCGGGCTGCTCGCCCATGGAGTGCCCGGATTGGTGCCCTGCACCCCGGCCGGGATCATCGAACTGCTGCGGCACGAGGGCGTCGAGCTCGAAGGGGCCGAGGCGGTCGTGGTCGGACGCTCGAAGCTGGTCGGGGTGCCGGTGGCGCGACTGCTGCTGGCCGCCCACGCCACCGTGACCATCTGCCACTCGCGCACCCGCGACCTCGACGCGACCTGCCGCCGCGCCGGCGTCCTCGTCGCCGCCGTCGGCGTGCCCGAGCTGCTCGGCGCTGACGCGATCAAGCCGGGCGCGGTGGTCATCGACGTGGGGATGAACCGGACCGACGACGGGCTCAAGGGCGACGTCGACTTCGCTGCCGCATCTGAGGTCGCCGCGGCGGTCACGCCGGTGCCCGGCGGCGTCGGGCCGATGACGATCGCGATGCTGCTGTCGAACACGCTCCAAGCGGCGCGGGTGCGCACCGCCACGCCCACTTAGGACGCCCAGCCAGAACTTCGCTTTTCCCGCCCGCTTCGGGTGTAGTGTCGAACCACCGCCCAGCTAGGAGGAGGATCGAGATGGAAGTGGACAGGCTGAGTACGGGGGAGAAGATCGCCGGCGTATCGGCTGTCCTTCTCTTCTTCTTCATGTTCTTGGACTGGTTCAGCGTCAGCGTCTCCGGCGGCCTCTTCAGCGCCAGTACCGGCAATGCCTGGGACTGGCTCGACGTGATCCCGATCATCCTGCTGATCGCGATCGTCGCCGCGGTCGGGGTGGCGGTCGTCCGCCTCACCGACGCGGTCTTCGAGCCGGCGATCTCGATGAACGCGGTGGTGGCCGTGCTCGGTGCGATCTGCTTCCTGCTGATCCTCTACCGGATCATCTCCCCTCCCGACTCGGGGTTCTCGGAAGTCAGCGTCAGCCCCGCGATCGGGATCTTCCTCGGCTTGATCGCGGCCGCGGGAATCGCCTTCGGCGGCTACCGGGCGATGCAGGAAGAAGGCGTCACCTTCGGCGACGTCGCCGACCGTCTCGGCAGCGGCGGACGCGGACCTGCTGGGCACGGCGGCCCCCGCGCGCCAGGCGGCACCCCGCCGCCGCCACCTTCGGCGACGCCCCCTCCGCCGCCACCGCCCCCGTCGTCTACGCCACCGCCTCCTCCGCCCCCGCCACCACCGACCGGTTGACGTCGCCATCGCCCGCCACCTGGCGGGCGATTTGCTTGGCGAAGGCGATGATCGTCATCATCGGGTTGACGCCTACTGACGTGGGGAAGAGCGAAGCGTCGGCGACGTAGAGAGCGCGAGTGCCGTAGACGGAACCGTCGGCGGCGCAGGCGCCCTCGCGCGGGTCGGGGGCGATCCGCGCCGTACCCATCGGGTGGAAGGCCTCCAGGCGCAGCTCGGAAGGCTTCAGCCGGCTCGCCTCGAACTGCGGCAGGTCACCCGGTTTCAGCGCCCCGAACCGGGCGATGTTGGGATACACCTCAACGGCGCCGGCGGCGAAGTGGACTTCGGCGGCGCGGGCGATGCCGAAAGCGATGCGGTCGGTGTCGTCGCGGGTCAGCCTGTAGGAGGCGCGGAGCGCGCCTTCGTTGGCGAGGCCGACCCGACCCGCCGAGCGGTCGGAGAGGTGGACCCCGATTGAGCCGACATGGCCGAATTCCAGCATCGCCCGCTGGTGCTCACGACCCGTGCCCAGCAGCCAGGCGCCGCCGAAGGGAAGCGGCGTGAAGGTCGCCTCCAGCAGCACGCCCTGCGGCTCCCACTGATCGACATAGAAGCTCTGCATCACGCCCTCCCAGCCGCGCACCTCCTCCTCGTAGCGGGCGCCGACCCAGCAGGCGGGGTGGATGTGGAGATTGCGGCCGAGCTGCGAGCTGCCGAGGCCCGAGCGCAGCAGCAGCTCGGGCGTGCCGAGGGCGCCGGCGGCGGCGATTACGGCCCGCCGCGCCCGCACCGTGAAGGGGCGGCTGCGGCCCTGCGCGTCGCGGGCCGAGCAGGCGACGCCGACCGCACGCCCATCGTCGACCAGCACGCGCTGTGCTTCGACCCGCACACGCACCCGCGCCCCGGCGGCGACGGCGCGGGGGAGGTAGCTGACGTGCATGCCGCGCTTGGCGTCGATCGCGCAGCCGAAGGGACAGGAGCTGCACTGGACGCAGCTGCCGGCGTTGCGGCTGATCGGGCCGGCGCTGGCGCCGAGTGCCGCCGCCCCTTCCATTGCCAGCTGGCCGTTGCGGCCCATCCGCTCGGGGTCGAGCTGGGTGACGCGGAGGAACTCCTCTGCCTCGGCGTAGTCCGGGTCGAGCCCGCCGGCCCAGGTGACGCCGTACCGGGCTCGCCAATCCTCCAGCACCGGCTCCGGGGCGCGGAAGCAGGTGCCCGAGTTGATCACGGTGGTGCCGCCGACGACTTTTGCCACCGGCACCGGGATCGGCGGCTGCCCGGAGGCGATCGTCAGGCCGGCCTCGCGGTAGATGGCGGTGATTGCCTCCAGGCGGTCGGCGGGGTAGCTGTCACGGTTGTAGTGGTTGCCGGCCTCCAGCACCAGCACGTCGAGCCCGGCCTCGGCCAGCGTCGCCGCCGCGACGGCGCCGCCGGCGCCGGAGCCGATGATCGCCACGTCGCATTCCTCGCCCTCGCCGCGGGCTTCGGTGTCGCCCAGGGTCCCCGCCGGCTCGGGCAGCGAGCCGTCCGCCAGGGCGCAGCCCGTCGCGGTTCCGACCCTGGCTTCCACCGCCGGCACGACCGCGTAGCCGAGCGTGGAGAGGACCTTGGCCAGCAGCAGCAGGTCGTGGTGGAGCGGGAAGCGCGACTTCTCGAGCCGGGCGAGGAAGTCTTCCGCGGCCTCTGGGTCGAGCCGGCTGAAGCGCCAGGGGAAGGGCGACCACTCAAAAGCGAACAGCCCCAATCGCAGCCCGAGCAGGGTGCGCGGGGCGAGCGAGCGCAGGAACGCGGCTACCGGCCCGGAGACGTCGACCTCGCGCTCGGCCGCCGGCAGGCCGTCGAGGCCCGGCGCCATCGCCGCGCAGATCGCGCTCAGGGTGCGCTGCTCAGCGGCCGAGAGCCCTGGCGGGCGCTGTCAGCCGGGCTCGGCGGGCCGGCCGATGTGACCCGCCAGCGACCAGAGGCAGAGGGCGAGGATCGCGAGGAAGCCGTCGACGAGGAAGTTGAGCAGGTAGATGAGGACCTGTTCGTCGATGACGAAGAAGCCGAGCGAGCCGAGCGAGGAGGCGGTCTTGCCGGCGGCGAGGACGAGCATCAGCGGCCGGTAGCGGACCGGGTCGGCCTGGGCGACCAGGCAGATCCCGGTGATCACCACCATGTAGGCGAAGGCGAGCGCCAGCCAGAGGTCCTCCTGCGTGTGAGGGGCGCGGTTGTGGTTGCCGAACCATTCGCCGACGTCGGAGATGACATCCAGCACCCCGCTGGGGACGGCGATAAAGAGGATGCCGACGACGGCGAAGGTGACCGCGAGCAGGCGCAGGTTGAAGACGACGAATCTCTCAGCTTGCGGTCCCTGCATTGTGCGGCGCACTCTAACTGGCTGAGCAGCCAGTCGCCGGCCTCCTAGAATCCGGCGCTGATGATCGACCGCGAGCAGGTCCTGCACGTCGCAAAGTTGGCCCGTCTCCGTCTCTCCGACGAGGAAGTCGAGCGGATGGTGGGGGAGCTCTCAGGCATCCTCGACCACGTCGACCGGATTGGCAACCTCGACCTCGAGGGGGTCGAGCCGACCTCGCACGTGGTGGCGTTGGAGAACGTGCTGCGGCCGGACGGCGCCCCCTGGCAGAGCCTGCCGCGCGACACCGCCCTCGCCCCGGCGCCCGAACCCTACGAGGGCGCCTTCCGCGTCCCCTCGCCGCAGGCGGAATGATGTCCGAGCTGCTGTCGCTCAGCGGCGTCGAGGCGCTGCGGCAGATCGATGCAGGCGAGCTGAGCGGCGACGAGTTGTTCTCGGCCTATGTGGAGGCCGCGGCGGGCGATGAGCTTGGCGCGTACCTCTGGCGCGCCGAGCCTGGTAGGCCCGGCTGTGCCGGTCACGGCGACGGGCCGCTCGCGGGGATCCCGGTGGCCGTCAAGGACATCTTCTGCACCGAGGGGGTGCCGACCACCGCCGGCTCGCGGATCCTCGAGGGTTACCGGCCGCCCTACACCGCGACCGCGGTGCAGCGTCTGACCGATGCGGGCGCCCGGGTGCTCGGCAAGACCAACATGGACGAGTTTGCGATGGGCTCCTCGAACGAGAACTCCGCCTACGGGCCGGTGCTCAACCCCTGGGACCGCGAGCGCGTTCCCGGCGGCTCCTCCGGCGGCTCGGCCGCGGTCGTCGCCGGCGGCCTGGCGCCGTGGTCGATCGGCACCGACACCGGCGGCTCGATCCGCCAGCCCGCCGCCTTCTGCGGCATCGTCGGCCTCAAGCCCACCTACGGCGCCGTCTCCCGCTACGGGATGATCGCCTTCGCCTCCTCGCTCGATCAGTGCGGACCGCTGACCCGCACCGTCAGCGACGCCGCCCTGCTGCTGGGCATCCTCCAGGGCCGCGACCCGCTCGACTCCACCTCGGTCGGGATCGACGGTGGGATCTCGCTGCCCGACCGCGAGGACCTCTCCGGCCTGCGCTTCGGCGTCCCCGCCGAGCTGGCGCGCGACGCGGTCGACAGCGGCGTCCGCACGATCTTCGAGCAGACGCTTCAGAAGATCGAGGAGCTGGGTGGCGAGATCGCCGAGGTCTCGCTGCCGAGCGCCGAGCACGGGATCTCCGCCTACTACGTGATCGCTCCCGCCGAGGCCTCTTCCAATCTTGCTCGGTACGACGGCGTCCGCTACGGGATGCGCGCCGGCGGCGACGGCGACCTGATCGAGATGTACGAGACGACCCGCTCGCAGGGTTTCGGCGCCGAGGTGAAGCGGCGGATCATGCTCGGCACCTACGCGCTCTCCTCCGGCTACTACGAGGCCTACTACGGCCAGGCGCAGAAGGTGCGCACCCGGATCGCGCAGGACTTCAGCGGCGCCTTCGAGGCGGTCGACTTCGTCGTCACCCCGACCGCGCCCTCGGTTGCCTTCAAGCTCGGCGAGAAGACCGACGACCCGCTGGCGATGTACATGAACGACTTCTTCACGGTGCCGATGAGCCTCGCCGGCATCCCGGCGATCTCGATCCCCGCCGGTCTCGCCGAGCCCGACGGCGGCGGCCCGAGGCTGCCGGTCGGCTTCCAGATCGCCGCTCCGGCCTTCGCCGAGCAGCGCCTGCTCGATGCCGCCTACGCACTGGAGCGGGGGATCGGCTTCGACGCCCGTCCGGGGGGCGCGAATGGCTGAGCTCGAGGCGGTCATCGGGCTGGAGATCCACGTCCAGCTGGCGACGCGGACGAAGATGTTCTGCGGCTGCGAGCTCTCCTTCGGCGACGAGCCGAACGTCCACACCTGCCCGATCTGTCTCGCCCACCCGGGCGTGCTGCCGGTGCCGAACGAGCAGGCGATCCGCTACGCGCTGCAGATCGGCCTGGCGCTTGAGTGCGAGATCGCACCGTGGTCGATCTTCCACCGCAAGAACTACTTCTATCCCGACAGCCCGAAGGCCTACCAGATCAGCCAGTACGACATTCCGATTTGCGGCGCCGGGCGGCTGGGGGACGTCCGCATCCACCGCGCCCACCTCGAGGAGGACGCGGCGAAGATGGTCCACGTCGGCACCTCGGGGCGGATCCACGGCTCCGGCGCCTCGCTGGTCGACTTCAACCGCGGTGGCACGCCGCTGGTCGAGATCGTCACCGAGCCGGACCTGCGCGGCGCCGCCGAAGCGGCCGAGTGGGCGCGGCTCCTGCGCGAGACGGTGCGCCAGCTCGGCGTCTCCGACGTGAACATGGAGGAGGGGAGTCTGCGCGTCGACGCCAACGTCTCGGTGCGGCCGGCGGGCAGCGAGGAGCTCGGGACCAAGACCGAGCTGAAGAACATGAACAGCTTCCGCTTCCTGCAGCGCGGGATCGAGGCCGAGTTGACCCGCCAGCGCGAGATCGTCGAGTCGGGCGGCACCGTGACCCAGGAGACGCTCCACTTCGACCCGGCCGGCGGCACGCTGACGCCGCTGCGCTCGAAGGAGGAGGCACACGACTACCGCTACTTCCCCGAGCCCGACCTGGTGCCGCTGGCGCCGACCGAGGAGATGCTGCGCGAGGCCCGCGAGGCGCTCCCCGAGCTGCCCGCGGCCAGGATTGCGCGCTACGAAGGGCTGGGGCTGGCGCCCGAGGTGGCGCTGACCCTGGCGACCGATCCGGAGACGGCGGGCTATTTCGAGCAGACGGCGGAGGCGGCGGACGGCATCGAGCCGCGGGTCGTCGCCAACTGGGTGACGGGCGAGCTCGCGGCGGCGCTGCGCCAGGCCGGGGTCGAGGGCGGCGCCACCGCCTCCAAGGTCTCGCCGCAGTTCCTCGCCGAGCTCGTGCGGCTGGTCCAGGAGAAGAAAATCTCCCACGGCAGCGGCAAGACCGTGCTGGCGAAGCTGGTCGAGGAGGGGGGAGACCCCGCCGCGATCGTCGAGCGCGAGGGCCTCGCCCAGATCTCCGGCGACGGCGAGCTGGCGGCGATCGTCGAAAAGGCGATGGCCGACAACGCCGACGCCGTCGAGAAGGTCCGCGAAGGCAACGGCAAGGCGATCGGCGCCATCGTCGGCGCCGTCATGCGCGAAACCAAAGGCCGCGCCGACGGCGGCGAGGTCAACCGCCTGATCCGCGAGCGGCTTTAGGCGTCTCGGGTAGGCTCGGGCCCGATGGGCGGGTATCTCTCGACGGAACGACCGCTGGACGAGATCACCGGCCAGTACGACCGGGTCGCCCGCTTCTACAAGGTCTTCGAGCCCCTGTACCTGATCTTCCCGGTCGCCCGCCGCAAGGCGGTGGCGGCGCTCGGGCTGAAGCCCGGCGACACCGTGCTGGAGGTCGGTGCCGGCACCGGTCGCAACTTCCCCTACCTGGTCGAGGCGGTCGGCCCGAGTGGGAGTGTGATCGCGGTCGACGCGTCCGAGGGGATGCTGCGGGAGGCTCGCAAGCTGGTGGAGCGGCGTGGCTGGTCGAATGTGTCGCTGCTGCGTCAGGACGCCGCCCATCTCCAGCTCGACCAAGACGTCGACGCCGTCCTTTTCAGCCTCAGCTACTCAGCTATGCCGGAGCCGCAACGGGCGCTCGCTGCGGCTTGGAAGCAGCTACGAGCCGGCGCTCGCCTGGCGGTGATGGATGCGGGTCTCACCGAGACGAGGCTTCGTCCCCTGCTCGATCCAATCGCTCGCCTCCTGATCAGGCTGGGCCCGGGCAATCCGTACTCGCGGCCGTGGGATGACTTGGCTCAGTACGGGCAGGTTGCCATCGAGCGGTTCATGTTCATCTACTACGTCTGCACGGTCGTCAAAGAAAAGGCCTGAGAAAGTGCTAAGCACTTTGTAACAACGTGTTACAAGCGTGCTAGGTTGGAGCAATGGCCTGGAACGTCGTCATCGCCGGAGGTGGGTTCGGGGGTGCGGCGGCCGCGCGCGAGCTGGAGCGGGTGATGCCGAGGCAGTCGGCGCGGCTGGTGCTGGTGAACGAGACCAACTTCGCGCTCTACACCCCATTTCTGCCGGAGGCGGCGGCCGGGACCTTGGAGCCGCGGCACGTGGTGACGCCGCTGCGGGACATCCTCAAGCGCACTTATCTGCGGCTCGGGGCGATCGTCGGCCATGACCCGGAGCGCAAGACGGTGACGCTGCGGGCCAAGTACGGCGAAACCGAGACGCTGCCCTACGACCAATTGCTGCTGGCACTCGGGTCGGTTTCGCGGGTGCTGCCGGTACCGGGGCTGGCCGAGCACGCGGTCGGCTTCAAGAGCCTCGCCGACGCGATCTACCTGCGCAACCACGTGATCGAGACGCTGGAGGAAGCGAACGCGACCGAGGACCCGGCTCGCCGCGAAGCGCTCCTCACCTACGTCTTCGTCGGCGGCGGCTACGCCGGGCTCGAGGCGCTGGCCGAGTTGCAGGACTTCGCCGCCGACGCGATGGACTCCTACCCGCGTGCCCGCCTCCACGGGATGCGCTGGGTCCTGGTCGAGGCGGCCGATCGCGTCCTGCCGGAGATCGATCAGCAGCTCGCTGACTACGCGCTGCGGGAGCTCCGCGGCCGCGGTATCGACATCCGCCTCGAGACGACTCTGGAGGAGGTCGGCCCCGACAGCGCCCGTCTCTCCAGCGGCGAGGTGCTGCCGACGCAAACGGTCGTCTGGACCGCCGGCGTCTCCCCGCAGCCGATTCTCAAAGAGCTGAATCTGCCGCTTGACGAGCGCGGTCGGGTCCCGGTTGACTCCTACCTGCGAGTGCAGGGCATGGATTCGGTCTGGGCGATCGGCGACTGTGCGGCGGTCCCGGACCCGAGTGGCGGCACCTCACCGCCGACGGCGCAGACCGCGGTGCGGCAGGGTCCGGTCGCCGCGCGCAATATCGCCGCCGAGCTCGGGATCGGGAGCGCTCAGCCGTACGAGTACCGCAGCAAAGCGGCCTTCGTCAATCTCGGCCGCTACAAGGCCGTCGGCAAGATCGGCGATCGCACCTTTCGCGGCTTCCCGGCCTGGTGGCTGGCTCGCACCTACCACATGAGCCAGATTCCAGGGGGTGCCCGCAAGGCGCGCGCCGTGCTCGACTGGACCGCAGGCCTGCCCTTCCGCCGCGACATCGCCGAGGTGGGCTCGATCGGCCGCCCCAAGCCGCTGGTCTGACGCGCAAGAATGGGCTCGTGCCCTACCTCATCATCGCCTCCCTCTTCGGCCTCTCGACCGCGATCATCGGTCGCGCCAAGGGGAGCTCCTTCTTCATCTGGTTCCTGATTGGGGCCGTCACGCTCGTGTTCGGCCTTGCTGCGGTCGTCCTCTACCGCCGCGACAAGGACGAACCCGAACGCCAATGCCCGACCTGCCATAAGGCGTTAAAGCTCTACGTCCAGGTTTGCCCCCGCTGCGGCACCGAGCTCTACCTGCCCGACCCGGCGGCAGTGCGCCATCCGGGCGTGCGGTAGTGGGTGGGTAGGAGCCGGGTGCCCCTCCGCTGGAGACCGTATGTCCCAGCAGGGACCAGCGAGCTTCATCGGCTTGACCCAAAGCCTCCATCGGAGGGGCACCCGGCTCCTCCCAACCCGCATCAGCTGCACGGCTGAGGGCAGCGAGGGCTGTTTCCAGCTGAAGAGCGTCTGCGGGGGCTCTGTTGGGAGGGGTAGTGGTGAGGGTCTCGCGGCACTCAACATCGAGCCATAAGCGAGATGGGCCGAGAGACCCTCACCACTACCCTCTACCGCCACGCGCTCAGCGCAGCCAGGTCCTGACGATCGCGTTGGCGAAGCCGACACCGTAGCGGAAGACCGCCGGCTTCTTGGAGTGCCCATGAAGCCGCTGTTCGACGGTGATCGGGACCTCCTTGGCGGGAATGTTGCGCTTGATCGCCTCGATCATGAACTCGGAGGTGTGGAACTGCTCCTGGCGCAGGACCAGTTGGGGGAGGACGGTGGTGCGGACGGCGCGATAGCCGTTGGAGCAGTCGGTGACGTGGGTGCGGGTGATGAAGGAGACGAGGCGGTTGAAGAAGACGATGCCGAGCTCGCGGGCGAAGTGGTTGCGGTCGGCGTGGCCGAGGACGCGGGAGCCGTGGGCGACGTCGACCTCGCCGTCGAGCACCGGCTTCACCAGCCGCTCCATCTCGTCTGGGCGGTGCTGGCCGTCGGCGTCGAGGGTGACGACGACCTCGGCGCCGGATTCGACCATCAGTCGGTAGCCGGTCCGCAGCGCCGCGCCGCCGCCGCGATTGGTGACGTGCCGCGCCACCAGCGCCCCGTGCTCGGCGGCGACGTCGCCGGTGCCGTCGCGGGAACCGTCGTCGACCACCAGCACCTCGGTCCGCACGCCGCAGACCTCGGCCGGCATCTGGTCGAGGACGACGCCGATGTTCTCCACCTCGTTGTAGGCGGGGATCAGGATCGCGACCTTGTCGCGGAAGCGCTCGGGCAGGTGGGCCTGGCGGAACTCCTCCCAGGCGAGGCCCTCGAGCGCCGCCGAGAGCTGGCGCGCGTTACGCGCCGCCTGCGAGAGCGCCCGCAGGATCAGCAGGAAGAGGATGAAGATCGCGAAGACGGCGAGGCCGAGGATGCGGCCGCCGTTGCCTTTTTCGAAGGAGAAGGCGGAGAGCACGCCGTCGACCGCTTCGGTCCCGGTGACCAGCGCCAGGCCGAGGCCGGCGATGATCAAGATCAGCACGTCGGCGTTGCGCAGCGAGTGCCGCCGCGATACCGCGTAGACGATCATCAGCGCTGCGATCAGCAGCCCGGCGCCGCGCAGCGCCGTCAGTTCGGCGGGGAAGATGCCTGCTCTGGGGACCATTCGCGATCGGAGAATATGGCCGCTACGGCCAATGAGAGGGCGAGGCCGGCAAGCGGAAAGATCAGCGTCATCAGCACCTCGTTGCGGCGCGGCGTGGCCAGGGTGACGGCACCGACGAGGGTGACGAGGACGATCGGCGCCGCCAGGGCGACGAGCTCCCACCAGCGGCGCCACAGCGCCAGCACCGCCAGGCCGGCTACGCCGAGCAGCACGAGGAGGATCTGGACGGCGCGTCCGGCGCTGGTGTCCATCGCTTCGCCGACGCCGCTGCTCCAGATCCGCCCGACCTTGCGCGCGGTCATCGCCAGGTAGCCGAGCGGGTCTTCGCCGAAGTACTTGGAGAAGTTTTCCTTGCCGATCCTGCCGAGGGCGGAGTCGCGAGGGAGGTCGGGGTAGTGGCGGGCGACGCGGTTGAAGAGAGGGGTCGGGTTGACTTCGTTGAGAGCCTGCGAGAAAGGGGGCAGGCTGCGGCCGGTCTGGCGTTCGTAGAGGATCGCCTTCACCCGCTGGTATTCGCCGTCGGCGGGGAGGAAGGTGCCGACATACAGCGCCTTGCCGCCGCCGGTCGAGATCGGCACCAGCCGGTCGAGGACGACGACGTTGCGGATCGTCCAGGGCAGGATCGGCATCACGATGGCGAAGAGGAGGACGGCGGCGCCGGCGAGGCTGAGGCGCCATTCGCGCTCGCGCCAGATCCGGATCGCGGCAAGGACGACGAAGGCGGCACCGACCAATAGGTACTCGGGCCGGAACATCGCCGTCAGGCCGAAGAGGAACCCGGGGGCGAGCCATGCCCACGTCGAGCTCCGCTCGCTCGCCCAGAGGAAGGCGAGGATCGCTGCCGGCAGCGTCAGCATCGCCGGCGGCTCGCTCATCAGCTCGCCGGTGGTGTGGAGGAAGGGGGGGTAGACGGCAACGAGAAAGGCGGCAAAAAGACCGACGAAGCGGCCACGGTCCCTGCCCAGCTTCCGGCCCAGCGCGAAGACGACGAGGATCATGGCGACGCCGAGCAGCGCCTCGACGACCCGCGCCGTCCCTTCCCGGGCGCCGCCGGTAGCGTAGAAGGCGGCCGCGTAGAGGAACGGCGCGCCCGGCGACCAGTCGCTGGAATCGCGGAATTCGGGCCCCCCGAAGCTGCCTTCTTCATATAGGGCCTTGGAGAGCGCGTAGTAGGCGTGCGAGTCGTCCGCCGGATTGGCGACCGGGTTGACGACGGCGTAGGCGCGGACGGCGAGCCCAAGCGCGGCAATCAGAGCCAGGGCGATCAGCGTCCGCTTTCCGTAGCGCTCGGGGAGGGCGCGGAGGCGCCCGGCGATCATGGTCACGGCCGCAGGCTATCCCCGCGCAGCCTGGCGACCGACCAAAGCACCCCCAGGCCGGCAAGCGCTCCCAGCTGCGGCACCAGCACGATGGTCCTCCGCGGCGAGGCGATGAAGGCGACTTGGATGAGGGTGAAGGCGGCGAAGACGGTCGCGAAGAGCACCGCCTCAAAGCTGCGCCGGGCCAGCCCGACGACGAGGCCGATTGCGGCGGCGAGCAGGAGGAGGATCTGCATCCCGCGCCAGAGCGGCAGCCGCATCACATCTCGGGCCGGAGCGGTCCATGCCAGCCAGGCCTTGCCGGCGAGGAAGCCCGCCAGGCGCAGCGGTTCATGGACCAGGGCGTGGCCGTACGCATCGACCGCCATCCCGCGCAGGGCGACATCGGCTTCCTCCCCGGGGTGCTCGCGGGCAGCCAGCAGGGCAACCGCCTGGCCGCGGTAGATCGGACCCGGCTGGGGGCCGAGCCTGCGGCCGATCCAGGGATCGCGTTCGAGCAGGACCGGGACGATCCGTTCGGGGTCCGGTCCGGCCGGGAGATAGCTGCCCTCGTAGAGGAGCTGACCGCCGCCGGTCGAGATCGGCACCAGGCGTTCGAAGACGAGGAAGTTGCGGATCGTCCAGGGCAGCACGACGAGGCAGGCGCAGCCGAGCGCGACGGCGGGCCCCCAGACGAGACTGCGGCGAAGGCGTCCCTCGCTGCGGTAGAGACGGAACAGCGCCAGCGCCGGTAGGACCGGGAGCAAGATCGAGTACTCGGGCCGCAGCATCGCCAGCGCCCCGAGCAGCAAGCCGGCGCCGACCCAGGGCAGCGGTCGCCGCGCCTCGGAGGCTCGCAGCAGGCAGAGCAGGGCCCCGGCGAGGACGGTCGTCGCCAGCGGCTCGGTCATCAGCATCCCGCCGTACTCGAGCAGGGCCGGGTAGATCGCCACCGGCACCATCGCGATCAGCCCCGCGCCGGGGCCACCCAGCCGCCTGCCGAGGAAGAAGGCGAGCGGGATCGCCAGCGAGCCGATCAGCGCGTAGACGATCCGGGCGGCCTCTTCGTTGACGCCGCCGCCGATCTCGTAGATGGCCGCGGTCAGCAGCGGCAGCCCGGGCGCGTAGTTGGAGGCGGCTTGTAGGTGGCGGTAGCCGGGCCCTTCGCCCTGCGTGAACCCCTCGCCGCGATAGAGGGCGGTGGAGATCCGTGCGTAGGCACGAGCGTCGTCGACCGGGTGGTCGGGGGCTCGGACCGCGTAGTCGAGGCGCAGTCCCAGGCCGAGCGCGAAGATGGCGAGAAAGCAGAGAGCCTTGCCACGCCCGCCGAGGCGCCTCTGAACACGCTCCGTCACGGCGGCAGTGTAAGGCCGTCACCCGGCCGGACTCAGGTACGCTGCCGCGACTTATGCGCGTTCTCATTCTCGGGGGGGACGGCTACCTGGGCTGGCCCACCGCACTCCGGTTCTCGGCCCGCGGGCACGAGGTATCCGTCGTCGACAACTTCTCCCGCCGCCGCTGGCATACCGAACACGGCACCGCCTCGCTGACCCCGATCGGCGAGCTCGACGAGCGCATCGCCGCCTGGCGCGAGGTCTCCGGCGAGCAGGTCCGCAGCTACGTCGGGGCGGTCGAGGACGGCGACTTCCTCGACGAGGTCGTCGCCGAGACCAAGCCCGAGGCGGTCATCCACTACGGCGAGCAGCCTTCGGCGCCCTACTCGATGCTCTCCCGCGAGCGCGCGGTCGAGACCCAGTACACGAACGTGATCGGCAATCTCAACCTGCTCTTCTCGATGCGCGAACACGTCCCGGATGCGCACCTGGTCAAGCTCGGGACGATGGGCGAGTACGGCCAGCCCAACATCGACATCGAGGAGGGCTACATCGAGATCGAGCACAAGGGCCGCAAGGACACGCTGCCCTACCCGAAGCTGCCGGGCTCGCTCTACCACTGCTCCAAGGTCCACGACTCGACCAACATCCACTTCGCCTGCCGCACCTGGGGCCTGCGCGCGACCGACCTCAACCAGGGCGTCGTCTACGGGATCGAGACCGACGAGACCGTCCAGGACGAGCGCCTGATCACCCGCTTCGACTACGACGAGCTCTTCGGCACCGTCCTCAACCGCTTCTGCGTGCAGGCGGTGATCGGCCATCCGCTCACGGTCTACGGCTCCGGCGGCCAGACCCGCGGCTTCCTCAACATCCGCGACACGCTGCAGTGCGTCGAGCTGGCCGTCCTCAACCCGGCCGAGCGCGGCGAGATGCGCGTCTACAACCAGTTCACCGAGCAGTACTCGGTCCTGGAGCTGGCCGAGCTGGTGAAGGAGGCGGGCGAGCACCTCGGTTACTCGGTCGCGATCGACCACGTCGACAACCCGCGGGTCGAGAAGGAAGAGCACTACTACAACGCGATCCACACCAAGCTGCTCGACCTCGGCCTCGAGCCGACGCTGCTGGGCGAGGAGCTGGTCGAGTCGATCATCCACGCGATCGAGCGCCACAAAGGCCGCGTGATCGAGACCGCGATCGACCCCAAGACCCGCTGGAACCCGGCCAAATCCACCGCCGGCCAGGCCTAGCGTCGCTGGTACCATCGCCAGTTCCTATGCGAGCTGCCGACACGCTGATCGAATCCCTCAAGGCCGAGGGCGTCAAGGACGTCTTCGGCATCCCCGGCGGGGCCAACCTGCCGACCTACGACGCCCTGGTCGACGCGGACTTCCGCCACGTCCAGGTGCGCCACGAGCAGGGCGGCGGCCACGCCGCCGAGGGATACGCCCAGGCCTCCGGCCGCGTCGGCGTCGCCTTCGCCACCTCCGGCCCCGGTGCCACCAACCTCGTCACCGCGATCGCCGACGCGATGATGGACTCGGTCCCGACCGTCTTCATCACCGGCCAGGTGCGGACCGAGCTGATCGGCACCGACGGCTTCCAGGAGGCCGACATCCTCGGCGCCACGCTGCCGTTCGTCAAGCACTCCTTCCAGGTGACCGACGCGCGGCAGATCCCCGAGTACGTCCACCAGGCCTTCCACGTCGCCTCAACCGGGCGGCCCGGACCGGTCCTGCTCGACGTTCCGCAGGACCTCTCCCGCGCCGACATCGACTACGAGCCGCGTACGGAGCCGGTCGAGCTGCCCGGCTACAAGCCCTCGACCGAGGGCAACATCAAGCAGGTCCGGATCGCCGCCAAGGCGCTGGCGAACGCGCGCCGGCCGATCTTCTACACCGGCGGCGGCGTCGTCAACGGCAACGCCTCCGAGGAGCTGCGCGAGCTCGCCGCCTCCGACCGCTTCCCGGTCACCTCGACCCTGATGGGCCTCGGCGCCTTCCCGGCCTCGCACGAGAACTGGCTGGGGATGCTCGGCATGCACGGCACCTGGGCCGCCAACCACGCGATGGACAAGGCCGACCTGATCGTCGCCATCGGCGCCCGCTTCGACGACCGCATCACCGGCAAACTCGACCAGTTCGCCCCGCACGCCAAGGTCATCCACATCGACATCGACCCGGCGGAGATCTCGAAGAACGTCGGCGCCCACATCCCGATCGTCGGCGACGTCAAGCAGGTGCTGCCGAAGCTGACCCGCGAGTACCGGGCGCTGCAGACCGACTCCTCGCGCCTCGACGAGTGGTGGACGACGCTGCGCGGCTGGCAGGAGGCGCACCCACTCTACTACGACGAATCGAGCGACCGGGGCGGCGAGATCAAACCCCAGTTCATGATCAGGGCGATGCACCGCGCCACCCAGGGCGACGCGATCATCACCTCCGACGTCGGCCAGCACCAGATGTGGGCGGCGCAGTACTACGGCTTCGACAAACCGCGGCGCTGGATCAACTCCGGCGGCCTCGGGACGATGGGCTTCGGCCTGCCGAGCGCGATCGGCGCCAAAGTCGCCTGCCCGGACGAGCAGGTCGTCTGCCTCGGCGGCGACGGCAGCCTGATCATGAACGTCCAGGAGCTCGCGACCTGCGTCACCGAGAACGTGCCGGTGAAGGTCTTCCTCATGAACAACGGCTACATGGGCATGGTCCGCCAGTGGCAGGAGCTGTTCTGGGACCGCCGCTACAGCTCGGTCGAGATGGGCGCCAGCCCCGACTGGGTGAAGCTGGCCGAGGCCTTCGGCGCCAAGGGCATGCGCTGCGAGGACTCGGCCGACCTCGAGGAGCAGATGGTGGCGGCGCTGGAGCACGACGGCCCGGTCCTGCTCGACGTCCGCGTCGCCCAGGAAGAGAACTGCTACCCGATGATCCCGCCGGGCAACGCCGCCCGCGACATGGTCGAGGCGCCGAGGGGGGCGGTGCGCTGATGGAGGCGGGGACCCCGCAGGCGGTCAAACTCGAGGACCTGCACGTCCCTGGCCAGCTCAGCGGCCGTAAGCACATCCTTTCGATCATGGTCGAGAACAAGCCGGGCGTGCTGGCGCGCGTCGCCGGGCTCTTCTCCCGCCGCGGCTTCAACATCGACACGCTGGCCGTCGGGCCGACCGACGACCCGAGCGTCTCGCGCATCACCCTGACGCTGGACGGAGCGGTCCACCCGATCGACCAGGTGACCAAGCAGCTGCACAAGCTGGTCAACGTGCTGAAGATCCGCGACATGGAGCCGGAGGAGACGGTGGCACGGGAGATGGCGCTTTTCAAGGTCTCCTCGGCGGTCGAGAACCGGGCCGAGATCATCCAGTTCGCCGAGATCTTCCGGGCGAAAATAGTCGACGTGGCACGGCGGACGATGACGATCGAGGTGACCGGCTCCGCCGACAAGATCGAGGCCTTCGAGCGGATGGTGAGGCCGCACGGGCTAGTCGAAATGGTGCGCACGGGGGAGATCGCGATAGGTCGTGGTCACGACTAGTGACCTCCTCGGCGCGCTGAGCAAGGCCGCCGCAAGGGGACGACGCACCCTCGTAAGCGTCACCAGGGAGGTCGAGGTCGCCGACCCCGCCGCGACCGTGTTCGCTTCGCGGTTGGCCTCCGACCGCTGGTTCTGCTGGGAGCAGCCCGACCGCGGTTTCGCGCTGGCGGGGCTGGGGGTCGCGCACGAGGCGACCTCGCGCGGCGAGGGCCGGTTCGCCGAGGTGGCCGAGGAGTGCCAGCGGGTCGGTCGCGGCGCCGTCTTGGAAGAGCCGCGCGGGCTGCCGGCAGGCGCGGGCCCGGTCTGGCTCGGCGGCTTCGCCTTCGACCCCGACGGCGGCTCGACCCCGACCTGGTCTTCCCTCGCGCCGGCCTCGCTGGTGCTGCCCGAGGTCTCGATCTGCCGCAGCGGCGAGCGCGCCTTCCTCACCGTCAATGCGATCGTCGGGCCGGGGGAAGAGACCGAGCGGCTGGGGGAGAGGCTCGGCGCCCGCCTCGTCGGCCTCCGCATGGACGCGCCGCTGCCGCTGCTCGACCCGCACCCGACCTCCCACGCCGAGATCCGCAGCGCCCGCCCGCCGCGCGAGTTCGAGGCCGCGGTCGAGGGGGCGACAGCCCGGATCGAGAGCGGCGAGTTCAGCAAGGTCGTGCTGGCGCGCGAGGTGATCGTCAGCGCCGCCGCCGCGCATGACCCCGCCCCTCTGTTCGGCGCCATGCGCGAGCAGTTCCCGGCCTGCTTCTGCTTCTGCTGCGGGACGCCGGAGGCCGCCTTCATCGGCGCCAGCCCCGAGCTCCTGGTCCGGCGCGCCGGCGCCGGCGTCTCCACCGTCGCCCTCGCCGGCTCGACCCGCCGCAGCTCCGACCCCGCCGTCGACGACCACCTCGGCGAGCAGCTGCTGCGCAGCGACAAGAACCGCCGCGAGCAGCGGATCGTCGCCGAGCGGATCGTCCGCGCCCTGCGCCCGCACGCGGTCTGGGTCGAGGCTGCGGCCGAGCCGGAGATCGTCAAGGTGGCGAACATCCAGCACCTGGCGACGCCGGTGATCGCCCAGCTCGCCGAACCGCACTCGGCGATCGAGATGGCCGGTCTCCTGCACCCGACTCCCGCGGTCGGCGGCGAGCCCTGGCCTGCGGCCGGCGCCGCGATCGCCGACCTCGAGGGCATGGACCGCGGCTGGTACGCCGCCCCCGTCGGCTGGATGGACGCCACCGAGGACGGCGAATTCTGCGTCGCCCTCCGCAGCGCCCTCCTCCGCGACCGCGAGGCCCACCTCTTCGCCGGCGTCGGCGTAGTGGCCGGCTCTGATCCGGCAGCCGAGCTGGAGGAGACCGAGGTCAAGCTGGGGGCTTTGTTGCCCCTCTTGGCGGAATAGGGCCGGGAGACACTCGACGGACAACAGCGGGGAGGGTCCGTCGAGTGTCTCCCGGCCCTATTTGCGAAGCGCGGTGATTGCCCGGTGGACTTGCTGGGTCAGCTGCCGGTGGACTTCGACGTTGGTCTTGCGATCGGTCTTTACCTCGACCAAGCCCGTCCCTGCCTCCAGAGCGGCGGGTAGGTCGGCGAGCGACTCGATCCGGAGGTGGGGGAGGTCGAAGAGGGCGGCGGCTTTGGCGGTGTCGACGCCGCGGGGGGTGCCGAGGAGGGCCTCGAACTCGTCACTGGGCATCGCCGCCTCCTGGGGGAGGAAGTGGAAGATGCCGCCGCCGCCGTTGTCGATGACGACGATGCGGACGGGGGTCTCGACCTCGCGGAGGGCGGCGAGACCGCCGATGTCGTGGAGGAGACCGAGGTCGCCGGTGACGATCGTGGTCGGGCGGCCGGAGGCTCGGGCGGCGCCGATCCCGGAGGAGACGAGGCCGTCGATCCCGTTGGCGCCGCGGTTGGAGAGGAAGAGGACATCGGTGTCGTCGGGGGCGAGGAAGGTCTCCTGGTCGCGGATCGGCATGCTGGAGGCGGTGTAGACGAGGTCGCCGTCGCGGTGGGCGGCGCCGAGGGCGCGGTGGAGGGCTGGCTCGCTGACCTCCCCGTCCGGGCGCAGCGCATCCGCGAGCGCCGCCTGCGCCGCCGCCTCGGCCGCGAGCCAGCGCTCCGGCACCGGCCGTTCGCGGCCTTCCAGCCCTTCCAGCCGCGTGGCCCAGCCGGAGGCGAGCTCGGTCGGGTCGGCCCGGAGGATCGCCGCCGCCCGGTTCGTCGGCTCGTTCCAGCCGCCGCGGGGATCGACGACGATTTCGTCGGCGCCACTCGCCGCCAGCCAGGTCCGCAGCGGCTTGCTGGTCGGCATCTCGCCGAAGCGCAGCACGAAGTCGGGGACCACCGAGCGGGCGAAGTGCCCTTCGCGCAGCAGCAGGTCGTAGGCGGCGACGACATGGGAGCGGTCGTGCGGCCCGCAGCGCAGCTGCGAGGTCGGGTCGGCGAGGATCGGGAAGCCAGAGACGCGGGCGAGGTGGGCGAGCGGCTCGCGCAGCTCGGGGTCGAGCTGGCGGCCGGCGACGATCGCGCCGGAGATCGCGTCGCCGATGTGGGCGGCCATCTCGTTGAGGAGGAAGACCGAGGGCTCGAGGTCGATCCGCGTCACCGCCGTCAGCGGCCGCCCGTCGCGGCCCTCCAGCGCCAGCTCATCGGTCGCGGTCACCGCGCCCTCGACGGGCACCGGCGCCAATGGCTCGCGCCAGGGCAGGTTGAGGTGGACAGGCCCTGGCCGCGTCTCGCCTCGCGCCGCAGCCAGCGCCCGACAGGCGACCGAGCGGTAGTGGAGGAGCCCCTCGTCATCGGCCGCGTGCGTCCCGACTTCGCAGAACCAGCGCACCGAGCTGCCGAAGCTCTTGATCTGGTCGATCGTCTGCCCGGCGCCGATCCCGCGCAGCCCGGGTGGCCGGTCGGCGCTCAGCACCAGCAGCGGCACCGCCGATTCATCGGCCTCGCAAACGGCGGGGTGGTAGTTGACCAGCGCCGTCCCCGAGGTGCAGAGCAGCGCCACCGGCTCACCGCTCGCCTGCGCCGCCCCCAGCGCGAAGAAGCCGGCCGAGCGCTCGTCGACGATCACGCTGACCTCGATCTCCGACTGCCGCCACAGCGCCACCCCCAGCGGCGTCGAGCGCGAGCCGGGGGAGATCACCGCCAGCCGCAGCTCTCCGCGCGCAAGCTCCTCGGCGAAGGCGGAGGCGAGGGCGGTGTTGGCGTTGGTGGGGTCCATGGGGTGGCGTGTCACTTTTGTTCGGCAGTCTCGAACAAACTCGACATGTGCAGGCTAAATGCGGTGCGCCTGCAGCGCTTCCTCGTCGATCTCGACCCCGAGGCCGGGACCGGGGGGGAGATGGAGCAGCCCGTCGCGCAGCTCGCACTCGACGGAGGCGACGGTCGAGGCGAACAGCCGCTGGGTGGCGAGACCGTGGGCCAGCTCCAGCCGCTCGGGATGCTCGGCAAGGCTGAGCGCAACCTGCGCTCCCGCCGCAATTCCCACCGGACCGTCGAGGGCGCTGGTGATGAAGGCGGGGAGGACGTCAGCGATCGCCAACGCCTCCTCCGGACCGCCGACCTTGGAGAGCTTGATCCCCGTGTAGGCGCAGGCACGCAGAGCCACCGCCTCCTCCGCCTCGTCGAGGCTCGCAACGCTCTCGTCGGCGGCGAGCGGAATCGACGTGTTCGCCGCGAGCTCCGCCATCTCCTCCAGCGTCGCCACCGGTTGCTCCGCGAGCTCGATCCCGAACGGCTCGAGTTCGGATAGCCGCTCCTTGGCGGTCTCAAGGTCCCAAGCCGCGTTCACATCAACCCGGATCCGCGCCGAATCTCCAACCGCCTCCCGCACTGCCCGCACCTGCTCGACATCTCCCAATCCGCGAGACCGCGAGGACCGTCGCATATCGACGCTTTTCGCGGTCTCGGCGCCGAGCTTCAGCTTGAAGGTCGTGAAGCCGTCGGCCGCCCAGCGTTCCGCATCGGCCGCAACGCCTGAGGGCTCGTCAGCGACCAGGGTCGCATTGCAGGCGAATGATTCGTTGCCGGCGCCCGTGGCGTCGGGGCTCGTCTCAGTCCCCGCCCTCCTACCCAGCAAATCCGCCCGCGCCGTAGCCACCGCACATCGAGCCGGCGCGGACAGTCCCTCGCCCTCCCAGTCTTCTCCAGCCCCCAATTGCTCCGACCACCCCTCCAGCTCCCGCACCACCTGCGCCAGCCCAGGCCCGCCCCGCAGCGACAACGGCACCGCTTCGCCCAGCCCCACAACCCCGTTCTCATCCCGCAATCGCAGCAGCACCATCTCGCGCTGCTGCAGGACCCCGCGTGCGGTCACGTAGCGCTGCTTGAACGGCAGCGCGTAGGGGATGACCTCAACCGAGCTGAGGCGCATGCCTCACCCTCTCACTTATCTGGCGCCGTGTCCGGCACTAGGCCGAGATCAGCAGCCCGGCGGTGACGAGCAGGCTGTAGACGCCGAGCAGCGCCCCGGTCGCGGCCAGCACCCCGTTCAGCGCCGGGCCGTCACGCCGCTCCTGCAGGGTGCGGGTGGGGCGGATCGCCATCGGCGCCGCCAGCAGTCCGATCAGCGGCAGCGCGCTCGCTTCTCCCGCCACCAACGCGATCGGCAGGACGGCGAACGCCCCCAGGATCAGCAGCCGGTAGAGGTTCACCGCCGCCTCGCGGCCGATCCGCACCGCCAGCGTGTTCTTGCCGGCACGGCGGTCGGTCTCGAGGTCCCGCACGTTGTTGACAACGAGGATCGCCGTCGCCAGGAAGCCGACCGAGATCGAGAGACCGAGCGGCAGCGCGTCGAGGTGCTCCAGCTGCACGAAGTAGGAGCCGTTGACCGCCACCAGGCCGAAGAAGATGAAGACGAAGACCTCGCCGAAGCCCTCGTAGCCGTACGGGCGCGGCCCGCCGGTGTAGAGGACGCCGGCGGCGATCGAGAAGACGCCGATCACGATGATCGCCCAGCCCGCCACGGTCGCCAGGTAGATGCCGCAGGCAACCGCCACCGCGAAGGCGATCCAGGTCGCCCGCAGCACCCGCTGAGGCGTTACCAGCCCGCTCGCCGTCACCCGCACCGGCCCCAGCCGATCGGCGGTGTCGGCGCCGCGCTTGGCGTCGGAGTAGTCGTTGGCGAGGTTGGTGCCGATCTGGATGAAGATCGAGCCGACGAGGGCGGCCACGAACGCGCCCCAGCGCGGCAGGTGCCCGAGCCACTGCACGGCCGCCGCGGTCCCGACCAGGACCGGCGCGATCGCCGCCGGCAACGTCCGCGGCCGCGCCGCCATCAGCCAGATCCTCATCGCGAACCTCCCGCGCGCCGCGCGTTCATGCGCGCCTCGGGAACTTGTCGAACTCCGGCGCCCGTCTTTCCTTGAACGCCTCGCGCCCCTCGGCTGCCTCTTCGCTGCCGTAGAAGAGCAGGTTGGCGTCGTGCGCCAGCTGCTGGATGCCGGCGTAGCCGTCCTCGTGGGCGTTGAAGCTGGCCTTGACCAGGCGCAGCGCGAAGGGGGAGAGGGCGAGCATCTCGCGGCACCAGGCGACCGTCTCGCGCTCCAGCTCGGCGAGCGGCACTACCGTGTTCACGAGCCCCATCTCCAGCGCCTCCTCGGCGCCGTACTGGCGGCAGAGCAGCCAGAACTCCTTCGCCTTCTTGGTCCCGACCAGGTCGCGGAGCAGCGAGGCGCCGAAGCCGCCATCCCAGGAGCCGACCCGCGGTCCGGTCTGACCGAAGACGGCGTTGTCGGCGGCGATCGTCATGTCGCAGCAGACATGGAGGATGTGGCCGCCGCCGATCGCATAGCCGGCGACCATCGCCACCACCGGCTTCGGCAGCCGCCGCATCTGCACCTGCAGGTCGGTGACGTGGAAGCGTCCCACCGAGGCCCCCTCCGGCATGTAGCCGGTGTCGCCGCGGACGGTCTGGTCGCCACCCGAGCAGAACGCCCGCTCGCCCTCGCCGGTGAGGACGATCACGCCGACCTCGGGGTCCTCGCGCGCCAGCTCCAGCGCGGCGGAGACCTCGATCAACGTCTGCGGCCGGAAGGCGTTGAGGACGTCGGGCCGATCGATCGTCACCTTGGCGATCCCGCCGGCGGTCTCGTAGCGGATGTCTTCGTAGTCGCCGGGACCGGCGGTCCACTCGATCGGCGCGTACAGGGTCTCTTCAGGCGGAGCCTGTTTGTGGCGTTTGGGCATGATGGGGACGATATCCCGCCGATGAAGCTCGACGACTGGCTAGCGCAGAGGTCCCTCAGCTGTCCCGACCGGACGGCGCTGGTCGCCGACGGCGCCGAGATGACCTACGCCGAGCTGGAGGCCGAGGCGACCTGGGTGGCGCGCCGGCTGGCCGCGATGGGGGTGCGGCGCGGCTCGACCGCGGCGCTGACGATGCATCCGCGCCGCGAGCAGGTGGTGCTGCTGCACGCGCTGCTGAAGGTCGGCGCGGCGCTGCTGCCCCTGGGCCCGCGGCTGACCGCGGCCGAGCGGGCGGCGGTCGTCGAGACCGTCGAGCCGATCATCGACCTCGACGACCCCGGCCAGCTGACCCAGACCGAGGCCGACCTGCCGCTGCTGGGCGAGCACGACATGGACGACATCTGCTGCCGGGTCCTGACCAGTGGCAGCACCGGCTCGCCGCGCCCGGTCGCCCTCAGCTACGGCAACTTCCTCTGGAACGCGGTCGCCTCCGGCTTCAACATCGGCGTCCTGCCGGAGGACCGCTGGCTCTGCTGCGTGCCGCTCAGCCACATCGCCGGCCTGGGGATCGTCATGCGCAGCGTCATCTACGGGACGACCGCGGTCGTCCACGACGGCTTCGACGTCGACCGGGTGGCGGCGGCGCTGGACAACGACGGCATCACCGTCGTCTCGCTGGTGACGACGATGCTGACCCGGCTGCTCGAGGCCGGCGCCGACCTCTCCGGACCGAGGGCGATCCTCGTCGGCGGCGGGCCGGTGCCCGAGGAGCCGCTGGAAGAGGCGATCGCCCGGGGCGCCACGGTCGTCCAGACCTACGGCCTGACCGAGACCTGCTCGCAGGTGACGACGCTGGCCCCGGCCGACGCCCGGCGCAAGCTGGGCTCGGCGGGGCGGCCGCTGCTGACCACGCACCTGCGCATCCAGGACGGCGAGATCCTGATCCAGGGCCCGACCGTCGCCCCCGGCCGTGCCGACGCCGACGGCTGGCTCCACACCGGCGACCTCGGCCACATCGACGAGGAAGGCTTCCTCTACGTCCAGGACCGGATCGACGACATGATCGTCAGCGGCGGCGAGAACGTGGTCCCGGCCGAGGTCGAGGAGGTGCTGCTGCGCCACCCGGAGGTGGCCGACGCGGCGGTGATCGGCCGCGAGGACCCGGAGTGGCAGCAGGCGGTGACCGCGGTCGTCGTGCTGGAGAGCGGTTCTGAGGCGACGCCGGACGAGCTGCGCCGCCACTGCGCCGAGTCGCTGGCCGCCTTCAAAGTGCCGAAGCGGGTGGAGCTGGCCTCGGCGCTGCCGCGAACGCCCTCGGGCAAGCTGATGAGGCGCGCGCTCAGGTAGCCTGCCCCGCCATGCGAACCGACGACATCTTCACCGACAAAGACGCTGACCTGAGCAAGCTCGACGGCAAGACCGTCGCCATCCTCGGCTACGGCTCGCAGGGTCACGCCCACGCCCTCAACCTCAAGGACTCCGGCGTCGAGGTGGTCGTCGGCCTCCGCCCCGATTCCTCCAGCCGCGCCAAGGCCGAAGGGGCGGGGCTCGAGGTGCTCGACATCGCCGAAGCCGCCAGCCGCGGCGAAGTGGTGATGATCCTGGTGCCGGACGAGAAACAGGGCGAGGTCTGGCGCGAGGAGATCGCCGACGGGATCGCCCCGGGCAACCTGCTGCTCTTCGCCCACGGCTTCGCGATCCACTTCGGCGAGATCGAGCCGCCGCCGGGCGTCGACGTCGGCATGGTCGCGCCGAAGGGCCCGGGCCACCTGGTCCGCCGCCAGTACGAGGAAGGCAGCGGCGTGCCCTGCCTGATGGCCGTCCACCAGGACGCCAGCGGCGACGCCCACGACCTCGTCCTCGCCTATGCCTCCGGGATCGGCGGCGGCCGCGCGGCGGTGATCGAGACGACCTTCAAGGACGAGTGCGAGACCGACCTCTTCGGCGAGCAGGCGGTCCTCTGTGGCGGCGCCTCGGAGCTGGTCCGCGCCGGCTACGAGACCCTGGTCGAGGCCGGCTACGACCCACGCCTCGCCTACTTCGAGTGCTTGCACGAGCTGAAGCTGATCGCCGACCTGATGTACGAAAAGGGCATTCAGGGCATGCGCTACTCGATCTCCAACACCGCCGAGTACGGCGACATGACCCGCGGCAAGCGGGTGATCGGCGAGGAGTCCCGCGCGGCGATGAAGCAGATCCTCTCCGAGATCCAGTCGGGCGAGTTCGCCAAAGAGTGGATCGCCGAGAACCGCGCCGGCGGCGAGTCGTTCGACCGCATGCGCAAGGAGGCGGCCGGGCACGAAATCGAGGAGGTCGGCCATGACCTCCGCGACCTCATGCCCTGGATCGACCAGGGATTTAAAGACACCAAGTAACCACGCAAGTGCGCGATCGAGCACCGAGGCGCGACTTCGGTCTGATCGCGTAGGCTCGCCGCCGATGGATTTGGCTGTGACTTTCCTCGGGACGGGGGGCTCGGTGCCCTCGGCGCGGCGCTCTACGGCGAGCGTGTTGGTGAGCCGTGGGGGGGAGCGGCTGCTCTTCGACTGCGGGGAAGCGACGCAGCGGCAGATGCAGCGGTCGCTGGGGCTGGTGCAGGCGGATGAGATCTACCTCACTCATTTCCACGCCGATCACGTGCTGGGGCTGCCGGGGCTGCTGAAGACCTACGACCTGACCGACCGGCGGGTGCCGCTGAAGATCTACGGGCCGCCGGGGCTGACCGAGCTGTTCCAGGTCTTCTCGCCGCTGGTCGGGCGGCTCAAGTTCACGGTCGAGCTGGTCGAGCTCAAACCTGGCGAGCCCGTTCCCCACGACGACTACGAGGTGCGGCCGTTCGAAGCCGCCCATGGCACCCGCGCGCTCGGCTACGCGCTGGTCGAGGACGAGCGGCCCGGGCGCTTCGACCCCGACGCGGCGGCGGCGGCGGGCGTGCCGGAAGGCCCGGCCTACGCCGCCCTGCAGCGCGGCGAGACGGTCGAGGGCGAAGCCGGCCCGGTCACGCCCGATCGGGTGATGGGGCCGAGCCGACCGGGTCGCACGATCGTCATCACCGGCGACACCGCGCCGAGCCCGGCCACCGTCTCCGCCGCGGCCGACGCCGATCTCCTCATCCACGACGCGAGCTTCGCCGAGGAGGAGGTGCAGCGGGCCGCCGAGACCGGCCACTCGACCGTCGGCCAGGCCGCCGCCGTCGCCGCCGAGGCGCACGTGAAGCTGCTCGCCCTCGTCCACATCTCCTCCCGCTACCACGTCGGCACGGTGATCGAGGAGGCAAAAGAGGTCTTCGAGCCGACCGTGGCCCCGCGCGACTTCGACCAGATCGAGCTGCCCTTCCCCGAGCGCGGCGAGCCGCGGCTGGTCCCGAACGGCGCAAGGGAAGAAACCCCCAGAGCCGATCCTCAGGAGTAGAGGGGCTTGCCTTCCGTCAGGGTCAAGTAGAGAGCGATGAGGCTGCGGACGAAGTCCTGGGCGCCGATCACCGCCATACCCCAGACGATCCCGAGCGGGACCCTCGATTTGAATTCGACCGAAAAGAGAAGCAGGGGGGCCACGATCGCCCCGACGAAGGTGAAGAGGGTGAAGAGGACGGGGTCGAAGCCGCTGCCGTCGTCGTCTGCGCCGCCCCCGACCTTCTGGCGACAGCGATAGAACGGCGCCTCGAGCACGACCACGGCAGCAATCAGGGTCAAGCCGAACGCCCAGCCGTCTCCGAACCTTTCGTTTCCCACTAGCAGCACGTAGATCGGGGGGACCACCAGTAGACACGCCCCGAAGAGCGCGAGAGCCCTGCCGCGAGCCCCTCCGAGCTTGAAGAAGCAGGCGATGCAATCGAAGGTCAGGGCAGCTATGTCGAGGCGATAGAGCACGAACCTCTGCCGGAGCACACCGTTATCCTAGGCTCGATGGAGGCCGTGGGTTGGTTGTTGATCGTCGGGGCTGTCATCGCGATTGCCGTCGCACCCGCCTTTCCCAGGGTCAGGCGCCTCCTCGGCTTGAGCAGCGACAGCCCAGAGGCGCGAGCGGTGCGCAGATACCTGCGCTTCGGAAGGTCGGGTGGAGGCGACCCTAGGGAAGGCGGTCCGCCGATAGGAACGAGCAGCTGACGATGCCAAAGGCCTGGGAAAGCTGATCAACGACTGGGCTGTCCTCGCCATGGGCACGCCCCGTCTGCGGCGGAAGGACAAATGGCTGCTTGTCCGGGCCGGCGGGACTCCGTGGTGTAAACGGGGACCTCTCTCCCGGTTCGTCCCGATCCGGTGCTATGTTCTCCGCGTCCTTTAACCAGGTCCCGCGAGGCCAGGAAGGAAGCGAAGCGAAGTGAACGAGAGTGTCGTGCTGGAGCACGACGATTTGAGCCGGACGCTGCGGCGGATTGCCCACGAGATCGCCGAGAAGAACCCCGATGCGGAGCGCCTTGCGGTTGTCGGCATCCACACCCGCGGAGCTGTGCTGGCCCGCCGCCTCCACGCCTTCCTCGAGGAGCTGACCGGCGCCGAGTTGCCGATCGGCGACATCGACATCTCCTTCTACCGCGACGACGTCGGCGCCAAGGCGCCCTCCTCGCCGGTCGTCCACGCCTCCCACATCGACTTCGACCTCAGCGAGCGCACCGTCGTCCTCGTCGACGACGTCCTCTACACCGGCCGCACCGTTCGCGCCGCGATCGAGGCCCTCTTCGACTACGGCCGGCCGCTGCGGGTGCAGCTCGCCGTCCTCTGCGACCGCGGCCACCGCGAGCTGCCGATCCGCCCCGACTACGTCGGCAAGAACCTGCCGACCGCCCCCGGCGAGCGGGTCAACGTCCGCCTCGAGGAGGTCGACGGCGCCGACGAGGTGACGATCTCCGAGCAGGCCCCGATGGAGGCGATCTGATGAAGCACCTGCTCTCGATCGAGCAGCTCTCCCGCGAGGAAATAGAAGCGATCCTCGACCGTGCCGAGAGCTTCGCCGAGGTCGGGCGACGCGACATCAAGAAGGTCCCGACCCTGCGCGGCCGCACCGTCGTCTCCCTCTTCTACGAGGCGAGCACCCGCACCTCCAGCTCCTTCGACCTTGCCGCCAAGCGCCTCTCCGCCGACCTCGTCTCGGTCAAGGCCGCCGGCTCCTCGGTCGAGAAGGGCGAGTCGCTGAAGGACACCGTCGCGACCCTCTCCGCCTACGACCCCGCCGCGATCGTCATCCGCCACCCCTACGCCGGCGCCGCCCAGATGGTCGCGGGTTGGACCGCCGCCGCGGTCGTCAACGCCGGCGACGGCAAGCACGAGCACCCGAGCCAGGCCCTGCTCGACGTCTACACCCTGCGCCGCCGCCTCGGCTCGCTGCAGGGCGTCCGCATCTGGATCGTCGGCGACGTCCTCCACAGCCGCGTCGCCCGCTCCAACCTGGTCGCCTTCGGCAAGATGGGCGCCGAGGTCACCGTCTGCGGCCCGCCGACCCTGATCCCGCGCGGGATCGAGGAGCTCGGCTGCGATGTCTCCCACTCGCTGGAGGGGATCGAGGAGGCGGAGGTCGTCTATGCGCTGCGGATGCAGAAGGAGCGGATGAGCGAGAGCTTCGTCCCCTCGCTGCGCGAGTACGCCGCCATCTTCCAGATCGACACCCGCCGCCTCAGCCCGCGCCAGCTGCTGATGCACCCCGGCCCGGTCAACCGCGGCGTCGAGCTCTCCGGCGAGGCGATCGACTCGCCGCAATCGCTGATCGCCGAGCAGGTCGCCGCCGGCCTGGTGGTGCGGATGGCGATCCTCTACGAGCTGCTCGCCGGCGGCGAGTCCGCCCCGGCCGGCGAGGGCGAAGGCAGTAGACCGACCCCCATAGGGACCCCCGCGTGAGCCTCACCGACGTCCTCGACGTACGCCCCGGCGAGGACGCACACCTGGTCCTGCGCCGGGCGACGGTGCTCGACCCGGTGGTGGGAATCGACTCGGTCCACGATGTCGTCGTCCGCGACGGCAAGATCGCCGCCCTCGCCGCGCCCGGCGAGGCCGAGACCGACGGCGCCGAGGTGGTCGAGGGCGAGGGCCTGCATGTCTTCCCTGCTTTCTTCGACCCGCACGTCCACCTTCGCACCCCCGGCCACGAGCACAAGGAGGACATTGAGACCGGCACCCGCGCCGCCGCCGCCGGCGGCTACTGCGGGATCCTGGCGATGGCCAATACCGAGCCGCCGGTCTCCACGCCCGCCGACATCACCTCCCTGCGCGAGCAGGCGCGCGCCGGCGCCTCGATCCCGGTCGGCTTCCTCGCCACCGTCACCCGCGACATGCAGGGAACCGAACTGACCGAGATGGTCGAACTGCGCGAGGCCGGCGCGATCGGCTTCTCCGACGACGGCCTGCCGATCGCCGACGCCGGGGTCATGCGCCGCGCCCTCCAGTACCAGCACCTCTGCGGCGGCAACATCGCCCTGCACGAGGAGGACCCGCGCCTCTCGATGGGCGGCGCGATGCACGAGGGCCCGGTCTCGGCCGCGCTCGGCCTCGCCGCCATCCCCTCGGTCTCGGAGTCGACGCTGGTCGCCCGCGACGCCGCCCTGGCCGGCTACGAGAATGCCCGCATCCACGTCCAGCACCTCTCCGCCGCCGAGTCGGTGGAGATCGTTCGCGCCGCCAAGGCGGCCGGGGTGCAGATCAGCGCCGAGGCCAGCCCGCATCACCTCTGCCTCACCGACGAGGAGGTGCGCAGCCTCGACCCCCATCGCTTCAAGATGAACCCGCCGCTGCGCGAAGAGCGCGACCGCCAGGCGCTGATCGAGGGCCTGCGCGACGGCACGATCGAGTGCATCGCCACCGACCACGCGCCGCATCAGCCGGAGGAAAAGGACGTGCCCTTCGAGCAGGCCGCGTTCGGGGTGACCGGCCTCGAGACCGCCTTCGCGGCGCTCCACACCGACCTGGTCCTGCCCGGCGTGATCGACCTCGGCCTCCTGGTCGAGCGGATGGCCGGCGGCGCCGAGCCCTTCGACCTCGCGCGGCCCAGCCTGGAGCCGGGCGCGGAGGCCAACGTCGTCCTCTGCGACCTCGGCGCCGAGTGGACCGTCGGCGAGGACGGCTACGAGAGCCGCTCCGCCAACTCCTGGTGCGCCGGCCGCACCCTCACCGGCCGGGTGCTGATGACCGTCGCCGCCGGCCAGGTCGCCTTCCGTCTGCGCTCGTTCTCCCTGGGAGTCGCTGCGTGAGCGAGGCCTGCCTGCTGCTCGAGGACGGCACCCGGCTCGACGGACTCGGCTGCGGCCACGACGGCGCCGTCACCGGCGAGGTCGTCTTCAACACCTCGATGACCGGCTACCAGGAGGCCGTCACCGACCCCTCCTACGCCGGCCAGATCATCGTCTTCACCTATCCGCTGATCGGCAATTACGGCGTCTCCGCAGCGGCGATGGAGTCCGAAGCCGTCCACGCCCGCGGGGTCGTCATGCGCGACGCCAAGAACCGCGAGGACGTCGCCACCGCCGAGGGCGGCTGGCTCGACTGGCTCGGTGACTGCGGCGTACCGGCGATCAGCGGCGTCGACACGCGCGCCCTGGTCCGCCACCTCCGCGACAAGGGGGCGATGCGGGGCGGCATCTTCCCGGCCAGCACCCCGGAGGCCGAGGCGCGTGAACTCATCGGCGCCGAGCCCTCGATGGCCGGCGCCGACTTCGCTCGCACCGTGACGCCGCTGGAGCCGGTCCGCTTCGACGGCGACGGGCCGCACGTGGTCGGGATCGACACCGGGGTCAAGCTCAGCATCGTCCGCCAGCTGCGCGAGCACGGCGCCCGCCTCACGCTCTTGCCCTGCACCAGCACCCCCGAGCAGGTGCTTGCCGAGGACCCTGAGGTCGTCTTCCTCGCCAACGGCCCCGGCGATCCCGCCGCCCTCGACTACGTCGTCGACACGGTCCGCGAGCTGATCGGCAAGCGCCCGGTCTTCGGCATCTGCCTCGGCCACCAGCTGCTCTGCCGCGCCATCGGCCTCGAGACCTTCAAGCTCCCCTTCGGCCACCGCGGCTCCAATCACCCGGTCAAGGACCTGGAGACCGGGCGGATCGACATCACCTCCCAGAACCACGGCTTCGCCGTCGTCGGCCCCGGCGGCGAGCCGAGGATCGAGGGCGACGAGCCGGTCCGCTGGCACACCGACTTCGGCGTCGCCGAGCTCTCGCAGCTGAACCTCTACGACCGCACGGTCGAGGGCTTGGTGCTGCGCGACGTCGCCGGCGCCACCGTCCAGTACCACCCAGAGGCCGGTCCCGGCCCGCACGACGCCCGCCACCTATTCGAGAGGTTCATGGCCCTTGCCGCGTAGAGACGACATCCAGAAGATCCTCCTGATCGGCTCCGGCCCGATCGTGATCGGCCAGGCCGCCGAGTTCGACTACTCCGGCGTCCAGGCCTGCAAGGTGCTGCTCGAGGAGGGCTACGAAGTCGTCCTCGTCAACTCCAACCCGGCGACGATCATGACCGACCCCGAGTTCGCCACCCGCACCTACATCGAGCCGCTGCTGCCCGGGCCGGTGACCAAGATCATCGAAAAGGAGGAACCGGACGCGCTGCTGCCGACCCTCGGCGGCCAGACCGCGCTCAACATCGCGATGACCCTCCACGAGGACGGGACGCTGGAGCGCTGCGGAGTCGAGCTGATCGGCGCCGACGCGGCCGCGATCCGCCGCGCCGAGGACCGCGAGGAATTCCGCAGGACGATGACCGCGGCCGGCCTGCGGATCCCCTGGTCGATGACGGTCGAATCGCTGGGCGAGGTCGAGGAGGCGCTCGCCGACGGCCGCATCACCCTGCCGGCGATCGTCCGGCCCGCCTTCACGATGGGCGGGCAGGGGGGAGGGATCGGCCGCAGCGAGACCGAGCTGCGCCAGGTCGTCTCCGAGGGCCTCGCCGCCAGCCCGATCAACCAGGTGCTGGTCGAGGAGTCGGTGATCGGCTGGGGCGAGTTCGAGCTCGAGGTGATGCGCGACCGCAACGACAACGTCGTGATCATCTGCTCGATCGAGAACGTCGACCCGATGGGCGTCCACACCGGCGACTCGGTCACGGTCGCCCCCGCCCAGACGCTGACCGACCCGCTCTACCAGGACCTGCGCGACCAGGCGATCAAGGTGATCCGGGCGATCGGGGTCGAGACCGGCGGCTCCAACGTGCAGTTCGCGGTCGACCCCGAGAGCGGCGAGATCGTCGTGATCGAGATGAACCCACGCGTCTCCCGCTCCTCGGCGCTGGCGTCGAAGGCCACCGGCTTCCCGATCGCGAAGATGGCGGCGAAGCTGGCGGTCGGCTATGCGCTGGAGGAGATCCCCAACGACATCACCCGCGCCACGCCCGCCTCCTTCGAGCCGACGATCGACTACGTCGTCACCAAGATCCCGCGCTTTGCCTTCGAGAAGTTCCCCGGCTCCGAGGGCCGGCTTTCGACCTACATGCAGAGCGTGGGGGAGGCGATGGCGATCGGCCGCACCTTCCGCGAGTCCTTCGCCAAGGCGATGCGCTCGCGCGAGCTCGACTCGCCGGCCGAGATCCCCGAGTCCGACGAGGAGCTGCTGGCGGCGATCGCGGTGCCCTGCGCCGAGCGCTCCGACCTGGTCCTCGCCGCCTTCGAGCGCGGCCTGGACGTCGAGGCCGTGCACGAGGCCTGCAAGGTCGACCGCTGGTTCCTGCGCGAGCTGCAGGCGCTGGCGAGAGAAGGCGACGGCACCGACGGCCTCACTCGCACCTACAAGGCGGTCGACACCTGCGCCGCCGAGTTCGAGGCGGCGACGCCCTACTACTACTCCAGCCACGAGCGCCCGCGCCACGACGGCTCGCCGCCGGCGAGTGAGATCCGCCGCGGCGACAAGGACTCGGTCGTCATCCTCGGCGCCGGCCCGAACCGCATCGGCCAGGGGATCGAGTTCGACTACTGCTGCGTCCACGCAGCGATGACCGCCCGCGAGCTCGGCCGCGACGCGGTGATGGTCAACTGCAACCCGGAGACCGTCTCCACCGACTACGACACCTCCAACCGCCTCTACTTCGAGCCGCTGACCGCCGAGGACGTGCTCGCCGTCTGCGAGCAGGAGCAGCCCGAGGGAGTGATCGTCCAGTTCGGCGGCCAGACGCCGCTGAAGCTGGCCCGCACCCTGGAAGAGGCGGGGGTGCCGCTGCTCGGCACGGCGGTCGACGCGATCGACCTCGCCGAGGACCGCGGCCGCTTTGGCGCCCTGCTGCGCCGGCTCGGGGTCAAGCACCCGCCTTACGGCACCGCCCTCTCGGCCGAAGAGGCGGAGGTGATCGCCGCCGAGGTCGGCTTCCCGCTGCTGGTCCGCCCCTCCTACGTGCTCGGCGGCCGGGCGATGGAGATCTGCTACTCGACCGACGACCTCAAGGCCTACCTGGAGGCCAACGTCAAGGCCGACCAGGAGCACCCGCTGCTGCTCGACCGCTTCCTCGAGGACGCGATCGAGGTCGACGTCGATGCCCTCGGCGACGGCGATGAGGTCTATGTCGCCGGGATCATGCAGCACGTCGAGGAGGCCGGAGTCCACTCCGGCGACTCCGCCTGCGTGATCCCGCCGCTCAGCCTCGGCGAAAACATGCTCGACCAGATCCGCGCCACCACCGAGCGGATCGCCCTCGAGCTCGGCGTGATCGGCCTGATCAACATCCAGTACGCGGTGGCCGCCGGCGAGCTCTACGTGATCGAGGCCAACCCGCGCGCCTCGCGCACCGTCCCCTTCGTCTCCAAGGCGATCGGGCTGCCGCTGGCGAAGCTGGCCTGCCGGCTGATGCTGGGCGAGAAGCTGGCTGACCAGGAGCTGCCCGAGGGCCCGCTCGAGCACGTCAGCGTCAAGGAGGCGGTGCTGCCCTTCGCCCGCTTCGCCGGCGCCGACTCGGTGCTCGGCCCGGAGATGAAGAGCACCGGCGAGGTGATGGGGATCGCCAAGGACTTCCCGACCGCCTTCGGTAAGGCCCAGGCCGCTGCCGGAGTGCGGCTGCCGACCGAGGGCTCGGTCTTCATCACCGTCACCGACACCGACAAGCCGGCGGCGACGCAGCTGGCGACCCGCTTCCACGACCTCGGCTTCGAGGTGATCGCCACCGGCGGCACCGCCCAGGCGATCGAGCGGATGGGGGTGCCGGTGACCCGGATCAACAAGCTGCACGAGGGCTCGCCGCACGTCCTCGACCTGATCCGCAAGCGCAAATGCGACCTCGTGATCAACACCCCGACCGGCTCCGGCGCCCGCACCGACGGCTACGAGATCCGCACCGCCGCCGTCCGCCACGGCATCCCCTGCGTGACGACGATGACCGGCGCCACCGCCGCCGCCCGCGCGATCGCCGCCGCCAAGCAGGGCGACGCCGACGTGCGCTCGCTGCAGGAGATCCACGGCGACACGGTGCGGGCCGCGCAGCCACGATGAGCGCGCCGTTCGGGCGCCGGCGCTGCGAGGTCGCCGAGAACAAGGCGACCGGCGGCTACCGCGTCTTCTCCCTGCTTGATCGCGAGGGCCCGGCGCCGCAGCCGGGCCAGTTCTACATGCTCGCCAGTGAGCACGGCTGGGGAGAGGGAGGGGGCCGACCGTTCCTCCCGCGGGCGATATCGGTCGCCGAGACGGCGCCGGCGAAAGAGGGCGTCCGCCTCGACTTCCTGGTCGAGGGCGTCGGCCCCGGCACCGACAGGGTCTGTGAGCTGGAGCCGGGCGAGCAGGTCTGGGTCACCGGCCCGCTCGGCAACTCGTTCAAGGCGCCGAAGGAGGTCAATCCCGACGGCGCCGGGGCGATCCTCGTCGGTGGCGGCATCGGCATCGCGCCGCTGGCGATCTGGCGCCGCCACCTGGTCGAAAAGGGGATCCCCCTCCGTGTCCTGCTCGGCTTCCGCAACCAGCAGCACTCCGGCGGCATCGAGGAGCTTTTCTGCTCTGGCGGCACCCTCTGCGCGGATGTCGGGCTGGCGAGCGAGGACGGCCATGTCGGCCATCAGGGCTACGTCACCGACCTGCTGGCGGCCATGTTGGCCGGTGATGACGCCGCCTCTGCTGTCGTCTACTCCTGCGGGCCACCGGCAATGCTGGAGGCCGTCCGCGCCCTCTGTGCCGAGCACGGTGTCGCTTGCGAGCTGGCGATGGAGTCGCCGATGGCCTGCGGCTTCGGCGCCTGCTTCGGCTGTGCGGTGCCGAAGCCCGACGGTGGCTACATGCGTCTCTGCGTCGACGGCCCGATCGTTCGCGGTGACGCGATTGCCGAGGTCGCTCATGCCTGAGTTCTGCGGGGTCGAGCTGGCCCATCCGGTGATTAACGCGTCCGGCACCTATGACGCCATAGCTGCACGGAAAGTGTTCGGCGACCAGCTACTCGAGGAGTTCCCTTTCTCCGCTTTCGTCTCGAAGACGATCACGCCGGAGCCGCGAGCGGGGAACGAGCCACAGCGGATCTGGGAGACCCCGGCGGGGATGATCAATTCGATCGGTCTTCCCAACAAGGGACTTGAGGGTTTCTTGGCGGAGAACCTGCCGCAGCTGGCAGAGCTGCCGGTGCCCTTGATCGTCTCGGTGATGGCGACGAACGGCGAGGAGTTCTCCCGGCTCGTGCGCGAGGTCGGGGAGCGAGACGAGGTCGCGGCAATCGAGCTGAACGTCTCCTGCCCCAACGTCCACTCGGGACTGATCGTCGGCGAGCAGCCAAGTGAGACGGAGGCACTGATGGAAGCGCTGCGGCCGCTCACCGAGAAGCCGTTGATCGTGAAGCTGACGCCGAACGTCGCCGATCCTGGCGCCGTGGCCGTCGCGGCGGAAGCAGGAGGAGCTGATGCCGTTTCGCTGATCAACACGCTGAAGGCGAGCGCGATCGATCCCATGACGGGGCAGCCCGCCCTCGCCGCGGGCCACGGAGGGCTCTCGGGACCGGCGGTACGGCCGATCGCGCTGCACCAGGTGCGGGCGGTGAAAAGTGCCTGCGAGTTGCCTGTTATCGGTATGGGCGGAGTCGCCAGCGGAGCCGATGCGGCCGAATTCATCGCCGCCGGAGCGAGCCTGGTGGCGGTCGGGACGGAGAACTTCAGGGACCCCCGGGCCGGATCCCGGATTGCAAAAGAGCTGGAAACTAAGTTGTCAGCGGGTGCTTCGCGCGTCCAGGTACTAGACCTCGGGTAGAGGTTGAGGTGAATTTCTGGGTAAATACGCCTCCTCGCCTTGCAGGTCCCCAAACCGCGGCTATACTCGCCGCCCACATGCCAGCCCCCCCGGTCAATCAGTCCCTCTCGGCGCCCGAGCGCTCGCTCGGTCAGCGCATGGAGGCGCTCAAGCGTGCCAACGACATCCGCACCGCCCGGGCGAAACTGAAGAAGGACCTGAAGGCGAACCGCGCGAGCATCCAGACGATCCTGCTCGACCCGCCCGAGTACGTCCTCACCGCCAAGGTCTTCGACATGCTCCTCGCCGTCCCCAAGTACGGCCGGGTGAAGACCAACCGCATTCTCAACCAGTGCCGGATCTCGCCGTCGAAGACGATCGGCGGCCTCTCCGAGCGCCAGCGCGCCGAGCTCATCGCTCAACTGCGCCGGTAACCGACCGCTGCGGCGGTCATGATCCCCGCCCGCATGGCCAAAGTCTTCGTCATCACCGGGCCCTCGGGAGTCGGCAAGGGAACGCTGATCAAGGAGTTGCTGCAGCGAGTCCCCAACCTCGAGCTGTCGATCTCGGCGACGACCCGCCCGCCGCGCGGGGGAGAGGTAGACGGGCGCGACTATTACTTCCTTACGCCAGAGGAGTTCGAGCGGCGGATCGAGGAAAAGGACTTCCTCGAGTTCGCCACCTACAGCGGTAACCGCTACGGAACGCTGCGCAGCGAGGTCGAACGGCGGCTGCAGGCAGGCCACTCCGTCGTGCTTGAGATCGAGGTCCAGGGCGCCCAGCAGGTCCGGGCGGCGAAACCCGATTCGGTGCAGATCTTCATCGCGCCCCCCGATCCGGCGGTACTGCGCGAACGCCTCGCCGGCCGCGGCACCGACTCGCTCGAGGCGATCGAAGAGCGGCTGAAGGTCGCCGAGCAGGAGCTGGCCGCCCAAGGCGACTTCGACCACCGGATCGTCAACGACGAGGTCGGCCGCGCCGCCGCCGAGCTGGCCAACGTAGTCCGCTCAGAGCTCGGCCTTAACGGCTGAGGGACGAAGCTCATCCGGTACAGGGGACCGGTACTCCTCCTCCGGAATTGACCTCCCCTCCGCTTCGCTGCGGGGAGAACCTGGAGCGCGGCTTCGCCGCGCAAGAGCCAGATTGCATGTCGCGGAACATTCCTCCGGACGAGTACCGGTCCCCTCCACCACAGAGCTCCGGCCGACGCTCAGCAGCGAAACCGCAAAAACCCGCGATATACGCGGTCTGTTGCGGTTTCGCTGAGCTAGAGCAGCTTTCGTGGCTCAGCCGAAGCGGGGTGCGTGTGGCTTGGGCCCGGGTGATCCTCTCAACGTTTTGCGCCTCTGGCCTGACACCCATCTCGGCCAGCTGGCGGCGATCCAGGCAGCAGCCGAGTGAAGAGGATCACCCGGGCTCTCTTACCGATAAGCGCCCGCTGATCCTCTAGACTCGCCCGCCAGATGATCAAACCACGCGTAGACAAACTTCTGGAGCACACCGATTCCCATTACGCCGCCGTCGTCGTCGCGGCGAAGCGTGCTCGGCAGATCAACAGCTACTTCCACAACCTCGGAGAGGGCGGCTTCGGCGAATACCCGCCGCCGATGGTCGAGACGAACGCCGAGAGGAACTATCTCTCGATGGCGCTCGAAGAGGTTGCCGAGGGCAAGCTGAAATACGAGTACCGCTCCTAGCGCCGGGACCGCCTGCATAGCGGGCGTGCTTTAAAACCGGGGCATGGCTCGACTGCTTCTCGGCGTCAGCGGCGGCATCGCCGCTTACAAGGCCCTGGAACTGGCGCGGCTGGCGACGCTCGCCGGCCACGGCGTGCGGGTGCTGATGACCGAGACCGCGACGCGGTTCGTCGGCGCAGCTTCCTTCGAGGGGATCGTCGGTGCCCCGGTATTGGTCTCCGAGTTCGAGCGCGACCCGATGCGCGGCGCCTTCCCCGGCGAAGAGGCCGCTTCCCACGACCCGATCGGCCACCTCGAGCTGGCGAGCCGCTGCGACGCCTACCTCGTCGCCCCGGCCTCTGCCAACACGATCGCCAAGCTCGCCAGCGGCGGGGCGGACTCGATGCTGACCACCTCCTTCCTCGCCTGCACCGCCCCGCGCCTGGTGGCGCCGGCGATGAACGACCGCATGTACGCCGACGCGGCGACCCAGGCGAACCTGGCGACGCTGCGCGAGCGCGGGGTGGAGGTGATCGAGCCGGAGGAGGGCAAGCTCGCCTCCCGCGGCGAGTACGGGCGCGGGCGCCTGCCCGACCCCGAGCGGCTGCTGGCGCGGATCGAAGCGGCGCTGCCGGCCGGCAACCGCCCCTGGGACGGGCTGCGGGTGCTGGTCACCGCCGGCGGCACCCGCGAGCCGATCGACCCGGTCCGCTTCATCGGCAACCGCTCCAGCGGCCGCATGGGGATCGCCCTCGCCGCCGCCGCCGCCAAGCGCGGGGCCGAGGTGACGCTGATCGCCGCCAACGTGGCCCTGCCCGCGCCGGCAGGGGTGCGGCGGATCGACGTCGAGACCACGGCCGAGCTCGCCGCCGCGGCTACGGCCGAGTTCGAAAACAGCCACGTGCTCCTGATGGCGGCCGCGCCGGCCGACTTCCGCGCCGCCGAGACCGCGGCCGGCAAGCTGCGGCGGTCCGGCTCGCTGGAGCTCTCCCTGGAGGCGACCGAGGACATCCTCGCCTCGCTCGCGGCGCAGCGCGAGGAGGACCAGACGATCGTCGGCTTCGCCGCCGAACACGGGGGCGACGCGGTCGAGCGCGCCCGCGGCAAGCTGCGCCGCAAGGGCGCCGACCTGATCGTCCTCAACGACGTGTCCAACCCGGAGATCGGTTTCGAGAGCGAAAAGAACGCGGTGACGCTGATCCGCGCCGAGGGGGAGGCCGAGGTGCCGATCGCCTCCAAGGACGCGATCGCCGCGGCGATCCTGGACGAAATCGACCGCTTGCGGGAAAAACTTAGACAGCCATGAAGCCGGGCGGGCTATACTGATTTCAAGCTTTTCTGTCCCCTATGCGTGTCGAGAAGTGGGCCTGGCCCACTTTTTTTACGCCCGCCCCCAGGCATGACCGACCTCAAAGAAGACATTCAGCAGCAGCTGTCCGAGCTGGACACCGACATCGACCTGGTTGCCCTCGAGCAGCCCAGGACCGACGCCCTGCGGCTGTTCATCGACCACCCCGGCGGGGTCGACCTCGGTCTCTGCGAAAACGTGACCAAGCACCTGAAGCACCTGTTGGTCGACTATTCGCTCGAGGTCTCGTCCCCTGGCCCGAAGTACCGCCGCAGCAACGCCACCGTTTCCGAGACCAGCAAGGAGTCGCTTCAGTGACCAAAGAGATCGTCGAGGCTGTCAAAGCGCTCGAGCAGGAGAAGGGAATCTCAGCCGACAAGTTGATGGACGCTCTCGAGGACGCGCTCCTCTCGGCCTACAAGAAGACTCCCGGCGCCGCCAAATACGCCCGCGTCGATCTCGACCACGAAACCGGCGACTTCCGCGTCTTCGAACTGATCCTGCCGCCGGAGCTGGAGGAGAAGCTGCTGGCCGAGGCGGCCGAGCAGCAGGAGGCAGAACCGGAAATCGACCCGGAGACGGGGGAGATGAAAGAGCCGGAGGAGCCCGAGCTCGACCCGGAGATGATCGCCCCCTACGAGGACCAGATCACGACCCGCGACGTCACTCCCGAGGACTTCGGCCGGATCGCCGCCCAGACCGCCAAGCAGGTGATCCTGCAGCGGATTCGCGAGGCCGAGCGACAGATGATGTACGACGAGTACCAGGACCGGGTCGGCGAGCTGATCACCGGGATCATCCAGCAGTCCGATAAGCGCTACACGCTGGTGCAGCTGCGCGAGCGGGTCGAGGCGCTGCTGCCGAAGTCCGAGCAGGTCTACAACGAGCGCTACGACCACGGGATGCGGGTCAAGGCCGTGATCACCGACGTCTCCGACTCGACCAAAGGGCCGGCGATCGTCGTCTCGCGCCGCAGCCCGGAGCTGATCAAAAGCCTGTTCGAGCTCGAGGTGCCGGAGATCGCCGACAAGCTGGTCGAAATCACCGGCGTCGCCCGCGAGCCCGGCTACCGCTCGAAGATCGCCGTCGTCTCCCATGCCGACGGGGTCGACCCGGTCGGCGCCTGCGTCGGCCCGCGCGGCTCGCGGGTGCGGATGGTCGTCTCCGAGCTGCGCGGCGAGAAGATCGACATCATCCCCTACAACGAGGAGCCGGCCCGCTTCGTCGCCAAAGCGCTCTCGCCGGCACGCGTGCGCGAGGTGATCGTCGACGACGAGGAGCGCCAGGCGACCGTGATCGTCCCCGACGACCAGCTCTCGCTGGCGATCGGCCGCGACGGCCAGAACGCCCGCCTCGCCGCCCGCCTCACCGGCTGGCGCGTCGACATCAAGTCCGAGACCGAGTTCGCCTCCGAAGAACAGGAGATCGAGATCGAGGGCGAGGAAGCCTTCGACGGCCGCTGCCTGGCGGTGATGACGACCGGCCGCCGCTGCCCGAACGCAGCGCTGCCGGGCTCGACCTACTGCGGCCTGCCGCAGCACCAGGCGCTCTCGCGCTTCGAGACCAGCCAGGTGGCGATCCTCGGCGGCCTCTCCGAAGCCGAGGTCGCGATCCTCGCCGACCCGGACGCCGACGAAGGCCAGGTAGAGGAGATCGTCGCCCGCGCTTCGGCCAACTTCGTCGAGTCGGAGGAGCAGGAAGAGGTCGAAGAGGAGGAGGCTCCCGTCGAGCAGGAGGAGCAGCCTGAAGAGGCAGTTGCCGAGGAGGCGGAGCAGGCTTAGTGGCTAAGAAGCGGGTTCACGAGATCGCGAAAGCCCAGGGCGTCAGCTCGAAAGAGCTGCTGTCCGCGCTGAAAGCGGCCGGCGTCGAGGCGAAAGCCGCCGCCTCCACCGTCGAGGAGGCCGACGCGCTGAAGGCCATCGCCGCCGCCCAGGGCAACGGCGGCGCCGAGGCGACCAAAAAGGCCGCGCCGAAACCCGCTCCGCAGGTACAGCAAGCGCCGGATCCGCCGCCGCCGAAAGCCGCCCCTGCGGCAAAACCGGCGCCGCAGGCGAAAGCGGCCGCGAAACCCGCCGCTCCGACCTCGAAAAGACCCGTCCGCCCCGCCGCCCAGCAGCAGAGCGGGGGAGGGGGCGCCACCCCGAAAAAACGCCGGGTCGTGATCGACTCGCAGGCCTCCCGTCGCGAGTCGATGGGGGCACCGCCGCCGCAGCGCCCGCCGCGCCGCCGCGGGGGGCGCCGCCGCCGGCCGATGCTGGAGGAGCCGCCGGCGAAACCGGACACGCCCGCCGAGATCGAGGCGACCAAAGTCAACTCCGGCGCCACCGTGCGCGAGGTCGCCGAGTCGCTCGGCCTCGCCCCGGCCGAGGTGATCAAAAAACTGATGATGATGGGCGAGATGGCGACGCTGACGCAGACCCTCACCGACGACTCGGTGAAGGCGATCGCCGACGAGTACGACCGCAAGATCGAGATCGTCCACGCCGCTGATGAGGAGCCCGAGGAGCCCGAGTTCACCGACGCCGACGAGGACCTGGTCGACCGGCCGCCGGTGGTGACGATCATGGGTCACGTCGACCACGGCAAGACCTCGCTGCTGGACGCGATCCGCGAGACCGAGGTCGCCGCCGGCGAGGCCGGGGGCATCACCCAGCACATCGGCGCCTACCAGGTCCACCACGACGCCAAGACGATCACCTTCCTCGACACCCCGGGCCACGCCGCCTTCACCGCGATGCGCGCCCGCGGCGCCAAGGTCACCGACGTGGTCGTCGTCGTCGTCGCCGCCGACGACGGTGTCATGCCGCAGACCAAAGAGGCGATCGACCACGCCCGCGCCGCTGACGTGCCGATGCTGATCGCCGTCAACAAGATCGACAAAGAGGGCGCCAACCCCGAAAAGGTCAAAAGCGAGCTCGCCTCCGAAGGCTTGAGTCCCGAGGAATGGGGCGGCGATACCGTCTTCTGCGAAGTCTCGGCAAAGACGAAGGAGGGGCTCGACAACCTGCTCGACATGATCCTCCTCGTCACCGAGCTGGAGGAGCTCTCAGCCAACCCCGATGCGCCCGCCTCCGGCCACGTGATCGAGTCCCAGCTCGACCCCGGCCGCGGCCCTGTGGTCACCGTCCTGGTCGAGCGCGGCACCTTGCGCGTCGGCGACTCGCTGGTCGCCGGGCCGCAATGGGGCCGGGTGCGGGCGATGCAGGACTTCACCGGGACCGCCGTCGCCGAGGCGGTTCCCGGGATGCCGGTCGAGGTGCTCGGCTTCGACGGCGTCGCCGACGCCGGTGAGTTCGTGCAGACCGTCGACGGCGACCGCCAAGCTCGCCAGATGGCGGGGGAGCGCGCCCACCGCTTGAAAACCGAGGCGCTGGCCCGCCGCCAGGGCCGCAAGGTCAGCCTCGACGAGGTCTTCGCCCGCGCCCAGGAGGGCGAGATCAAGGAGCTCAACATCGTCCTCAAGGCAGACGTGGCCGGTTCCCTGGAGGCGCTCCAGGACGAGCTCGCAAAGGTGCCGCAGGAGCGGGTCGCGATCAACATTATCCACTCGCAGACCGGCGGCATCAACGAGTCCGACGTGATGCTCGCCTCGGCCTCCGACGCGATCATCATCGGCTTCAACGTGCGGCCCCTGCTCGACGCCAAACGGGCGGCCGAGCGCGAGGGAGTCGACGTCCGCACCTACTCGGTCATCTACAAAATCACCGAAGACCTGCGCAACGCGATGGAGGGCCTGCTGGAGGCGCTCGAGGTCGAGGAGACGATCGGCGAGGCGCTGGTCAAACAGACCTTCAAAGCCTCCAAAGTCGGCCGCATCGCCGGCTGCATCGTCGCCGAGGGCAAGGCCTTGCGCACCGCCCACGTCCGCCTGATCCGCGAGGGCACGGTGATCTGGACCGGCGAGCTCGGCTCCCTGCGCCGCTTCAAAGACAACGTCGCCGAAGTCGAGGAGGGCCAGGAGTGCGGCATCGTCCTCGAGGGCTACGCCGACGTGAAGGAGGACGACGTGCTCGAGTTCTTCCAGACCAAACAGGTCGAGCAGACCCTGGAGTGAGGAGCAGCCTAAGATGGCCGGTGCTCGCATGCGGCGCATCAACGAGGTGCTTCGCGAGGTGGTGGGCGCCGCGATTGCAGGTGATTTGAGTGACCCCCGGATCGGCTTCGTGACCGTTACCTCGGTAGAGACCAGCCCCGACCTGCGCACCGCCAAGGTGTTCGTCAGCGTGCTCGGCGATGAGGAGGAACGGGAGGCGACGCTGGAGGCCCTGCGTTCCTCGCACGGCGTGATTCAGTCGCGGATCGCCGCCGAGACGCGGATGAAGAGGACCCCGACGTTGGCTTTTAGGTACGACGACACGATCGAGCGAGGCATCCGCATCTCCGAGCTGTTGGAGGAAGACGAATGACCCCCGTGGACGTGGCCACCTCTGATCTCGAGCGCGTCGCCGCCGAGCTGCGCACGCGCGACCGCTTCCTGCTGACCGCCCACGAGGGGCCCGACGGCGACGCTCTCGGCTCGCTGCTGGGGATGCACAAAGTGCTGACCCAACTTGGCAAGGACTCGGTGATGTTCATGGCGGCGAAGGAGTTCCCGCTGCCGATCGAGTACCGCTTCCTGCCGCTGGAGGAGGTCTTCCACGAGCCGCCCGCCGACATGGCCGACCGCACGGTGATCTTCCTCGACTGCGGCAACATCGACCGGATGCCGGTCGAGTGGCTGACCTCGGGCGGCAACGACATCATCAACATCGACCACCATCACGACAACACCTGCTTCGGCGACATCAACCTGGTCGAGGTCGGCGCCTCCTGCACGGCGGAGATCGTCTACGACCTGGCGCTGCTGCTGGGGGCGAAGATCACGCCGGAGATCGCCTCGGCGCTCTACGTCGGCCTGATCACCGACACGGGCAAGTTCATGTACGAGAACACCAACGCCCACACCCACCGCGTCGCCGCCGACCTGATCGAAGCGGGGGTCAACGTCGACGACACCTACCGGCGCCTCTACGAGCACGTGCCGCTGGAGAAGCTGCGGCTCGTCTCCCGCGCCCTGGAGGGGATCGCGCGCTACTGCGACGGCCGGCTCGTCGTCAGCTACATCACCACCGCCGACTACGAGGCGACCGGCGCCGGCGAGGAGATGACCGAGGGCCTGATCGACCACCTGCGCTCGATCGAGGGCGCGAAAGTCGCCGCCGTGATCCGCGACCTCGGCAACCGCGGCCGCGCCGCCCGCAAGGTCAGCCTCCGCGCCAGCGCCGGCGACGTCGACGTCTCGGCGATCGCCCGCCTCAACGGCGGCGGCGGGCACAAACGCGCCGCCGGCTTCTCCACCGACCTCGAGGTCAGGCCGCTGGTCGAGTTCCTCATCCGCGAGGTCTCGAGCCAGCTCGACGCCTGAGTATGCCTGGCGAAGCCGGCAGCGGCAGCGTGCTCCTCTACGACAAGCCGCCTGGCGTCACCTCGCACGACGTGGTTGCCAAAGTGCGGCGTGAGCGCGGCCTCAAAGCCGGCCACGCCGGCACGCTCGACCCCTTCGCGACCGGCCTCCTGCTGATCCTGCTCGGCCGCGCCACGCGGTTACAGCGCTCCCTCGTCGGCCTGCCGAAGATCTACCTCGCGACCGCCCGCCTCGGCTGGCGCTCCAGCACCGGTGATCGCGACGGCGAGCTGACCGAGACCGGCCGCGTCCCCGCCGCGCTGGAGCTGCCGACCGGCACCGTGCGCCAGCGGGTGCCGATGACCTCCGCCGTCCGCGTCGGCGGCGAGCGTCTCTACAAGAAGGCCCACCGCGGCGAGACGGTGGAGACGCCGCAGCGCGACGTCCAGGTCCACCGCGCTCAGCTCCTCTCCAGCGACGGAGAGCGCGCCCACTACGAGATCGAATGCTCGGCCGGAACCTATGTCCGCACCCTGATCGAGACGCTTGAGGACGCCTACTGCGCCGAGCTGCGCCGCACCGCGATCGGGCCCTTTCGGGTCGAGAACTCGGGCGAAGAGATTTCGGGTGAGCGGGTGGCGGAGTTGATCCCGGCGGTGGCGGAGGCGCTGCGGTGAGCATCAAGGTCACCTCGCTGCCGGACGCCGAGCCGCGCCCGCGCAACGTCGCGATCGGTACCTTCGACGGGGTTCACCTCGGCCACCGCGCGGTGATCGAAGGGGCCGACACCGTCCTCACCTTCGACCCGCATCCGCTCGAGATCCTGCACCCGGCGGCGACGCCGAAGCTGATCATGCCCTTCGGGGTCAAGCGCGACGTGATCGAGGGGCTTGGGGTTGAGGAGCTCGTCGTCATCCCCTTCGACAAAGCGTTCACCCAGCGCAGCGCCGAGGACTTCATCGAGCACGTGCTGCTGGAGAAGCTCGACGCCAAGCAGGTCTCGGTCGGTGAGAACTTCCGCTTCGGCACCAAAGCCAAGGGGGACCCGGCGATGCTGGCGGCGCGGCCCGAGTTCCGCACCCGGGTGGTGCCGCTGGTCGAGGTCGACGGCGAGACCGTATCCTCGACGCGGATCCGGGCCCTGGTCGCCGCCGGCGAGATGGAGGCCGCCCGCCGCTGCCTTGGCGCCCCGTTCATGGTCGAGGGGACGGTGGTGCAGGGAGACCAACGCGGCCGCGAGCTTGGCTTTCCGACCGCCAACCTCGTCCCCGACGACCGCCTCGCGATCCCCGGCCACGGCGTCTACGCCGCCTTCGCCAACGGCCTTCCAGCCGCCGTCAACGTCGGCATCCGCCCGACCTTCGAGAGCGGCCGCGGCGTCCTCATCGAGACCTACATCCTCGACCACGACGAGGACCTCTACGGCAAGGCCCTCCGCGTCGCCTTCGTCGAGCGCCTGCGCGGCGAGCGCTGGTTCCCCAACGCCGAGGAGCTGGTCGAGCAGATGCACGAGGACGTCGAGGACGCCCGCCGCGCCTGCGCGACCTTCACCAGCTGAACCCCGATCGGCTCTCCGGGGACTTCATCCCGGCTTAAAGAAAGCCATGTTCATCTATGGACTGAACGCACTGTCCAGTTTTCCCTGGCCCCGATTTCTTTACTGATCGCGGGTTTGCCCTTCCGCCCTGGCCACTGTGTATAGCTATCCGATATAGGCATGGCTATCGGTAAATGTGAGTGGCACCAAAAAATTAGGATTGAAGTCGATCCCCTCTGTAGGAAAGGATGCCGCGCGACTGGGAGCCGCTGCCGAGCCGCTCCGAAACAGCGGCTAAGGGAAAGGCGGATCGATGACGATGCGGGGGACGTTCTCCGGACGCGGCTGCTTTCTGGGTCTGGCCCTCCTTCTTATCGGGCTGACGGGGGCTGTTCCGGTGTTTGCGGCGTCTACGGAACCCCCGATTCCCCCGCCCGACGAATCGATCCAAAGCCTCCCGCCCGGGGCGGAACCTGTTCCCGGCATCCAGCTTCCCACCGAACAGCAGATGGCGGAAGCCCTGGCTGGAATCGAAGACAAGGAAGCCAGGGAAAAGAAAGTCCTGGAAGCTCCCGCGGACGTGAAAGAGCGGGAAGTCTCGCGCCTCGCCTACGCCGACGCCTCACCGGTCGAAGCCGAAGCGCTGCTGACGGAAAAGTTCCCGCAGGTGTTCGAAGCCCTCAACAGCGACCCGGCGCGCTACCTCAGCGACGCCCAGCTCGACCGTCCCCTCGGCGAAACCGCAGCCGAGGTGACGAGCGAAGGGAAGACCTCGGTGATGGAAGGCCCGATACCCGTCCAGGCCGAAAACGACAAGGGCGAACTGAGCAAGGTCGACCTCGCCCTCGAACAGACGGGCAAGGAATGGGTCGAGGCGAACCCCCTGGTCGAAGTCGCGATCGGCTCAACGGTCGAAGAAGGGATCGAAGTCGGCGGCGAAGGGTTGGTGATCACGCAGGACGGCGCCGAAGAAAGCACGGCGCGCCTTTTCGGCGACAAGAACATCTTCTTCAGCGAAGTCGAAGGCCCGGGAAGTGCGACGGACATGCTTGTAGCGCCCAACGCGGTAGGAGCGGAGATTTTCGACATGCTGCGCTCGGCGAACAGTCCCGAGACCGTGCGCTTCCACGTGGAACTCCCAGAAGGCGCGCAGCTGCAGGCGTCGCCCGGCGGCGGCGCCGAAGTAGTCGCCGCCGATGGTTCGACCACCGCCGAAGTCCCTGCGCCTCACGCCGTCGACGCCCAGGGCCGCGTCCTTCCCGTCTCCCTTGAAGTCGAAGGCGACACCCTGGTCCTCGGCGTCGATCACCGGGAAGCCGAGGTAGCGTACCCAATTTTGTTGGACCCAGAAGTGGTCGACAACTGGGCTTCGAGCTGGTGGAACAACGAAAAGACCGCCGTCCTCAGCTCCTGGTTCACCCAACACTCGGCCGAATCAGGCTGGCTGCATTATGGGACCACGGAGAGCAAGTGGCCGGGCCACCAGGGCCTGGCGCTCGCCAGCGAACCCAAGTCCTCCATGCCGCCCGAACAGTGGCTCGAGTGGGGCTTCACGGTTCCCAACAGCAGCGTCTATTTTGAAAGGGCGACGATTCTGCCCTTCGAACGGAGCAACCGCAGTTGCCCCACTTCGGCCTATCCACAGCCGCACGACTACGAGGGCATGTGGTACCAGGGACACTGGAACGAGAGCGCGGAAAACCTGCCGCAGTTCAACCAGGCCGAAAAAGGTGTGGCGTATCTGAGCTGGGGTCAGACTCTCTTCATTGGGATGGGAAGCGGTAAAGAAGTCTCCTCCAACATCTGCTGGCGCGATCTGCTGGCCGGCGGGGTGGAGATCTGGCTCAACGACTGGAATTACCCATACGTCAGCCAAGTCACGGGGGTGCCGACCGAATGGCTGAAGCAGAGCACGGCCGAACCGACCGTCAACGTCACCGCCAGCGACGAAGGGCTCGGGATGAAGGAAGTCAGAGTCTTCGGCATCGGCTCAGGCGAATGGGTCACCCAAGTCGGCTGCCAGGGCACCTTCGAAAGCCCCTGCCCGGCCTCGACGACCAAACCCGTGACCTTCAAAACCGAAGGGTTTCCCTACGACGGGGAACAGAGATTCAGCATCCAGGCGAAGGACCCGACCGGGAAGGCCTACACCGTCGAACGCACCCTGAAGCTGGATGGACTGGCGCCGACGGTCGCGCTCAGCGGGCAGTTCGCCGAAGCCAACGCCGGCACCGAAACGCAGAAACTCAGCCTCCCCGTCTACAACCTGAAGATCACCGCCGAAGATGGCACCACGGCCGCACCGCGCTCGGGTGTCAAAGAACTCAACGTCTCCATCGACGGCAAAGCCCTCGAAAGCAAAGCCGCGTCCTGCACCGCGAGCTCCTGCCCGCAGAAGCTCGAATGGACCTACCCGGTCGCCCTCACCGAACTCACCGAAGGCAAGCACACCCTCGAAGTGCAGGCCACCGACTTCGTCGGCAACGAAAGCAAACCCGAATCCCACAAGATCGAATTCGAATACATCCCGGCCACCGGGATGAAGGAAGGCTACGTCCTGCAGCACTTCGTCTTGCCTGACGGCCACAGTTATGAAGGCGAACCCGACTACGAAGGCCCCGAACTCGCCGTCAACGTCACCAACGGCAACGTCGTCTTCCATCAGCGCGACGTCCGGGTCCACGGCCCCGACGGCCACCCGCTGGAACTGGAACGCATCTACAACTCCCAGCAGCCGGTCGCGCGCGACGGCCAGTGGGGTCATGGGTGGTCGCTCGCGCAGACGCCCGAATTCAAGCCCGAAACCGAAACGGCCCCCAAAACCGCTCGGATGGTGCGCACGAGCGCGATAACGAGCGCCGTGCAACTGCCCGAAAGCCAGACGCAGACGACCTTCAGCTCGAGCCTCCACGCGACCATCGGCAAGACCTCCAGCGGTGGCTACGAAGTCCGCAGCGCCACCGATGAAGAAACCTCGCTCTTCAGCTCCAGCGGCCGGATCGAAGAAACGAAGCTGACGAGCGTCTCCCCCGAAGTCACCGCCGAGCCTGAACCGGTCTTCCCCGTCTTCGCCGAAGCCTTCGGCTCGGAAGGAACGGGCAACGGCCAGTTCAACCACCCGGCGGAAGCCGCCGTCGACGCAGCCGGCAACGTTTGGGTGGTCGACAAAGCCGACAACCGCGTCGAGGAGTTCAACGGAGCCGGCGAATTCGTTCGCGCCGCGGGCACCTTCGGCTCGGGCGCCGGCCAGCTCAACTCGCCCTCAGGCGTGGCGATGGACTCCTTCGGCGACGTCGATGTCACCGACACCGCCAACAACCGCGTCGTGCGCTTCAACGAAAAAGGCGAATTCGTCTCCGCCGTCGGCGCCAACGTCAACAAGACCAAGGTCGAAAGCGGCGGCACCCTGGCCGAAAAGAACCACTGCACCGCCTCTTCGGGCAACGTCTGCCAGGCGGGCACCGCCGGCTCGGCCGAAGGGCTGATGTCGGAACCGATCGGCATCACCACCACCAGCGGCGGCAACTTCCTCGTCGTCGAGAAGGCCAACAACCGGGTCGAGAAGTTCAACACCAACGGCGAACTGCTGGCGAAATTCGGTTCGCTGGGAAGCGAAGCCGGCAAGCTGAAAGAACCCACCGCGATCGCCTCCTCGCCGGCGGGCAACGGTTACTTCTGGGTCGCCGACACCGGCAACAACCGGATCGAGGAGTGGACCACCTCGTTCTCCTTCGTGCGGGCGGTGGGGAGCGAAGGCTCCGGCAACGGACAGTTCAAAGCCCCCGCCGCGATCGAAGCCGACCCGGAAGGCAACGTCTACGTCGGCGATGTCGGCAACGACCGGGTCCAGGAGCTGAGCAAGTCCGGCGACTACATCACCCAGTTCGGGGCAGAAGGGCAGCTCAGCCTCAGCGCTCCGATGGGGATCGTCCTCGACGGCGCCGGGGATCTCTGGGTCACCGACAGCCAACGCAACCAGGTTCAGGAGTGGCTGACCGGCGCCTTCCTCTTTTCGAGCTCCCGCATCGGCTCCTCCGGGACGGGCAACGGCCAGTTCAGCCACCCCGCCGATGTTGCCGCTGACGGCAAAGGCAACCTCTGGGTCCTCGACCGGGGCAACAGCCGCCTCGAGAAGTTCAACGAAAAAGGCGAATTCGTCAGCGCGCTCGGCTCCCAGGGCACGAGCGCCGGCAAACTCAGCTCGCCCGCGGGGCTGGCGATCGACCCCGGCGGCAACCTCTGGGTCGCCGACACCGCCAACAACCGCATCGAGGAGTTCAACGAAAAAGGCGAATTCGTCCTCACCTTCGGGCGCGAAGTCAACAAGACGAAGGTCGAAGCCAGCGGCACCTCAGCCGAAAAATTCGTCTGCACCGCCGCCTCCGGAAACGTCTGCCAGGCCGGTGTGGCCGGCAGCAGCGAAGGCTGGATGAACGCGCCGCAAGGGATCGCCGCCACTTCCGGCGGCAATCTCTGGGTCGCCGACACCGGCAACAACCGGCTGAAAAAGTTCGGTCCCACCGGCAGCCTCATCAACACGATCTCCTCGGAAGGAAGCGAAGCCGGCAAGGTCAAAGAACCAGCCGCCATCGCGATGGGTCCCGAAGGCTCGATCTGGGTCGCCGATACCGGCAACAACCGGGTCGAGCAGTGGAACAGCAGCCTGGCCTTCGTCCGCCAGTTCGGCTCGGAAGGGAGCGGCAACGGCCAGTTCAAGCGCCCCGCCGCGCTCGACGTCGACTCCTCCGGCAACGTCTGGGTGGGGGACCAGAACAACCAGCGCCTGCAGGCGTTCACCGGAACCGGCGCATATGTCGCCCAGCTCGGGTCCCCCGGCCAGTTCGCCTTCAGCAGCCCGATGGGCGTGACCACGGACGGCAAAGGCAACGTCTGGGTCACCGACACCGACCACAACCGGGTGCAGAAGTTCGCCGGCACCCAGTTCACCGAACCGGTGGCGGCGCAGGTGCCGGCGATCGACTACACCTACAGCTCCGGTGCCCTGACGAAGATGGAACTCAAGGAACCACGTGCCTCCACCGATCCCGCGCTCAACGTCAGCCTAACCAGCGGCCTCGCCACCAGCGTCGCCTCTGAAGAAGCTGGCACCACCACCTACAGCTACGAATCCGGCAACCTCGCCTCGAAGAAAAACGCCGAAGGCGAAACCAAGTACACCCGCGACACCAACAACCGCATCACCAAAATCGAACTGCCCAACGGCACCTGGGCGAAAATCGCCTACGACTCCATCGGCCGTGCAACCGAAGTCATCCTCAAGCCCGCCGGCGGCACCGAAAAGACGACTCACTTCTGGTACGGCACCGAACCTCGCGAAACCCGCGTCTGGGGCACCGAACACCCCGAAGTCATCTACAGCTTCAACGAAGAAGGCTCCGTCTTCAAGTGGGAATACGCGAAAGTGAAGCCTACGATCACGAGCATCACCGGCAGCCTATGGGAAGACCGGGGCACGGAAGTTCCAAACAAAGACCGAAGCCTTGTTGTCAATGCCTACTCCCAGCTCGAGATCGCCTCGATCAAAGTCATCGAGAATGGCAACGCTGTCATCGCCGAAGAAACCTGCGAAGACACCTCAACGCCTCCCGCCCACAACTGCGACAGTCCTCCGCCCTTGGAATGGTTCCCCAATCCGAGTCAGTTCGCTCCTGGGCAACTAAATCTCGAAGTCGTTGTTACCGATTTTGAAGGAAACTCGACCTCGGAATCGTTCTGGGTAACGATTCCGCAGCAGCCGCCACCGACTCCTGAAGCGCCGGAGAACCCGGATTTTGCTTCGGTGAAGCAGTTTCGGGAAGAATATGGGCTGGATCGCACCAGCGGACTCACGCCGAGCCAGCTGAATAAACTGATCGAGGAATTGTTGTACGAATGGGAAGCGGGAAGCGCGTCGGCGGTATACGGCGTGGAAAACTGGGGTGTCCCACTCCGGTCAGCAGAAATCGCAGATCTTGAACGCCGCGAAGCCTATATAGCGCAGGCCATTGAACTCATCCCAAGCTGGGCCGAAGAAAACGCGCCATCGAGCTACGGAGGCTACAACGTTGACCAGCGCGATGGCGGAACGATCTTCGTCGGCTTTACCTCAAGCCAGGCAGAACATCTGGCGGCGATGAAGGCAGCCCTACCCTTCATTGAACCGAATCAAATTGAGGAAGATCCGAATCCACCGTTGCAGTCGCTCGCCTCTGCCGAAGCGTCCGAAGAATCAGTCAGTGCGGCGCTGGAAGAAAATGCACCGGTATGGAACGCGACCAGCTCAGTGAGCCTCAACCCTGCAACGGGAGCAGTTGAAGTAGGCGCCAGTGAACCGGCAGTTGTTCAAAGCTATGTAAACGCGGAGTTTGGTGCAGGGGCAGCCATCGAAGTCGTTCAAGAATCTAGTCCACAACCTCTATACGCGCGGTACAAGGACAGTGGCTCGGTCGATAGTGGAGACGAGTTGCAAACCCACTCGTACCCGTGCAGTGTGGGTCAGTGTGTCACTCAATGCACTGCTGGCTATTCAGCGCGAGACCGCCCCAACAACTCCAGTGTCCCCTGGAATTTCTTCATTCTTACCGCGGGGCACTGCTTTGGAAAGGGAGAAGTAGCTCATCGGTCGGCCGACCGAAAAACTCTCGCCGAACCGAGTACCGTCGGAGAAGTGACCCGCAGTGCCTATGGTCGAACCAGTGCGGGCTTGATGACGGACGCCGAGGCGATCAGCGTCGAACCAGAGTTGACGTCGGGATGGACGTATTACGGCGATCCGAAAAGATTGAAGCGCGTCGAACCCGCAGCGCAAGCTCATCTCGGTGAAACTCTCTGCTGGTCGGGCATCCATAGCGGATACGAATGTGGCGTAGCTAAGCGGTGGACCAAGCTTCACTACGATGGGGAGAAAGAGCGCCAGCTCCGCATCTCAGGAGTAGACTTCGGCGGTGACAGCGGTAGCCCTGTATGGAGCAAGAGGACGAAAGCGTCAGTTGGAATCATTGCAAGTGGCTTTCGATGCAATCTGAACGTGAAGCCAAAACGGTGCCCGGCAACCGGGATGGTGCCCTTGCTGCCGTATAAGCGAATACCCGGCATCTTGGAAGAACTCAGTATTGATAATCTGCTTATCGAATAGCCATGCTTGGATACTTCGTCGTCATAGCCATCTGGTCTTTACTGGGTTTTAATGGGCAGCCTCTCAAGCAGGTGTCCCCAACCAAAGAAGTTGGTTGCCATTCGGCAAAGGTGACAACCGGAGCGAGTCCAGGCCGCATCAACATCGCCATGAAGTGTACGAGTGGTGAAAAGAACCAGCCGTTCATTGTATCGATAACTCGCTATCCCTTAAGCGGGAACGAGCCACCTGGGATAAGGGCGTTCAGGCACCGACCTCCGCTTGTTGGAAGTGGTGGCCGCTTTGCCCGCTGCAGGCGGGCTGGGAGTGAAGTCAATTGTGAAGGCCGCGCACGGAAGCAAGTGCGGATGCTGCCGGTGATACATGTACGGCCGGCGACTCGCTGTCGAATGGGCGTCTTGATTACGAGCAGCGAACTCACGGGCTGCAGCGGAAATGTTTGCCCGGTGGCTTACGTAATCGGAACCCTTTTCAAGGGGCTACCCAAGGGATGCTAACCGGATCAGTAAATACCGATCCTACCAATAGACTCGAATATATATTCCTAATACGGTCTTAGCATCTCGGGTGTAGACGCGAGCTAAGGTGACCATATGGAGCGCAAGCGCATGGCCATGATTACCGGATTGTGTGTTGTGGCTGCGGGTCTAGCACTGGGAGTGAGCAATACTGGCGCTTGGGCGTGGTTCGGGTCCAAGCTCTCTAAGCCAGTGCTTAGTCGGAAGCATCTCAGCAAGGAAACGCTGGAAAAGCACGCCTTTTGCTCTGCGCCTGGCCCGCGGGACTATGCGGCGCCACTGGGTGATCTCCCGCCTATTACGGAATTACCGGCAAAGCGGAAGGACAGCGTGCATCTGCCTTTCGGCCCGAAGAATCTAGCGGTGTATACCTTGAGCCCGAGTGTGGTGTTAGTTAGCGGGGGGCTCTACGGATATGGATTCTACGACAGAGATTTCAGCCAAAAGTCACTGACCCTGGATTGGAAAATCTCGGCGCAGCTCCAAGCACTTACCGGTGTCGGCCTGGTCAAGGGAGAGATCGACGAAGGCACCATTGAAGTGGGGTCGTTTACCGATGCCCAGCAGCCCTTTATTAAACTCGCGGTACCAAAACACGTCGGCTTTTACCGAGTCGACCTTCAATTCTCTACCAAAGCCGGAGAAGCGCTGGGGTCCTACAGCGAATATCTGCGTGTGATGCGTCCAACGATTGACGTACGACTAGGAATCAATCGTCGACATTTTCAGCACAATCAAATCTTGGCATTTCGTTTGGAAAACGTCGGCACTGCTCGAGCTGGCTACGGCGGCGGCTATTGGGTTGCACGTGCGACCCCCCACAGTTGGGAAGGAGTAGATCAGCTAAACGGGAGGTCCTTTCTCGATTTTTATGCCTTTCTAGAAGCCGGTAAGGCGGGTAGGTGCACTTCATTCAGGATTCCGCGGAATCTTCCCCGCGGCCTGTATAGAGTGAGCAGGGTTGTCGGGATACCGACGAATGGTCACACGGTCAAGGGACGCCGACCCTCAGCGGAATTCCGGATCACGGATCCTCCCAGGAGTTGATGTGGCAGGAAAGAGATCCCGGTTGATTTGGAGCCTGCTCCTGGCGCTCGCGCTACTGTACGGGGCATGGTCCGTAGAGGGCGGAAGTCCCGCATCGGCGAATCAATCCGTTGACGCGGTCCTAGGACATTTCTTGTACGTCCGGGCCTCTGCGCCAGACCCGAGGTTCAATAGCGGTCGTTCGGTCGGGCATTACGGCCAGGAGAAGAGGGCAGGTGGGCCGACCGAAAGGGTGGTGCAACGTTGGTGGCGCCCTTTGAAATATGTGGAGCTGGCACCTTGGCTGAAGAAGGCTCAGGGGGCCTTGCTCGAAATCTATGGCTCAAGCCATGTCTACCCAGCTACCTTCAGCCGCCGGCCATTGAGGTGACGGCATCGGCTTCCGGCCTATGCGTTCGGATCTCCGGTGGGCAGTTTGATCGAGGCGTTTGCCCATCTCGCATAGACCTGGATGCCGGTCAGAAACGCGATTATGCGGGCTTCGCGCACGGTTGCCGAAAGTCCGCAGGTAGCCATTGTTTGTGAATTCGTTATCGAGGAGTTCGATCTCCCCAGCCCGGATCCGATTTAAGAGGTCCGGACGACCTTGAACTTGAAGGTCGCCGGGGTCGGATCGGTGAGCCCGTCTTTGACGGCCTCCACTGAGAATTTGTGTTTGCCCGCTTTGACCTTGTAGCTCTTGGGCGAGGCGCAGGGGGCGAAGGCGGCTTTGTCGAGCTTGCACTGGAAGGTCGCGCCGGCTGCTGGCGAGGAGAAGCTGAATTTGACCTTGACCTTTTTCTTGGTCGTTTTCAGCTTCTTCGGCGGGTGGGATTCGAGGACGGTGTCTGGTGCGGAGGGCCCCGGTGGAGGAGGTGGTGGGGGAGCGGGGGAGAGGACGGTGTATTTGACGGTCTTCGAGCTGGCGCCGCCCGTGTTGTCTTCGGCTTCGACGGTGAAGCTGTGCTGGCCCACGGTCGAGGTGTCGATCAACGCCCCGTTGGCGACGGGGCCGGCGCAGGATTCGATGCTGGCGATTTCCTGCGGCGTGCAGGAGTAGCTCGCGGTCACCGCCTGGCCGAGGGTGAAGGTGGCGCCGCCGGCGGGGGAGACGATGTTGATCACCGGAGGCGGGTTGTAGGAGATTTTGATTTCCGGGGGCGTGACGGCCGTCAGCAGCAGGCCGAAGCCGGGCACCAACGAAGAACCGCCGCCTCCACCGCCTCCCCCAAACGTGCAGCCCCCGCCTCCACCGCCACCTCCGTAGAGGCCGCCGCCACCCCCACCGCCGCCGTTGGTCCCGACTTCGCCGCTGCCGCCGGCGCCGCCGAGCCCGAGTTCGCCCACATCGCCGAACCCGCCGCACCCGTAGGCGCCGCCACCGCCTTCGCTTGCGGTGCCGGCGCCACCGCCTTCGTTGCCGCCGGTGCTGGTTTCGCCGGGACTTTCCGCTTCGCCGCCATTGGCCCCGGGTTCGCTGGTGCTGCCGCCACCGCCGCCACCACCGGCGGCGATGATCAGCCTGCTTTCCAGGGAGAGGGGTTCCGCCCGCGGCTGGAGGCGGATGTCCGAAGCCCCGCCGCCACCGCCGGCACCGTTGCCACCGCCGTTGAAGCCGCCTTCGCCACCTTCGCTGAAGTCCTCGCCGTTGCCGCCCACCTCGACGTAGAGGGTTTCGTCCGGTTCGACTTCGAGTTCGCCGACGACTTCGGCCCCGGCGCCGCCGGCGCCGCCTCCTTCACCGCCGCTGCCGCCGACGAGGTGGACGTGCAGGGAATGAACTCCGCTGGGGACGACGAAGGTCTGCTCGCCGCCGGTGTAGCTGAAGACTTCGGTCGTCAGCGAATCTCCCATCCAACGGTCACGGCTTCCCGAGCCTCTCAGGCGCATCGCTGGAAGTCAATGAATAGGGATTCGAAACCGGTCGCGCAGGCGTCGTGTTGTGCTAGCTTGCAGCGGTCGTCGCGCCCGTGTGCGCGGCGTTTTCACGAGATGAGCCTGACCAAAGAGAAAAAGAGCGAGCTGATCGACAAGTACGGTCGCGGCGACAAGGACACCGGCTCCGCCGAGGTCCAGGTCGCGCTGCTGACCGAGCGGATCAACGAGCTCACCGAGCACCTGCGCACCCACGCCAAAGACCACCACTCGCGCCGCGGGCTGCTGATGCTGGTCGGCAAGCGTCGCCGCATGCTCCGCTACCTGGAGCGCACCGACCTCGAGCGCTACCGCGCTCTGGTCAAAGAGCTCGGCCTGCGCCGATGATCGCGGTCGGCGAGCCGGCCCCCGACTTCACCCTCCGTAACCAGGACGGGGAAAAGGTCTCGCTCTCCGACTACAGCGGCCGCAAGGTGGTGCTGATCTTCTACCCGGCGGACTTCAGCCCGGTCTGCTCCGACCAGCTCTCGATCTACCAGGAGGTCAAGCCCGAGATCACCGCGAAGGGCGTCGATCTGGTCGGGATCAGCGTCGATAGCTCTTACGCGCACAAGGCCTTCCAGGAGAAGCTGGGGATCGACACCACCCTACTTGCCGATTTCGAGCCCAAGGGCGAGGTGGCGCGCGCCTACGGCTCCTACATCGATGGAGCCGGAATCGCCAACCGCACCCTGGTCCTCGTCGACCAGGAGGGCAAGGTCGCCTGGACCTACGAATCGCCCAACCCGGGTGAGTTCCCCGGCGCCAACGTCATCTTCGACGCCCTCGCTTAGCGAAGCCGTCTCAACCCGCCTATATCGCGGGTTCAGACAGACTCGGTGTATGCAAGACCTGACCAGCGCCCCGATCCCGCCTGCCGGGCCGGACGACCACGTCGCCGGCGCGGGGGAGGAGGGGCTGATCGTCTACGCCGACCTTGGCTGCCCGCACTGCGCGGGCGCCTGGTGGCAATTGCGCGAGCGCCCCGGCCGGCTCGTCTTCCGCCACTTCCCGGTGGCCAGCAAGCACCCGCGCTCGCCGGCGCTTCACGCCGCCGCCGAGGCCGCCGGCCGGCAGGGGCGCTTCTTCGCGATGGTCGACTCGCTCTACGCGGATCGCGGGCATGTCGACGACCCCCACATCTGGCGCCGGGCCGAGGAGATGGGGCTCGACCTGAAGCGCTTCGAGGCCGAACGCCGCGCGGAGGAGATCCAGGCCCGGGTCCGCCGCGATTTCGAGTCCGGCATCCGCGCCGGAGTAGCGGGCACTCCAGCGCTTTTCGATGCATGTACTCTTCAATCAGTTAGAGAACGAGAGTTCTGAATGCGAATGGGCCGCCAACCGGGCGGCCGGAGGTAACAACTAAATGAGCATGTTTGACGTTACCCGCGTCTCGGCGGATGTCGGCGATGGCCAGATCTCCTTTGAGACCGGGAAACTCGCGAAGCAGGCGAGCGGCGCCGTCGTCGTCCGCAGCGGCGACACGATGGTCCTCTGCACCGCCACCGTCGGCAACCTGCGAGACGTGGACTTCCTTCCCCTCACCGTCGACGTAGAGGAGCGGATGTACGCCGCGGGCAAGATCCCCGGCTCGTTCTTCCGTCGCGAGGGTCGCTCGGGCGAAAAGGCGACGCTGACCGCGCGCATGATCGACCGCCCGATCCGCCCGCTCTTCCCCAAGGGCTGGCACTACGAGACGCAGCTGGTCGCGATCCCGATGTCCGTCGACCAGGTCAACCCCTACGACATCCTCGCGATGAACGGCGCCTCCGCCGCGCTGGCGATCTCGCCGGTCCCGGTCGCTGCCCACGTCGGCGCGGTCCGCATCGGCAAGCTCGAGGGCGACTTCGTCGTCAACCCCGAGGAGGAGCGCCACGAGGAGCTCGAACTCGACCTGATCGTCGCCGGCACCGACGAGGCGATCCTGATGGTCGAGGCCGGGGCCAGCGGCGTCACCGAGGCCGAGATCCTCGACGCCCTCGACATCGCCCACTCGGAGATCAAGAAGCTGGTCGCCGCGATGGCGGAGCTGCAGGAGAAGGCCGGCAAGGAGAAGCTCGAGATCGAGCCGCCGCAGATCGACGAGGCCCTGATCGACGAGATCCGCGCCTCGCACGGCCAGGCGCTGGTCGACGCGATCGCCACCGAGGGCAAGCTCGAGCGCTACGAGGCGATCGACAAAGTCAAGGACGAGGTGGTCGGCCACTACGCCGCCGCGCACGAGGAGGGCGAGGTCGACGACGAGCGCGTCGCCGAGGTCAAGGCCGCGATCGACTCGATCGAGAAGGACACGATCCGCAAGGCGATCGCGGTCGAAAAGAAGCGCCCCGACGGTCGCGCCCAGGACGAGATCCGGCCGATCGAGACCGAGGTCGACATCTCCCCGCGCGTCCACGGCTCGGCCCTGTTCACCCGCGGCGAGACCCAGATCCTCTCCAACGTGGCGCTGGGCACGACCCGGATGGACATGCGGATCGACACGCTCGGCCTGCAGACCACGAAACGGTTCTGGCACCACTACAACTTCCCGCCCTTCTCGGTCGGGGAGGCGGGCTTCATGCGCGGCCCGAAGCGGCGTGACATCGGCCACGGCGCTCTCGCCGAGCGCGCCCTGCTGGCGACGATCCCCGACGAAGAGTCGTTCCCGTACGTGATCCGGGTGGTCTCCGAGACCCTCGAGTCCAACGGTTCCTCTTCGATGGGCTCGGTCTGCGCCTCCTCGATGGCGCTGCAGGCCGCGGGCGTCCCGGTCACCGCGCCGGTCGCCGGCGTCGCGATGGGCCTGATCAAGGAGGGTGACGACTACATCGTCCTCACCGACATCGCCGGCGTCGAGGACCACCTCGGCGACATGGACTTCAAGGTCGCCGGCACCGCCGAGGGCATCACCGCCCTGCAGATGGACATCAAGATCACCGGCGTCACCTTCGACATCCTCCGGGATGCGCTGGAGCAGGCCAACAAGGGCCGCCAGTTCATCCTCGGCAAGATGGCCGAGGCGATCGACGGGCCGCGGGAGAAGCTCTCCGCGCACGCGCCGGCGATCGAGTCGATCAAGATCGACCCGGAGAAGATCGGGGCGGTGATCGGCAAAGGCGGCGAAACGATCCGCGCCCTGTGCGAGGAGTTCGAAGCCGAGATCGACGTCGAGGACGACGGCACCGTGCGGATCTACGCGCCGACCGGGGAACTGGTCGAGGGCTGCGTCAGCCGCATCGAGGGGATGACCAAGGAGGCCGAGGTCGGCGACCGCTACGACAGCGCCAAGGTCGTGAAGACGACCACCTTCGGCGCCTTCGTCGAGCTGGTCAAGGGCACCGATGGCCTGCTTCACATCTCCAATGTGAAGCCCGGCGAGCGGGTCGACTCGGTCGACGATGTGCTCAGCGCCGGCGACCTGATCGACGTCACCGTGGTCGAGGTTGACAAGGAGCGCGGCCGGATCGGCCTGCGTCTCTCCGACGACCCATCGGTCGAGGGCAAATCGCCGGAGGAACTGGCCACGGTCGGTTCCGGGGACGGCGGCCGGCGCAACGGCGGCGACCGTGGCGGTCGCGGCCGGGACCGCGGTCGCGGGCGTGAACGCGAGCGTCGCGGCTAGTTGAGCGGGGCCAGGCTCACCGAGCTCGACTCCGGCGTCCGGGTCGTGACCGAGGAGGTTCCCTCGGTCCGATCCGTGGCGCTCGGGCTCTGGGTTCGGACCGGTTCCAGGAACGAGACCCCGGCGCAGGCGGGGGTCTCGCACTTCCTCGAGCACCTGCTGTTCAAGGGGACGGCGCGCTACTCGGCGATCGAGATCTCCGAGCTCTTCGACGGGCTCGGGGCCTCGGTCAACGCCGCCACCGGCAAGGAGACGACGCACCTGCACGCGCGCTTCCTCGACGAGCACACCGAGGCTGTCTTCGATTTGCTGGCGGAGATGCTGCTGGCGCCGACCTACCCCGACATCGACTCCGAGCGCCAGGTGGTGCTCGAGGAGATCGCGATGTACGACGACGAGCCGCAGGACCGGGTCCACGACGTCCTGGCGGAGGCCGTCTTCGGCGGGCACCCGCTGGGGCGGCGAGTGCTGGGGGAGGCGGAGGTGATCTCCTCGATCCCTGTCCCGGACATCGAGGCCTATCGCAGCGCCCACTACACGGCGCCGGGGATCGTCATCGGCGCCGCCGGGCACCTCGATCACGAGCGCATCGTCGCGCTCGCCGAGCGGTTGGTGCAGCCGCCGAGCGAGGACGGACGGCGGGCGCCAGCGGCGCCGCTCGACGGCTCTTCGCGGCTGTGCTTCCTGCCCAAGGAAACCGAGCAGTACCACATCTGCTTCGGGGCTCCGGGGCTGCGGCGCGAGGACGAGCGGCGCTACCCGCTAGCCGTGCTCGATGCGATCTTCGGCGGCTCGACCTCGTCCCGGCTCTTCCGCGAGGTGCGCGAGAAGCGCGGCCTCGCCTACTCGGTCGGCTCCTACAACGAGCAGTTCACCGATCAGGGGCTGGTCGCGACCTACGTCGGCACCCGCGCCGACAACGTCGAGGAGGCCTGCTCGATCATCGGCTCCGAGATGGCGCGGCTGCGCTCCGAGCCGGTCTCGGCGGAGGAGCTGGCGCGGGCGAAGGAGAGCGTCAAGGGCCGCCTCGTCCTCTCTTCGGAGTCGACCGCGGCGCGGATGACGCGGATCTCCCGCGCGACCCTCTTCGACCTGCCGATCGAAGACCTCGACGAGATGCTGGCCAAGGTCGACGCGATCGAGGTCGACGACCTGACCGAGCTGGCGGCCGAGCTATATGGCGCCGAGCGGCTCTCCGCCGCCTGTGTCGGCGCCGACGAGGATCGCTTCCGCGCCGCGCTGGCACCGGTCAGCGAGGCGCTGGTCGCAGCATGATTCGCGTTGCCGTTGCCGGCGCCGCCGGGAAAATGGGTGCGACCGTCTGCGAAGCGGTTGAAGAGGCCGACGGGTTGGAACTGAGCGGGCGCGCCGACCCGGCGCTCGGTACCGAGCTGGCCGAGGCACTGCCCGGCGCCGACGTCGTCGTCGACTTCACGGTCCCGGACACGGCGCTTGAGAACGTCAAGGCCTGCCTTGAGGCCGGCGTCCACGCCGTCGTCGGCACCACCGGCTTCAACCTCGACGCCGCCCGCGCCGCGGCCGAGGCCTCGCAGGCGAACTGCTTCGTCGCCCCCAACTTCGCGATCGGGGCGGTGCTGCTGATGGAGGTCTCGCAGACGATCGCCAAGCACATGCCCGAGTGCGAGATCGTCGAGCTCCATCACGACAAAAAGCTCGACGCGCCGTCGGGCACCGCCAAGCGCACCCAGGAGCTGATCGACGCCGCGGGCGGCAATGTCCACCAGCCGATCCACTCGGTGCGGTTGCCCGGCATGGTCGCCCACCAGGAAGTGATCTTCGGCGGCGTCGGGCAGACGCTGGCGATCCGCCACGACTCGATCGACCGCCGCTCCTTCATGCCGGGGGTGGTGCTGGCCTGCCGCAGGGTCGCCGATCTGCCCGACCGCTTTACCGTCGGCCTCGAGAAGCTGCTTTAGGTCGTAGCGCGCCGCCCGAAGGGATACCCTGGCACTGATGAAGGAAATCAAGGGAGTTCTCACCGCGATGGCAACCCCGTTCGACGCGAGCGGGGCGGTCGACCATGATGCGGCCCGGCGCCTGGCGGCGCACCTCTTGGAGCACGGCTCACATGGACTGGTGATCGCCGGCAGCACCGGCGAGTGCCCGACCCTCACCGACGGCGAGGAGATCGAGCTGCTGCGGACGGTGCGGGCCGAGGTGGGGGAGGAGCCCCTCGTCATCTGCGGCACCGGCACCAACGACACCCGCCACTCCTGCGAACTGACGAAGATGGCGGCCGAGGCCGGCGCCGACGCTTCGCTGGTCGTCTGTCCGTACTACAACAAGCCCAACCGGGCCGGCCTTCGCGCCCACTTCGAGACGGTCGCCGCGGCCGTCCCGGAGCTGCCGATGGTGATGTACAACATCCCCGCACGGGTGATCATCAACGCCGACCCCGAGCTGCTGCGGGAGCTGGGGGAGATCGACAACATCGTCGCGGTCAAGCAGGCCAACGACGCCGAGCTGGGGCCGATCGAGGGGCTGACCGTTTTGGCCGGCAACGACAACACCTTCCTGCGCGTGCTCGAGTTCGGCGGCGGGGGCGGCATCCTCGTCGCTGCCCACATCGTCGGCGACCGCATGCGGGAGATGTGGGAGGCGGCGCAGAACGGCGACCTCGAGGCCGCCCGCCGCATCGACGCCGAGATCACCCCCGTCTACGAGGCGACTTCGGTCACCACCAACCCGATCCCGCTGAAGGCGGCCCTGGCGATGCTGGGGCTGTGCGAGGACCGGCTCCGACTTCCCCTGGTATCGGCCGACGCCGAGCAGCGGGCCGCCGTCAAGGCCGGCCTCGATGCCGCCGGCGTCGCCGTCGCCAGTTAGACACGACTGCAAGAGAGAGTGAGTAACTAGTGCCAAGCAAACTTCGAGTGCTGCCTTTGGGCGGTCTCGGCGAGATCGGCAAGAACATGACCGTGATCGAATACGACGGGAGCATCGTCGTCGTCGACACGGGCCTGATGTTCCCGACCGCGGAGATGCATGGGATCGACCTCGTGCTGCCGGACTTCTCCTACCTGCGCGACCGCGTCGATGACATCGAGGCGATCGTCCTCACCCACGGTCACGAGGACCACGTCGGGGCGCTGCCCTACGTGCTCCGCGAGATCGGCATCCCGCCGGTGATCTACGGCGGCCTGCTGACGGTGGGGATGGTTCGCTCCAAGCTCGACGAGCACAAGCTGGGAGAAAAAGCACCGCTGCAGGAGCTGCCGCCAGGGGAGAAAGTCCGGTGCGGGCCGTTCCAGCTGGAGCTGATCCACCTCGCCCACTCGATCCCCGACATGCGAGCGGTGCTGCTGAACACCGAGGTGGGCTCGGTGTTGATGACCGGCGACTACAAGTTCGACCAGACCCCGGTCGACGGCCGCCCGGCGGACGTCTCGCGTCTGGCCGAGCTCGGCAAAGAAGGCCTGCTGCTGCTCTGCGGCGACTCGACCAACGCCGACCGGCCAGGGGTGGCGCCTTCGGAGTCGGCGGTCGGGCCGGCGCTGCTGCAGCAGTTCTCCCGCTGCAAGGGCCGGATCATCGTCACCTCGTTCGCCTCCAACATCCACCGCGTGCAGCAGGTGATCGACGCGGCGGCCCAGCTCGACCGCAAGGTGGCGCTGGTCGGGCGCTCGATGCGCAAGAACTTCAACATCGCCTCCAACCTGGGCCTGGCGAAAGCGCCCGACGGGATCTTCGTCCAGCCGCGCGAAATCGAGGACTTCCCGGACGGGAAAGTCGTGGTGATCTCGACCGGCAGCCAGGGCGAGCCGCTCTCGGCCTTGCGGCGGATGGCCAACAACGACCACCGCGACGTGCAGCTGCACTCCGGCGACACCGTCGTCTTCTCGGCGACGCCGGTGCCGGGCAACGAGCGCGCCGTCAACGAGACGATCGACCGCATCTACGAGATCGGGGCGACCGTGATCACCGCCCAGGACGCGCCGATCCACGCCTCCGGCCATGGCTGGCAAGAGGAGCTGAAGCTGATGCTGAACCTGACCAAACCGCGTTACGTGATGCCGGTCCACGGCGACCACAAGCGGCTGCGGCTGCACGCCGAACTGGCCGAGGCGGTCGGAATCGACCCCACTTGCATCTTCCAGGGCCGCAACGGCCTGCCGCTGGAAATCGACGCTGACGGCGCCCGCTTCGGCGAGGACATCCACGCCGGCGTCATGTACGTCGACGGGGTCAATATCGGCGAGCCCGACGACGCCGCCCTGCGCGACCGCCGCGAGATCTCCGCCGACGGCATCTTCATCGTCGTCGCCACCGTCTCCAACGACGACGGCCGCGTGGTGGCTGACCCCGAGGTGATCTTCCGCGGCGTCGCTTTCCTTGAGGAAGCGGACGCTCTCGTCGAGGACCTCAAGGACCTGGTCGAAGACGAGCTCGAAGACGCTGCCGGCCACGGCAACCGCGAGACCCACCTGATCGAGGAAGACCTCCACGACGCAATCGGCAAGTTCGTCTGGCAACGCCTCCGCCGCCGCCCGATGATCCTGCCGGTGATCATCGAGGTTTGATTCTTCGTTCGCGCGGCATTCGGTAGGGAGGGAGTGGGTGTTCCCTTCCTCCCTGGGTTGCTCGCCTGAAGCGGCACTGGCTGACCGCGAGCGTCACCGGTGCGAGCAACAGGACGCCGGTCGTCAGGGAACACCCACCCCTCCCGGCAACAGAGCTCCGGCAGACGCCCCGCGAAACCGCGAGAAGGCCCCGTAGGGGCACTGTTGCAGTTTCGCTGAGCTGAACGGCTTTCGTGGCTCGGCCGTCCCGCGGAGCTCTGTCGCGGAGGGGACGGGTATCCCCCGGCCGACCGGCGTCCTGTTACTCGCCCCAAGGACTTCCGCGGCAAGCCACAGACGATCTGGCGAGTAACCCAGGGAGGTCGGGGGATACCCGTCCCCTATACCGAGTGAGGTTCGTCCAACGAAAAAGCCCGCCGAGGCAGTGTCTGGGGAGAACCTCGGCGGGCCAGTGTGTCTCGTCCGCTGGAAAATCTAGGACTGGGGTCTAAAGCGCCTCTAAAGGTCTTTAGGCCTTGAGGACGTAGCCGGCGCCGCGTTTGGTGTGGAGGAGGCGCGACTCGCCGCCGGCCTCCAGCTTGCGCCGCAGGTTGGAGATAAATACGTCGATCGTGTTGGTCGCCGCCATCGGGTCGTAGCCCCAGACCTCGTCGAGCAGGCGCTCGCGCGAGACGACCAGGCGCTCGTTGCGCATCAGGAACTCCAGCAGCTCGAACTCGCGGTTGGTCAGCTCGATCTCGCGCTCGCCGCGGCGCACCTCGCGGGTGTCGGGGTTGAGCGTCAGGTCGCCGACTTCCAGCGAGGCGGCGCCCCGCGGCGGCCGCCGCCGCAGCAGCGCCCGGATCCGCGCCAGCAGCTCTTTGCGCTCGAACGGCTTCACCAGGTAGTCGTCGGCGCCGCTGTCGAGGCCGGTGACCCGGTCCTCGGTCTCGGCGCGGGCGGTCAGCATCAGGATCGGCACGTCGCCGTCGCTGCGGAGGCGACGGCAGACCTCGACCCCGTCCAGTCCCGGTAGCCCCAGGTCGAGCACGACCAGGTCCGGCACGAAGCCGGCGGCGACGTCCAGCGCCTCGATCCCGTCGGCCGAAGTACGCACTTCGTAGCCCTCGTTGCGGAGCGAGCGGCGGAGGACATCGGCGATATCGACGTCGTCCTCGACGATCAGCACCCGACCGCCAGTCTGATCCAGCTCAGAAAGCACATAAAGATGTTAGCCCGGAACAATCCCTCTCCATCCGGATTTAGTGCGAATTTAGTTCGAGGGAGGGCTGAGGAGCTCGGCGTCGAACGGGGGACCATGTTCGTGCGTAAGAAGCGTGCCGCCCCGGCGCGGCGGGGCAAAGCTGCGTCCAAACGCAAGCCGAAAGCAAAAGGCGCCCTGCGGCTCCCCGCCGGGCTCGAGCAGCGCCACATCGACCTGATTGCCCTCTTGCTTGTCGCCTCCGGCGTCTACCTCGTCTTCGTTCTCTTCTTCGGCTGGGAGGGGGGCAAGGTCGGCTACGGCGTCGAAACCGCGCTCACCTACCTGTTCGGAGAGGTCGGCGCGCGGATCTTCACCGTCTTGCTGTTGGTAGTCGGCGGCATGCTCCTCACCGGCACCTCGGTCTCGGCGCTGGCACGGGGAATCGGCAGAGGCCTGCGGGGGATTTTCCGCGGTGCCTTCGCCGGTGGCGACGCCGCCGCCCGCACCGTCGCCAAGACCCATGCCGACTGGCGCGAGCACCGCGAGGCACGGGCCGAGGCCGCGACCCTCGCCGGCCCGACCGATGTGATGAGCAGCTACCCGGAGGAGGACGAGGACTTCGAACCGACCGTCGCCCTCGCCGAGGAGGACAGCTTCGACGCCCAGATCTTCGATGCGGATACCGAGACCGAGACCCACGTCCTCGCGGCCGATGAGGCCGAAGAGGAGGCCGCACCGCAACAGGAGCTCCAGAACTACGACTCCGAGGACGCGGTCGCGGTGGTCGACGAGGGGGACCGCGCCCACGCGGGCCTGACCCCGCTGGGCAACAAGCGCGGCGTGACGATGTCGGAAGAGATCGACTACCGCCCGCCCTCGCCAAGGCTGCTCGAGCGCGGCAAGGGCGACAAAGGCCCCGACCCGCGCGACCACGAAGCGGTCGGCCGCAAGCTGGTCGAGACGCTGGGCCACTTCGGGGTCGAGGCGAAGATCGTCGGCATCGTCAGCGGCCCCCACGTCTCCCGCTTCGAGCTGCGCCTCGCGCCCGGCACCAAAGTCAAGAAAGTCACCGAGCTGGCAAACGACATCGCCTACGCGCTGGCCTCGACCGACATCCGCATCCTGGCGCCGATCCCCGGCAAGCAGGCGGTCGGGGTAGAGGTCCCGAACCGCAGCCGCAAAATGGTCCGCCTCGGCGACATCTACGCCGGCCGCCCGGAGAAGACCTCGCCGCTGGTCGCCTGGCTCGGCAAGGGGATCGACGGCAACCCGGTCTGGACCGACATCGCGAAGATGCCGCACGTCCTCGTCGCCGGCACCACCGGCTCGGGCAAGAGCGGCTGCGTCAACGCGATCCTCTCCTCGATCCTGATGCAGGCCTCGCCGAACGAGGTCCGCCTGGTCCTGGTCGACCCGAAGCAGGTCGAGCTCAACCACTACGAGAACGTGCCGCACCTGCTGACGCCGGTCGTGACCTCGCCGCGGCTGGCGGCCAACGTCCTCTCCAACCTGATCGGCGAGATGGAGAGCCGCTACGGGATCATGAGCGAGGCTCGCGCCCGCAACCTCGGCGAGCTCAACCGCGTCCGCCGTAAGAAAGGCGAAGCGCCGCTGCCGCACATCCTCTGCGTGATCGACGAGCTCGCGGACCTGATGATGGTCGCGCCGGCGGAAGTCGAGGATTCGATCATCCGCCTGGCGCAGAAGTCACGCGCTACCGGTATCCACCTCGTGCTCGCGACGCAGCGACCCTCGACCGACATCATCACCGGCACGATCAAGGTCAACATCCCCTCGCGGATCGCCTTCGCGGTCTCTTCCCAGACCGACTCCCGGGTGATCCTCGATCAGGGAGGGGCGGAGGCGCTGCTCGGCCAGGGCGACATGCTCTTCCGCGGTGCCGGCACCTCGAAGCTGCAGCGCGTCCAGGGCGCCTTCATCACCGAGGACGAGATCGCCCGCATCACCTCCCACTGGGCGAAACAGGGCGAACCCGAATTCGAGGACGAGCTCCTGGAGACTCCGCAAGAGGCCAGGGACGAGGGCCGCGACGACGACTTCGACCCCGACAGCGACGATCTGCTCGACGAGGCGATCCGCCTCGTCGTCCAAACCGAGACCGCCTCGGTCTCGATGATCCAGCGGCGATTGCGGGTCGGCTACACCCGCGCCGGGCGCCTGATCGACATGCTGGAGCGGCGCGGTGTCATCTCCGGCTACGAGGGCTCGAAACCGCGTCAGGTGCTGATCACCCAGGCTGATTTGCCGCGAGTTCTCGGTAGCGCCGAGGCAGCGCCGGAGCCGGTCACGATCGATTCGGACCCAGACGCCTAATTTGCACTTGCGCCCTGGGTGTTTTCCCGCAAAATGGGCGAAGGTGGAAAACGGCGTAGGCAACAAGCTGCGTGAGGCCCGCACCCGTCGGCGCCTCGGGCTGGAGGAGGTCGAAGAGGCGACCAAGATCCGCTGCCGTTATTTGCAGGCGATTGAGAACGAAGACTGGGACCACCTCCCTGGCGACACCTATGCCCGCGCCTTCATTCGCACCTACGGCAGTTTCCTCGGGCTCGACGGCGAGCGACTGGCAGAGGAACAACGGCAGGCCATGGGCTCGACGCGACCGGGGGAACGGCTGCCGCGGGTCGAGTCGCGTCCGGGCCGCGTGAAGCGAGAAAAGGGGCCCCCGGCGGTCCCACCGCGCCTCGTCGCCTTCATCGTCTCGGCGCTGCTGGTCGTGGCATTGATCGTTGTCGGCCTCTCGAGCGGCGGCAGCTCGAACAACACTCAAGGCGGCACGGCGCACCCTCGCGAGGGAGTGAGTGGGGCGAAGGTGGCTGACAGCGTGAAGGCGAACTCCGAAGGACATGCGCTGACCCTGACCGCCAACGGCGAAGTCTGGGTCTGCCTACTCAACGGCAAGGGGAATCCCCTGGTCAAGGGGCGCATCCTTTACCCGGGCGAAACCGAAGGTCCGTTCCGGTCCGGTAGCTTCACCCTCGCGCTGGGCAACGGCGCGGTGACGATGAGCGTGGACGGAGAACAGCAGAAGCTTCCGGAACCCTCGAGCCCGATCGGGTTCTCGGTGGACTCGCAGGGCTCGGTGCGGGAACTGCCCGAAGGCGAACGGCCGACCTGCTCGTGATCCGCGCCGGCATCGTCGTCACCGGGACCGAGGTGATCACCGGGCGGATCGCCGATGCCAACGGCCCTTGGGTCTCAGAACGGCTGGGTGAGCTCGGGGTCGAGGTGGCGCACATCCAGGTGGTCGCCGATCGCCCCGACGACCTTCAGGCTGCCCTCCGCTTCATGGCGGGGGAGGGGATGGACCTGATCATCACCACCGGCGGCCTCGGGCCGACCGCCGACGACCTTACGGCGGAGATGGTCGGCCGCTTCGCCGGCCGCGAGATGCGCCTCGACATGGAAATGGAGGCGAAAATCGCCAAGATCCTCGAGAGCTTCGCCAAACGCTTCCGACTCGATCAGGAGGCGCTGCTGGAGGCCAACCGCAAGCAGGCGATGGTGCCGGAGGGGGCGGTGCCGCTGGACCCGGTGGGGACGGCGCCGGGGCTGGTGGTGCCGGCCGACGGGCGCGTCGTCGTCGTCCTCCCGGGCCCGCCGCGGGAGCTGCAGCCGATGTGGTCAGCGGCCCTGGAAACGGCTCCTGTGCAGGAGGTTTTGGCCCGGGCGACGCCCTTGCACGGCTACACGATGCGGATGTTCGGGGTGCCGGAGTCCGAAATCGCCAAGAGCCTGCGGGAGATGGAGGCCGATGGGATGGACCTCGGAGCAGTCGAGATCACCACCTGCCTGCGGCGGGGGGAGATCGAGATCGACGTGCGTTACCGCGACGAGGCGGTCGTCGTGGCCGAAGCGGTCCGCGACGGGCTGGCGCGCCGTCACCCGCGGGAGACCTTCAGCCTTGACGGGGAGACGATCGATCGACAGGTGGCGGCGCTGTTGCGCGGTCACCGGCTGGGGCTGGCCGAGTCGTGCAGCGGCGGGCTGCTGGCGGCGCGAATCACGGATCTGCCGGGGGCTTCGGACTACTTGGCCGGAAGCGTCGTCGCCTACTCCAACGAGGCGAAGTCAGAGTTGCTGGGGGTCGACCGCGAGCTGATCGAAGCAAAGGGCGCGGTCTCGCCGGAGGTGGCCGAGGCGATGGCGATCGGGGCGCTGGAGCGCTTCGGCGCCAACGTTGCCGTCTCGATCACCGGCGTCGCCGGACCGGGCGGCGGCAGCGAGGAGAAGCCGGTCGGCTACGTCTGCTTCAACGCCCGCCTCGCCGACGGCACCAGCATCGCCCGCGATCCCGTCATCCCCGGCGGCCGCGCCGACATCCGCGAACGCTCCGCTCTCGTCGGCCTCCACCTCCTGCGCCAGCTCCTTGGCGGAGGCGAGGGGAGTTTGTAAACTCGCGGAGTTCTCAGCAAACGTTTTCGCTTTGGGAGGCGAGGTGTGAAGAGATCGATTCGGGGAGCAGCGGTTCTAGTGGGGGTGCTGGTAGTGGCTGCGGTTGCGGCCACGGCTGCGCTTGGCGCCGTGGGTGAAATCACCAAGGCCTCGGTTGCTTCCGATTGGACTAGTGGCAGCTTTGCGGGCCAGATGGAATGGACCGGTTGCGCACATCTGCCCCCGGAAAAAGAACCGAAAGAACCCCCGCAATCCTTTACCTGCACCTGGACCGCCTACGCCACCGTTGGCCCCGGCGCTTCCCCGGAAGCGTGCCTTGGGCCCGACCGCGACCTCAACAGCCTCGGATCAGGCGTGCAACTCCTATGGCAGGGAGAACCCCGCACCGGACTCGGCTCGGAAGCCTTCGAAGTCAACGATGTCCCGCTGGACGGGAGCGGAGGGAAGGTCCTCTGTCTGGCTACCAGGGAAAAATCCACCGACGGCACCGAACTCCCCTGTGTCCCACCCGCCGAACCGCCGCCAGGATGGCACTGCCCGTACATCATGACCAACTACTTCAGCACGCTGGATTCGCGAGTGCTCGAACCAGCCACTGCACCACTCCCCGGTCAAGAGGAACCGAAATTCTGTGGCTGCCCGGCCATCGTGCCTGTCCGTCATCACCACAAGAAGCACCGGCGCCACCAGCACATTTTCGTCTCTCAGCACCAAAAAGTTCCATAGGCTTGACGTTTGCGCGTTGTTTCGTGCGTCGTGGCCCCTTAGCGTGGCGGCCATGCCGAAGGAGCGACTGAAAAGCACGCGGGCGCGGCTGTTCGTCGCGCTCGACCTGCCGGACGCGATCCGGGAGGGGATCCTGGCGTGGGGGAGGGAGGCACTGGCCGATCCTGCGCTGCGGCCGGTGCCGGTCGAGTCGCTCCACATCACCCTCGCCTTTCTCGGCTACCGTGGGGAGAAGGAGGTCGAGCGGATCGCCGAGGTGGTGCGGGGGAGCGTTGCGCCGGCGCCATGGGTCGAGCTGAAAGACCCGGTCCCGGTCCCGCCCCGGAGGCGGGCGCGGCTGTTCGCTCTGCCGGCGCTCTCGCCGGGCACCGAGGTCCTGCAAGAGGGCCTCGAGCAGAAACTTGTCGAAGGGGGCTTCTACAAGCCCGAGAAGCGGCCGTTTTGGCCGCATGTGACCGTGGCTCGGGTCCGTCCCGAGGCGCGGGGGTCGAAGCGGCCGGCGGTCGTTTCGGATCCACCGGCGAAGTTGCCGGAGGGGCTGTCGGAGCCGTTTCTTGGCGTCCGACTCACCCTTTACCGTTCTGAACTCAAGCCCACGGGTGCGCGCTATGTGCCCCTGGCCCAATTCGAGCTGCCCGGAGCAGGGCGGCAGTGAGGTGATTCGAGATGGCGAAAGTGAACTTGAAAGATGCTTCCGCGAAGGAGGCAAAAGCGAAGGACGCGGCCCTCGAGGCGGCGGTGACCCAGATCGAGCGCGACTTCGGGCAGGGCTCTCTGATGCGCCTGGGGGACAAAGGGACGATCAAGGTGGACGCGATCCCGACCGGGTCGCTGGCGCTGGACCTGGCGTTGGGGATCGGCGGGGTGCCGCGCGGCCGCATCGTCGAGATCTTCGGTCCCGAGTCTTCGGGCAAGACGACGGTCGTCAGCCACATCATCGCCCAGGCTCAGGCCTTGGGTGGCGTCTGCGCCTTCATCGACACGGAGCACGCGATCGACCCCGTCTACGCACGGGCGATCGGCGTCGACACCGACGAGCTGCTGGTCTCGCAGCCCGACTACGGCGAGCAGGCGCTGCAGATCGCCGACCGGCTGATCGCCTCGGCGGCGGTCGACGTGATCGCGATCGACTCGGTCGCGGCGCTGACGCCGAAAGCCGAGCTCGAGGGTCAGATCGGCGACACCACCGTCGGCCTGCAGGCGCGGCTGATGTCGCAGGCTCTGCGGAAACTGGCCGGCAGCCTCAACCGGACCAAAACGGTCTGCATCTTCACCAACCAGATCCGGGAAAAGATCGGCGTCCAGTTCGGCTCGCCGGAGACCCAGCCGGGCGGTCGGGCGCTGAAGTTCTACTCGTCGCAGCGGCTCGACATCCGCCGGATCGAGACCTTGAAGGAAGGGACCGAGGCGGTCGGCAACCGGGTCCGGGTCAAAGTCGTCAAGAACAAGGTCGCGGCACCGTTCCGCCAGGCCGAGTTCGACATCGAGTACGGGGTTGGCATCTCCCGTGAGGGCGGCCTGCTCGACTTCGGCATGGAACAGGACCTGGTCCAGAAATCCGGCTCCTTCTTCTCCTACGGCGAGACCCGGCTCGGCCAGGGGCGCAACAACGCCAAACAGTTCCTCGTTGACAACCCCGAGCTGGCTCTGGAGATCGAAACGAAGGTGCGCGCCGCGCTGGGGATCGACGGCGGGTCGAGCGCTGAGCCGGCTCAGCCTGACGTTGCCGCGCCGGAGGCTCAAGCCGCTTGAGTGGTCGGGCGGCCGGTTTTCTGTTCTGAGCGATAGGGTTCCGGCCGCCTGATGAGCAACGAAACTCTCTTCTACGTCTGCGGGGGAATCCTCGCCGCCTCGGCGGTGACGGTCAGCCTTCTCGGCCTGAAACTGAGGGACTTCCCCGGCAAGTTCCTGCCGGTGATCATCCTTTGGTTCGCCGTCTTCGTCCTCGGCGCTACCGCCTTTGCCACGCGCTATTCCGGTGAAGAGCACGAAAAGAAGGCCGCCGAGTACGCGAAGTACTTCGAAGAAAAAGAAGCCGAAGAAGGTGCGGGGGGATCGGCGCAGGGAGAAGAACCTGCCGGCAAGACCGAAGGCGGAGGCGGGGCGGGCACCACGCTTCAACTTGAAGCAAGCGAAACCGCGCTCGAATTCGACACCACCAGCCTGGAAGCGAAAGCCGGCAAGGTGACGATCGACTTCACGAATCCGTCGGCGATCGCCCACAACGTCGTGATCGAACAGAACGGCAAAGAACTCTCCGGCTTCGAACCGATCGCCGAAGGGGAAGAATCCGAGACGGCCAATCTCAAGCCCGGCACCTACACCTTCTTTTGCTCCGTCCCAGGCCATCGCCAAGCAGGGATGGAAGGCACCCTCGTAGTCAAGTAGCTGGCGCTACCCTGCCGGTAATGGCGAAGCGGTTCCACGTCACCACCTTCGGGTGCCAGATGAACGTGCACGACTCCGAGCGGATGCGCGGGATGCTGGCCTCCCTCGGCTACGAGGAGGCGGCTGAGCGCGATGAAGCCGACCTGATTCTCTTCAACACCTGCTCGATCCGCGAGTCGGCCGACAGCCGCTTCATCGCCCACCTCGGGCAGGCCAAAAAGCTCAAGTCCGAAGACCCCGAGCGAGTCGTCGGCGTCGGCGGGTGCTGGGCGCAGTCGGTCAAGGAGGAGGTCTTCGAGCGCTTTCCCTTCGTCGACGTCGCCTTCGGCCCAGGCCAGATCCACAAGCTGGCCGAGTTCCTCAACTCCGACTCGCTGAGCGCCCAGGGCTACTTCGAATTCGAGGACTTCTCCGGCCACCTGCCGGCGCGGCGCGAGCGCGAGTTCCAGGGTTGGCTGCAGATCTCCCAGGGCTGCAACTGCGTCTGCTCGTACTGCATCGTGCCCTCAACCCGCGGGCGCGAGGTCAGCCGCGACCCCAGTGAGCTGATCGCCGAGGCCGAAGGGCTGGCCGCTGACGGCGTCGTCGAGGTGACGCTTTTGGGACAGAACGTCAACAGCTACGGGCGCGACCTGCCCAAGGACCGGCGGATCGGCTTCTCCGAGCTGCTGCGGCGGGTCGACGCGATCGAGGGGATCGAGCGAATCCGCTACACCAGCCCGCACCCGAAGGACATGAAGGAGGATGTGATCCTCGCCCACGCCGAGCTGCCGGCGCTGTGCGAGCAGATCCACCTGCCGCTGCAGTCGGGCTCCAGCGCGGTGCTGAAACGGATGCGCCGCACCTACAACCGCCAGCGCTATATGGACCGGGTGGCGCTTATCCGGGAGCACGTCCCCGACTGCGCGATCACCACCGACATCATCGTCGGCTTCCCCGGTGAGACCGAGGCCGACTTCGCCGAGACGCTGGAGGTGGCCGAGGAGGTCGGCTACGACGGCGCCTTCACGTTCATCTTCTCGCCACGCCGCGAAACCGAAGCAGCAGCGATGGACGGGCAACTGCCGCATCCGGTCAAGGTCGAGCGGATGGAACGACTGGTCGAGGTGGTGCAGCGGCGGGCGGCGGAACGGGCCCAGCGCTTCGTCGGGCGGACCCTCGATGTCCTGGTCGAAGGCACCAGCCGCACCGACGAGACGAAGCTGCGGGGGCGGACGCGGCACGGCAAGGCGGTCAACTTCGATGGGATCGCCAACCCCGGCGAATTCGTGCCGGTCGAGATCGAATCGGCAACTTCGCAGACGCTCAGTGGGGTGCTGGCCCGCCCCTTGACCCCGCTTCTTTGAACGTCCTCGCCATCTTCGGCCCCACCGGGGTCGGCAAGACCGGGGTTGCGATAGAGCTCGCCGAGTTGCTGCGGGAGCGCGGGGAGGACCCGGTGGCAATCAACTGCGACGCGCTGCAGGTCTACGAGGGGCTGGAGGTGCTGACCGGAGCTGCGACGGCGGCAGAGCGGGAAAAGCTGGAGCACAGGCTGCTGAACTTCGTGCCGATCACCTCGGACTTCTCCGTAGGGGACTACATGCCACTCGCTCACGCGGAGATCGACGCGGCGCTGACAGCGGGACGGCGGCCGATCGTGGTCGGGGGGACCGGCCTCTACCTGCGGGCGGCGCTGGCGGAGCTGTCGCTGGAGAAGGTGCCGCCGGAATCGCAGGAGTCCGAGCTCTGGTCGCCGGATACGCGCCACCCGACGACGATCTTCGGGCTCGACATGGATCGGGCTCAGCTCTATGAGCATATCGACGCTCGGGTCGATGCCATGGTCGCCGCCGGCGCCGCCGAGGAGGCCCGCCGCGCCGACGCCCTCGGCCCCGGCCGCACCGCCCGCAAAGCACTTGGCTTCGACGAGCTCCTTGCCGGCGACCTCGAGACGATGAAGAAGCGATCCCGCAACTACGCCCGCCGCCAGCTCACCTGGATGCGCAAGATCCCCGCCCTCCACTGGATCGACCGCACCCGCCTCAGCGACACAGGGGTCGCCGCACAGATCGCAATAGGCTGCCGGCCGTGAAGTTCGAGAAGTGGCAGGCGCTTGGCAACGATTATTTGATCCTGGAGCGGGAGCGGTTGCCGTGGGAGCTGACCGAGACGCGGATCGAGTGGCTCTGCGACCAGCACTTCGGCGTTGGGGCCGACGGGATTCTGCTGCTCTCCAAGAGCGAGGACCCTGAGTTCGTCGCCGATCTGCGGATCTTCAACCCCGATGGCTCCGAGGCCGAGCTCTCCGGCAACGGCGCCCGCGAGGCGATTCTCTACCTGCGGCGCAACGGCTGGACCGACAAGGACGAGTTCGCGATCAGCACCGTCGCCGGCCCGATCCGGCCGACGCTTACCGGCGAGCTGACCTGTTCGGTCGACATGGGGCGCGCTTCGACCACTTCCAAGGATTACCCGTCGGGCGACGAGGACGGCCGCGGCACGCTTGAGGCCGACGGTCGCAGCTGGGAGTTCCAGCATGTCTCGATCGGCAACCCGCAGTGCGCGATCGTCGTCGGCGAGGAACTCGACGAGCTCGACCTCGGCGCGATCGGGCCCGCGATCGAAGGGCATGACCTTTTCCCCAACCGGACCAACGTCTCCTTCCTGCAGATCGACGGCAGCCGAGTGCGGGCGCGGATCTTCGAGCGCGGGGTGGGGGAGACGCTCTCCTCCGGCACCGGCGCCAGCGGCGCCGCCGTCACCTCTTTCCTGCGCGGCTCGCAGAGCCCGATCACGGTCGAGCTCGAAGGCGGCGAGCTGGAGGTCGAGATCGCCGACGACCTGGCGGTGCGGCTCAGCGGCTGGGCCGAGCCGATCTTCCGCGGCGAGCTCTCGCCGGAGCTGATCCAAGCGTTAGCAGAGCTCGACGGCGAATGACGGCCGCCGACGGCCCGAATCGCTAGATTCCCGCGCCCAATGAGCATCGCCCAGCCATCGAAGCGCCTGGAGACCATTCCGCCGTACAAGTTCCAGGAACTCGAGCAGCAGATCGCCGACAAGCGCGCCGCCGGGATCGACGTGATCAGCCTCGGAATCGGCGACCCGGACCAGCCGACTTACGGGCACATCGTCGAGGCGATGCAGGAGGCGGTCGCCAACCCGGCCTACCACCAGTACCCGAGCAACCGCGGCCGCGAGGAGTTCCGCCAGGCGTTCGCCGAGTTCTACGACCGCCGCTTCGGGGTCGAGATCGACTCCGCCTCCGAGGTGATCCCGGCGATCGGTGCCAAGGAGTGCATCTACAACCTCTGCTTCGCCTTCCTCGACCCGGGCGAGGTGGCGCTCGCCTCCGATCCCGGCTACCCGGTCTACACCGGCGGCCCGATCCTCGCCGGCGCCACGGCGGAGCTGCTGCCGCTGGTGCCCGAGCTGGGATTCGCGCCGGACCTCGGCGCCGTGCCCGCCGAGGTCGCCGCCAAGGCGCGCCTGATGTTCATCAACTACCCGAACAACCCAACCGGCGCCATCCTCCCCGACGGCTTCTTCGAGCAGGTCATCGAGTTCGCGCGCGAGCACCAGATCCTCGTCGTCCACGACAACGCCTACTCGGAGACCACCTACGACGGCTACGTCGCTCCCAGCTTCCTCGCCACCCCCGGCGCCAAGGAGGTCGGCGTCGAGGTCTTCTCGCTCTCCAAGGGATACAACATGACCGGTTGGCGCTGCGCCGCGATCCTCGGCAACTCCGAAGCGATCCAGACCTACTGGCGGCTGAAGACCAACATCGACTCGGGCCTTTTCGAGGCGATCCAGATGGCCGGTGTCGCCGCCCTCCAGGGTCCGGGCCAGCCACTGGAGGGGATGAACGAGACCTATAGTCGCCGCCGCGACCTCGTCGTCTCCGCTCTGCGTGAGATCGGCGTCGAGGTCACCTCACCCAAGGGCACGATCTACGTTTGGGCTCCGGTCCCGGAGGGCCACACCTCGACCTCCTTCTGCGAGATGGTCCTCGAGGAGGCCGCGGTCGTCGTCTCACCCGGCTCGATGTACGGGCCCAGCGGTGAGGGCTTCTTCCGCATCGCGCTCACCACCCGCGACGAGTGCATCGAAGAGGCCGTCGAGCGCATGCGCGAGCACCTGGCCTAAGCCGCTTCGCGCTCGGCTTTCTTGCGCCAGTAGCGGTCAAGGCCGCTCCACTGGTAGGCGGTGGGGACGGCTTGCAGTAGCTCTGCGAGCGTCTCGCCGCCGATGCCTTCTGCGGCGAGCGCCTGGCGGATGCGGGCCTCGTTGTCGGCGTCGTACTCCTCCTTCGGCATCCGGCGGGCCAGATCGGCCTCCTCGCGCAGTTTCGCCCGCACCTTCTCGATGTGGCCAGGCACGTTGTCCTCGACGGCGCCGAAGTGGGTGAGGGCGAGGCGCTGCGGCTGCCAGGCGGCGACCGTGCCCAGCGATTCTTCCCAGGTCTCGACGTCGATGTCGGGTGGGGGGGTGGGGGGCACGACCAGGTCCGAAGGTGGAATGCGGCAGGCGGCGACGTCGCCGCAAAAGGCGGTGCCGCTGTCCTCGTGGAAGTAACAGAGGTGATGGGAGGCGTGGCCGGGGGTATAGGCGACGCGCATCCCGAACACGCTCTCGCCGCCAGCGAGGACATGGACGTTGCCCTCAGGGACCGGCAGGATCTTTCCCCAGAGGTATTCCAGTTGGTCCCCGTAGAGACGCTCGGCGCTCGCCAGCAGCTTCGAAGGGTCGATCAAATGCGGCGCCCCGCGCTCGTGCACGTAGACCTCGAGCCCAGGCCACCGCTCCACCATCGCCCCAGTCGCAGCCGCGTGGTCGAGGTGAATATGGGTCAGCAACACCGCCCGCGGCTGCTCCTCGCCGATCGCCTCCAGCACGGTGGAGAGCGACGACTCAGGCCCAGGGTCAACGAGCACGCCGTCTACCTCCCAGCAGCCGATCACGTGTGGCCGCCCAAGATGCATGACGTCGATTACTCGCACGGCCGGAGCCTATGGGAGTCCGGCTAATACTCGACGGACCCTCCCCGCTGTTGTCCGGCGAGCATTACCCGGACTCCCTCAGGCGCCCGCAGTCGAAAGTCGTCCTTCGGCGGCGAGCATGTCGCGCAGCCCCTGCTCGAGCCCGCGAGGTTCGTAACCCAGCTCGCGCCGAGCCTTGTCGTAAGAAGCCCAGAAGGTGACCCCGTCGGCCGAGGAGATCAACTCGCGCAGATTTGGCGGCTGCCCCATCACTTTGCCGACCAGCGGTCCGATCGGGATCATCGCCTTCATCAGGGGCGTCGGGATCGCCCGCTTCGGCGCCTTGCGACCGGTCGCGTCGGCGACGACGCCGATCGCCTCGCGCATCGTCGTCGCCGGGCCGCTGATCACGTAGGTCTCGCCCGCTTTCCCCTTGTCGAGCCCAAGGAGAATGCCGGCGGCGATGTCCTCGACGTGGGAGAGGCAGATCCCCAGCTCGGGGAACGGCATCAGCGGCATTTTCCCGGAGAGGAACTGGTTCAGGAGCTGGCCCACCGAGGAGGTGTCCCCGGGCCCGTAGACGCCGCCGGGCTGGACGATCACGCCGGGAAGCCCTTCGCCGATCAGCCGCTTCGCTACCTGGTGGGCTTCCCACTTGGTCTGCTCGTAGCAAGAGGTGAAGCTCTCGGCCGGGTGCTCGTAAGACTCGTCGACGATCCGGCCGTTCGTATTGCCGAAGATGCCAACCGTGGAGACGTAGACGACCTTGGGGATCTTCAGCTCCAGCGCCGCGCTCAGCACCCGTTCGGTGCCGCCGACGTTGGTTTCGCGCATCGTCGCCCGCTCGGAGGCGGGGATGCCGACCTCGTACATGGCGGCGGCGTGGATCACCGCGTCGCATCCCTCCATCCCGCTGCGGATCGCCCGCTCGTCGCCGAGGTCGCCGGCGATCAGCTCGCAGCCCTGAGCGCGCAGCTTCGCCCCTTTCTCGGGGTTGCGCACCAGGCAGACCACCTCGTCACCGCGGTCGCGGAGCTGGCGCACGACCTCGCCGCCGATGAAGCCGGTGCCGCCGGTGACGAAGACCTTCACGACACGCACCCTAACCATCTTCGGCCGCTGCTTACAATCTCCTTGAGTGCAGAATTCGAGAAACGGCAGAACGACCCAGACCCGCTACGGCGGGACGGGCAACGGTGCCGGCGTCTCGAATCCCCGGGCGCGGCAGCGCGCGATGGCGATCGGCGTCGTCAGCGGCCGCGAGGAGGGCGACCCGCTGGCGGAGCTGAAGGAGCTGCTGCGCACGGCCGGCGTCGCCACCGCCGGCGAAGCGACCCAGCAGCGCCCGCAGCCCGACCCCGACCGCTACTTCGGCCGCGGCCGCCTCGCGGAGCTGAAGCGAGAGATCAAAGCCGCAGGAGCCAACCTGGTCGCCTGCGACGACGAGCTGGCCCCTCGGCAGGAGCGCAACCTGGAGGCGGAGCTGGGGGTGCCGGTGATCGACCGCACGGCAGTGATTCTCGACATCTTCGCCGACCATGCCCACTCGGCCGAGGGCAAGCTGCAGGTCGAGCTGGCCCAGCTCGAATACAACATGGCCCGCATGCGGGGCCTCTGGACCCACCTCGAGCGCCTCGGCGCCGGCCGCATCGACGGCGGCATCGGCACCAGGGGCCCGGGTGAGACCCAGATCGAGACCGACCGCCGCCTCGCCCGCGACCGCATCGCGGCTCTGCGCCGCCGCCTCGCCCGTCTGGAGCGCAATCGCGGCGTCATGCGCGCCCGCCGCGAGCGCTCCTCGCTGCCGCGCGTCGCCCTCGCCGGCTACACCAACGCCGGCAAGTCGACCCTGCTGAACGCGCTGACGGGGGCCGAGGTCGACGTGCGCGACCGTCTCTTCCACACCCTTGACCCGACCACCCGCACCTTCGAAATCTCCGGCCGCGACGCCTTGCTGACCGACACCGTTGGCTTCATCGAAAAGCTGCCCCACCAGCTGGTCGAGGCCTTCAAGGCGACCCTGGAGGAGACCGTGCTTGCCGACCTGATCCTCCACGTCGTCGACGCCTCGGCGCAGGAGCAGCGGCGAGTGGCCGACATGCAGGCGGTGGACGAGGTCCTGAAGGAGATCGGGGCGGGGGAGAAGCCGCGCCTGCTGGTCTTCAACAAGGTTGACCTGTTGAGCGAGGAGGAACGGGGCGAGACTAAGCTCGATCATCCTGAGGCGGTGCTGATTTCAGCCCAGGACGAGTTGGGACTGGACGAGCTGCGCGAGCAGATCGAGGCGGCCTTCGAGGAGACGCTGGCCGAGGTCGAGCTGCTGATTCCCTACTCGGAGGGAGGCCGGCTGCATGAGCTGCATGAGCTGGCCGGGGACCTGGAGCGGATCGATCGCGCGGACGGCGTGCTGGTGCACGCGAAGGTGCCGGTTGCGGAGATGCATAGGTTCAGCGACCTCGCAGTCGCTTAGTCTTCCGCCCGTGCAGCTCTCTGTGGCGAAGCTGAATGAGGACGCGCGGCTGCCCTCGCGCGCGCATGCGGGGGACGCTGGGTTGGACCTCTACTCCTGCGAGGCGGCCCACATCGGACCGGGGGAGCGGTGGAGTATTGGGACGGGAGTCGCGATGGAGATTCCGGAGGGGCATGCCGGGCTGGTGCTGCCGCGGTCGGGGCTGGCGCGGGAGCACGGGATCACGCTGGTTAACGCGCCGGGGCTGATCGATTCCGGCTACCGCGGGGAAGTACGGGTGCTGCTGCTCAACACCGACCCCGCCGAGACCTTCCGCATCGAACCCGGCGATCGCATCGCCCAACTGCTGCTGACGCCGATTTCGGTTGCCGAGCCGGTGGAGGCGACCGTCCTCAGCGAGTCCGCTCGCGGCGGGGGCGGCTTCGGCTCAAGTGGCCGCTAGCCGCGCGGATTCGTGAGCGGCGCGCTCTAGCTCATCGGCGAGCGGCTCCAGCTCGGGGCGGGTGCCGTAGCGGCGCTCTAGGGCCAGGGCAATCAGGTGATCGGCCAGCCAGGCGTTCTTTGGCAGCAGCGGGCCGTGGAGGTAGGTGCCGATCACACTGTCCCGGTGGACGCCCTCGAGGCCGTCGCGGTCGTTGTTGCCGTGGCCGGAGACGACGCGGCCGAGCGGCTGGGCGGCGGGACCGAGGTAGGTGCGGCCGCCGTGGTTCTCGAAGCCGGCGATCAGCCGCGGCCCGGTGCCGAGGTCGGCCTCGATCGCGACATTGCCGATCAGCCGCGGCCCGGGCTCGCGCACGGTCTCTAAGTCGGCGATCCCCAGCCCCGGCAGTCGCTCCTCGCCGAGCCGGTAGCTGTGGCCGAGCAGCTGGTAGCCGCCGCAGACCGCCAGCAGCACGGCGCCGTCGTCGGCCGCCGCGGCGATCGCCTCCCGCTTCGTCGCCACCATGTCGGCCGCCACCGCTCGCTGGTCGCGGTCCTGGCCCCCGCCGATGTAGAGGAAGTCGTGGGCGCTGGGGTCGAAGCTCTCACCCGGGCCGACGCCCGCGTGGACGAAGCCGATCCCGCGCCACTCGCAGCGCCGCCGCAGGAAGATGATGTTGCCCCGGTCGGCGTAGATGTTCATCTGCTCGGGATAGAGGGAGAGCACGCGCAGCTCCATCAGCCGCTCCTTTCCAGCAGGACGACGGACGAGCCGACATGGGCCTCGGTCGCGGGTATCGAGCGGCGCCCGGCCGGGACGAATCCGGCCGCTTCGGCTTCGGCTTCGAGTTCGGCTGGATCGACCTCTGCGAGCTTGATCAGATCGATCTGTTGGGTCAACTCCCCCTTCGGAGAGACGATTTGCCGAAGCCGCTTCAAGACAAATCGGCCACCGGCCACACCGAGGCCGGTTGGCAGGCTCGAGTAGATCCAGCCGTCCACCTCATGCACGTCGGGAAGAGGGATAAAGCTGTCATCCGGTCTCGGCAAATGGGCGACAAGCGCCGTGGCGAACAGACCGCCGGGCCGCAGCACGGCGGCGATTCGCCGCAGGCACCTCATTCGCGACTCCGGGTCCTGCAGCAGCTGCAAGAACTGCATCGGCGCCAGCGCCAGTCCCACCGGCTCATCCAGTTCGAAGTCGAGCGCGTCGGCGCAGATCGGCTCGACCGCGAGGTCACCAGCGCGTTCGGAGAGCTCCAGGATCAGCTCGTGGTCGCGATCGACCCCGATCACCCGGTGCCCGCGCCGCGCCAGGTGCAGCGCCACGCGCCCGGTCCCGCAACCGAGATCGAGCACGGGTCCGTCGCAGCGCTCTGCCATCTCCTCCCAGAGTGAGAGGTCGGCGTCGTAGCCGCCGCACTCGACGTCGTGCCAGATCACCGCCGCCTCGCTCATCGCCAGAACTCCTTTGCCAGGCCGCGGTCGGCGAGCAACTTGCGCAGTTCGAGCAGGGCGGTGTAGGTGGGGAGGGCGAAGAGGCGGCCCTGCGCGCCTCGCACCGCCTCGTCGAACGAGGACTCGACCCCCGGCACGACCTCGATCGCCTCCTCGGCCCAGCCCGCGTACTTCAACCGCAGCGCCATCTCCGGCGCTCGGGTGCCGGCGCAGACGGCGCGCCGGACGCCGCCCGCGAGCAACTCGAAGTCGGCGTCCCAGATCCAGGAGACGTCGCGACCGTCGGCGATGCGGTCGTTGAGGGCGATCCAGAGGTCGACCGAGCCGCCCTCGCGGCTCTCCAGCATCAGCGTCCGCAGCACCTCGTTGGCGCCGGCCGGGTTCTTGATCAACAGGATCGAGACCGGGGTGCCGCCGACGTCGATCGTCTCCACCCGGCCGAAGGCGGCGCGCATCTCGCCCAGCGCGGTGGCGATCCGCTCCGGCGCGACTCCCAGCTTCAGGCCCGCGGTAACTGCGGCGAGCGCGTTGTAGACGTTGTACAGGCCGGGCAGCGGCAATTCGAGACGAATCTCACCTTTGGGGGTACGGAGCGTCACCCTCGAACCGTTCATCCCCTGCAGCTCGATCGCGGTCGCGGCCACCTCCGGCTGCGGCCGCTCGGCCCCGCAGTTGGGGCAGGAGTAGTGGCCGAGATGGCCGACGAAGGCGCGCGCGTAGGTGTAGGGGTGGCCACAGCGGCGACAGTGCTTGGCGTCGAAGGCGTGCTGCAGCTCCGGCAGCGCCTGCGAGGCATCCTCGATTCCGAAGTAGAGGACGCCGTCGCGCCGCTTGCCCTCCGCGTCGCGGCCCAGGTCGGCGATCAAAGGGTCGTCGGCGTTGAGCGCAAACCCGGTGCGGCCACTGCACTCGGCCACCGTCTTCGCCCAGTCGTCCGCCAGCGCCTCCATCTCGCCGTAGCGGTCCAGCTGGTCGCGGAAGAGGTTGCCGAGCACGATCAGCGAGGGATCGATCTGCTCGGCGACGCGCGGCAGCCAGGCCTCGTCCACCTCGAACAGGCCCTCGCGGCCTTTTTGCTCGAGCAGGGCCGTTGCCACGCCCCAGGTCATGTTGGAGCCGGCGCGGTTGTGGACCGGCCGGCGGCCGTCGGACTCCAGCAGGGCCGCGATCATCCCCGCCGTCGTCGTCTTGCCGTTGGTGGCGCTGACGATCGTCGTGCCGCGGTCGAGGCGGGCGCCGAGGCGGGCGATCGCCTCCGGCTCCATCCGCAGCAGCACCCGTCCCGGCAGCGTCGTACCGCCGCCCCGGCCGCTGGCCCGGCTGGCGGCGCCGATCGCCCGCGAGATTGCGACCTTGGCGCCAAAAAGGGGGGAGCCGCCGTTCGTTCCCGCCATCAGCTCGCCTCCTCGCTATCGGGGACGAGAATCGAGAGACAGCGCGGCAGCACCCGCAGCGAGACCGGGAGGTCGGTGAGGTGGTCGCCGTCGGCATAGACGGGGAAGGGACGGCTGGCGTCGAGCTCCAGGCGCGGAGCCCGGAAGACGCTCACCTCGTCCTTATCGAGGTGGGTGCCCTTGAGGACGTCGCGAAGACCGAATAGGAAGCGCAGCTTGCTGTGCTCGCCGATCGCAACCACGTCGAAGAGCCCGTCGTCGATCTCCGCCTCCGGAGCGATCCACATGCCGCCGCCGTAGACGCTGTTGTTGGCGACCGCGACGAAGTAGCCGGTCAGCCGTTTGCGCTCCTCGCCGACTGCGATCGTGAAGCGGGCCGAGCGCCAACCGATCAGCGTCCGCGGCATCGAGTACGCGTAGACGAGGTTGCCGTGGAGCCATTGGGTTTGGTTGGCGAGGCGGTTGCATTCGGAGTCGAAGCCGATGCTGGCGATGCCGAGGAAGCGCTTGCCGTTGGCCTCGCCGACGTCGATGCGGCGGCTGTGGCCGTTGAGGATCGCGTCGACCGCGGCCTCGGGCTCGGTCGGGATGCCGAGCGCGCGGGCGAGGTCGTTGCCGCGGCCGGCCGGGATCAGCCCCAAGGGCGCCTCCGAACCGGCCAGCGCGCCACCGACCGCACCCAGGAGCCCGTCGCCACTGACCACCACCGGCACCTCACCCAACTCCGCCGCGGCCAGGGCCAATTCGGCCCCGTGCTCGAGGCTGCGGGTCTTCTCGGCCCTGAAGATGGCGCGGCGGGCGTCGAGCGCCGCCTCGATCCGCGGCAGCAGCTTCAGGCTCTTGCCCCCGGCTGAAGAGGGGTTGACGAGCAGGGTCAGCGGCGTCCCGGCGATCTCCATCGGCGCCCCAGACTAGATGGTCGATTCCCCGCCGAGGCCGGGGGCGACGCCGTCGCGCAGGCGGGCGACAAAGAAGCTGCCGTCGCCGGCCGGCTGCGTCCAGATCGGCGTGAACGCGAGGCGGGCCAGGCGCCAGCGGTAGAGGCCGCCGCGGAGACCCGGAAGCACCTCCGGTCCGCGGCTCGCCGCCAGTGCCAGGAAGCCCCCGGGCCGCAGCACGCGGGCCGCCTCGGCGGCGCGGGGTTGGGCGTCGATCGCCGTGAGGAGGTCGAACTGGTCGTCTGGGAACGGGAGCGAGCCCGGGCCTCCTTGCTTGAAGGCGACCCGTCCCTCCGGATCGAGCCCGACGCGATCGACGGCGTGGCGAACAGCCTCGGCGGAGCGGTCGATGCCGCGGACGCGGGCGCGAGGGAACTCGCGGGCCAGGAACAGCGTCCCTTCGCCTTCGCCGCACTCTACTTCGAGGATCCGCTCAGGATCGCCGACGTGGAGCACGGCGGCCGCAAGCGAGGTCAGCGTGGGAGAGGGCGGCACTGCGTGGATCGTAAGGGGGCGGCGCGTTGACCTCAGGCGCTTCCAATAGGGTTCCGCGCCGTGGAATCGCAACGCGACAACCGCTGGATCATCCTCGCCGTCTTCGCCGTGGTCGCGGTCGCCGTGGTCGCGGCGATCCTGATCTCCCGCAGCGGCGGTTCGAGCAGCTCCGGTACCGAAGCGAGCGCCAATGGCTGCAAGAAGGTTGCGACGCCGAAGCCGAAGTCGGTCAGCTTCAAGGCGCCGAAACAGGTGCTTAAGCCGGGCGAAAAGGCGACGGCTGTGGTCAAGACCAGCTGCGGCACCTTCGACATCGCCCTCGACACCAAGCGGGCCCCGAAGACGGCCAACTCCTTCGCCTTCCTCACCGAAGAAGGCTTCTACAACGACCTCACCTTCCACCGCGTCGCCCCCGGCTTCGTGATCCAGGGCGGCGACCCGGAAGGCACTGGCACCGGCGGTCCCGGCTACAGCGTCACCGAGAAGCCGCCCGCCAATCTCGCCTACACCAAAGGCGTGGTCGCGATGGCGAAGAGCTCGGCGGACCCGCCGGGGCGCTCCGGCAGCCAGTTCTTCGTCGTCACTGCTCCCGACGCCGGCCTGCCGCCCGAATACGCCCTGCTCGGCAAAGTCAGCAAGGGCTATGACGCGGTCGCCCGGATCGAAAAACTCGGCACCCCTGAAGAAAAACCGAAACAGACCGTCCTGATCGAAGAAGTGACGATCGAACGCGAATAGACCAGGGGCCGGCCGCGTCCGGCAAGGCGTCCGGTCGTTCTCCGCGTGAATTTGTCGCGGCCCTATCGGGCCAGCTCCCTGAGATAGAGCCCGCCTATGGCGGGCAGAGAGACAGATTGCATTTCGCCGCTTCGCGAACATTCCCGCGGAGAACGACCGGACGCCTCCCAACACATCAGCGGATGGACAGCTGATCTCGTGGTTCCTTTGTCGCTGTAGGGACGACAAAGGAACCACGACACCCGGTTATGCTCGGGGGGTGGCTAAGGCGCAGGTAGGCGATTCCGCCCCCGATTTCGAGCTGCCCGGGACGGGTGGCAAGACGTACCGCCTCGCCGACTACCGCGGCCGCAATCTGATCCTCGCCTTCTACCCCGGCGACGCCACCACCGTCTGCACCAAGCAGTTCTGCTCTTACCGCGACCAGGGGGATCGCCTCGATGCCCTCGACGCCGAGGTCCTCGGCGTCTCGCCGCAATCGGTCGACTCGCACGAGCACTGGGTGAAAGAGCAGGAACTGAACGTGCCGCTGCTCGCCGATGAGGACTTGGCGGTGGCAAAGAGCTACGGCGTCACCGGTTGGCTGGGGCCGCTGGCGCGCTTCACCGAGCTGAACGAGACGCCCGGCGGTCGCTACGTGATGCGATCGATCTTCGTGATCGACGGCCAGGGCGTGATCCGCTACCGCCACGTCTCCCGGACGGGCAGCACCTACGAGTCGGTCGAGGCCCTCGAGCGCGCGCTCGCCTCGGCTGGCTGATGCCACCCGACGGGCGGGCCTTCGTCGTCGGGCCACAGCCGCAGTTGCACGGAGAGACGAGGGGGGAGGGGCCGGCGGTTGTCCTCTGCCATGGGATCACCGCCACCAGGCGTTACGTGCTGCATGGCTCGAACGCGCTGCCGCGCGCCGGTTACGCGGTCACGACCTACGACGCCCGCGGGCACGGCGAGTCGGACCCCGCCCCGACGGGAGAGGGTTATGGATACCTGGAGCTGGTCGGCGACCTGGAGCGGGTGGTCGCGGCGCAGGTCGGCGAGGGGCGCTTCATCCTCGGCGGCCACTCGATGGGTGCCCACACGGCAATGGCCTATGCACTGCGACACCCGCAGCGCCTGGCCGGCCTGGTGGTGATCGGGCCGGTCTTTGCGGGCGAGATCCGGCCGGAGTCGCTCGCGTACTGGGACGGGCTGGCGACGGCGCTCGAGAGCGGTGGAGTCGACGGCTTCGTCGCCTACATCGGCGATCAGCAGGGGATTGACCCCCGCTGGCGCGACTCGGTGCTGCGCTTCACCCGTGAGCGGATGCTGCTCCAGCGCGATCTCAGGGCGCTCGCGCAGGCGCTGCGGGAGGTGCCGCGCTCGCGCCCTTTCGGATCGCTTGCCGAGCTCGGCGCGATCGACGTTCCCGCCCTGGTCATCGCCAGCAATGACGACGCCGACCCTGGTCATCCCTTCGAGGTGGCCGCTGCCTACGCCGAGGCGCTGCCGCGGGCGCGACGGATCAGCGAGGCCGAGGGGGAGTCCCCGCTAGCCTGGCAGGGTGGCAAGTTGTCCAGGGAGATCGCGGCTTTCTGCGCGGAAATCGTCGAGGCCGCAGCGTAGGACCTTTCTCAGGCAACCGATCAGCATCCTTTAATCCAAGGCTCTATCTTCCTAGCGATGAAATTTCCATCTGAGGCAAACCTGAGGCGCGCGATCGCCTTCGTGGCAGCCGTCGGCATCGGCGTCGCTACTTACATCACGATCGCCGACTCGGGCGGCGGCGCGCCTGCCTGTCTCGCCGGCGGCACCGGTTGCGAGACCGTCGCCAGCAGCTCCTACTCGCACATCGCCGGCGTCAACATCGCGATCTTCGGGATCGTCGGCTACATCCTGCTGCTGGCCAGCGCCTTCTTCGCCAACGACGCCGCCCGCTTCGGCGGCTTCGCGGTTTCCCTCGGCGGCTTCGGGTTCAGCGTCTACCTGACCTACCTGGAGATCTTCAAGATCGAAGCGATCTGCCAGTGGTGTGTCTCCAGTGCGGTTTTGATGACGATCCTCTTCCTGCTCAACACCACCCGCCTGATCGGATATGCGGGTTCCAGCGGCACGACTGTCTCCAGCCGGACTGAGAGTGGAGCGGAAGCGGCATAGTCTTCGCTGGGCCGTCGAGGAAAGCGGCGGGGACGCGAGACGACCAACGACACCGGAGGAGAGATGAGCAACAAGCGGGAGAGGGAAAAGCGACGGGAAGAACGCTTGGCTGAAGAAGCCCACGTTGACACCACGGATCGACGCAAGCAGCTGCTGCAGATGGGCGCCGGGGCGGTCTTCCTGGTGATCGTGGTCGTGGTCGTGCTGATCGTTGTCCAGGCTTCCAGTAGCAGCAGCGGCGGCGACACCAAGCTGGAGGAAGTCAGCAACGTCGACAAACTCCTCACCGGCATTCCGCAGGAAAAACTCGTCCTCGGTGATCCGAAAGCGCCGGTCTCCCTTTTCGAGTACGGAGACCTGCAGTGCCCGGTCTGCAAGGCCTACTCGGAAGAAGTCCTGCCGTCGATCATCCAGAGCAGGGTGAAAGCCGGCGAAGTGAAGATCGAGTTCCGCAACTTCGTCATCATCGGCGAACAGTCGGTGCCGGCCGGCGCAGCGGCGCTCGCAGCCGGCAACCAGGGCCGCGGCTGGAACTACATCGAGCTCTTCTACCGCAACCAGGGCACCGAGAACTCGGGCTACGTGACCGAAGAATTCATCGAAGCAATCGCCAAAGGCGCGGGTATCAAAGACCTCGCCAAATTCAACGAAGAACGCAAGGAACAGGAAAAGACGACGACGGTCAACAAAACGACCGAAGAAGCCAAGCAGTTCGGCTTCACCGGCACGCCGTCGTTCGCGATCGAAGGCCCGCACAGCAACGGCCTCGAACTCATGGGCTCGCCAGGCTCAACCGCCGCGATCGAAGAAAAGATCCACGAAGTCGAATAGCCGCTTCCGCAGCGCGCAGGGGCGCCGGACCGCTCATCGCCGGCGCCCCAACCGGCGGTTTCCGCTTCAAGTTGACATAACCGCCATTATCGTGCGTTGGATGTCGCATGAGAGCCCATTTGACTATTGCACGAAGGCTGAAACAGCCTTCCCCACCTCCATCGCGGTGAGTGGCCCGAAGCGCAGCGACCACGAGTTGTCCATGTTCTGGAGCAGTCTGCTCTGCGCCCATCTGACGCATCTATTCTCGGCCGCCCGACGCTCCCGCTTGAACTGCATCGACCTGCTCTGTTGCTGGGCGTGAAATTTGATGCAGTTCGGGCTTAGGCGGATCTGGTTGCGGTGCCGGTGGCCAACGGCCTGACGATCGGCGGCGCCTTTGGCAGGCTGTCGCGGTCTACGTCGCCCAGCCTGAAGCCGGCGGCGCTGATGGCGGAGACGGTGTCGCGGTTGCAGTGACAGCCGTCGCCGAGGAAGCGCCAGGGGCCTTCGAGGCGGTCCTGCCACTTGGCGAGGCTCGGGTTGCGGGAGCGGACGTGCTCGAGGAAGAGGAGCTGGCCGTCCGGCTTGAGGACACGGGCGATCTCTTTGAGGGCGGCGGGCTGGTCGGGGACCGTGCAGAGGACCAGCGTCACCACGGCGGTGTCGAAGGAGTCGTCCGGGAACGGCAGGCTTTCCGCCGGCGCTTCGATCACTGTCACTGCTGGCGTCTTGCCCAGGGCCGCGAGCTTCTCGCGGAGGCGCTTGGTCATGTGCGGGTCGGGCTCAGTAAGCGTCAAGCCGTCGACGGTCTCCGGGTAGAGCTCGAGGTTGACGCCGGTGCCGGCGCCCAGCTCCAACACCCTCCCCCGCGCTCCCGCCAGCAGCTCGCGGCGCATGTCTCGCAGACCGGCCTCCTCGGTCCCCTTCATCCCGCGGTCGTAGACGGCCGAGAACAGCCGTCCCCAAGTCGCGTCGTAGGGCCGCCCCATCAGGCGGCGTCTCGCTGCTCTTCCCTGCTCTGCTCGGCGCTCTCGCCCTTGCTGTGCGCCGCCCGCTCCTCGTAGGCGCGGCGGGCGTTGTGATCGACCTCGAGCATCAGTTTGTCGACCTTCATCGCCCGGCCGAGCGCCTCGCGCCAGGCGCGCGGCAGCAGCTGCAGGAACTTGTGGAGCCCGCCGTTGGCGCGCGGGACGAAGACGTCGAAGCGCGGCACTTCCATCGCGTCGACGATCTCGTTCGCCACGTCGGAGGCCTCGACCGGTTTCACCCACTTCTGGCCGACGCCGCTGGTCAGCTCGGTGTTGACCACGGTCGGCATCACGCAGAGGACCTCGATCCCGGTGTCGCGCAGCTCCGCCCGCACCGCCTCGCTGAGACCGACCACGGCGTGCTTGGTGCCGCTGTAGGTGGCGATGCCGGGTATCCCGGCCTTGCCCGCCTGCGAGGCGATGTTGACGATGTAGCCGCTGCCGCGCGGCCGCAGGCGCCGGATCGCCAGCTGGGTGCCGGTGGCGACGCCGATGAAGTTGATCTCGATCTGGCGGCGGATCGAGTCCTCGCCCTCCTCGGCGAACGGGGTCACCGGCATGATCCCGGCGTTGTTGACCACCGCGTCGATGGGCCCAAGCTGGCGCTCGGCCTCGTCGAGGAAGTGCTCGAAGGAGGCGCGGTCGGTGACGTCGAGCGAGAGCGCCACGGTGCCGCCGCCGAGCTCGGCCGCGGTCTTCTCCGCCAGCCCCAGGTCAAGGTCGCCGATGGCGACGCGGCACCCCTTTCGCACCAGCGCGGCCGCCGTCGCCTTGCCGATCCCGCGGGCACCGCCCGTGATCGCCACGACCTTGCCGCTGAGTGAACGCCGCTCCTTCGCCATCGTGCTCCTCCTTCTCGGCGACCCCTCAGGTCGCCGGTTTGTAGACGGTGACCACGGCGGCTCCGCCGAGGCCGATGTTGTGCTGGAGCGCCACCTTCGCCCCGTCCACCTGCCGCTTGTCGGCTTCCCCGCGCAGCTGCCAGGTCAGTTCCGAGCACTGCGCCAGGCCGGTCGCCCCGAGCGGGTGCCCCTTGGAGATGAGGCCGCCGGACGGGTTGACGACGGGGCCGCTGCCGCCGTAGGTCGTCGCTTCTTCCTCGACCAGCTTGTGCGCCTCGCCCTCGGCCGCGAAGCCGAGCGCTTCGTAGGTGATCAGCTCGTTGGCGCTGAAGCAGTCGTGCAGCTCGCAGACGTCGACCTCCGCGGCGGCGATCCCGGCCTCCTCGTAGGCGGCATCGGCCGCGGTCCGCGACATGTCGGCGCCGACGATCGTCATGCAGTCGGCGTTCTCGTCGAAGGTCGAGCTGAGGTCGGTGACCATCGACTGGCCGGCGATCTCGATCGCCTGCCCCCAGAGCCCGTGCTCGTCGACGTAGCGCTCGGAGGCGACGATCGCACAGGCCGAGCCGTCGGAGGTCGGCGAGCACTGCAGCTTGGTCAGCGGGTCGTGGATCATCTTCGCCGCCTTGATGTCCTCCAGCGAGTACTCGTCCTGGAACTGGGCGTAGGGGTTGTTGACCGAGTGCTTGTGGTTCTTCCAGCCGATCCAGGCGTAGTGGTCGGGTTCGGAGCCGTACTTCTGCATGTGGTCGCGGCCGGCGTTGCCGAACATCTGCGGGGCGGGCGGCGAGGCCTCCGGGTCGCGCAGCTCGAACATCCGCATCGCGTGCTTGTCGAGCGCGTTGGTGCGGTCGGTGTACTTGACGCCGAGGCTGCCCGGCTCCATCTTCTCGAAGCCCAGCGCCAGGGCGCAGTCGGCGAGGCCGCCTTTGACCGCCTGCCGTGCCAGGAAGAGCGCCGAGGAGCCGGTCGAGCAGTTGTTGTTGACGTTGACGACGGGGATGCCGGTGAGGCCGAGCTGGTAGAGCGCCCGCTGCCCGTAGGTCGAGTCGCCGTAGCAGTAGCCGGCGTAGGCCTGCTGGACGTCGTCATACGGGATGCCCGCGTCATCGAGCGCCTTTACACCAGCCTCTCGTGCCCAATCTGGATAATCCCCCTCCTTCGAGCCGGGCTTCTCGAATTTGGTCATCCCGACCCCGATCACGAACGTGCGGTTGCTCAACTCTTCGCGCTCCTTCTCCCGCCGCTTCCCGCGCGGCTGTTTGGCTAGCTGGCCAAATCTAGCGCGCATCGGCGACCCGCGGCAATCGGCTCGGTAATCTGGTGCCATTGGTACCTCTCGCAGTCAGCACCGATCCCGCCTCGGGGGTGGGGATCCTCGCCGCGCTCGCGGCGGGGATCGTCTCCTTCCTCTCCCCCTGCGTGCTGCCGCTGGTCCCCGGATACCTCTCCGCTGTGACGGGAGTCTCGGCGACCGAGCTCGACGACGCCGGCTGGCGACGGGTGCTGGGCCCGAGCCTGCTGTTCGTCGCCAGCTTCTCGGCGATCTTCATCCTGCTCGGGCTGACGGCGACCGGCCTGGGGTCCTTTCTCGACAAGAACAAGGCGCTGCTGACGAAGATCTCGGCCGCGCTGATCATCGCCATGGGCGTGCTCTTCGTCGCCTCCCTGTTCGTGACGCGGCTGAACAAGGAGTGGCGCGTGGACGCGTTGCTGGAGCGGGCCGGAAAAGGCGGGCCGATCGTGGCCGGGGCCGCCTTCGCGATCGCCTGGACGCCCTGCATCGGTCCGACCCTGGGAGCGATCCTCTCCGCCGCGGCGCTGACCGGATCCGCCGGTCGCGGCGCCTTCCTGCTGGCGGTCTACTCAGCCGGCCTGGCGATCCCCTTTCTGCTCACGGCCCTCGCCTTCTCCCAGATGACCACTGCCTTCGCTGTCGTCAAGCGCCACTACCAGGCGATCGTGGCGGTAGGCGGTTTGATCCTGATCGCGATGGGCGTGCTGATCTGGACCGGCGAGCTCTTCCAGCTCAACATCGAAGCCCAAAACTGGATGGAACAGACCGGGCTCGACTTCTACAACCACCTCTGAGCCGCCTCAGTTCCGGGTCGGCGCGACCGTCTCGAGCTCCTGGCCCACGGCCTCGACGATCTCGAGGCCGTCGTCCTCCAGGTCGCGCGAGCAGACGATGCGGAAACGGCCGGTGCCGATCTCCGCATCGGGCACCACCGGCAACCCCCGGATCGTGTCCCAGCCGAGCCGCTCGACCTCGAACGGGTTCATCCGCACCTCCGCCGCCGGGAAGGGGCAGTTGCGGTTGTGCTGGTCGATCGCCTGCGAGATCGCCTCGAGGTTCTTCGCCTCAGGAGAAGCCATCGACTGAATCTTAGGAGGGGTTAATCCAGTCTGTCGATACTGGGTGGCGATGCCACGGGTGCCTCGACTCTCGGCGGGAGCAGCGCTGTTACCGCTCCGGCTCTTTCTCGGTGTCACCTTCGTCTACGCCGGCATCCAGAAGCTCTCCGACCCGGGCTTTCTCCACCCTGGCGCCCCGACCTACATCGGCACCCAGCTGCATGGGTTCGCCAACGGCACCCCCGGCGGCTTCATCCTCGAAACCTTCGCGATCCCCCACCCTGCGGTGGCGGGAGTCGGCGTTGCGATCACCGAGATCCTGATCGGGCTGCTGGCGACGGCCGGTCTCTTCACCCGCGTCGCGGCTGCCGGCGGGATGGCGCTTAACTTCCTCCTCTTCCTCACCGCGAGCTGGAACACGACGCCGTACTTCCTCGGGCCGGACCTCGTCTTCACCTTCGCCTGGCTGCCGTTTGTGCTGACCGGGGCGAGCGGGCAGCTCGCGCTCGACAACGTCACCCTGCGCCCCTCGGAGGCGATGCTGCGCCGCACGCGGCTGCGGCCGATCGATCCAGCCACGGAACCCGAGGCCGCGGCGACCACCACCCGCCGGGTGCTGCTGGCGGAGTTCGCCGCCGCGGCGCTGGCGATCGCCGGAATCTCGGCCCTCGCCAAGGGTCATTACTCGGCGGCGAAGACGCTGGCCGGGAGCGCCCCGAAGGGCGGCGCTGGAGGCGCCGGCGGTGCCGGTGGCCAAGGCTCGGCTGCCTCGGGTGGCGGCAGGGTCCCCGCCAACGCCGTCAAACTCGCTCCGGGCAGCCGCCTGCCGAAGGGCCAGGCAGCGACCTACAGCGACCCCAGCACCGGCTCGCCCGACATCCTGATCCGCGGCTCCGACGGAAGCCTCAAGGCCTTCAGCGCGGTCTGCACCCACGCCGGCTGCACCGTCGGCTACGAAAACGGCACGATCGTCTGCCCCTGCCACGGCGGCGAGTACAACGCCGAAACCGGCGAAGTGATCGCCGGCCCGCCGCCCGCCCCGCTGGAACCGAAGAGGGTGGTGGAAGCAGGCGGCCAGATCTACGCGATCCCGAGCTGAAGTCAACGGACGACGAAGCGCGCGAGGTCGACCTCGTGCGGGAATGAAAACCTGGGGGTGTAGGCCAGGACCAGCTCCCTGTCCTGCGGCGCGGCGGCGGCGACCCCTCCGAACAGCGAGGAGTTCTGGGGGACGCCGGGGACCATGCCCAGGTCGAGCGGCTGGCCGTTCAGCCGGAAAGCGCGAATCGCTGCGCCCTGGTGACTGCTGACGAGGAAGATGTGGCGCCGCGCGCGGATCACCGCGATCGGGATCACTCCGAAGTCGCTGTGACTCTCGGGGGTGACGATGCTGCCGAAGCGGCGGTCGAGCCTGCCGCCTGGGCCATAGCGGAGGAGCAGCGCCCGGTTGTTCGTGTGAGAGCGGGTCGTCGTCGCACCGATCGCGCCGGCGAGGATGCTGCCGTCCCGCCTGACCGTGAGCGCGGTGATGTGCGCCCGCAGCCGGGGCGGCGAAAGCGCCCGCCCGTCGCGTCCGAAAGTCGGGTCCAGCCTTCCGTCCGGCAACAGGCGCGCCAGCGCCGGGCCGCGCTTGGCGAAGCCACCGCCCACTACCAACTTGCCGTCGCCTTGCACTTTGACCTGGTAGGCGCCGCCGAAGACACCGGGGCCGAAACGGACTGCCCGGAAGCCGGTGCCGTTGAAGGACGTGTCGAGCGCCCCGTCGGGCCTGAGTTTCACAACCACCATCTGCGGCTTCTGCGGCGGCATCCCAGCGCTGGCTCCCGCTGCCACCAGCCCGCCGCCCGGCAGCGACGCCAAGGCCTGCAGGGAGAAGCCCCCCAGCCCCAGCGCGCTCATGCTCACCGAGCCGCCTTCTCCGAAGGAGGGGTCGAGCTTTCCCCCGGCGACGCGGCTGATCGTCGTCCACTGCGAGAGCACCAGCAGCCGCCCGGAGTTGTCAGCGGAGAGAGCATTGACGGGGGCGCCCGGCAGCGTCAGGTACCCCCCGGTGCCGAAGCTGCGTTCAAGTTCGCCGTCGCGCCAGTAGTGGGCGATCACGGTCTTGCCCGGTTGCCCATGCTGGGCGGCGACGTAGATGGTCCGCCCCGGCGCCACCGTCATCGTCTTGACCACTTCGAAGCCAGGCGGTGCTTCCGGGTTCGTGACCAGGCCCTGGTTGCCGAAGCTCGTGTCGAGCTGCAGTGGCCCCGCCGCCGCGGCCAGCGCCGAATAGATCGCGAGCAGAAAAAGTGAGATCGTGATCGCGGAGAGAGCTATGCGAGAGCACCTGTACATCTCACCAGCTTAGAACCGCACCAGGCCACCGGAGTCGCGCCGCCTTCGCCCCGCAGCCGGCCCGACCCGTCCCTTTCCGGGCCTACTATCGATGGGTGAGCTTCGAACGGACGATCGCCCACCTCGACATGGATGCTTTCTACGCCTCCGTTGAGCTGCGGCGGCGACCTGAGCTCAAGGGCAAACCCGTTGTGGTCTGCGGGTCGGGACCGCGGGCGGTGGTCACCACGGCCAGCTACGAGGCGCGGAAGTTGGCCGGGATCCATTCGGCCATGCCGGCGGCGGTGGCGCGGCGGCGGTTGCCGGATGCGGTTTACCTGCGGCCTGACTTTCCGGCTTATCGAGAGGCCTCGGGGCAGGTGATGGACATCCTGCGGCGGAACGTCGAGATGGTCGAGGTCGTGGGGCTGGACGAGGCTTATCTGGACCTGACGGGGCTGTTCTCGCCGAAGGCGACTATGCGGCGGGTCGCGACGGAGATCCGGGCGGAGACTCAGCTGACCTGCTCGGTGGGGATCTCCGAGAGTCGGATGCTGGCCAAGATCACCAGCGAGCTCGGCAAGCCGGCGGGGCTGGTGGTCCTCTCGCGCGAGCAGGCGCTGGAGCGCTTCGCAGATCACTCCCCCGGTCTCATCCCCGGGATCGGGCCGAAAACGGTCTCGCGGTTGGAGTCGATGGGAATCCGCACCCTCTTCGAGTTACGGCTGCGCGACCGGCAGGAGCTCGAATCGACCTTCGGGCCGCGCTCGGGCGCCTGGCTGCACGCCCGCGGTCACCTTCGCGACGAGACGCCGGTCACACCGGAACACGAGACGAAATCGCAGTCGGCGGAGATCACCTTCGACTTCGACGTCAACCAGCGGGGAGAGTTGGAGCGGCACCTGACGGAGCTCTCGCAGGAGCTCTGCCGGCGGCTGCAGAAGCGCGAGTTGGAGGGCCGCACGATAGGGATCAAGATCCGGCTCGACGACTGGACCAACGTCACCCGCTCCCACACGATCGACCAGCCGACCAACGACCCAACGGTCGTCGGCCCGATCGCCCTCGACCTCCTGCGCGCCTACGATCCGCAGCGGCCGGTGCGGCTGCTCGGCGTCCGCCTCGCCTCCTTCGACACCGGCGGCGAGGCCGAGCCGGGGCCGACGGACGGTCAGCTCCAGCTCGGCCTCGCCGGTTAGCGGCTCGCCGGACGGTGACCGTGCGGCCGTGGTAGCGCAGCTTCACCAACGTCCCGCAGGGGAGCGTCTTGTTGGCCAAGCCCATCGTCCCAGGCTCCAGCGTGCCGCCGCAGGCGACGCCGTTGCCGTAGAGGCCCGGGCCGTAGTAGGAAGCGCCGGCCAGGCGGAACGCCGTCACCTTGCGCGGCACGCTCACCGCGGCGCTGATCTGCCGCTCGTGCACCCCGTAGGCGCGCACCGCGTAGCTGCCGGTGCGCCCGGGCACCCAGCGCAGGGCGAAAGTCCCGTTCGCTTTCGTGGTCACGCCGCGCACCGCGCCGTCAGGGCCGCGGAAGACCAGCTTGACCCGGTGGCGGCCGCTCGGCCGCGCCTTGCCATTGCACCGCCAGGCCGTTCCCCTTCAGCACCGAGTGCGTCGAGAGGTGCAGGGAGACGTGGGCACGCGATCGCTCGAGGTGGTGATGGCCGTCGCTCTGTGCCGCCGCCGGCGCCAGGCCGATCGACAGCGCCGTGGCAGCCGCCACCGCGGGCAGGAGATATCGCATCGTTTTAATCGCTCTCGCTTTCTCTGCTGCCTACGGGGTTAGCTGACGGGCTCGCAGGCACCCGGCCTTTGCCGGCTGTCGCTACGGGCGGCACGCCGCCCGATTCGCCCCGGCCGCGGCGCAGGGCCGCGGCAAGTGGGTCCCCCGCCCCCCCACGCTGGTGCACAGGGGACTCGGCAGATCGTTTAGCTCGTTCGGGTGCAGAACACGCTAGGGAGGTCTCCGGAGCGCAATTGTGAGCAGACGCACACATTCCCGAGAAGGCAACGTTCCTGCCGTCAGCGCCTGCATGCCGCGCTAAATCCGGCTTTAGATCGCCTTTTGTGAAGCCTTAGCCAGCCCTAGGCACGTGTGCGAAGATGACTTCGTGGCAAAGCCCGAACGACTCACCGGCCTGGACAGCTCCTTCCTGCACCTGGAGCGCTCCGGCGCCCACATGCACGTTGCCTCAGTCAGCATCTTCGAGGGCTCCGCGCCCACTCACCAGGAGTTCCGCGACCACATCGCCTCGCGGCTGCACCTCGTTCCGCGCTTCCGCCAGAAGCTGCGCTTCGTCCCGCTCGGCCAGAGCCGCCCGGTCTGGGTCGACGACCCCCACCTCAACCTCGACTACCACGTGCGCCAAACGGCGCTGCCGGCGCCCGGCTCCGACGAGCAGCTGCGCAACCTCGCTGCGCGGATCTTCTCCCAGCAGCTCGACCGCAGCAAGCCACTCTGGGAGCTGTGGCTGGTCGAGGGCCTCAACAACGACCGCTTCGCGATCGTCGGCAAGAGCCACCACGCGCTGGTCGACGGCGTCTCCGGGGTCGACATCACCACCGTCCTCTTCGACCTCGACCCCGAGCCGAGCGGCCGCCCGGAGAAGGCGCCGCCCTGGCTGGCGCGCCCCGAACCGACCGACTTCCAGCTGCTGGCCGAAGCGCTGAAAGAGCGGGCGACGAGCCCGAAGGAGATCTACCGCGGCGTCCGCGCGGCGCTGCGCGGGCCGCGCCAGGTGCTGCGCGGAGTCGGCGCCACCTCGAAGATGGTCAGCGCGGGAATGTCGGCTCCGAACTCGGTCTTCAACGTCGAGATCGGCCCCCACCGCCGCTTCCAGATGACCCAGACCGACCTCGCCGACCTGAAGCGCGTCAAGGACGCCCACGGCGGCACCGTCAACGACGTCATCCTCTCGATCGTCGCCGGCGGCATCGGCCGCTACCTGCGCGCCCGCGGCCACGACACCGAGGGGCTGGAGCTGCGGGCGATGGTGCCGGTCAGCGTCCGCGCCCCCGAGGAACACGGCGCCCTCGGCAACCGGGTCTCGGCGATGATGGCGCCGCTGCCGGTCTGGTGCGAGGACCCGGTCGAGCGGCTGCACCTGGTGACCGGGGAGATGGGCGACCTCAAGTCCTCCGGCCAGGCGGTCGGGGCCGAGATCCTGACCAAACTGACCGACTTCGCACCGGGGACGATCGTCTCCCAGGCTGCCCGCCTGCAACCGGCGCAGCGCTTCTTCAACCTCGTAGTCACCAACGTGCCGGGGCCGCAGTTCCCGCTCTACGTGCTGGGGCGCAAGATGGAGTCGATCTTCCCGATGGTGCCGCTGGCCCGCCGCCAGGCGCTCTGCATCGGGATCATGTCCTACAACGGCCAAGTCAACTTCGGCCTGATCGGGGACTACGACGCGATGGCCGACCTCGACAGCTTCGCCCTCGACCTCGAAGCGGCGACGCAAGAGGTCCTCGACACCGCGCCCGAGAAAAAGGCGAAGAAGCCGAAGGCGGTCTCCTCCGCCAACGGCGCCGGTCCGGTCGCGGCCGAGTCGCGCTCCTAGCGCACCAGCTGGGCGCTGACTTCGAAGGGGACCTGGTCGGTCAGGTAACGCCAGTCGAGGCGGCGGGCGCTGAAGCCGCGCGCCTGGGCGTCGGCATTGACGACGACGGCGGTGATCCGCTGGAAGCGGCTCGGATCGGGCAGCCGCACCGTCATTTCCCCTCCCCCGCGCCGGTACTCGATGCGGTTGACCGTGCGGCCGCCGCGCTCGGAGCCGATCCGTCCCACCAGTGCCAGCCCCGCCGTGGTCCCGCGCGGCGCCGTCGTGTGGACGACGACAGCCCGGCCACTGTGCGCCTGCACTCGCAGCAGCTCGAAGGTCGTGTGGTTGAGCAGGCGGGTCAGCCGTTCGCCGTCCAGCGGCAACCGCCCTTGGCGGGGCATGTCGGGATAGAGGTAGCTCTCGCGGAAGCCACGGTTGGTGCGCCACTCGGCGACCGCGGCGGCGAAATGGGTGAAGTCGCTGCTGAAGCTCGAGGGCCCGGCCGCCCGCAGCGCCCGTTCGTAGGCGGCGACCGCGAAGCCGCCCGGCTTGGCGTCGATCGCGCCGGCCCAGGCCTTGCGGATGATCGACTCCCCGTAGCGCCGCGCCAGCCACTCGTTCCAGACGGCGCTGCCGTACATCTTGATCGAGCTGGCAGTCAGCGGCGTTTCGTAGAGCTTGACCCAGCGCCGGACGTAGCGCAGGTAGTCGTTGATGCCGTTGTAGACCTGGTCCTCCATCCAGGTCGCGGTCGACTCGGCGAACCAGGGGTCCTGGTAGGCGTCGTAGCCGAACTGGAGGATGTGGTTGTACTCGTGGGCGAAGGTCACCTCGAGGTCGTAGAGCGGTTTCGTGTGCGGGAACTCGAAGGCGCTGTAGTCGTTGTCGAGGACGAGGTAGCCGTGCAGCCGCCGCGGGATCCGGTGCTGCGCGTCGGCCTGGCCGCGGTCCGGCGCCGCGTAGCCGAACAGTTCGCCGCCGATCTGGGAGAGGTAGACGTCGGTCTTGCCGACGCCGCCGCCCAGGGTGCCGTCGCTCTTCGGCTCGCGCCAGCCGAGCTTGACGTTCTCCACCTGGTGCACGTGTTCGGCCACCCGCAGGACCCGGTCGACCGTGTCCGGGATGCCGTCGCCGTTGCGGTCGGCGAGGCTGGGCGCGTCGAGACCCTCGTCGACCCAGTGCACGCAGAAGTGTTCCGAGCAGGCGGGCGAGTTCGGCGCCTCCGGTACCGAGTAGGCGTTGCGGTTCGGGTCGGTCTTGTCGGTCGGCCGCGGGCGTCGTTCCGTCGGCCGCGACTGCGGCAGGATGAACGGCTTCCCTATCTGCCGACGGGCCGATTTCGCTCCATATAGGACCGAAATCGGCCCGTCGATGCTTTTGGGAGTTGCCCATGCGGGAGCGGCGGCGGCTAGGGCCAGGAGCAGCGCCGCCGAGGTACCGACCAAGTGCCGCCGGCGGTTCCGCATGACATCAGGAACCCTACTGCGAGCCGAAACTACCTCTCGGGATCGCGACGGAGATACTTCGGGGTATGAGCCCCGGCAAAACCGGATGCGCCTAGCCCTCGCCCAGATCAACCCCACCGTCGGCGCGATCGACGCCAACGCCGCCAAGGTGGCGGATTGGATCGGCCGCGCCCGCGACGAGGGCGCCGAGCTGGCGATCTTCCCCGAGCTCTGCATTCCCGGCTACCCGGCTGAGGACCTTTACCTGAAGCGCCATTTCCTCGCCGCCGGCCAGCGCGTGGTCGAGGAGCTGGCGTCGCAGGCGCAGGGGATCACGGTCCTGGTCGGCTTCGCCGAGCCGGTCGCCGACCACGACGATCCGCGCCACGCCCACAACTCGATTGCCGTACTGGCGAACGGCGCCGTGCAGTGCGTCTACCGCAAGAACCGGCTCCCCAACTACGCCGTCTTCGACGAGCAGCGCTACTTCGTACCGGGCAGCGCGCCGGAGTCGATCGAGGTCAGCGGCGTTCCGGTCGGGCTGACGATCTGCGAGGACGTCTGGCTGCCGGGCGGCCCGGCGCAGGCCGAGGCTGAGGCGGGCGCACGGCTGATCGCCAACCCCTCAGGCTCGCCATACCACCGCGGCAAGGGCCGCGAGCGCGAGGTGATGTTCTGTGAACGCTCGCGCGCCTACGACGCCTACTTCGCCTTTTGCAACCTGGTCGGCGGCCAGGACGAGCTCGTCTTCGACGGTCAGAGCCTCCTCACCGCTCCCGACGGCACGGTGATCGCCCGCGGCGCCCAGTTCGAGGAGGAGCTGCTGGTCTGCGAGGTGCCCGGCGCGGAACCATGTCCCCTGGCCGAGCCGCTCCCCAACCTCGACGAGGTCTACGCGGCGCTGGCGCTCGGCCTGCGCGACTACGTCGGGAAGAACGGCTTCAAGCACGTCGGCGTCGCCCTCTCGGGCGGGATCGACTCGGCACTGGTGGCGATGCTCGCCGCCGACGCGCTCGGGCCGGAGCGGCTCACCTGCGTCGTCATGCCCTCCCCCCACTCCAGCGCCGCGACCCAGCAGGACGCCCGCGACATCGCCACCAACCTTGGCTGCGAGCTGATCGAGATCGCGATCGGGCCGCTGATGGAGGGCTACGACCGAGCCCTCAGTGGCTACCTGGACGAGCCGGAGGCGTCGGTCCCGCGCGACCCGACCAAACCCTCGGAGCCGGACCTGACGGCGGAGAACGTGCAGGCGCGGATCCGCGGCAACCTGATGATGGCGCTGTCCAACCGGCACGGCTGGCTGGTGCTGACGACCGGCAACAAGAGCGAGATGTCGGTCGGCTACGCGACCCTCTACGGCGACATGGCCGGTGGCTTCGCGGTGATCAAGGACGTGCCGAAGCAGCTCGTCTACGCGCTGGTGCGGCGGCGCAACGAGCGGGCAGGGCGCGAGCTGGTGCCGGCGAGCGTGATCGAGCGAGCGCCCTCGGCGGAGCTGCGGCCCGACCAGCGCGACGTCGACTCGCTGCCCCCCTACGAGCTGCTCGACCGCATCCTCGAGGCCTACGTCGAGCGGGACGAGGGCCGTGAGGAGATGATCGCGGCCGGGATGCCGGCTGAGGTCGTCGACGAGGTGATCCGGCTGGTCGATCGCTCCGAGTACAAGCGTCGGCAGGCGGCGCCGGGAATCCGGATCACGCCGAAGGCGTTCGGCAAGGATCGGCGCCTGCCGATTACGAACAGGTTCGGCGGCTAAGACTTAAGCGCCCGGGCGCGGTCTGACCGCGATCGTCACCTGAGCGAAGGCGCAGGTCTTGCCCTCGTCGTTGACGACTTCCGCCTGCCAGACCCAGGAGGTGCGGCCGCGGTGGCGCGCCTTCGCCCGCACTTCAGCCGAACCCGCGGTGATCGGCCGCACGAAGCTGACGTTGATGGACTGTCCCATCGCCGCCATCCCATCGTCGTAGACGGCACCCGCACTCGCCCACGAGCAGACGCTCTCGATCAGCGTCGACATCACGCCGCCGTGCATCAGCCCAAACGGCTGCGCCAACTCCTCCCGCATCGAGATCCGAACCCGGGCGTCGTCGGGGTCCTGGCTCAACCACTCGGTCCCGATCAGCTCGTCGAAATGAGATGGCTTCTTAATCCCAGCTCCCTCGTTCACGCCCCGCACCCTAATAGGCTTCCCAGAGGTGGGGCTGAGCGACGACCAGAAAGCGATCCTCCGGCTGCTCGCCCAGCGGGGCGAGGCGGGCTACGAGGATCTCTCCGCCCTGATGGGCATCTCCGCCCAGGAGGTCTACGCGCGGGCGAAAGGGGCGGCGGTCCAGCTCGAAGCCGAAGGGATCCCTGCTCCGGCAATTCCGGAGCCGGTGGGGGGCGGCGGGGACTCCCCCTCCGTCGCAAAAGATGGGGAGGCACCTCCGGGGGAGTCCCCGCCGCCTTCCCGGCCCCCGCGGGAGGAAGCGGTGCCTATCCCAGAGAGGGAGAAACCGCAAGCTCCCCCGCCTGAGCTGCCCAAGGGACCGCCGAAGCCGCCCTTGAAAAAAGAGCTGAAGCTGCTGGAGAACCGGGGGCTGTGGGCGATCCTGGCGGGGGTCGCGATCCTGGTGATCTTCCTTGTGATCGTGCTGACCAGCGGAGGTGGCGGCTCCAGCTCCAGCAGCCCGGAAACGACCACCGGCAAAGTCACCGACAAAGCCGTCGAAGCGCTGGAAAACGCGGCGTCCAAAGCCGGCAAAGAAGTGACGAAGGCCGTGCTGAACCCGGTCGACGGCAGCGAAGCCTCGGGAGTGGCGGTCTTCGGGCGGGTGAAAAACAAGCTGGCGCTGCAGGTCTTCGCCGAAGGACTGAACGAAACGGGCTCGGGCGAGGGCTACACGATCTGGCTGGCAGCCTCGGAAAAGAAGATGCTGCCGCTCGCCTCCACCCCGGTAGGCAAGAGCGGGAAAATCAGCGCCCAGGTGGAAGTGCCGGTCGAAATCCTCGCCTATCTGGCAAACGAAACCTTCGGCCAGATCGCGATCACCCGCACCGACGAATCGCAACTGAAAGCTTCGCTGGCCGACGCGACGAAGGAAAAGAAAGCGCCCGTCTACACCGGCACCGAAGTGCTGCGCGGCACCGTCACCGGCCCCATAGTGGGCGCCGCCAACAAGATCGAAGAAGCCGGCAAATAGTCAGCTGAGGAGCTTGCCGGGGTTCATGATCCCTGCGGGGTCGAGTTGTTCCTTCACCGCACGGAGGACGTCCAGGCCCGTCCTCCCCACCTCGGCCTCCATGTAGGGGGCGTGGTCGCGGCCGACGGCGTGGTGGTGGGTGATCGTGCCGCCGTGGGCGATGATCGCCTCGCCGGCGGCGCGCTTTACGGCCGCCCACTGCTCCAGCTCGGCGCCACGGCGGGCGCGGGAGATGAAGGTGAAGTAGAGCGAGGCACCGTCGGCGTAGGCATGTGAGAGGTGGCAGAAGACGAGGCCGGGCGTGCCCTGGTCCTCGAGGGCCTCGTGGATGGCGTCGCCGACAGCCTCGTGCAGCTCGCCGAAGCGGCTCCAGGTGTGCGAGGTCTCGAGCGTCTCCACCATCGCCCCCATCGCCATCAGCGTGTCGCGCAGGTACGGGCCCCGGAAGCGGCCGTGCTCCCAGGAGCGGCCGGCCGCCTGGCCGAGGTAGGCGGCCCCGCCGTCGCGCAGGGCCCGGACGGAGAGGGCGCGTCGGCGTGCGGTCGACTCCTCGTCGCCCTCGTAGCCGACGATCATCAGCGCCCCGTCGCGGCGGCCGCGCAAGCCGAGATAGCGGTCGAAGAGGCTGCCGGTCGTGCCCCGCGGGCCGGAGAGCGCGAGCGTGCCCGCGGTCTCCTCCTCGTCGGAGACGCGGACGACCTCCGGCAGGCCCGGCCCTTGCGCCAGGACGCGGACGATCTCCGCCCCGGCCTCGAAGCTCTCGGCCATCCAGGCCTCGTAGCGCCGCGTGGACGGCGCCGGGCGCACCCGCACCGTCACCTCCGAGATCACCCCGAGGACGCCCTCGGAGCCGATCGCCATCTCCCGCAGCGCTGGGCCGGCGGCGGTGTGCGGCGTCTCCAGCGTCGAGAGCTCGCCCGCCGGCGCCAGTAGCCGCAGCGAGGTGACGAGCTCGTCGAAGCGGCCGTAACCGCTCGAGGCCTGACCGGCGGAGCGGGTGGCGGCGAAGCCGCCGATGGTCGCGTACTCGAACGACTGCGGGAAGTGCCCGAGCGTCAGCCCCTCCCGTCCCAGCGCCGCCTCCGCCTCCGCCCCGCGCAGTCCGGCGCCGAGACGGGCGGTGAGCGAACGGCGGTCGAGCGCCACACTCTGCAGGGCGCCGAGGTCGAGGCTGATCAGGCGCTCGTGGCGACCGCGCAGCGGCTCGACCCCGCCGACGACGCTGGTGCCGCCGCCGAAGGGGACGATCGCGACTCCGTCGGCAGCGCAGACATCGATCACCCGCCGCAGTGCCTCGGTGTCGGGAGGCACCACCACCCCGTCGGGCGCCGCCTCGAGCGCCCCACTCCGCAGCCGCGCCAGGTCGGCGTAGCCTCGCCCCGTCGCGCATCGCAGCCGGTCCTCGTCGGCGGTGGAGACGTTCTCCTCTCCCACCACCTCGCTCAGCGCCCGCGGCAGCGACTCGGCCGAAGGAAGCTGGAACTCCTCGAGGCTCCGCGCCAGCGGCCACGGCTCCAGCTCCCCGATCCGCTCCCGCAATGCCCCCAAGGCCTCGTCGTCCAGCGTCGGTTCAACCGAGGGATCCCCCCACCCCCACCACTTCACGTCAGCGCCCTTTCGATGCCCTCGAGCGCTTCGTCAAGGATCGCGCCACGCGCCCTCCGCATCAGCGGCGAACCCAGCTTCGACATCCCTTTCAGCGACTGCTCCTCGGTGAGGCTGACCCTGGTGCCCCCGCTGTCCTCTCGCAAGCCGATCTCCACCCGCAGCGCTTTCAGGTGCCGCTCGAACGGCGTCCCCTCCAGCTCCTGCTCCCACACGTAGCGCTCGCGGTCCGCCGAGCTGACGCAGCGGAAGTCGGCCCGCACGCCGCGCCCCTCCGCAGTCTGCAGCACCTTCGTCCACTGCGTCCGCCTCCCCCCCGGCTTGGCGTCGACGTTCTCGACCCGCGTCGTCCGCGGCCACCAGCGCGGCAGCGCGTACGGGTCGGAGACGAGCTTCCAGACCTCGCCCACCGGCGCCGCGATCGTGCGCGTGCGGGTGACGCGGGCCACGGAGTCAGTCGCCGGCGAGTCGGCGGAGGTCCCGGACCAGCAGCAGGTGCTTCAAGTGGCTGACCGTCGCCGCCAGGCTTTCCAGGCTCTCCAGCGCTTCTTTGCGGCGCTCGGGGTTGCGCGAGCGCAGCGCCGGACCCAGCAGCGCTTCCAGCAGGTTCGCCTCGCGGTCGGCCGAGGAACGGAAGACGCGCAGGTTGCGCGCCCCTACGCCGACCCGCGAGAGCTCGTTCGCCGCCCGCACGATCTCACGGTCGGTCTCGTCGTAGACGGTCTTGCCCTCGCGTTTCTCCGGCTGCACGATGCCGAAGTTCTCGAGCTCGCGGATCAGCTCCTCCCGCGCCCCGGTCTCCTCGACAATCTCGTCCAGGGTCAGATAGGCGCGCGAGGTGTCGACGAGGATCGCCCGCCGCACCGCCCCGCTCGCCGGCTTGCGCTCGCCCTCGCCCAGCACCAGGTCGCCGCCGGAGGCGAGCTCCTGGCGGATCACCCGCAGGGGAAGGAACTCGTCGCGCTGCAGGCGCAGGATCGTCCGCAGCCGTTCCACGTCGGACTGGCTGTAGAGGCGGTAGCCGCCGGAGGTCCGCCGCGGGCTCAGCAGCTTCTGGTCCTCCAGGTAGCGGATCTTCGAGATCGAGATGTCGTCGAACTCGCCCTGCAGGATCTTGCAGACGGCGCCGATCGTCAGCGCCTTGCGGGGTCGGCTGGCCGATCCGGACACGCGCCCGGTCTGCTCGGAGATAGTCATCAACGCTCCAAGTAGCTCAGCTTGTACTTGCCGACTTGAATCTCGTCGCCGTCGCTGAGTCGGTGCGACTCGATCCGGCGGCGGTTGACGTAGGTCCCGTTGAGCGAGCCGAGGTCGTCGATGTAGAGGCCGTCGCGGCGGCGCACCAGAAGCGCGTGGTTGCGGGAGACGGTGACGTCGTCGAGGAAGACGCCGGCGTCGGGGCTGCGGCCGATGCTGACCCGCTCCTCGCTGATGCTGAAGCTCTCCCCGGCGCGGCCGCCGCCGCTTCGGATCACCAGCGCCGCGCCGCTCTCCTCGACCACCTCGTCAATGTCGACCGGCAGCATCTCGCCGGTCTCGTCGACCCGGTAGGTCATCGTCGTCGGTTCGTCGCCCTCTTTCGGGCCGCCTAGATAGGCGCCGCACTTCTGGCAGTAGTTGGCCCCCTCAGGGTTCGCGAACCCGCACTCGGGACAGTGAACGGCCATGGCAGCTCCCGCTCAGGCGGCGGGCTCGCCCTCCGAAGGGGGCGTTGCCTTGCCGGCGAGGATCTGGGTCAGCTGCTCGACGTCGTCACCGGAGATCAGCGAATCGCCCGCCTCCCGTTTCTGGCGCAGGCGGTTGACCAGCTCCGCGCGCAGGATGTCGATCTTCCCGTGCAGGACGCGGCGCTTGTAGGAGATCTCGTTCTCCTCGGCCGTCAGGTTGTCGATCATGTCCTTCAGCTCCTTGTCGCTGAGGGCTCCGAGATCGGGAAAGGTGTCCTCCATCGTGCTCCTAACTGGCTGGAGGAGGCAGTGCCTCCGTTTTGCGCGGGAGCCGATTATAGGTCCCCGGCGTCAACCTTCAACCGTAGGTTGAAGGTTTGGGTAAATCTGGAGCTCAGCTTGCAGGCTGGGCGGCGCGAACCGCGCGCATCCCGGCGCGCGCGTAGAGGACGGTGGCGATGATCGCCATGACCAGGCCCCAGATGAGCAGCGCCGTCGCCACCCAGCCGGGCGCGAGCAGGGCGAGGAAGATCCCGCCCATGATCGGGAAGACCGAGATCCGCCCCGGCCAGTTGACTTCGACGTCGACGCCGTGGCGGAGGCCATACCAGGAGAGGACGAGCATCGCCAGCTCGCGTAGCGCCAGCAGCGCCAGCGCCCAGCGGGGCAGCAGCTCGAAGCTCCAGCAGACGACAGCGCCGGCGAGGATCGTGAGGCGATCGACCAGCGGGTCGAGCAGGGCGCCCATGCGGCTGTACTGACGGGTGAGGCGGGCGAGCAGGCCATCGAGGTAGTCGCCCGCGGCGATCGCCCAGAAAACCATCGCTGAGGCGACCGAGGTGCCGCCGTCGGTGTTGTAGGCAAGGACGAGGAAGACCGGCAGCGCCGCCAGCCGCAGGTAGCCGACCAGGTTTGGGAGCGTCCACGGGTGCAGCGGCTCCCCCCTGCGCGTCTGGCGCGGTTTCGGGCCGCTGCGGTCGAGCCCGAAGAGGCGGCGCCGGCGGCCGCGGCCAAAGGGGTCGTGCTCAGTCATCGAGGAGCGCCAGCGCCTTGGTGGCGGCGTCCCCGACGGGCAGCTCATGCGCCGCCCCACCATCTCGCTCGGTCGCCTCGACGATCCCGTTCGCGAGCCCGCGGCGGCCGACGACGAGTCGGAGCGGACAGCCGAGCAGGTCGGCGTCGTTCAGCTTTGCCCCGGGACCGGCGTCTCGATCGTCGTAGAGCACCTCGGCGCCGAGGCCCTTCAGCTCGTCGTAGAGGCGATCCGCAGCGGCGCGCTCCTCTTCCCCGCTTTTGGCCAGCGAGACGAGGTGAATCTTCCAGGGCGCTATCGAGGACGGCCAGACGATCCCGTTGTCGTCAGCCCGCTGCTCGATCGCGGCGGCGACGATCCGTGCCGGGCCGATCCCGTAGCAGCCCATGACGATCGGCTTCTCGACCCCGTTCTCGTCGAGGAAGCTGGCGCCGAGCGGCTCCGAATATTTCGTGCCGAGCCTGAAGATGTTGCCGACCTCGATCGCCGGCTCGATCTCGATCGTGCCGCCGCCGGGGGCGGTGTCGCCGGCCTCGACCGTGCGGATGTCCATCTCCTCGAACTGGAAGTCGCGGCCAGGCTGCACGCCGCGCAGGTGGGCGTCGGGTTCGTTGGAGCCGGTTACGAAGGAGTCGCCCTGGATCGCCGCGTCCTTGATCACCGCCACCCCCGCCCCGACCGGGCCGATGAAGCCGGGTGGCCCGATCTTGGCGGCGATCTCCTCCGCGCTCGCCTGGCGGGCCGCTTCGCCCAGCGCGTTGCGAAACTTGACCTCGTTGAGGCGGTGGTCGCCGCGCACCAGCACCATCACCATCCCGCGCTTCTCGGTCACCACCGGCAGCGCCTTGATGAAGGCTCCGAGCGGGAGGCCGAGCTCAGCCGCCACCGGCTCGACTTTCGCCAGCCCCGGGGTGTCGACCCGTTCCGGCTGCGGCAGCGGCGCCGGCAGCTCGACCGACTGCGCCTCCGCCGAGGCGATCTCGACGTTGGCTGCGTAGCCGGGCGCCAGTGCGACCTCGTCCTCACCGGCCGGGCAGGGCGCCATGAACTCATCGGCGCCGGAGCCGCCCATCATCCCCACGTCGGACTCGACCCGGTACCAGCGCAGCCCGCAGCGGTCGAGGATGCGGCCGTAGGCATCGGCCTGGAGCTCGTAGGAGCGCGTCAGCCCCTCCTCGTCGCGGTCGAAGGAGTAGGCGTCCTTCATCGTGAACTCGCGCGTGCGCAGGACGCCGGCCCTTGGCCGCGGCTCGTCGCGCTCCTTGGTCTGGATGTGGAAGAGCATCAGCGGCAGGTCGCGGTAGGAGCGCACGTCGCGTGCCACGTGCGTGGTCACCGCCTCCTCGTGCGTCATCGCCAGCACCAGCGGCGAGCCCTTGCGGTCCTCGAGCTTGAACAGCTCCTCGATCGCGTAGCGGCCGGTCTTCTTCCACGGCTCCGCCGGCATCAGCAGCGGCATCAGCATCTCCTGGCAGCCGATCGCCTCCATCTCCTCGCGGATGACCTGCTCGACCTTCCGCTCCACCCGCCACCCCGCCGGCAAATACGTCCACAAACCGGCCCCCAACTGCCGGATCAACCCCGCCCGCACCATCAACTTGTGCGAAACCGCCTCCGCATCCGCAGGCGCGTCCTTCAGGGTCGGGAGGAAGGTCTGTGAAAGCCGGCTCACGCCGCCAAACCTATCCGGCCTGGCCCGCTCCGGCCCTCACGACCGAGCGCGCGCATCTTCCGCCGCACTTTCGACACACAATCAGCACGAACTACGCACCACGCGCGCGCCCTGACCCGGCAGCCTCATGGGCATGCCCGCCGAGTACGTCTCAACCCGCGAAATAGGCGGGTTGAGACGTACTCGCGAAGCGGAGCTGGCGGAACGGCAGCATGGGGTGGTGTCGCGGGCGCAATTGATCGGGCTCGGGCTCGGCGAAGACGCGATCGAGCACCGGCTTCGGGTTGGCCGCTTGCACCGCTTGCACCCTGGGGTCTATGCAGTGGGGCATCGAGTGCTCCCAAGGGAAGGACGGTGGACGGCGGCAGTGCTGGCCTGCGGTCCCGAAGCGGTGCTGAGCCATCACTCCGCTGCCGCGCTGTGGGGACTCCGCGGCCACTCTGGCGCGATCCACGTGACGGTGCCGACGAGGAGCAAGTCCTCGAAGCAGATCCGGCGCCACGTGTCCCGCGTGCCAGCGGACGAGCAAGCGATCGAAGAGGGAATTCCCGTCACCACGGTGCCCCGGACGATCTTTGACCTGGCGGCGACCGAGCCAGAGAACGTGGTCGAGAACCTCTTGCGTGAGATGGAATTCAGGGAACTGTGGGACCGGCTCTCGCTGCGAGACCTGATTGAGCGCTATCCAGGACGGCGCGGCGTGCGGAAGGTGCGACTGGCGCTGAAGCGGCTGGAAGATGAGCCTTCCGGTCACAGGCGCAGCCCCTTGGAGGAGCGCTTCGCCCCCTTCCTTCGCAGGTACCACCTTCCCCCACCCCGCTTCAACGACTGGATCCTCTTGGGCGCCAAGCGCTACCAGGTGGATTGCCACTGGCCGGATACCAACCAGATCGTCGAGCTCGACGGCTGGCAGGGGCACCGCACCCGCACCGCCTTCCGCGAAGACCGCGCCAGAGACAGGGCCCTCCGCGTCGCCGGCTACTCGGTCACCCGGCTCACCTGGAACCAGCTCGATGACGAACCGGAGGAGGTCGCCGCCGATCTCCGCGCTCTGCTCAGGCGCGGGTGAAACGGCGGCCAGCCGTCGGCGAAGCCTCCTCGTCGAGGAGGACGCGGTCGGACTCGCCGCGCTCGACGGCTTCGGCCTCCATCTGGGCGATCTTCTCGGGGGTGAGATCGCCGGCGTTTTCGCGCTCGATGTTGGCGACCCACTCGGCGCCCTCGCGGGACTCGGTCTCGTCGAATTCGACCTTGCCGCCACGGTCGAGCGACTTGTCGATCTCCTCGAAGAGGGTGTCGACGAGGGCCGCCTGCGGGACCTTGCGCAGCGGTTTGCCGCCGGCGAAGATCAGGCCCTCGTTCTTGGCGCCGGCGATGCCGAAGTCGGCGTGGCTGGCCTCGCCGATGCCGTTGACGGCGCAGCCGAGCACGGCGACCTCGATCGGCTCCTCGTAGGACTCCAGCCGCTGCTCGATTTCCGCCACCACCGAGTCCATGTCGAACTGGAGGCGGCCGCAGGTTGGGCAGGCGATCAACACCGGGCCGCGCTCGCGCAGCTGCAACGCCTTGAGGATCTCCCAGGCGACCTTGACCTCCTCCTCGGCGTGGAAGGTGGAGAGGCTGATCCGGATCGTGTCGCCGATCCCGTCGGCGAGGAGCGTCCCCAGGCCGACCGCCGATTTCAGCGAGCCGCCCCACTTCGTCCCCGCCTCGGTGACGCCGAGGTGCAAGGGGTAGGGGATCTTCTCCGAGAGCTGCCGGTTGGCGGCGATCGTGTTCGGCACGTTGGTCGACTTGATCGAGACCTTGAAGTTCTCGAAGTCGAGGCCCTCCATCAGCTCGACGAACTCGACCGCGGCGGCGACCAGCGCCTCGACCGGGTTCTCGCGCTCGAGCGCGTGCAGGTGCTTGGGCAGCGAGCCGGAGTTGACGCCGATCCGCATCGGCACCCCGGCCGCGTTGGCCCTCGCGGCGACCTCGGCGACTTTGTCGCGACCGCCGATGTTGCCCGGGTTGAGGCGGATGCAGTGAGCGCCGGCGTCGATCGCTTTCAGCGCCAGCGTGTGGTTGAAATGGATGTCGGCGATCACCGGGATCGGCGATTCGCGCACGATCGTCTTCAGCGCCTCCGCGTCCTGCTCGCGCGGCACCGCGCAGCGGACCAGGTCCGCCCCCGCGTCGGCGACCTTGCGGATCTGCTCCATCGTCGCAGCCAGGTTGGCGGTCTCGGTCTTGGTCATCGTCTGCACGGCGACCGGGGCGCCGCCGCCGATCGGCACGTCGCCGACGAATATCTGGCGCTTAGAGGCCATGTTCGAAGCCTACTGACACGGCCTCGCGCGCCGGCTGAACCCGAGGGTGCCGAGATCCGTATCCCGGCCGATGGGAGGGCGAAAACTTGCACTGGCAATGGTGGTCGCAGCCGCTTTCGGGCTGCTCTTTGCTTCAGGCGCGCAGGCGACCTTCCACCTGATCAAAGTCCGCGAGGTCTACCCGGGCACGGAAAACGACAGTTACGTCGAGCTGCAGATGTACGCGTCTGGGCAGACGTTTCTCACCGGCCATTCGCTGACCCAGTACGACGCCGGCGGCACCCTCGTGCACAAATCGACCTTCGCCAGCGGCGTCGCCAACGGCGCAAACCAGAGCACGATCCTGATCGGTGACACGGCGGTGCAGGGCAAATTCGGCGTCGCCCCCGACCTGGTAGATCCCGAACTCTCGGTCCCGGCGGCCGGAGGCGCCGTCTGCTGGAACGCCGGCGGCATCCCCGCCGACTGCGTCGCCTGGGGCGACTTCGAAGGCGGCACGGCCTTCGAAACCGCGACCGGGACCACGGCCGGCTCGCCAGCTTCCCCTGGCGGCATCACCGTCGGCAAAGCGATCCGGCGCACGATCGAACCGGGCTGCCCGACCCTGCTCGAGGAAAGCGATGACAGCAACGACAGCGCCACCGATTTCTCCGAGGTGACGCCGGCCCCGCGCGACAACGCCTCGCCGATCACCGAAAAGACCTGCGCCGGGGCGCCAAACACGGCGATCGACGAAAGGCCGGCGCTCAACAGCAACAGCACCAGTGCCGTCTTCACCTACGAAGCCCCAACCGCAACGGGCTACGAATGCAAGCTCGACAGCGCCGCCTTCGCCAGTTGCCCGGAAACGGGGATCGAATACACCGGCCTCGCCGAGGGCAGCCACACCTTCCAGGTGCGCGGCTTCAACGCCTCCGGGCCGGACCCGACGCCGGCCTCCTACACCTGGAAAGTCGACACGACGCCGCCGACCACGACGATCGACAGTCATCCCGAAGACCCGAGCCCCGGCGCCAGCGCCAGCTTCACCTTCCACGCGAGCGAGACGGGCGCGACGTTCGAATGCAGCCTCAGCCAGGGCGCAAACCCGGATTCCTTCTCCGCCTGCACCTCGGGCAAGACCTACACCGGACTCGCCGACGGCGAATACACCTTCAAGGTGCGGGCGACCGACCTCGCTGGCAACCAGCAGCTCGAACCGACCACCTTCAGCTGGACCGTCGATAACTCGCTCGGCGACACGACGCCGCCGGAAACCAAGCTCGACACCGTCCCGCCCGACCCGAGCCTGAGCTCGACCGTCTCCTTCACCTACGAGTCGAACGAGCCGGGGTCGACGTTCGAATGCGCGCTGGATGGGGCGCCGTTCTCGCCTTGCGCAGCCAGCGGCGTCACCTACTCGGGACTGGCGAACGGCCCCCACTCATTCCAGGTGCGGGCGATCGACCACAGCGCCAACGTCGACCCGACCCCGGCCGGCTACAGCTTCAGCGTCGCGGCGCCGGGAATGGCGCCGCCGCCGCTCGTCCCCGTCGCCCCGCAGACGTTTTTCGCGAAAAGGCCGCCGGCAAAGACCCGCGACCGCACCCCGACTTTCCGCTTCCGCTCCGACGTCGCCGGTGCCAGCTTTGAATGCGCCGTGGACCGAGGCCGCTTCAAACCGTGCCGCTCGCCGTTCACGACCAAGCGACTCAGCTTCGGAAAGCACTCGTTCACGGTGCGCGCGGTCGCGGCCGGAGTCGCCGACACGACCCCGCTCGTGCTCCACTTCAAGGTCATGAGGGCACCGAAGTGACCCGGTCTCCCCGCCGACGGGCCGATTTCGGTCTATATAGGGCGGTTTTAGGCCCATCGGCAGTGTTTATTGCCCTGCTTGCGTTTGGGGTTACGCCGGCCGCCGCCACCTTTCACCTGATGATGATTCGGGAGGTCTATCCGGGCTCGGTGGCGAACCCCGAAGCTCAGTACGTCGAGTTGCAGATGTGGCAAAGCGGGCAGAATCACGTCGGCGGCCACGTCCTGCGCAGCTACGACGCCGCCGGCAATGTGACCGGGGTCGACACTTTCCCCTCTGACGTTCCCAGCGGCGCCAACCAGAGCACGCTGCTGCTGGCGACGCCGCAGGCCGAAGCTCAGTTCGGGGTCGTCGCCGACACCTCGCTTGCGCCGGGACTGTCGCCAAGCGGTGGTGCTGTTTGCTGGGAAGCGATCGACTGCGTCTCCTGGGGCAACTTCAGCGGCGAAGCAACCAGCCCAACCGGGTCGCCGGCAGCGGCCGGGGGAATCCCGGACGGGATGGCCTTGCGGCGCTCGATCGCCCGCGGCTGTCCGACCCTTCTCGATCCCGAAGACGATCACGACAGCAGCGCCGCCGACTTCGAAGTCGTCTTCCCCAGACCGCGCCCCAACTCCGTGCCTCCGACCGAGACCGCCTGCGCCGCCGAAGGACCGGGCGGCGGCGAAAACCCCTCCGGGCAGAACCCGCCCCAGACGTTTCTGCGCAAGAAGCCGCCGAAGCGCACGAGCGATCGCACTCCCACCTTCCGCTTCGCCGCCGACGAGACCGGTGTGCGGTTCGAATGCCGCCTCGACCAAAAACGTTTCCGCCCCTGTCGCTCCCCCTTCACGGCACCGAAGCTCAGCCTCGGTCGCCACCGCTTCCAGGTCCGCGCCCGCGACAGCGAGGGCAAGGTCGACCCGACCCCTGCCTCCTACCGCTTCCGCGTCGTCAGCTAGCGGACCTGAAAGCCTTCGCCGGTGATGCGGCCGATGTCGTTGGAGAGGCCGATGAACATCAGCACCATGACGAGGGCGAACCCGATCACGGTCGCCCGCTCGATCACCCGCAGGGACACCGGCTCCCCGCGCAGTTTCTCGATCAGTGCCCAGAGGATGTGACCTCCATCCAAGGGCAAGATCGGCAGCAGGTTAATCAGTCCGAGAGAGAGGCTGACCAAGGCGAGGAGAAGGAGTGACTTTTCCAAACCCGTTTCGACTACCTGATGCCCGACGTCGCTTATACCGACGACGCCTGAGACCTGTTCGCGCTGCTTCGATTCGAAGAGGTGGGTGATGACGTGGACAGTTCCGGAAACAACTTCCCAAACCTTGTTGCCCGCTTCAGCGCCGGCGGCGCCAGCGCTAAGGGGAACCATCTTCGTCCCGTAGGAGAAGCCGATCAGGGAGCGTTTGGCTTCTTTGTCGTAGCGGGGGTAGATGGAGAGCGTTTTCAACTGCCCGTCGCGCTGGATCTCCAGCTTGACCGGGGTGGTGGCCACGCATCCATTGACCTGCTTACCAGCGCATTCGTGGGCACCGACGATCTCGCCGAAGCGTTCCAGGCGCTTTTCCAGCGGTAAGCCGGGGAAGCGCTGGCCGCCAATCGCGACGATCTTGTCGCCGGACTGGAGCACCTTCGCCGCCGGCATACCCGCTTTCGTTTCGCCCACCGTCTGCGCCAGTTGCGGGCGCCCGTTGGCGAGGTAGACGCCGAAGAGGATCAGGAACGCCAGCACGATGTTCACCGCCGGCCCCGCCGCGACGACGACGATCCGCTTCCAGACCGGCTTGCGGAAGTAGGCGTTCTCTTCGTGCTCCGGAGGAACGTCCTCCTCCGGGTTCATGCCGGTGATTTTCACGTAGCCGCCGAGTGGGATCCCCTTGATCCCGTACTCGGTTTCACCCCGTTTGAATGACCAGATCGTCGGCCCGAAGAAGAGGAAGAAGCGCTCGACCCGCATCCCCGTCGCCTTGGCGGCGACGAAGTGCCCCGCCTCGTGGATGACGATCAGGAAGCAGAAGCCGACGAAGACCCAGAACCAACTCATGCCGGCATCAGCTCCCTGACCTGCTCCTCGCTGCGCTCACGGGCCTCGGCGTCGGCGGCGAAGAGGTCGTCGAAGTGGCTGACCGGGCGGGCGGGCATCTCCTCTAGAACCCGCTCGATCACCGCGGGTATCGCCGTAAACGGGATCCGCTCGGCGAGGAAGGCGGCGACCGCTACCTCGTCGGCGGCGTTGAGGACGCACGGCGCGGTCCCCCCCGCTTCGCCGGCCTCCAGCGCCAGGCGCAGGCAGGCGAAGGTCTCCAGGTCGGGCTGCTCGAAAGTCAGCGAGCCGGCCGCGGCGAGGTCGAGCTGCGGCACGTCGACATCGGCGCGCTCGGGGTAGTGCAGCGCGTAGGAGATCGGCACCCGCATGTCGGGGTAGCCGAGGTGGGCGAGCGAGGAGCCGTCGTTGAGGTGGACCAGCGAGTGGACCAGCGACTGCGGGTGGACGACGACGTCGATCCGCTCGTAGGGGACGCCGAAGAGATGGTGCGCCTCGATCGCCTCGAAACCCTTGTTCATCAGCGTCGCCGAGTCGATCGTGATCCGGCCGCCCATGCGCCAGGTTGGGTGGGCGAGCGCGTCGGCGACGCTGACCCCGGAGAGGTCGTCGCGACCACGGAAGGGCCCGCCGGACGCGGTCAGCACCAGCCGCTCCACCGTCCCCGGCGCCTCCCCCCCGATCAGCTGGTACAGCGCCGAGTGCTCGGAGTCGACCGGCAAGAGGCGCGCGTTCGTCGCCTCGGCCAGCGCCATCACCAGCTCGCCACCGAGCACGAGGCTCTCCTTGTTGGCGAGGGCGACATCGATCCCCTCGCTGAGGGCGACGATCGTCGAGCCGAGCCCGGCGGCGCCGACGATCGCGTTCAGCACCAGATCGGCACCAGAGGAGGCGATCAGCTCCCGCACCCCCTCCTCGCCAGCAAGTACCTGTCCGCTCCAGGTATCGCGAGCGCGCCCCGCAGCTTCCTCCGCGGCCAGCGCAACAGCAGGCACTCCGTGCTCCCGCGCCTGCTCGACAACGGTCCCCCAGTCGGACCCAGCCGCCAGCCCCACGGCCTGCAGCTCCTCCGAGCTCCCGATCACCTCAAGCGCCTGCGTTCCGATGGACCCGGTCGACCCGAGCACGAGGACCTTCTTCATGCCTGACAGAGGATAGGGAGGAGCCTACATCTGGCCGAAAAGCCTGTCGACGAACCTGACGATGCGCGGAAGATCGGTGAAAGCCGCCTGCGGCGTCCCTTGGGCGACGACTTTACTTCCGGCCGGGGCCTCGGAGCGAATTCGGTCAGCCAATCGCCTGGCGCTGTCCTCGTCGGTAGCCCCCACTACCACGTACTTCCAGCGGCGGACGCAACGAAGGCCCTCCGCTTCGAGACGCTCGGCCAGCTGGGTCGCGTCCTTGTGCGAGGGGAGTTCGGCCAGCGCCTCGAATTCGGGGTAACCGTGTTCTTCCGTCTCCTGGCGCTCGCGCGCCATCAGCTCTTCCCGCTCGGCCTTCTTCGCGACCTGGTCCTCGGGAAGCGGCTCGTCCGGCGACTCCCACTCCTCGGCGATGGGATGCCAGTGCCGGAGCTCACTTTCCACCTGCCAGCCGTGCTCCTGCGCCAGTTGCTCGATCAACGCCCGGGCCTGCTCGGCCTGCTCCCTGTCACCGGCGTAGAGGAAGACGCGCGAGTCAACCCGGGAGACGATCACCCGGTCCTCGTAGGTGCGCTTGAGGTCGTGCTCCACCTCGACCGCCTCGATGTGGCCGGGCAGCGCTTCCGCGTGCCCTTGCTCCTGAAAGTCGATCTGCACTCGCCAGTCGTCGTTCATGGGCTCAGTACACCAGCGCGATCGAGAGGTAGTAGCCGATGACGACGGTGAAGAAGACGGCGTCCAGGCGGTCGAGGATGCCGCCGTGGGGGCCGAAGAGGGTGCCGGTGTCCTTGGTGCCGAGGTCGCGCTTGACCATCGACTCGAAGAGGTCGCCGATCGGGGCGGTGGCGGCGATGGCGGCACCGATCACGAGGGCGTCCACGCCGGAGAGCCAGTCCTGGTAGAGCCCGGCGAACCAGAAGGCCATCGTGCCGATCAGGAAGCCGCCGATCAGGCCCTCCAGGGTCTTGTTGGGCGAGAGGTTGGGGGTGATCTTGTGGCTGCCGAACATGCGCCCGGTGGCGTAGGCGGCGGTGTCGGCGACGAAGGTGCCGACGAGGACGTCGACCAGCAGCCCGGCGCCGTGGTTCGGCAGTTCGCGCAGGAAGACCGCGTGGGCGAGCGGGATACCGATCCAAACCACCCCCAGCAGCGTCACCCCCATCGAGACCGTCGCCCCTTCGCGGTGTTCGGCCCTGACCGCGAAGGCGAAGAGCAGCAGGAAGGACCCGGCGAGGACATAGAGGACGTTGAAGGCGCTGCCGAGATAGGCGGCGACGACCAGCGCCGCGACGGCGATGTAGGCGGGGATGACAAGCGGGCGGTAGCGAGAGGTGATCGCTGCGTACTCCCGCATGGCAAGCACCCCGATCGCGATCATCGCCAGCGAGAAGACGACGCCGCCGGCGACGATGATCGCGATCGCAAAAACGATCCAGGGCACCGCCACCAGCACCCGTTTCGCGGTCTCCCCCCGCAGCCCGCGGCGGCGCGGGCGGCGCGGCTCTCGCGGCGGCCGCTGTGGTGGCGTCGGCTCGTCCTCGAACATCTCGTCGTCGAAGAGGTCGGTCCTCATCCCCGCCTCCCGAAACGCCGCTGACGGGTCTCGTACTTGCGCAGGCACGCTTCCAGCGCGCCGCGGTCGAAGTCCGGCCAGAGCTCGTCGCGAAAGACCAGCTCCGAATAGGCGCACTGCCAGAGCAGGTAGTTGGAGACGCGCTGCTCGCCGCTGGTTCTGATCAGGAGGTCTGGGTCGTGCATCTCGGGTGCGTAGAGGTGGCGGCGGAACTCCTCCTCGGAGTTCCCCTGGAAGCTTCGCGCCGCGTCGACGATCTCCGCCCTGCCGCCGTAGTTGAAGGCGACAAAAAGGGTGATGCGATCGTTGCCGGCGGTCTCCGCTTCGGCCCACTCCATCCGTTCGACGAGCCCCGTGTCAACCCCCTCGCGCCGGCCGATGAACCGCATCCGCACGCCTTCCTGCTTCAGCTCCGGCGTTTCCGAGGCGATCCGCTCGCCGAACATCCGCATCAGCCCCGCGACCTCCTCGTCCGAGCGGCTCCAGTTCTCGGTCGAGAACGAGTAGACGGTCAGCTCCTCGATCCCCAGCTCGGCGGCGTCGCGCAGCCGTTCCTTGACCACGTCGGCACCGGCCCGGTGTCCCTCTGCCACCGGCAGCCCGCGCTGCTGCGCCCAGCGACCGTTGCCGTCGGTGATGATCGCTACGTATCTGGCTGCGGTCACGCCGGCGGACCCGCCGTCCTCAGACTTCGAGGATCTCTTCTTCCTTGCCTTTGAGCGAAGCGTCGATCTCGGCGATCGCCTCGTCGGTCTGTTTCTGCAGCGCGGTCTCGGCGCGGCGCTCGTCGTCCTCGCCGGCTTCGCCTTCCTTTTTCAGCTCGCGTAGGTCGCTCATGATGTCGCGCCGGACGTTGCGCACCGCCACCCGGCCTTCCTCGGCCACGCCGTGGACGATTTTCACCATCTCGCGGCGCCGCTCCTCGGTCATCTCCGGGATCTGCAGGCGGATCACGCTGCCGTCGTTGTTCGGCGTCAAGCCGACGTCGGACTCCTGGATCGCTTTCTCGATCGCCCCCAGCGCCCCTTTGTCGAAAGGCGTCACCGTCAGCAGGCGGGCATCCGAGGCGGCGACGTTGGCCAGTTGCTTCAGCGGCGTCGGGTTGCCGTAGTAGTCGATGACGATGCGGTCGAGCAGGTGCGGCGACGCGCGGCCGGTCCTCACGGTGGCGAGCTCGCCACGGCTGGACTCCACGGACTTCGCCATCCGCTCTTTCGCGTCCGCCAATAGTTCGTCGATCAGCTCCACGCGCTCCCGTCCTCCTAAGCAGTGGCCTCGTTGGAGACCAGCGTCCCCACTTTTTCGCCGGAAACGATCCTATCTATGTTGCGCTCGTCGCCCATGTTGAAGACGTAGATCGGCAGGTCGTTGTCCATGCAGAGCGAGAGCGCGGTCGAGTCCATCACCTTGAGGCCGCGCTCGATCGCCTCGCGGTGGCTGATCGCGGGAATGAATTTCGCATCCGGGTTGGTCGCCGGATCGGAGTCGAAGACCCCCTCCACCCCGTTCTTCGCCATCAGGATCGCCTCGGCGTGGATCTCCAGCGCTCGCAGCGCCGCCGCCGTGTCGGTGGTGAAGAACGGGTTGCCGGTGCCGGCGGCGAAGATCACGACGCGGTCCTTCTGCAGGTGGCGGATCGCGCGGCGGCGGATGTAGGGCTCGGCCACCTCCTGCACTTCGATCGCCGACATCACCCGCGTGTGCTGGTCGCAGCGCTCGAGCGCGTCCTGCAGCGTCAGCGCGTTCAAGACCGTCGCCAGCATCCCCATGTAGTCGCCGGTGGCGCGGTCCATCCCGCTCGCCGCCCCGTCGAGGCCGCGGTAGATGTTGCCGGCGCCGACCACGATCGCCACCTCGACGCCGCGCTCGCGGACCGCCGCCACCTGCCTGGCGATCCGGTCGACCTCGGCGCCGTCGGTGCCGAAGCTCTGGCTGCCCATCAGGGCCTCGCCAGAGAGCTTCAGCATTATGCGCCCGAAGCGCGGCTCGGGAGAATCGGTCACTGCGGCGGAGCTTATTCGCCGACGCGGAAGTAGGCGAAGCGGGCGATCTGGACGTTCTCGCCGGTTTTCGCCGCCATCTCCTGGCGCAGCTCCTCGATCGTCTTCGAACCGTGCTTGTCGACGTTGACGTGGGACTGGTCGAGCAGCGCCACTTCGGCCGCCCACTTGTCGAGCTGGCCCTGGACGATTTTCTCGACCACGTTGTCGGGCTTGCCTTCTTCCCGCGCCTTCTCCTCGAAGACCTTCTTTTCGGCCTCGCGTTCGGCCTCGGGGATTTCCTCCCGGGTCACGTATTTCGGCGCCGTCGCCGCCGCGTGCAGGGCGACCTGGTAGGCGAAGGCCTTGAACTCGTCGTTGCGGGCGACGAAGTCGGTCTCGCATTGGACTTCGACCATCACCCCGACCTTGTCGTTGGCGTGGATGTAGGAGGCGACGACGCCCTCATTGGTGCCGCGGCCTTCGCGCTTGGCGGCGGAGGCCTGCCCCTTCACCCGCAGCAACTCGACCGCGCGCTCGACGTCGCCGTCAGCCTCGACCAGCGCCGATTTCGCGTCCATCATCGCCGCCCCGGTCCGATCCCGCAGCGCTTTCACATCAGCAGCCGTGACGCTCATTTCCCCTCCTCCTCACTCTCAGCTCTCTCCTCAGCGGCCGGGGTCTCCCCCTCAGCGGCCTGCTCCTCAGCGGCTGGAGCCCCCTCTTGCGCCGGAGCGGCCGACTCAGCGGCAGGCGCAACAGGCTGTTGCTCAGCCGGAGCCGCCTCTGCCGCGGGTGGCGACGATGGTGAATTCTCCGGCGCTGCCGGAGAATCACTATCGGAGACAGGACCCGCGGCCTCAGGCGCTTGCGTCTTGGCGGCCTGAGCCTGCGCCGCTTTCTCCGCGGCCGCTTTCTGAGCGACAGCTTTCTCCTGCTCAGCTTTCTGCGCTGCTTCCGCCGCCTGTTTGGCCTGCTCCGCCTCAACCCGGGCTTTCTCTTCCTCCTCGCGTTTGCGCCGCTCTTCCTCCTCGCGTTTGCGGCGTTCCATCTCTTCGGCGAGGCGCTTCTCCTCCTGGACGCGCCAGGCGGAAGAGCCCTCCTCGATCGCCTTGCCGATCGTGCCGATGATCAGCTGGCAGGAGCGGATCGCGTCGTCGTTGCCGGGGATCACGTAGTCGACCGGCGTCGGGTCGCAGTTGGTGTCGACCAGGCCGATGATCGGGATCCGCAGGCGCGCGGCCTCGTTGACCGCGATCTCCTCGGTTTTGAGGTCGGCGACGAAGACCGCGTCGGGCAGCCGCTCCATGTCGCGAACGCCGCCGAGGTTGAACTCGAGCTTGGCGAGTTCGGCCTCCATCCCCATCCGCTCCTTGGTCGGCAGGAGGTCGAGTTTGCCCTCCTCTTTCCAGCCGTTGAGCTCGTGGAGGCGGGCGATCCGGCCCGACATCGTGTTGAAGTTGGTCAGCAGGCCGCCCAGCCAGCGTTTGTTGACGTAGGGCATCTTGCACCGATCCGCCCATTCCTGGATCGTGTCGCGGGCCTGCTTCTTGGTGCCGACGAAGAGGACCTGGCCGCCGCCGGTCGCGAGTTCGCCGGCGAATTTGCGGGCGTTCTCCAGCAGCGCCTCGGTCTGCAGCAGGTCGATGATGTGGATCCCGTCCAGCTCGCCGAAGATGAAGCGGCGCATGTTCGGGTTCCAGCGGCGCGTCTGGTGGCCGAAGTGGACTCCGGCCTCAAGCAGATCTTTCAGTTCTGCCTCTGGCATTCGTGTCTCCTTGGTTGTCTGGGTGAGGAAAGCCCCGCTCCGCTTGCCGGGACCTGGCCGGTGGCCAGGCAGGATCCGGGGTCGCGCCCGAGCGAGGGTCGTGGTTTGCAGCGCCGATTGTAGAGGGGAAGAGGAGGATTGGCCCCTACGCGGAGTGGGCCGCCTCCAGCGCCGCCGCGAGGTCCTCGGGCAGCGGCGAGGTGAACTCCAGCTGCTCGCCCGTGCGCGGATGGTGGAAGGCAAGCCGGTGGGCGTGGAGGAACTGGCGGGCGAGGTCGTAGCGATCGGCGCCGCCGTAGGTGGCGTCGCCCGTCAGCGGGTGGCCGATCGCGGCGAAGTGGGCGCGGATCTGGTGGGTACGGCCGGTCTCCAGGCGTGCCTCCAGGTAGGTCTCGCGCGGCAGCAGCTCCAGCACGGTGAAGTGGGTGCGCGCCTCGCGGGCGGCGGCGCCGGAGACCGCCATTCTGTGGCGACGGCGCGAGGCGCGGCCGATCGGGGCGTCGATCGTGCCGGTGCGGGAGGCGAGGCGGCCGTCGGCGAGCGCCAGGTAGACGCGCTCGACCTCGCGTTCGCGCACCGCGCGCTGAAGCGCCTCGTGGGTCTCGTCATCCCGGGCGACGACAAGCAGGCCGCTGGTGCCCTTGTCGAGGCGGTGGACGATCCCCGGGCGCTCCGGATCGGCGCCGCCGCCGAGGATCTCGGCCAGCTCGTCGACCAGGGTCGGGCCGACGTGCGAGGGCGCCGGGTGGACGACCAGGCCTGCCGGCTTGTCGATCACCGCCAGGTGATCGTCGCGGTGGACGATCCGCAGTTCGGACTCAGCCACCGCTCGTCCCCTGATCCGCCTCCCCCTCGGCGTCCGGCTTCGCATCCTTCCGCTCCGCCTCGGCGTCGCGGAGGTAGAGCAGGACCAGCAGGATCACCCCGGCGCTGATCGAGACGTCGGCAACGTTGAAGGCGGGCCAGGAACCGATGTGGATGAAGTCGGTGACGGCATCGGCCCGAATGCGGTCGGCGAGGTTGCCGAGGGCACCGCCGGCGAGGAGCCCGACCGCGATCCACATCCCGCGCCGGGTCGGATTGCGGGCGAAGAGGTAGCTGACCACCGCCAGGGCAGCGAAGGTGACGAGGACGAGGCCGACGCCCGCCCCCCCGGCAAGGCCGAAGGCAACACCCTTGTTGTGGACGTAGGTCAGTTCCAGCGGCCCCAGCACCTCGACCCGTTCGCCCAGCACAAGGTGGTCTCTGATCGCCGCCTTGCTCGCCTGGTCGGCGAGCAGGACCAGGCCGCAGAGGGCGCCGGCAAAGGCCCAGGCACGGGCGGCGCGGCTCACCCGCGGATCAGGCCGACGACGATCCCGCCGACCACGAGGAGGACGACGATCCCGATCATCGGGCTGAGGTCGAGCCCGAACCCACCGCGGCCGATCGGCGGCAGGATGCGGCGGAAGAAGCCCAGGTAGGGGTCGGTGGTTTCGGTGATGAAGTCGAGCACCGAGCGCAGCCAGGGCCGGTAGGGCATGCGCGGGACGAAGGAGATCACGATGCGGGCGAAGATGAGGATGATGTAGACGGTGATCAGGGCGCTGACGTAGTCGGCAACGTCGCCGCGGTCGATCGCCAGCGGGATCATCCGCGCATCCTCTGCAGTGAGGCCTCCACCGCCGCCTCGAAGGCGGCGCGGGCGCCCTCGCGGTCGAGCGCTTCGAGGCCGGCTTCGGTGCTGCCGCCGGGCGAGGTGACGGCCTTGCGGACGTCGGCCGGGCGGCGGACGCGCAGCAGCTCGGCGGTGCCGACGGTCGTCTCCACCACCAGCTCCCGCGCCAGCTCCGGGTCGAGCCCGGCCGCGGCCCCGGCATCGGCCAGCGCCTCCACCGCCAGCGCCAGGTACGCGGGCGCGCAGCCCATGATCGCGGTCGCCTCGTCGAAGTCGGCGTCGGGGATTTCGACCACGTGGCCGAGCACAGCCAGCTTCGCCCGCACCTCCTCGCTCGCCTCGCCGGCGATGCAGAGCACGCCCTTGCGCACCTCGGTCCCCACGTTCGGCATCACCCGCAGCACTTCGGCGCCAGGGAAAGCTGTTTGCAGTCGCTCCAGCGGCACCGAGGCGAGGACGGAGACGACCCGCTTCACCTCCCCCAGCTCGGGGGCCACCTCGTCGAGCTTGCCCGGCTTCACCGCGAGCAGCACGAGATCGGCACGCCGGGCGATCTCTTCGTTTGAGACCGCATCCCCCCCCATCTCCTCGGCCAGTGCCTCGGCCCGGCCCGAGCCGCTGTCGGAGAAAAGCATCGCCTCGAACTCGCCGGCCCAGCCGCGCGCCATCGCCGCGGCCATGTTCCCGGACCCTACGAACCCCACGATCATGAGCGGCAGACTACCCAGCGCCGCCCATGCCCAGCGCTAGGACTGGTTGAAGAAGCCCTTGTCGATCAGCCTCGCCTTTTCCTCGGCGGAGACCTCGACGTTGCGGGGCGTCAGGAGGAACATTTTCTCGGCGATTCGCTGCATGCCACCGTCGAGGGCGTAGGTGAGGCCGGAGCAGAAGTCGATCATCCGTTTCGAGAGCTCGTGGTCGGCGGTCTGCAGGTTGAGGATCACCGGCACCGAGCGTTTGAACTGGTCGGCGACTTGCTGGGCGTCGTTGAAGTTGCGGGGGATGACGAGGTGGACCTGCAGTTCGCCGCCGTTGTCGACCGGGCGCAGCGTGCGGGTGCGGCTGGCGGAGATCGGCTCGTCGTCGGCGAAGATGTCGTCGATCTCGTCGCGGCGGGGGCGGCGCGAGGTCGGCAGGCGGCGCACCGAAGAACCTTCGCGACGGGTCTCGAAGACTTCCTCGGTCCCGGTCTCGGGCTCGAAGTCTTCCTCGTATTCGGGGCCGTAATCGTGGTCCTCGGCCAGGCCGAAGTAGACCAGCGCTCTATGCCAAGTGTCCCTTAGGGCCATCTGTTTCGCGTGATTCGGCCTCGGGCGGCCGACTCCTTTACGAATTATTCCCTCTTTTGCGGCGATTCACACGAAGAGGGCGTGGCCGAGGCGGACGATCGTCGCCCCCTCCTCGACCGCGACCCGCCAGTCCTGGGAGGTGCCCATCGAGAGCCGGCGCAGCCCGATGGCGGCGGCGAGCTCGGCGAGGCGGGCGAAATAGGGGCGCGAGTGCTCGGGGTCCGAGCTGAACGGCGGCATCGTCATCAGGCCGCCGACGCGGACCGGACAGCGCTCGATGAACGCGGGGAGCTCGGCCGGCTCCACCCCGCCCTTGCCCTCCTCGCCGGCGACGTTGACCTCGACCAGGACCTCGGTCTCGGGGTCGGCGTGCTTCTCCATCTGGGTCAGGGCGGAGTCGGTCGCAACCGAGTGGATCAGCCGTACCAGCGGCAGCACCTGCTTGACCTTGCGGCTCTGCAGGTTGCCGATGAAGTCCCATTCGAAGGCGTCGCCCCAGCGCTCGTGCTTGGCGGCGAGGTCCTGCTGGCGGTTCTCGCCGACCAGCCGCACCCCCGCCTCGGCCAGTTTCCCCATCTCCTCCAGCGGCACGTACTTGGTCGCGACCAGGAGCTCGACCCCCTCGCCGGCGACGGCGCGGACCTCCTCCAGGTTCGCTGTCACCCTGACGGCGTCGATGCCGTGGATCAGCTCCGCCATCTCAGCCCTCCTCGATCCAGGCGATCCCCGCCTGGCGGCCGGTGCGGCCCTGGTCGCGGCGGTGGGAGAAGAAGAGCTCCCGCTCGCAGCTGGTGCAGAGCCCGGCGGACTCGACCTCGGCGACGCCGGCCGCGGCGAGCAGCCGCCGCGCCACCTCAGGCAGGTCGAGCATCCGCCCCTCGGCGACGCCGTCTCCGAGGTCGGCGAAAGCGCCCAGCACCTCCTCGCCGACTTCGTAGCAGCAGGGACCGATCCCGGGCCCGATCGCGGCCCTCTCGGCTGCGACCGCCTCAGCCGCAGCGCCGACGATGCCAGCGGCCGAGCCGCGCCACCCCGCGTGGACCAGCGCCAGCCCACCCGCCCCGTACAGCGCCACCGGCAAGCAGTCAGCGACGAACACGAGCGGGACAAGACCCGGTTCCGTCACCACATGCCCATCCGCCTCGGCAATCCCCCCATCGCGTGGTTCCTTACGCACCATATGCGTGCGAAAGGAACCACGGGATTGGGCGGCGGCGGTATGAGCTGGTTCGCTGTGGCGGAGCAGGCGGGTGCCGTGGACTTGGAGGGCGAAGACGATCTGCTCGGGCTCGCGGCCGAGGGCGCTGGCGAGGCGGCGACGGTTCTCCGTGACCGCCTGGGGATCGTCGTCGGTGAGGATGCCGAGATTGAGCGAGTCGAAGGGCGGCCGACTGACGCCGCCGAGGCGGGTCGAGAAGGCCGCGCGGGCGCCGCCGAGGTCGGCTTCGAGCCACCTCACGCCCTCCTTTTCGCGCCACTCCATCGCTGGTAACAAAGCAGACGGGGTTGCCGAGCGAACGATCAGTCCCGCAGCGCCGCCGCCAGCGCCGCCGCCAGCTCCTCCGCGCGCCCGCCGATCTCGCCTTCCAGCTTCTTCAATCGCGCCGCTCGCAGGCCACGGCCGATTGCCGGTCCTTGCTCGATCCCGGCGGCGATCAGGTCGCCGCCGTCGATCTCCAGCTTCACCCGGCGCCAGATGATCAGGTAGCGGTCGAGCCAGTCGGCGCCCATCGCCCGAGCGAGGATCAGCTCTACCGGGTCGCGCCGCTCGGCCAGCTCGACCCCCTCCCCCGGCCGCGGCGCCCACATCGAGGCCAGCATCTCCTCCGCCCCCGGTGGACCGAGTGCCGCCGCGACCAGCGCCCGCTCACGCGGCACGAAATCGGCCCAGTGCGGGTTCTCCAGCAGCTCGTCGACCGCCGCCAGCAGCGCCAGCCCGTCATTGCGCAGGTGGATTAGGCCCCAGTGGGCGAGCAGTTCAAGCCCCCCGCGGGCGCCCTCTTCGGCCGCAAGCCGCTCCAACTCGGCGCGGCGGCGGTCGGCGGAGACCGTGGTCAGGTCCGTTTTCCGCAGCAACGCCTCCGTTCCGGGCTCGAGCTGGAAGCCGAAGCGGGCCGCATAGCGGGCGGCGCGGATCGCCCGCGTGGGATCGTCCTCAAAGGAACGGTCGTGGAGGACCCGCAGCAGGCGCTGGTCGAGGTCGGCGCGGCCGCCGTACGGGTCGATCAGGCGAGGCTCCCCCGCCAGCGGGATCGCGAGCGCGTTGATCGTGAAGTCGCGACGACCGAGGTCCTCCTCGATACCGGCGGCCGGCGCAACCACCGGCAGCGCCCCAGGCTTCGGGTAGGTCTCGGTGCGGGCGGTGGCGATGTCGACCTCGTGGCCCTCCACCTCGACCTTCACCGTCCCGAAGCGCGCGTGCTCGGCCCCGGCGCCACCGAGGCGCTCGGCGAGGGCAGTGGCGTCGCCCACGACGACGAGATCGAGATCGGTGCGTGGGCCCCCCAGCAGCAGGTCGCGAATGGCGCCGCCGACGACGTAGACGGGCTCCAGCGCCGCCTGCCGCACCGTCTCCAGCTCCGGGTGGGTGCGCAGGAGCGCCGCGGCGAGGTCATCCATAGAGCCCCTTACCATGATCGCTCCCGCGGATGGCTCAGCAAGATCGAGACCCCTTCAGCCAGGAGCAGCTGGCCGCCCTCCGCGCGCAGCGCCGTGAGCAGGGGCGGCAGCGACTTCTGGCCGCCGGAGCGCTGGCGCTCGTTGTGGGCGGTGTGGTCGCGGCGGTGCTCAGCAGCGGCGGAAGCGGCGGCGACAACGTGTCGGCCAGGAAAGCCTCGGCGGCCAAATCTGGGCAGCCGCAGGCACAGGGCGGCTCCGGCGGAAAGGTCCGCAACGCCACCTCGCAACCTGATTGGAAGCCCTACACCGGGCCGGTTCCGATCCTCGAGTACCACGTCCTCGGTCGTCCCAAGACTGAAGTTCCCTATCCGGAACTGTACGTGCCGCGAGCCGACTTCCGGAAGCAGATGGACTGGCTCGACCGGCAGGGCTACGAAGCGGTGACGCTGGAACGGGTCGAGGACGCCTGGTACCGCGGCGGCACCCTGCCGCCGAAACCGATCGTGATCTCCTTCGACGACGGCTACCGGCCGCAGTACACCTTCGCGCTGCCGCAGCTGCGCAAGCACGGCTGGCCGGGTGTGCTCAACCTCAAGGCCGAAGGCTCGGACCTCTACCACAGCAACGTGGAAGCGATGCTGAAAGCTGGCTGGGAGCTCGCCGCCCACACGATCCACCACTCCGACCTGACGACGCTGGAAGGGGAAGCGCTGGAAGAAGAAGTGGCCGGCTCGCGGAAGCTGCTCCAGCGCGAATACGGCGTCCCCGTGAAGAACTTCTGCTATCCGGCGGGGCGCTTCGACGAAACCGTGATCGCCGCCGTCGAAGCCGCCGGCTACGAAGGGGCGACCACCGAGATTCCCGGCTTCGCGACCAGGGAAAGCCCGTACGAACTGGCACGGATCGAGGTGCTGGGCAGCTGGGGAGTCGAAGGCTTGGCGGAAGCGATGCGCGCTGACGCCGAAGCGGCTGGCACCTAAAGGCGGACGGGGATCCCGTCCGCAGCCATCCGCTCCTTAGCTTCGCGCACGCGGTACTGGCCGTAATGGAAGATCGAGGCACATAGGACGGCATCGGCGCCCCCGCGACTGATTGCCTCACTGAGGTGGGGTAGTTCTCCGGCGCCGCCGGAGGCGATCACCGGCACCCCGACCGCGTCGGCCACCGCCCGCGTCAGCTCGAGGTCGTAGCCGTCGTTGGTGCCGTCGCGGTCCATGCTGGTCAGCAGCACCTCCCCCGCTCCGCGCTCGACCGCCTCTTCCGCCCAGCTCACCGCGTCGCGCCCCTCGACCCGCTTGCGGCCGCCGTTGACGTAGACGCCCCAACCGCCGTCGTACCAGCCGGGGGGCGCCGCGCAGGTCGGCGAGGCGGTCGGTGGCTCGCCCTCGCGCTTGGCGTCGATCGCGATCACCACGCACTGGGAGCCGAACTGGTCGGCCAGCTCGCCCAGCAGCTCCGGCCGCGCCAGCGCCGCGGAGTTGACCGAGACCTTGTCGGCGCCCGCGTCCAGCACCGCCTGTGCGTCCTCGACCGAGCGGATGCCGCCGCCGATCGTGAACGGGATGAAGACGTTGTCCGCCGTCCGCCGCGCCAGCTCCACGATCGTCTCCCGCTGTTCGTGTGAAGCGGTGATGTCGAGGAACACCAGCTCATCGGCGCCCTCAGCGTCATAGCGCTCCGCCAGCTCCACCGGATCGCCCGCATCGCGCAGCCCGACGAAGTTCGTCCCCTTGACGACGCGGCCGGCGTCGACGTCCAAGCACGGGATCACTCGTTTCAGGACTGCCACAGGACGAAGCGTAGAGGGACCGGGTGCCCCTCCGCCGGAGACCGTACGTCTAGCCAGGGACCAGCGCTCTCGGCAGCTTGACCCAAAGCCTCCGTCGGAGGGGCACCCGGTCCCTTACCCCAGCGCCGTGATTGCCTCCGCCACAGTGAACTTCTGCTCGTAGAGGGCGCGGCCGACTATGGCGCCTTCGATGTTTCCGTAGTTCTCGGCTTCAGCTGCAAGCACCTGGAGATCGGAGAGATCACCGACACCACCGGACGCGATCACTCCGGCGCTAGTGCGAGCGGCGATCCTCCCCAGCTCTTCGAGCGCGGGACCCTTCATCGTGCCGTCAACCTCGATCTCAGTACAGAGGAAGCGCGAGACCCCTCGCTTCTCCAGCGCGACCACCGTGTCAGCTACGTCTCTTCCGGTCGCCTCGGTCCATCCGGAGATCGAAACCCGGCCCCCACGCGCGTCCACCGAGACCACCACGCGCTCGCCGTGCTCCGCGAGCGCTTCGTCGAGGAACTCCGGGTCGCGCAGGGCGGCGGTGCCGATCACCACCCGCTCGGCGCCGGCGTCCAGGACCGCTGCCACCGCATCGGCATCGCGGAGGCCGCCGCCCACCTGGATCGGGCACTTGACTGCGGCGGCGATTCGGCGCACGTTGTCGAGGTTCTGCGGCTCCCCCGCCTTGGCGCCGTCGAGGTCGACTACGTGGAGGAACTGGGCGCCTTCGTCGGCCCAGCGCAGTGCGGCGTCGACGGGGTCGGCGTCGTAGGCCGTCTCACGGTCGTAGTCGCCCTGCAGCAGCCGCACGGCGCGGCCGCCGCGGATGTCGATGGCGGGATAGAGGATCACGCGGGGTTCAGCCGGCCACAGGAGCTTTGGCGCATACCCCGGCGAAGTTGGAGAGCAGGCGCAGGCCGGCCGCGCTCGACTTCTCGGGGTGGAACTGGACGCCGAAGACGTTGTCGCGCTCGGCGGCGCAGGCGAAGCGGGCGCCGTACTCGGCGCTGCCGAGCAGCTCCTCGCCGCTCGGCCGCGGCGCGAAGGAGTGGACGAAGTAGAAGGGGGTCTCCGAGGGGATGCCGTCGGCGAGGCGCGACTCGCGCTCCCAGCGAACCGGCGACCAGCCGATGTGCGGGACCTTCAGCCCCTCGGCCTCGAGCTCGCGGACCGGGCCGTCGAGCAGGCCCAGCCCGCTGGCGCCGCCCAACTCGGTGCTCGACTCGAACAGCAGCTGCAGCCCGAGGCAGATGCCGAGGATCGGCACGCCGGCGTCGCGGCGCTCGGCGACCAGCTCGTCCAGCCCCAGCTCGCGGATTCGCGTCATCGCCGCCGGGAAGGCGCCGACGCCCGGCAGAATTACGCCGTCCGCGGCCTGCACCTCGTCAGCGCCGTTGGTGATCTTCGCGGTCACCCCGACATGCTCGAGCGCCTTCTCAACCGAACGCAGGTTGCCCATCCCGTAATCGAGGATCGCGATCCGCGTGCCGCTCATCGGCTCAGCGTCCCCTTGGTCGAGGGCACGCCGCTCTCCTCGGGATCGATCGAGACCGCCACCCGCAGGGCGCGGGCGAAGGCCTTGAACGAGGCCTCGATCATGTGGTGGGCGTTGGTCCCGGAGCGGACCCAGATGTGCAGGGTCAGCTTGGCGCTGTTGGCGACGGCGCGGAAGAACTCCTCGGCCAACTCGCTGTCGAAGCCGGCGATCGAGACCACCGGCAGCTCGGCGGCGAAGTCGCAGTAGGGACGGCCGGAGATGTCGATTGCGCACTCGGCCAGCGCCTCGTCCATCGGGATCAGCGCCGAGCCGTAGCGGCGGATGCCACCGCGGTCGCCGAGCGCCTCGTCCAGCGCCTGCCCGAAGACGATGCCGACGTCCTCGACCGTGTGGTGGGCGCCCGTCTCCAGGTCGCCCTTGGCCTCGACCTGCAGCCCCAGCCGCCCGTGTCGCGCCAGGAGGTCGAGCATGTGGTCGAGGAAGCCAACGCCGGTATCGGCGCTCGCCTCACCCCCGTCGAGGTCGAGGGAAAGCTTGATCTGGGTCTCGGCGGTCTGCCGCTGCTTTTCGGACGTGCGGTTCATGACTCGCTCCTAATCATCGCTGACTCGCCGTGGACGGGGAGCCCCTCGGCACGGGCGAGGGCGTCGACTTGCGGCGCCAGCGCGGCGGCGGCGGCCGCGGGGATCTCGACGTTGGAGATGCGGCGGCGGAAGGCGCCGGGGCCGAGCGGGCCCGCGTAGCGGCCGGCGCCGCCCGTCGGCAGCACGTGGTTGGAGCCGGCGAGGTAGTCGCCGAAGGCGGTGGCGCCGCGGCGGCCGACGAAGACGCAGCCGGCGGTGGTGACCCGCTCGGCGAGCAGCGCCGCATCGGTCTCCAGCAGCTCCAGGTGCTCGGGCGCATAGGTGTTGGCGAGCTCGATCGCGTCCTCGGCGTCCGGCACCTGCACTAAGGCCAGCGGCGCGTCGGTGACGCTCGGCCGCGAGGCCGCTGCCCGCTCGGCCGCTTCGGCGATCGCCTCCAGTACCTGCTCCTCGACCGCCGCGACCACCAGCGGGCTTTCCGGCCCGTGCTCGGCCTGGGCGCAGAGGTCGAGCGCCGCCCACTCGGGGTCGCTGTCGTGCCCGGCTATCACCATCAGCTCGGAGGGACCGGCGAGCGAGTCGATTCCGACCTTGCCGTACACCGCCCGCTTCGCCTCCCGCACCCAGGCGTTGCCAGGGCCGGCGATGACGTCGACAGGGGCAATCGTCTCGGTCCCGTGGGCGAGGGCGAAGATCGCCTGGGCGCCGCCCATCGCGTAGATCTCCTCCACCCCACACAGCGCCGCGGCGGCGAGGACGAGTGGGTGCAGCCCGCCATCCGGCCCGGGCGGCGAGGCGAGCGCGATCCGCTCGACGCCGGCCACCTGGGCCGGGATCGCGCACATGAGGACGCTGGAGGGATATGCGGCGCGGCCGCCCGGCGCGTAGATCCCGGCGGCGCCGACCGGCACTTCCCGCAAGGTCACCTTCTGGCCAGCAGGCAGTTCGACCTGTCGCTCGGCGCCGAGCTGTGCCTCGGCGACCTGGCGGATGTTGGCCGCCGCCGCTTCCAGCGCCTCGTGCAAGGACGCCTCGGTCGCGGCCAGCGCCACTTGCGCCGTCTCCGGGTCGACCCGCAGCGACGAGGGCGCTGCCTCGGTCGCATCGAATTTCGCCGTCAGCCGCAGCACCGCCTCATCGCCGCCCTCGCGGACTTCGCGTTCGATCGGCGCCGCGTCCACTTCCGGACTCGTCTGTTCAGCCCAAGCGCGCAGGGCGGCGGCGGTCTCCGCCGCGCCCTCCCACTCGAAGCGACGCGGTCTCATTCCCGGCTCGCTTCTCGCAGCTTCGCGGTCAGCTCGTCGATCTCGGCCGCCCGCAGTTTGTGAGCGACGCGGTTGGCGAGGAAGCGGGCGGTGCACTCGACGATCTCCTCGCGCACCTCGAGTTCGTTCTCTTCCAGGGTGCGGCCGGTGGCGACGAGGTCGACGATGCCCTCGCCGAGCCCGATCAACGGCGCCAGCTCGACCGAGCCCTTGACCTCGATCAGTTCGACCTGGCGGCCGGTCGACTCGAAGTAGCGCTCGGCAATCCGCGGGTACTTGGTCGCGATTCGCATCATTCCCAGCGAGCGCTCCGATTCGCCCAGATCATCACGGCCCGTGCGACCCGCCAGCACCATTCGGCAGCGGCCGAAGCCGAGGTCGAGCAGCTCGTACACCGGTCGGTCGCTCTGCTCCAGCAGCACGTCCTTGCCGGTGATGCCGACGTCGGCGGCCCCCATCTCCACGTAGGTGGGCACGTCGGAGGGGCGCATCGTCACCAGCACCATTCCGTCGGCCTCGAAGATCAGCGAGCGGGAGTCGCCGCGCAACTCCGCGGTGTCGATCCCAGCGGCATCGAGCACGTCCAGGGTCTCCCCGAAGAGCGCGCCGCGGGGCACTGCCAGCTTCAGCGGCCCGTCACTCATCGTGGTCCCTCCCCGCGTCGCTTCTCCTCGATCTGGGCGACGTGCAGCCGCTCCAGGTACAGCGCGAAGCCGGTCGCGGAGAGGTCGAGACCGAAGCGCTTCATCAGCCCGTCGTAGCGGCCGCCGCCGCCGAGGATGTGGCCGAGCGCCGGGTCGTAGACCTCGAAGATGGCGCCGTTGTAGTAGCCGAGGTCGCGCAGCAGGCCGAAATCGAACTGCACCCGCTGCGCCGCGGGGCGCGAACCGAGGCCTTCGTAGATGCCTGTGAGCCGATCGGCAGCGCGGCCGACCGCGGCGGCACCGTGCTCGCGCGCTCGCTCCAGCACCTCCGGCCCGCCCCGCAGCTGCGCCAGCGCCAGGCAGGTCTCGACCTGCTCGTTGTCGACGCCAGCCGCGGTGAGCTCTTCCTCGAGGCCAACCAGGTCGTGGGCCACCAGTCGCGCCAGCACTGCCTCGCGGGCCTCCTTCTCGACGCCCAGCTCCTCCAGCAGGTCCCGATAGAGGTCGGCGTCGCCGAGGCCGATCACAGCGCTGCCGAGACCAGCGGCGTCGAGTGCCGCCCCCAGCACCTCGATCACCTCGACCGTGCCCTCCGCCGACGTCTCGCCGATCAGCTCGACCCCCGCCTGGACGAATTCGCGCATCTGCCCCCGCTGCGGGCTGACCGCCCGGTAGGCGCCGGCGAGGTAACAGAAACGGTGCGGCGGCTGCACGCCCGCGTAGCGGGTGGCAACCAGGCGGGCGATCGGCACCGTCATTTCCGAGCGCAGCGCCAGCAGTTCGCCACCCTCGTCGAAGAAGCGGTAGGCAGCGTTATAGCTGCGGCCCTCGCCGCGCGTCAGCACCTCGTCGTATTCGAGCGCCGGCGTCGCCACCTCGCCGTAGCCGCGCCCTTCGAAGACCTCGATCAGGGCGCTCTTGAGCCTGCGCAGCTCACGCATCTCGTCGGGCAGCACGTCGCGCGTTCCGGGCGGAATCGGGTGGATCATCGGCCTGACCTTACGAGAGCGGGCGAAAAAACCCCTGCTGGAGAAGATCCGCGAACCGGCGCCTGCGCGCCTTGTCGCCCTACGCAGGAACCTCCGCGGAAACGCGTTCGATCTGCGCGCCCAGCCCGCGCAGCCGCTCGTCGATCTGCTCGTAGCCGCGGTCGATCTGGCGTATGTTGCCGATCTCCGAGGTGCCCTCCGCCGCCAGCGCGGCGATGAGCATCGCCATCCCGGCGCGGATGTCGGGGCTCTCGACTCGCTCGCCATGAAGCCGGCTCGGACCGCTGACGATCGCCCTGTGGGGATCGCACAGCGTGATCCGAGCGCCCATCGCAACCAGCTTGTCGACGAAGAAGAGGCGGTTCTCGAACATCTTCTCGAAGATCAGGATCGAACCCTCGGCCTGGGTTGCCAGGGCGAGGGCGATCGAGGTGAGGTCCGCCGGGAAGGCCGGCCAGGGACCGTCCTCGATCTTCGGGATCGCGTCGCCGAGGTCGGACTGGACCCGCAGCCGCTGCCCCGGCGGCACGACCGCGTCGTTGCCGTCGATTTCCGAGTGCAGGCCGAGCCGCTTGAACTGGCGGCGGACCACGGTCAGGTCGGAAGCCTCGACGTCGCGGATCCGGACGTCGCCGCCGGTGGCGGCGGCCAGGGCCATGAAGCTGCCCACCTCGATGTGGTCCGGGGAGATCGAGTGCTCGGCGCCGCCGAGGGCCTTCTGCCCATGCACGGTCATCATGTTGGAGCCGATCCCATCCACCGGCGCCCCCAGCTTGGTCAGCAGCCGGGCCAGGTCCTGCACGTGCGGCTCGCTCGCGGCGTTGCAGATCCGGGTCGGGCCGGGCGTCAGCGCCGCGGCCATCAGCGCGTTCTCCGTGCCCATCACCGAGGGCTCGTCCATGAAGATCTCGCAGGCGCAGAGGCCGCGCGGCGCGCGCAGCTCGATCCAGCGGTCGCCGGCGACCGTGGCGCCGAGGTCCTTAAAGGCGTCGAGGTGGGCGTCGAGGCGGCGGCGGCCGATGAAGTCCCCGCCGGGCGGCGGCATCCGGGCCTCGCCGAAGCGGGCCAGCAGCGGGCCGGCGAGCAGGAACGAGGCGCGGATCTGGTTCGAGAGCTCCTCGTCGACGACCGGGTCGGAGACGCGGCGGGCGCAGAGCCTGAGGCTGTTGTCCTCGACCCACTCGACCTCGACGCCCAGTTGCTCCAGCAGCGCGATCTGGGCCTCCGTGTCACGGATGCGCGGGACCCGGTGCAGGAGCACGTTCTCCTCGGTCAGCAGACAGGCAGCGAGGATCGGCAGCGCCGCGTTCTTGTTGCCGGCGACGTTGACCTCGCCGGAGAGCGGCACGCCGCCCTGGATCACGAACTTCTCCATGTTCTGGCTAGGGTAACGACCCGAGTGGGACGGAGGGGAAAGATCGCCTTGGCAGTCGTGATTGCGCTGGCCGCGCTGCTCACCCTGAACATGCTGATCGTCGACGGGGAGACGGAGAAGGCCGAAGTGACGGTCCCCGGTGGGCGGATCCTCGACTTGCCCGGCGGCGAAATGCAGGCGCTCGAACGCGGACCGCACGGCGGCAAGCCGATCGTCCTCATCCACTGCTTCACCTGCGCGATCGACTGGTGGGACCGGATGCTGCCGATGCTCGAACGCAGGCACCGGGTGATCGCCGTCGACCTCCTCGGCCACGGCGGCTCCGAAAAGCCTGGCTCGGGATACACGCCCGTGAACCAGGCGCAGGTGGTCAGCGAAGCGCTGGAACGGCTCAGGGTGAAGGGAGCGGAGATCGTCGGCCATTCCCTCGGTGGCTCGGTCGCCGTGGCCCTGGCGCAGGAACACCCACAGCTGGTCGGCCGCGTCGTGATCATCGACATGCCGCCCGACAACTCCTACGGCGACCTCGGCTTCCTCGCCAACCTCGTCTTCCGACCCGTGATCGGCGAGGCGCTCTGGACGATCAAGCCGGACTTCGCCATTCGCGACGGGCTCGAGGTCGCCTTTGCCCCGGGCTTCGACGTTCCCGACGCGTTCGTCGAAGATGTCAAGCGGCTGACCTACACGGCCTACGACAACTCGCCGGCCGGCGAGAACCAATATCTCGCCGAAGAGTCCCTAGACCGACGGCTGCGGTCGGCCGGTAAGCCGCTGATGGTCCTGATGGGGGCCGAAGAGCAGATCGTCAACGACCCGAAGCGCGCGCTGGCGCAGTACGCGGGCACCGTGCCCGGCACCGAGACGCATCTCATGGCCGGGGCCGGCCACTCGCCCAACGTCGAGAAGCCGCGCGAGACGGCAAGACTTGTCCTGCGCTTCGACGAAAAATCGGTAGGATCTTCTGTGCGCGGCGTCACGCAACGTGGCCAACGGCCATCAGAAGATTCTGGGAAGGCGTCCGCGCATCGCGCTTCTGGGGTTGTTCGCGGCGCTACTGGTCACCAGTAGCGCCGCATCTTTTTTGGCTTGCCAAAGCCGTTTGCGTGCCCCTGATGCAAAGCCCATTGCAGAATCCCTATCTCGTCCGAGGCCCCCCGTACCGTACGAACCCATGTTCGATTCGAAGACCAACATCACCGGCCGGCTGACCGACGCCGCAGACCTCCTAATCGACTTCGCAACCCTAGGCGAGTACGGGCTAGAGCCCGTTGGGAGAACTCGCCAGGGTTGCGTGGACCGTCCGCAGCAAGCCCGCGCCGCCACGCCCACCAGGGCGCAGGCGCGCGGCACGAGCTGCACCCTGCTTCAGGAATCCGGCCTGTTCCGCCAGCACCGCACCCGCCCCGGCCAGCCCGTCTGAAGCAAAATCCAATTAGCTATCCGCGGTCCGCGCCTCGTGTAGGCGCGGACGCGAGGCACTCGGGGAGCGAGCGATGGGCCACGAGCGCGAGGCGCCGCGTAGCAGCGCTACGCAAGCCACGTGATCGTGGCTCAGCGCGACGCTTATCCGAGGGCCGCAGCCCGCGCCTACACGAGGCGCGGACCGCAATAAAGGACCGGCGGCGACCTACTCTCCCAGGAGGTTGCCCTCCAAGTACCATCGGCGCTGAGAGGCTTAACTGCTCTGTTCGGAATGGGAAGAGGTGTTTCCCTCTCGCTATGCGCCACCGGAAATTTTGCGAGACCTGCGCCCGGTGGAGCTTGAAAACCGCACAAGACCAAGAGGGTAAAAAATATCCGTCAAGCCCTCGAGTCATTAGTACCGGTCGGCTGAGCACATTACTGCGCTTGCACCGCCGGCCTATCAACCTGGTGGTCTACCAGGACTCTTACTCCCTCAAGGGGATGGGAGAACTTATCTTGAGGACGGCTTCCCGCTTAGATGCTTTCAGCGGTTATCCGTTCCATGCGTAGCTAACCTGCGGTGCCCTTGGCAGGACAACAGATACACCAGAGGCATGTTCATCCCGGTCCTCTCGTACTAGGGATGACTCCTCTCAATTCTCCAACGCCCACAGCAGATAGGGACCGAACTGTCTCACGACGTTCTGAACCCAGCTCGCGTACCGCTTTAATGGGCGAACAGCCCAACCCTTGGGACCTACTCCAGCCCCAGGATGCGACGAGCCGACATCGAGGTGCCAAACCGCTTCGTCGATGTGGACTCTTGGAAGCGATCAGCCTGTTATCCCCGGAGTACCTTTTATCCGTTGAGCGACGGCAATTCCACTCTCTACCGCCGGATCACTAAGACCTACTTTCGTACCTGTTCGACTTGTTGGTCTCACAGTCAAGCTCCCTTGTGCCTTTACACTCTACGCACGATTTCCGACCGTGCTGAGGGAACCTTTGTGCGCCTCCGTTACATTTTAGGAGGCGACCGCCCCAGTCAAACTGCCCACCTGACACTGTTCACCATCCGGATCACGGAATGGAGTTAGAAGCCCAGAACACCAAGGGTGGTATCCCAAGGGTGGCTCCCCGAAAACTGGCGTCTCCGGTTCACAGCCTCCCACCTATCCTGGACAAAATGTCCCAGACTCCAATATCAAGCTGCAGTAAAGGTTCACGGGGTCTTTCCGTCTTGCTGCGCGTAATCGGCATCTTCACCGATACTACAATTTCACCGAGTCCTTCGTTGAGACAGCGCCCAAGTCGTTACGCCATTCGTGCAGGTCGGAACTTACCCGACAAGGAATTTCGCTACCTTAGGACCGTTATAGTTACGGCCGCCGTTTACCGGGGCTTGGATTCGAAGCTTCGCCCGAAGGCTAACCTCTCCTCGTGACCTTCCGGCACCGGGCAGGCGTCAGCCCCTATACGTCGTCTTACGACTTAGCAGAGACCTGTGTTTTTGGTAAACAGTCGCTTGGGCCTATTCACTGCGGCCCCCTCGGGCTCCGGACGCGAAGTCCTTCACCCTGACGGGGCGCCCCTTCTCCCGAAGTTACGGGGCAATTTTGCCGAGTTCCTTAACGAAGGTTTTCTCGATCACCTTGGTATTCTCTACCCGCCCACCTGTGTCGGTTTTGGTACGGGCACGCGGAATCTCCCTAGGGGCTTTTCTCGGGGGCATGGCTTCTAGGACTTCTGACATTACGTCACGGCATCCTGTCTCAGCCTTAATGGCCAGTTTTCGCCTGGCCGGCCTACTCAGTTGCCCCAGCACAACCAACGGCTGGGATCCCTTATCCTACCCCGTCCTCCCATCGGTCAAATGATTCCGACGTGGTACGGGAATATCAACCCGTTGTCCATCGCCTACGCCTGTCGGCCTCGGCTTAGGTCCCGACTAACCCTGAGAAGATTAGCTTTACTCAGGAACCCTTGGGCTTTCGGTGGAGAGGTTTCATCACCTCTCTCTCGTTACTCATGCCAGCATTCTCACTCCTCATGCCTCCACGGCTGGGTTACCCCGCCGCTTCAGTCGGCATGAGGACGCTCCCCTACCACTCCTGCTTACGCAGAAATCCGCAGCTTCGGTACATGACTTGAGCCCCGCTACATTATCCGCGCGCGAACACTTGACCAGTGAGCTATTACGCACTCTTTCAAGGGTGGCTGCTTCTAAGCCAACCTCCTGGTTGTCTGTGCATCCGCACATCGTTTACCACTTAGTCATGATTTAGGGACCTTAGCTGGCGGTCAGGGCTGTTTCCCTCTCGACTACGAAGCTTATCCCCCGCAGTCTGACTCCCGTGCTCTGGAGTACCGGCATTCGGAGTTTGCCTGATTTCGGTAACCTGGTAGGGCCCCTAGACCAAACAGTGCTCTACCACCGGTACTGAACGCACGAGGCTATACCTAAATATATTTCGGGGAGAACCAGATATTTCTGGGTTTGATTAGCCTTTCACTCCGATCCACAGCTCATCCCCGCCGTTTTCAACCGACGTGGGTTCGGTCCTCCACGGGGTCTTACCCCCGCTTCAACCTGGCCATGGATAGATCACCCAGTTTCGGGTCTAGCGCCTGCGACTAAACGCCCTATTCGGACTCGCTTTCGCTTCGGCTCCGTTTCCTTAACCTCGCCACAGACGACTAACTCGCTGGCCCGTTATGCAAAAAGTACGCCGTCACGGCACAAGGCCGCTCCGACCGCTTGTAGGCACACGGGTTCAGGTACTATTTCACTCCCCTTCCGGGGTGCTTTTCACCTTTCCCTCACGGTACTAGTTCACTATCGGTCACCTGGGAGTATTTAGCCTTGCGGGGTGGTCCCCGCGGGTTCCGGCCGGGTTTCCCGTGCCCGGTCGTACTCAGGTTCCTGTCCAGGAAGGCGGTGCGTTTTCGCGTACGGGGCCTTTACCCTCTATGGCGACGGTTTCCACCGTCTTCCGCTAACACGCCACTTTGTAACTTCCCGACCGCCCTGCGGGACGATCAAGACAGGTCCTACAACCCCGGTTCGGCAACGCCCGCAGGCTATCGCGCCGAACCGGTTTGGGCTATTCCCGTTTCGCTCGCCACTACTCAGGGAATCGAATTTCTTTCTTTTCCTCCGGCTACTAAGATGTTTCAGTTCGCCGGCTTACCTCCACTCACCCTATGTGTTCAGGTGAGGGTACCCGCGCATT